>Ga0193717_1000422_pt1 | contig 29301 bp, 25 predicted proteins | sample U2c2metaG_FD_145900 | JGI IMG/M metagenome (GOLD analysis project Ga0193717, IMG submission 145900) | Soil microbial communities from a riparian zone of the East river system, Colorado, United States - U2c2 | ecosystem: Environmental > Terrestrial > Soil > Riparian zone | place: USA: East River...
TAGGTGTCTGAACCTTCATCAACATCGGTTTTGCTTTTTTTATTGTCGATAACCGGGGTCATGTTAGTCCAAGTACCTTCGCTTTTCCAACGGCCGCGTACATCCTGGTATACAAATATATAGCCCGCTTTCATGATGGTTTCAGATGGGCCCAGGCGTGCAGGGTATTTATCTTCGCCATAAGGAGCCACGCTGTAGCAGGTACGCTGCATCATGATGGGGTACTTGTTTTTCGCCGATGCATCTTTAGGGGTGTAAATAGCTGTAAAAAGCTTTTTGCCATCGCGCATGGTGATGTACACTTCTTTTTTGGTAAAGTGTTCCTTTACGTAATCGCTTTGTGCCAGCAAGTTTTGGCAACAGGTTATAGCCAGAATAAATAACAGATAAATTTTCTTCATGAGATCAGTAATTTGCTGACTAAAATACCAAGTAAATTATTATTTAAACGTTCATTTCAACACTGTTACAATAGCTGGCTAATAAATGGCTAATGTTTGCTAAAATAAGCGTAGGCCCGGCGCTAAGTATTTTCAATTTTGTATCATTGTATGCTATCTAAATCTTTTACCTATGCCCAAGTTTCCTGCGCAGTATTCAACCTTATCGGCCATCGCTTTAAAAATGTATATTGAGGATGCTTATGGCCTAAAACTTATAAGCTGTAAGTATTTGTTACGTGGAGTGAGCGATACCTATATTATAGAAGCCACAGCTGCAAAATACGTTTTCAAAGTTTACCGGGAGCAACATCGTTCGGCAGACGAAATAAAAGGTGAGATAGAGCTGCTGAACATGTTAAAAGAAAACGGCGCCAGTGTATCTTATCCAATTAATGACACCCATGACCATCAGCTACAGCAATTTGAAGCCGCCGAAGGTATTCGCTATGGTATTTTGTTTTCTTACGCCGAAGGCAGCCCTGTTTTTGAACTAACGGATGATCAGCTCAAAACAATTGGCAGGCAGATGGCGATAGTTCATAATATAACGTCGGTTATCGAACTAAAGCACCAGCGGAAAGCATATACAACTGAAACTACACTTACCCAACCAATAAAAGGCCTGAAACCGGCTTTTAAAGATCTGCCGGAGGAGTACGCTTATTTAAAAGAAACTGCGGATAAGGTAATCCAAAAACTGGCATCATTTGATACCGGTAAATTTAGCTACGGTTATTGCCAGTATGATTTTTTGCCGAAGAACTTCCATTTTAGCAAAGCCGGAAATTTAACCTTTTTCGATTTCGACTTTGCCGGTAAAGGTTACCTGGCAAATGACCTGATGTCGTTCTTTGTGCATTTCTTTATGCATAATTATGCGGGCAAGCTCAGCAATGAGGAGGCCGACCGGATGTTCAAGGTTTTTATTTCGGGTTATCGCGAAAACAGGGATGTTACCGAGGAAGAGCTTAAAGCTATTCCTTACCTGGGTGTTGGGTTCTGGATATTTTATTTAGGGTTTCAACATGATCACTTTGACGACTGGTCGAATTTGTTTTTTGGTCCGCGGTTTATAAAGGACAGGGTAGCGCTGATCCGCTCCTGGGTAAACAAGTATTGTGAATTTTGACCCTAAATCTATAAAATAATAGGCTAATAACCATTAACTTTGCCAACCACAAAATACACTACTATGCAATATGATGTTATCGTTATCGGTTCGGGCCCTGGAGGCTATGTAGCCGCTATACGTTGTGCCCAGCTGGGTTTAAAAACCGCTATCGTTGAAAAATATCCTACCCTTGGTGGTACCTGCTTAAATGTAGGCTGTATCCCGTCAAAGGCTTTGCTTGATTCGTCTGAACATTACCATAACGCGGAACACTCATTTAAAACGCATGGTATTAATCTGGATAACCTGAAAATTGATTTCGGGCAGATGATCAAGCGTAAGCAGGAAGTGGTTGATGCCAACACCAGCGGCATTAGCTACCTGATGAAGAAGAACAAGATCGATACCCACTTTGGTGTTGGATCATTTAAAGATAAAAATACCATCATCGTTAAAAAAAGCGATGGCACCGAAACCGAGATCACCAGCACTAATGTGATCATTGCCACAGGTTCAAAACCATCGGCATTGCCATTTTTAAAGATCGATAAAAAACGCATCATCACATCTACCGAGGCTTTAACACTCACCGAAATACCTAAACACCTGGTACTGATAGGTGGCGGGGTTATTGGTTTGGAGCTGGGTTCTGTATATGCACGTTTAGGCTCTAAAGTATCTGTAATTGAATTTATGGATGGCATTATCCCAACTATGGATAAAGCATTGGGCCGCGAGCTGCAAAAAGTATTAACCAAACTGGGTATGGAATTTTACCTGGGCCATAAAGTTACCGGCGCTACCGCAAAGGGTAAAGAAGTTACTGTAACTTTTGATACTCCTAAAGGCGAGAAAAAAGAACTTAAAGGCGACTACTGCCTGGTAGCCGTTGGTCGTGTGGCTTATACTGATAATTTAGGTCTGGACAAAATAGGCATTACGGTTGAAGAACGCGGCCGTAAGATCACTGTTAATGATCACCTGGAAACCAGCGTTAAAGGTGTTTATGCCATTGGCGATGTTATTAAGGGCGCCATGCTGGCTCACAAAGCCGAGGATGAAGGTACGCTTGTTGCCGAAATCATTGCCGGCCAAAAACCGCACATTGACTATAACCTGATACCGGGTGTTGTTTATACCTGGCCAGAGGTTGCTGCCGTGGGCCAAACCGAAGAGCAGTTAAAGGAGGCAGGTGTAAAATATAAAACGGGCTCGTTCCCGTTCAAAGCCAGCGGTCGTGCCCGCGCCAGTGGTGACCTTGATGGTTTTGTAAAAGTACTGGCTGATGCCGCTACCGACGAAATCCTGGGCGTACACATGATTGGTCCGCGTGCTGCGGATATGATAGCCGAAGCTGTTGTAGCTATGGAATACCGTGCAAGCGCCGAAGATATTTCGCGCATGAGCCATGCCCACCCAACTTATACCGAAGCCATGCGCGAAGCATGTTTAGCAGCTACAGAGAACAGGCCGATACATATATAAGATTTCGGATTTGGGAATTGCGATTTCGGATTTTTTAATTTTGAATATCCAATTTGGGATTTAGAAAATCGAAGTAAATAATATTGAAGCAGAAACAATTAGATTTGTTTCTGCTTTTTCTATTTTAGGTGCTCTTATTCTATGCAGATTTTGATTAACATAGGCATAACCGCTGCTGCCGTTTTAATAATGGAAGCTATATCCTGGGCTATGCACAAATACCTGTTCCACGGGCCGCTGTGGTTTATTCATAAAACGCATCACCAGGAAAGACATGGATTCCTGGAGCTGAACGATATCTTTAGCATCGGCTTTGCAGCGCTGGCTTTATGGTTGATGTGGATAGGGCATATCAGTTTAGATTACCACTTTTGGATTGGCACAGGCATCAGTATATACGGAATTATCTATTTTATTTTCCATGATTGGTTCATTCACAACCGCTTCAAGTCCTTTAAAAGCAATAACCGCTACCTGCTTGGTATCCGCAGGGCGCATAAAATTCACCATAAATCAACTGAGAAAAACCCATCGGAAGAGTTTGGGTTATTGGTGGCGAGCAGGAAATGGTTTAGGAAGTGAATTTTGTCTGAACCATGACGAGATTTAAGGATTATTGAATCATGGAAATCCTTAAATCCTATTATCATGGTTCAGACGATCTAATGCCTTACACCGCTACCACATGCTTTCCTTTTTTATAACCAATGGTTGAAAAATAAAAAATGAACAGGTAGATAGGGATCAGCATCATATAAGCCTCCTGGGCACTTAGTTTGTCGACCAATAAGCCATATAAAGGCGGGAAAACAGCCGCTCCGGCAATTCCCATTACCAATAACGATGAGCCTATTTTGGTAAACCGGCCCAGCCCGGAAAGTGCTAAGGGCCATATAGCTGGCCACATCAGTGCGTTTGCTAATCCCAAAAGCGCTATACAGCCTATTGAAATGTATTTAGGAGTAAGCACAGCAATAACAGTTAATACAACACCTAACAACGCCGAATAAACCAGTGCCTTTTGCTGGCTAATGTAGCGGGGAATAAAAAAGATGCCTGCAAAATAACCTATAACCATACATATCAGCGTGCCCGATGCAAAGTACTTAGCTACAGACAGTGGTATATGACTGGCTGTGCCGTAGCCAATTATCGAATCGCCGGCAATTACTTCGGCACCAACGTAAAAGAACAGGGCAAGTACTCCTAATATTAAATGCGGAAACTGGAATATACTGTTTTTGCCAGAGTTGGCTGCGGCTACAGCTTCATCCTCATGCTCGGTATCAATTTCAGGTAAACCTGAAAAATAAATCAGCACGGCCAATATGGCAAGCACAACAACTATAATAATATAAGGCAAAATCACTCTGGATGCCAACTCGTTAAGCTGTATCGCTTTTTCAGCTGCATTAAGTTTTACCAGGTTGGCGCTAAAACCATCTATGTTGTTTAATACCAATGCGCCCAGGGCAATAGGAGCCAACACACCCGCGCATTTATTAAAAATACCCATAATGCTCATACGCTTGGCTGCACCTTCGGGTGGCCCGATAATAGTGATGTATGGATTTGAAGCCGACTGTAAAATGGCCAGCCCGGTGCCCTGCACAAACAAACCAATTAAAAAAACAGCGTAAACTCTGGTGAGTGCAGCGGGAATAAATATCAGAGCGCCAAGTGCGATAACTATTAACCCAACAGCCATTCCATTTTTAAATCCGAACAGCTTAAGTACCCAGGCCGATGGTTTGGCCATCAGTAAGTAAGCTATATAAAAGGCGCTGGTTACCAGATACGATTCAAAATTATTGAGCTGACAGGCAATCTTTAAGTATGGGATCAATACCGAATTTAACCAGGTTACAAACCCGAATATGAAAAATAGTGCACCTATAATAACTATAGGATTTACAACTGATTTTTTCACAGCTGTTTTTTTGTTATCGATAACAGAATCCATAATCTTTGATAAAATCGTTAAAAAGTCAATTAAGTTTCTAAAATAATTAAAAAAGTTGATAGATTGTATTGCAAATGTGAAAGTTTAGGAAAAAAATAAGAGTAAAGATTTAATTTGAATCCTTGATTTATACAATTATAGCGTTATTTTGATTTTTTCTGCCTTTTTAACACAATTTTTATGTTTTAGGCTGTGCGGGTAATATATTTACTTGTGCGTAATAGTAATTTATTGCGAAGTTTGATTAAAAAAATCTGCAATTGTTGTAATTGTTATAATTGTTGTTTTTCCTTGGGATTTTAAGGTAAGAAGATCATTGTCTCCAGTCAATAAATAATTAGCGTTACTATCTGCGGCTAACGATAGCAGGAAATTATCTTTTTTATCTCTGTATGTTGCAACTATAGTTTTTACTTCAACAAACTCAGCATATTCTTCTATTGTTTCTAAGAGATCTTCCAAATCAGTTGAACTAAATACCTCCGGAATTTGGGACGCTTAGCAACACTTAAAAACTCTTCTAATAATTCTTTACTAAATACAAGTTTAATCTGGTTAGAAAATAGTAATGTATCGAGGCGTGAATAATCTTTTTTAATGAGAAAGCTTATCCAAAGATTTGTATCTATTATCCTGATGGAATTATTCTGCATAACGCTTTGAACGGACAGTTTCAACCTCTTTTGTGATTTCATCCAAAGTCAAATCTGATTTTTCCTTATTAGGCAGTCTATAAGTGAAAATGTACTAATTGGTATTACTGAGTCATGATAATCCTTCAATCCCACGAATCACGGGTCAGACAAATCTCTCTTCAATCCAAATTAAATTCCGAAATTGGGGCGCTTACTTTATCAGCCTGATGAAAATATTAATAGTTAACAATACTCAAATACCAGCTGCAAAATACGGCGGCACCGAGCGGGTGATCTGGTGGCTGGGTAAGGAGCTTACCCGCTTGGGGCATGAGGTAACTTACCTGGTAGCTGCCGGCTCCGAATGCCCCTTTGCAAAGATTTTGGTTTATGATCCTGCGGCTGATATGAACATGCAGGTACCTGATGATATAGATGTGGTGCATTTTCACTTTCAGGTGAGCAACTGTACAAAGAAGCCGTACCTCATCAACGTACATAACAATCCGGGGTACGGGCATCAATTGGATAAAAATTCCGTATTTGTATCTGCCGATCATGCTGCGCGGCATGGCTCATCGGTTTTTGTACATCACGGCCTTGACCCTGACGATTATCCTAATCCCGATCTTTCAAAAAAACGCACCCACACACATTTTTTGGCAAAGGCTGCCTGGCGCGTTAAAAACGTAAAGGGGGCTATTGATGTGGCTACCCAAAGTGGTAACAAGCTGATAGTTTTGGGTGGTACCCGTTTAAATTTAAAAATGGGTTTGCGTTTTACACCTAATATTAATGTACGGTTTAAGGGCATGGTTGATAATGAAGAAAAGTCGGTGGTGCTCAACGGTTCAAAAGCATTACTGTTCCCGGTTTTATGGCACGAGCCTTTTGGTTTGGCTATTATTGAAAGCCTGTATTTTGGCTGCCCGGTATTTGGCACGCCCTATGGCTCCCTGCCTGAACTGGTGTCACCAGACGTTGGACTGCTTAGCAACAGTAAGCAAGTACTCACTGATGGACTTAAAGCAGTAGCCGGATTTAATAATCAGCTTTGCCATGATTACGCTGTTGAGAATTTTACCGTACAAAAAATGGCTCAAAAATATTTGATGCTTTACCAGGAGATCTTAAATGGTAAAACTTTAAATGCGGTTAATCCAAGCTTATTGGAGGCTTCACCAAAGTATTTGCCCTGGACTGAGTAAGACATGAATTATTGATTTGCTTGGTTTAGGAGCTATCTGTTTGTAGCACTTAAATATTTAATACCCTTAGACCAAAGGGAGGGGCTACCCTGATCACATAAAGGCCATTTACCTGCTAATTTAGTGGTTGCACGGAGCAATCTCCCTTTTTGATTTTACTTACTACAAACAGGTAGCCCCTAACCGTACGAGGGTGTTTTCCGGTGGCTGACTGGGCATTGTCGGACAGGATTGGTTATCTGTCGGGTTATTTAGAAGTGTTTCATTTTCAATCCCCACTTTACGAGCTTTTCACAGCGCAACTACGCTTCGTGCCACCATTACTGATGACTACGCAAGATTCACTTCCGGTGGGTCACTAGCCCTTATCGGTCAGGCTTGGGTACCTGAGGGGGCGTTTCGAAGTGTTTCATTTACAATTCCCACTTCACGAGCTTGAACCTGAACCCAGCCGTGTCACTGGTTAACGTAATATTCATAATCAGATGACACTCCTTTAGTCAGTAGTTTGCTTCAATAAACCCAATATCTTCAGGTTAAATCTTTCACCTTCAGCAGACAAATCCTGATGGTTTTCAGAAAATATACCTGTATTGTTGGTTTTTGTATGATCCTATATACCGATACCCCAACGTCATTTATTTCAGTGCTTTTAAGGACTGCAATGCGTTTAACGACCCATAGCTTTTCGCTACCATCCGGAGGCAAGACGGGCCACAATCCATGCCGTCTAATTGTCTATAAATCTTAAAACTCATCCTAAAATCATTAGCTCTTTATTTTTTTATCGGTTTATAATCTGTATTTAACTTCATGCTAATTTCAATATGGCCGATTAAACTGCTGTAACTAAGCATTTCCTATCAGTTTTTAAAAAAAATAGATTCCAGCTTACTGAACATAGCGGCCTCATTTCCGTCATCACCGTCAGGCCCGTAACGGCCTATAATTGTCCCATTTTTATCAATCAATACATAAAAGGGTATCGAAGGAATATCGTATAATTTCCGCAATCCATTATCAGACTCGTGGTATAAATCAGCGAAAACCTGATGCCAATCCTGGGTTTTGTCCTTTTTAATCGCATCCAACCATGCGTTCCTATCACTGTCCCAGGAGATACTCACTATATCCAAACCCTTGGCGTGGTATTTCCGGTACATTTCACTTAATTCCGGTGTGACCGCCCTGCAAGGCTGGCACCAACTTGCCCAAAAATCGATAATTATGAAACTTTTTCCCCGAAAATGCTCTAGGGTAATTTCCTGTCCGTTCAAGGTAGTTTTCGAAAAATCAGGTGCAGGTTTGCCTGTTGACGATAATACGCGCGCCATAATAGCACTGCTGATATCCCTGCCAAACTTGCTTTCCTTGACCGGGCTTTTTAAACTGTTAAAAAAAAGTTTCGCTGAATCAAGCGGGAGTTTACGGCTGCTGAAATAATATTCCATCAAATACGGACTCAGATATGAACCGGGGTGTGTGCCGATAAATTCGTAATCCATCAGTTGATCAAGCGCCCTGAGCTTTTGATATCGTGCCCAGATCAGTTCTTTTTCCACTTTTGTTTCCGTGGATGTATCCCCATGACTAATTTTCTCATTACAAGCCGTCAACTTAAGCCCGAGCTCATCTTCCTGTTTGGAATTAGACCGTTTTCTTTCTTCTAAAAGCCTGAAATCATCTTGCGTTTTTGATCCGGACAGCTTCAGGTTCTTAAAATCGTTTTCAACCAAAGACATTTTCATTTTCGCCGGCATTAAAAATATCCTACAATAATTAGGGTCATCACTTGAATGGGTTTTAGTGTTACCTGTGAGGGTCGCATTAACAGGCCCGTCAATAAATCCGGTAAAAGAAAACACACCATTTTTTACGATGCAAGAGTCTTTGGTTTCTTTTTCATTCTGATTTAAATATGTCAGGCGCAAGACATTGGTATTTTGTCCAACAATGTTTCCATTAATGGTGAATTTGTTTTTAAGGGTATGCTGGGCTTTGGCTGTTAGTGATAAAATAGATAAAAAGAGAACAGCCGTCTTGAGATTAAAAGGCTTAACCATCGTGAAAATAATTTATGGACCGTCCGTCCGTTAGAGACAACAATACCGTTTAATTTAAAACAGGGAACACAGGTAATGCGCTGTTACCCTGTTGACTTGTTATTATTCAGATGTTACACAGGTACCACTGAGTATGGAACCAGTAGCGCAATGATGACAGGTGTTATCTGTACCGTTACAGTCTGAATTACTGCCACATCTAGCGCTGCAGTTTGCCCCGCTTCCTGCCATGATCATTTTCATTTCTGCTCTGCTAAGCACATTCTGAATGCCTTTGAAGCTCATTTTTTTAATGTTCATAAGACTAAATTTTTATAATTGACTTACCGTAATAGCACCCCGGTATATAAGTGGCATGAATTAAAAAGTACGTGCTCCTTTACTTGGCCAAAGTATTTTTATACTAACAAATATTTCAGATCATCCAATTGATATAAATCCGGCAAGGTATAGCCATTCAGCATAAACATAGGTGTCGAAATTACCTCAGCCACATCACACCACGCTTTCTGCTCATCAAGTTTATCTTTAATATCATTGCCGATAAATACAGGGAAACCCTTTGACCAGGAGTCGAAATCTTTTTTTCTTTGGCTATACCAATTATGCATGGCCTCGCTTACGATCGACTTGTCGGGAAGGCCACTTAAACCCATCAGATGCCGGCAGATCGGCGTCAATAAATCGCCTTCTACATTTTTAGCGACAAAAACTATCCTTGCCTGTAGATTACTGTTAGACATCAGCAAATTGTGCAATTGCTGATGTGTCTTTCCACAAGGTGCGCAATACGGATTACTCACCATTACAATGGTATTGGTGGCATTTACATTTCCAATCACGACACTCCAGTCTTTGCCTGGAATCGTGTACTTCGGCTGATCTTTGAGCATAATGTTGAATAGGTTCGTATTGTACTTCAGGTCCCACAATTGCCCTTTAATGGCCGAAAATTGTTGCTGTTTAATGATGAACGGCTTCAGGATCAGCCATAAAACAACGGGAATACTTAAGCTAATGATTGTATTGACATCCACCCAATAAATAGGTGAAAGACGTCGGGTTGACGCGGAATTCATTAAAATAGCCTCTGACCAAAGCAATGCCTGGACCGTACAACATAAGGGGCACCATTTCTTAGCAACAAAACCTTGGTAGTAGATAGAATAAAATGTATAGGGTAGACTGACCAGGTTGAGTACAATTAAAGAATACCAAACAAAAGTATTACCACTGTTAAATATAGCCAACCACGTTCCGGAGAAATAAAAAAAGCCAACTTCACTCCAAGAGAGCCCTTTAAAAACCTCTGCGGCTGAAGACGAAAGTATATCGCTACAGCTTATCTTATCGCCGCCCTGGCAAATTTTTTGCAACAGCGCGTTATTACTGCCTACGCTTTGAGTGAGCAGTAAAATAGTTGTCAGCAATCCAATGGTTTTTATAAGCGTTAACAACGAAATTACCACAGTTAACTCTTTGAAATAAGTGGTATGAAAAAATAGCGCCATCAGGAAAAGAATAGAACAGCAGATCATTAGAAACGGCATTTTTAATGAATTGACAAAAGTTAAAATTTGTTTGCCCTGGGTTTTTTCCCGCTGTGGCGTCTCAGCGAGGACTACCCCTGAATAAACTTCCTTAAACAGGGTTTTCCTTATTTTCTTGTAATTAGATTTTTCATCAGATATCAAAACTTCATCTTCACTGATATCATGAACTATTAAAAGATTGCCTCTCTTAATCCTGGTATGGGCTAAAAACGGACAAGGTAAATCATCCAGGTTTTCGAAATCCAAACGAAGGGCCTCGTTTTCGACCCGGAAGGTTTTAAGTACATCGCTTATCGAAAGCAAACTCGGGTAATCCGGGTGTTTTTCAATCTCTGAACTAATAACATCATATCCTATATTTAAATATAAATTTTTAAGAAATTTATAAAGAATTATTTCGGCATTCGAATAGGTTTCAAACATCATATTTCTCACAACTTTATATATTTTTTGTTACAAGCAATGTATGGACAATAATTATTAATTTATGATTAATTTATGTAATAACAACGTTACTTATTATTTATTAAAAATAAATTCGACTAAACATAAAGCATTATGTTTTTAATAATAAATCATCTATAATTATTATGATAAATACAATGTAACTGGACAAGGAAAACCATTTTGGTTTTGATCAGCGTTTTCGCTGTATAGAAAAATCAAAATCAGCATAAGGGTGTTTTACAGGTTCTATATTTTGATAAGGACAGCTAAGCTATGTCCTTATCAAAAAGCATCCCGCGCGTCTCGCCTGAACTGTTCAGGAAGTTTGCTGATCTCAGCCATCGGGATGTCCGGAAGCAAAGGGAAAGTTTCGACGTGCATCATGAATTGTTAAGGTTTCCACCTTTGTCCCAAGAGATCGCCACGGGGATCACCGAGCAGATCAAGCAATTAAAAGAAACTTATGGGAAATATTTTTTTGAAGATTATGACTGAGCGAAGTATGCGTTAAAGGAAAAAGACCGTCCTGACTTTCGCAAGTTAGAAGCACAGCCAAAACCCCTGCCAATCAAAGATTCCATCTGTTTATTGTGATCGCTGAAAATCTCCAACAACATTTTAGATTTTTTTCTTTGCCGTCAAGTTCGTTCCGCAATGTGCCGGCAGTGATCTCTTTTTCGCTGTCCAGCAGACGGGTATGGATACGTTTCAGTTTATGATTTCTATGTTTGCAGTTATACCACGGTTTTTAGTTTTCGAAGACTTAAAGAACCGGAAATTTTCCGGTTCTTTAAACTGTGGTATCCTAAGTTCTGCTTAACTTAATGACATTGGGGTCTGGGGGGTGTTAAAAACTAAAAACTTTGTGGAGAACGTTATAAAAGGCAGGGTGAACTTTAGCTCCTACTAGTTTGCAAGAACTATGCTCCGTATTAGTCCCTGCCTTTTATGATTGCCCAAGGCCCAGCTAGAATACTCTCTTTGCTTCAACAAAGGTAATTGGCAAAAGGCGATCTATTTAAATAGCTAAAATATAAACGTATGAAGAACTGGAATGTTATTTTAGGTGTCGACGTTTCTAAATTAACGCTTGACATCAGTTGTGCAGAACGGGATTTGCACATATACTGGCGGTTATGAATACTGGCTTGTACAGTTCTGCGACTCGAAGTCTATTGCGTTTTGTCGGTTGCCAGGACTGGAAATCAAACAGTCTATGGGTATGGTCAGAGGAAAAAACGACAAAGCAGATTCTTTCCGAATTGGACGATATGGCGAAGAAAAGAGAGATCGACTTACACCATCAGAGCCGTTGGATAACAATATCCTAAGCCTTAAACAAATGCTCGCGTTCCGTAAAAGACTAGTTCGGGAAAAGGCCGGTCTACAAAGCACTATAAAAGAACGAAAACCCATGTATGAACCAAAGAGCAGTGATACTATTACCCGTATTGTTCAGGCAAAAATAAAGGCGGATGAGAAATATATAAACCAAGTAGAACACGAGATCAGGGAGCTGATCAAAAGCAAAGAAGACTTGCTTCAAAACTACCGAATAATAACCAACATTAAAGGGATCGGGGAAGTGGATGGCTGGATGACAATAGCATATACCGAAAACTTCACCAGCTTTAAAGATGCCCGAACATACGGCGTTTATGTCGGCGTAATCCCATTTGGGCACACCTCCGGAACGAGTATTAGGGGCCGAAAAAGAGTAAGCCATCTGGCTCGTAAAGAACTGAAATCAGAACTTAATCAAGCCGCCAAAGCAGCTATCGCACATGATCTGGAAATGCACCTGTATGCCGAGCGAAAACTTAAAAACAAAGACTATGCATTAGTATTAAATAATGTGAAATTCAAACTGATTCTGAGAATGTTTTCCCTGGTTAAAAGGAAAGAAATGGATGCGGAAAACTATAAGAAGGCAGCTTAAAAAATTTTTTTAAATCATATTTGGAAATATCAAGAACCTAGAATACGGAGCATACCAACTTGTGTACACACAATAGCCGCGGTGGGGGGGGTGAAAAATGGATATAAGGATAATTGGACAAAGGGACAAAGAAAAGATCTCCTCAACCTTTTCGCCGCAGGTGAAGAGATCATTTAGCGTAGCGCAGACTGGGTGAGTCGTCACCAACATGCCAATCAGCCTTAAAAGCTCGCTTTATCTTAATCTATTTGCCGATTTGATCAGCTTTTCATCGCGCTGGATACTTTTTGCTGCCAGGATCAGGAGTACAATGCTTAATGAAGTAAGGAACAAGCCTATGCCCATGGTCCGGGAATCAAGCTGAACGCTGCCTACTGCGTTTTTAACTGTTTGGGCCATCCAAAAACTGTAGCCAATTAATACCAGTATGGCGCTGTAGCAAAGCGCGATTTGTTGTTTGCGTTTTTTAAATAAAAATATAATGACCAGCGGTATCAGGGCAACAATGGCGGTTATGGCTGTAAGGGCAGTAAAGTGTTCGCTATATTTTTGCGCACCATTCACGTCCTGGAAAATGCCTGTAACCATAATACTTACGGGTTTATCGGCTACATAAACGTTGTGCGCTAATGGAAAAAAGAAAAGAGCAAACAGCACAAGGCTGGCAAATAGCAAGTAAATGCTTTGTATTCGTTGCAGCATAATATTAAAATTATAATGGCAAATATAATTGTTTTAATTATTGCCATGCGGCATTTTTATTGGGCAATAAATTTGCCTTTAATGATAACTAATAGCGTATATTTATAATTAATTTCTAATTAATTTCTAATTAATAAACTTGGTTATGACCCAGCCCCCAGCTAACAGCCTATCGCCGCAGGATGTGAAGTTTGAAGACGCGCACCTGAAAAAAATATTCTTGGAACATTTGAACAGTATTTATTGTGGCAAACAGCACCTGATACATTTTTTTGAAGAGATTCAAGGTTTGGCAACCCTTAAGTTTTTAAAAAAAACTATACAGGAGTGCAGTGATGATGCCCAGGAGCAATTGCAGCATCTGGATGGTATATTTAATTCGATCAACCAAGACCAATCAAAAATTAGTGTTTTAGGGATGAAAGCCATGACGCTCGAAGCCTATATCTCGGCCATTAAGGCTGGTAAAACACCCATGGAGCGTGATGTTTTTATTGTTTTTTACCTGCAGTTAATTGAAGGTATTGAGGTTACATATTTTAAGGTATTGAAAAACCTGGCAAAGGCCATAGGTTATAGCAATACCTTTTTAGATAAACCCTTTAAACAAGCGGTTGAAGACAAGGTTATGTTTGAATCTATTTATAAAGAATATATAAGCGAACCGGCGCCGTAACCCAGCGACGATTCACCAGGTCTTTGCTTCGCTCGACCATCCTGTTCGCCTTCGGCGGAAAGGGGATAAAAAGACATCAATAGGAGTTTGTCATATTTTTCCTTAGCTCTCTTTCCGCCGAAGGCGAAGAGCGGACCGATAAGCGTAGCGATGCCGGGGTATTAATCATCATACCTGAATTTATCAAATAATGAACACCCATCCCGGCATATTGCTAACTTTGCCGCGTGACGGATAAACAACGCTATTTTATTGAATTAGCTTATGATGGCACCAGCTATCATGGCTGGCAGATACAGCAAAATGCCGTAAGTGTACAGGAGGTATTGAATAAAGCCCTGGCCGTTATTTTACGCCAACCAGTTGAAACCATTGGTTGCGGCCGTACAGACACCGGTGTACATGCCCGTGAGTTTTTCGCACATTTTGATGTCCCTCAACCACCAGAGGGAGTGATAAGCATTTTAGAAAGCACACCCTTTAGGGGGCTGGGGAGCTTCAACGCCTTGCTTCCTCCCGATATCGCTATTAAAAATATTATCCCGGTTCATGCGGATGCTCATGCGCGGTTTGATGCCACGCTGCGGTCATACCAGTATCATATCCATTTTAATAAAGACCCTTTTTTACGCGGGTACTCCTGGCAGGTTCGTGATGTGCCTGATGTAGAACTGATGAACCAGGCTGCCGCGATGATCATGGAGTATATTGATTTTAGCTGTTTTAGTAAATCAAATACGCAGGTTAAAACCAATAATTGCAAAATAACCAGGGCCGAGTGGGAAAAAACGGAACAAAGCATGGTTTTCCATATCTCGGCCGACAGGTTTTTGCGTAATATGGTAAGGGCCATTGTAGGTACGCTGATGATGGTTGGCAAACATGAAATGCCGCCCGAAGCCGTGCGCCAGATCATTGAAAGTAAAAACCGATCCAACGCGGGTATGAGTGTACCGGCCTGCGGGTTGTATTTAACAGAGGTGAAGTACACTTATCTGTAGTTTAGTGATTTCGGATTTCGGATGTTCGATTTCGGAGTTTGTTATTGAAGCACTATTCGATTGTTAATGTCAGATTGCAAAATTTTGCAGAAAAAGCTGTTTAAGAAAATGTATTATTGTATAAATCCGAAATCGAACATCCGAAATCCGAAATAAAAAATGTCTGAAATAACCGGAAAAGCGCTTGATTGGAAACTGTTAAAACGGGTGATGCACTATGTAAAACCTTATAACAGCACATTTGTAATAGCCGCATTTTTAACCATTTTTTTGGCAGTTAGCGCGTTGGCGCAGCCATTTCTTATTCAGCACACGTTGGATGTTGATATCCTGAATGATAATTATGATGGCCTGGTTTTTATGGTGGCGCTCATGATAGGGCAGCTCATTATTCAAACGGTAGCGCAGTATTATCAAACCTATTTAACCAACGCGCTGGGCCAATCCGTGATCCGTGATCTGCGCATTGATATTTTTAATCATATCACCAGTTTGCGCCTTAAATATTTTGACCATACACCTATAGGGATGCTTATTACCCGTACCGTGTCTGACCTGGAAACCATTGCCGATATATTTTCTGAAGGATTGATCTCCATTATGGGCGATATGCTGCTGGTATTCGCGGTAATTGGCTTTATGTTGTACCAGGATTGGAAACTGGCACTCATCACCCTGATCCCCATGCCGTTCCTGTTCGCATCGACCTATGTGTTTAAGGAGGCCATCAAATCATCTTTTCAGGAAGTGCGCACACAGGTAGCCCGTTTAAATACTTTTTTGGCCGAGCATATTTCGGGTATCAGCATTATCCAGTTATTTGCCCGCGAAGACCAGGAAATGCGCAAGTTTAAAGCGGTTAACCAAAAATACAGGGATGCCAACATTCGCTCCAACTGGTACTACTCCATATTTTTTCCGGTTGTTGAAATTTTGTTTGCCATTTGTATGGGGTTGCTGGTTTGGTACGGCTGTAAAAGGATGCTGTCTGATAGTCAGCTGGCCGCGCTCTCGGCAAGGCCAGGCGGCATTACCCCTGGTGTTATTACCGGCTTTATTGTATTGCTCAACATGCTTTTCAGACCGATACGCCAACTGGCCGATAAGTTTAACACCTTGCAAATGGGTATGGTGGGTGCCGACAGGATATTTAAAGTATTGGACACCGACGAAGTAGCTGCTGATACCGGCACTATAAACACCGGCAGGCTCCAGGGTGATATTGCGTTTGACAAAGTTTGGTTTGCTTATAACGACGAGAACTGGGTTTTAAAGAATATTAATTTCCGGGTAAAGCCCGGCGAAACACTGGCTCTGGTGGGCGCTACGGGTGCAGGTAAATCATCGACCATAAATATACTGAACCGCTTTTATGAAATTGGCCAGGGCAGTGTTAAGGTAGACGGACACGATATACGAGAATATCAGGTTGAGTTTCTACGCTCACAAATTGCTACCGTTATTCAGGATGTGTTTTTGTTTACTGATACCATTGGCAACAATATTAGCCTCAACAATCCAGGCATCACCCGCGAACAGATTATAGCCGCCGCTAAAGATGTAGGCGCGCATGAATTTATTGAGCGGCTGCCGGGAGGGTACGATTATAATGTGATGGAGCGGGGCTCAACGCTTTCGGCCGGGCAGGCGCAGCTCATTTCGTTTATCAGGGCGCTGGTGTATAACCCGGCAATATTAGTTTTAGACGAGGCCACCTCATCTGTGGATACCGAAACCGAGATCCTGATACAAAACGCCATCAATAAACTAATGCAGGGCCGCACAGCAATTGTAATCGCTCACCGCTTATCGACCATACAAAACGCCGACAGGATAATTGTGCTTGACCATGGTGAGATCATGGAAAGCGGGACCCACCAGGAGCTCCTGAAAATTGAGAACGGTCATTACCGCAAGCTCTACGATCTGCAATTTAACTCAGCAGGGATAGCGAGATGATCGGTTGCGAGTTGCCGGTTACGTGTTGCGTGTTTTGCAATATCGTGTTGCACAACTTACTACTTTTAGATCACGATCCCCAAACCTCGCGACCCGCATCTCATCACGCTTTAGGCGGATCTTTAACCGGCTCAACCGGCTGTTCTTCTTTTTCGTGTTTTTTGGCAATATCGCCGCCGTGGGGGGGATTGGCATGGTATTGTTTATCCTCTTTTCGCATTTTACTTTTACCACCGTTATCCCGTGGCCTTTTGGTTGGTGTATCTGACGGTGATGGTTTGTCGGATGAATTTGCTGGCTTTGTCATGTGTATTTAACAAAGGGATACGGGGATTGTTTATTGGTCTGAACCTGGATTGCTAAGTGGGTTCATCAGATTCATTGGATTTTGATTTGCAAAAAGAGAAAAATCGTGGGTAATCCTTTAATCCGCTTAATCCCGGTTCTGACAATAGTTAATAAATGTTAAAACTACCGGCCTAATAAGCTATTAAACAATATTTATAACTAATAAACTTTTACCTTTAAGGCGGGTTTCTTAATTTCGCACAAATCCGGGTGGGTGGTTGTGTATGAGCAGTATTATCTCATATCTCAAATCTCACATCTCATATCTATACAGAATGGAAGAATTTGAAGCAAGCGCATCGGCAAAAAAAACTAAAACCATATACGTATCTACCGTATTTGGTATTGCCATGGTATTAGTAATGATTGGGCTTTTAGGGCTCATACTGGTACATGCCAATAACCTGTCGCGCTATGTAAAGGAAAATATAGTGCTCAATATTTTTGTTGATGATGCCGCGCATGAAACCGACGTATTGCAATTGCAAAAACAATTGGATGCTAACATGATGGTGAAGCAAGCCCTGTACGTAAGCAAAGAGCTTGCCGCGCGCAATCTGCAAAAAGACCTTGGCGAAGATTTTGTAAAGTTTTTAGGATATAACCCGCTATCACAATCGCTTGATGTTTATCTGAAGGCTGACTATGCTAACAATAAAGACATTGAAAAATTTAAAGCCGACCTGTTAAAAAATCCATTGGTTAAAGAAGTGAAATACCAGCAATCACTGGTTGATCAGATGAACCAGAATTTGGCTTCTATCAGTTTAATTATTTTAGTGTTCGCAGCTATATTTGTTGTACTATCAATAGCGTTAATTAATAACACCATCAGGCTGGCTATTTACTCACAGCGCTTCCTGATCAAATCAATGCAGTTGGTAGGGGCCACCAAAGGATTTATCCGCAAGCCATTTTTATTTTATGGCATATGGCACGGACTTTTGGGAGGCTTAATAGCCATTATTATATTAATTGGTACACTTTACCTGGGCTACAGGCAAGTACCTGATCTGGTAATATTGCAAAACTATGCCGAGTTTGGCATTGTATTTTTAGCGGTTATTGGTATAGGGATATTTATTTCGGCCTTTAGCACCTTTTTGGCGGTCAACAAGTTTTTACGTTTAAAAATATACGATCTATATCGATAGTTGGAGATAAAGCTTAAGATTTTAATATGAAGCTTAAATCACTAACTCAATAATTCAATAATTAAAATATATGGGACAGCAAATTAAACCAGCCGCAACGGCTAAAACCACAACAAAAACAACCGGCAGCGAGCCTGTACAATTTATATTTGATAAAAGTAATTACAGGTTGCTGATCATCAGTGTTGCTGTGGTGGCTTTTGGCTTTGTATTAATGGCAGGTACAACTGATATTTACAGCACTACCAAAATTGTTATAGCTCCTATTGTAGTATTAGCAGGATTTGCATTAGGCTTTTTCGCAATATTAAAGAAGCCGGAAGTTAAGTAATTTGGTTGATTAAGTTGATGGGGAGAGTGGTTGATTGAAGTCTAATTAACTCACTGATCCAAACCCAATCAACTTAATCCAGCTCAATCAACCAAATCTAATCCAACTCAACCCCAATCTACCCCCAATGAATATCATCCACGTTATTATCCTTGCCATAATTGAAGGGATAACAGAATTTTTACCGGTATCGTCAACCGGCCACATGATCATTGCCTCATCCGTAATGGGCATAGCAGCCGATCCTTTTGTTAAGCTATTTACCATTGCCATACAGTTAGGTGCTATATTATCGGTTGTAGTATTGTATTACAAAAGGTTTTTACAATCGGTTAACTTTTATATAAAATTGCTGGTAGCTTTTATCCCCGCGGCTATATTCGGCGTATTATTCAGCAAAAAGATAGATGCTTTTTTAGAGAGCGCACTTACCGTAGGCATCACGATGTTTGTAGGCGGTGTTATATTATTGTTTGTTGACAAATGGTTTAACAAGCCAACCGTAAAGGAAGAAAAAGACATCAGCTATTTAACGGCGCTTAAAATCGGTTTTTTCCAGTGTTTGGCCATGATCCCCGGTACATCACGTTCGGCAGCAAGTATTGTGGGGGGTATGTCGCAAAAGCTTACACGTACTGCTGCGGCCGAGTTCTCTTTCTTTTTGGCAGTACCTACCATGTTTGCGGCAACCGCAAAAAAACTATACGATTTTCATAAAGAGGGCCACATATTTACCGGCGAAGAAATTAAACTGCTGGCCATTGGTAATGTGATAGCGTTTGTGGTAGCCATGCTGGCCATCAAAACATTCATCACCTTTTTAGAGCGTAAAGGCTTTGTAATATTTGGCTGGTATCGTATTGTTGTTGGCGCGCTTATCGTAGGTTTGATCATGAGCGGGCACCCTTTGCAGATCGTTTAAAATTCCGAAAAACTAAAATCGCGTCATTGCTGTAAAGGTACGAAGCAATCCCAGGTATGCAGAGCCGCGCTGTACAGTTAGGGATTGCTTCGTGCCTTTACAGCAATGACATATTGAATATATTTTGGTTCAGACAAAAAACCTACCTTTGCCCCAAATCTCTGATTAGTTGGGGTAAAAAGAATCAATATTGAAAAATACTTATACCAAAATAGAAAAATTTGCCGAAGGACAGTTGCTGCTGGTTAACAAACCCTACAACTGGACAAGCTTTGATGTGGTAGGCAAAATTCGTAACTCCTTTAAGCCGCTTAAGTTAAAGGTGGGCCATGCCGGTACGCTTGACCCGCTGGCTACAGGTTTGCTGATCATTTGCACCGGTAAAATGACCAAGCAGATAGATACTTTCCAGGCCGAAGAAAAGGAATACACAGGTACGATGATATTGGGCGCAACCACGCCATCATACGATATGGAGACCGCGCCCGATAAAAAGTTTGATACCAGCCAACTTACCGAAGGGCAGCTGCGTAGTAACTGTGAACAGTTTATTGGCGACATACAGCAATATCCGCCGGCGCACTCCGCTATAAAAATTGATGGTGAACGCTTATATGAAAAGGCCCGCAGGGGCGAGGATGTAGAACTGCGTTTACGCAGTGTTACCATCAGCGCGTTTGAGTTAACCCGCATTGAGCTCCCCGAAGTTGATTTCAGGGTAGTTTGCAGCAAGGGTACGTACATACGGTCGCTGGTGAATGATTTTGGGGCCGCGCTTAATAATGGGGCATACCTTTCAAAATTAAGGCGTACCCGAAGCGGTAATTACCGGGTAGATGATGCCTGGGAAGTGATGGAGCTGGTAAACATGATCAGGGGATTAAAGGTGGTGACTGAGCCGGCGGCAGAGTAAATACATTTCTACGTCAAAATAATGTGCGGTTTCAGCGTGGTCAACTAAAAAATTAACTTTGTGCTTTTACCATAAAATGAGGATATATCATCATATTGACGAATTTACAGCGGTAAAAAATGCTGTAGTAACCATCGGTACATTTGATGGGGTGCATATTGGACACCGTAAAATTATTTCGGGGATAAAGGAACTGGCGGATAGTATTGGTGGCGAAACCGTTATTTTAACCTTTTTTCCGCATCCGCGCATGATATTGCATCCCGAGGATGAAAGCCTGAAACTGATCACTACCATTACCGAAAAGGCCCAGCTAATGGAGCAATTAGGGGTTGATCATTTGATCATTACACCTTTTTCAAGAGATTTTTCAAACCAGACCGCCGAAGGTTACATCCGTGATGTGCTGATAAATAAAATAGGCACCAAAAAAATTGTAATAGGTTATGACCACCGTTTTGGAAAAGACAGGCAGGGTGGTCTTGATGATCTGCTCAAGCTTGGTCCCGTTTATGGTTTTGATGTAGTAGAAATACCCGAGCAGGACATCAATGAGGTGGCCATCAGTTCAACCCGTATCAGGAATGCTTTGTTAAGTGATAAAATTGATCTGGCTAATTCCTATTTGGGCTATCCGTTTTTTATTACCGGCACCGTGATCCGTGGCGATCAGCTCGGCAGGCAGCTGGGTTATCCAACAGCCAATATCCTGGTAGAGGAAAAATACAAGCTCATCCCCGCCGATGGTATTTTTGCCGTAACTGTAAATGTGGCTGGCAATGCACATAAAGGCATGGCTTATATCGGCAGCCGCCCTACCGTGAATGGCCTAACCCACAACATCGAGGTGAATATTTTTGATTTTGACCAGGAGATATATAACCAGCCCATCCGCATGGAGTTCCACCACTATGTACGCGGCGATATCAAGTTTTCATCTCTTGATGAACTCAAAGTGCAATTAGCAAGGGATAAGCAAGACGTGCTGGCGTTGAGCCCGACCCAACCCTCCCCGGAAGGGAGGGCTTAAAATAAAAGTCTCCCCTCCCGGGGGAGATTTAGATGGGGTATCTTCAATATTCACAACTAAAACTGTACCTTTACCTGTCAATATGGCTCTGTTAATTGCCTTGGCGCAATTGTTGAGTTTGTAGGATCATATCAAATTAATATGTTAGATTTTATCAGTAAGCTTTTTGGAAGCAAATCAGAACGGGATGTAAAAGCAATACAGCCAATAGTTGAAAAAATTAAGGCTGAATTTGCAAAACTCGACAACATCAGCAATGATGAGCTTAGAGCTAAAACCATAGATTTTAAAGAGACAATAGCCCAGGGCCTTTCAGGCATTGATGGCGAGATACAAGCTATTAAAGACCGCACTGAAAATGAGCTGGATATGGATGTGAGCGAAAAGGTAGAGCTTTATACGCAGTTAGATAAGCTGGAAAAAGACCGTAATAAGGAGCTGGAAGATATATTGTTAAATATATTGCCCGAAGCTTTCGCTGTTGTAAAAGAAACCGCCCGCCGCTTTGCCGGTAATAAAACTATTGAAGTTACCGCTACCCAGTTTGACCGTGAACTTGCCGCGAGCAAGAACAACGTGGTTATTAAAGGCGATCAGGCTTTACACCACAATACCTGGCTTGCCGCCGGTAACGAGGTAACCTGGGACATGGTACACTATGATGTGCAGCTGATAGGCGGTTTTGTACTGCACCAGGGTAAAATAGCCGAAATGGCCACGGGTGAAGGTAAAACGCTGGTAGCCACGCTGCCTGCGTATTTAAATGCTTTGGCCGGACAAGGTGTTCACATAGTAACCGTGAATGATTACCTGGCCCGACGCGATAGTGAATGGATGGGGCCATTGTATGAGTTCCACGGTTTATCGGTTGATTGTATTGATAAACATGAGCCGAACTCAGAGGAACGCCGCGCGGCTTACCTTGCCGATATAACCTTTGGTACCAACAATGAGTTTGGTTTTGATTACCTGCGTGACAATATGACACGTAGCCCTGAAGAATTAGTACAACGCAAATTGCATTATGCGATGGTCGATGAGGTCGATTCAGTTTTAATTGATGATGCCCGTACACCTTTAATTATATCCGGCCCGATACCCCGTGGCGATGAGCATGAGTTTTATGAACTGAAACCACGCATTGAGCGTTTGGTTAACGCCCAGAAAGCTTATGTGAACGGCGTACTGAACGAGGCTAAAAAAGCCATTAATGAAGGTAATATAGATGTTGATGGTGGCGGCCTGGCCCTACTACGGGCTTTTAGGGGTTTGCCAAAAAGCAAGGCTTTAATTAAGTTTTTAAGTGAGGGAGCCAACAGATCGCTTTTGCAGAAGGTTGAAAACCATTATATGCAGGATCAGGGTAAGGATATGCCAAAGGTTGACTCCGAGCTTTTCTTTGTTATCGACGAAAAAAATAACCAGGTTGAACTGGCCGAAAAAGGCATCGAACTGATCACCTCATCAGGCGAAGATCCTCACTTTTTTGTGATGCCTGATGTAGGTACCGAAATTGCTGAAATCGAAAAATCGACTCTGGGCACTGAAGAGAAAATTGCCCGCAAAGATGAATTGATGCGCGATTTCTCCATCAAATCAGAACGTATCCACTCGGTTAACCAGTTGTTAAAGGCCTATACCCTGTTTGAAAAGGATACTGAATACATTTTGGACGAAGGCAAGGTGAAGATTGTTGATGAGCAAACAGGCCGTGTATTGGATGGTCGCCGTTACTCTGATGGTTTGCACCAGGCTATCGAAGCAAAAGAAAATGTAAAGGTGGAGGACGCGACACAAACATTTGCAACCATCACGCTGCAAAACTACTTCCGTATGTACCACAAGCTTTGCGGTATGACGGGTACAGCTGTTACAGAGGCGGGTGAGTTTTGGGAAATATACAAACTGGATGTGGTAGAAATACCAACCAATACCCCTGCAAGCCGTGCAGACAGGCAGGATCTGGTATACCGTACCATCCGCGAAAAATATAATGCTGTTGCCGATGAGATTGTTAAACTGACAGAAGCCGGCAGACCGGTACTGGTAGGTACTACATCGGTTGAAATTTCTGAATTGCTGAGCCGTATGCTTAAATTGCGCGGCATTAAACATAACGTACTGAATGCCAAGATGCACCAGAAGGAAGCCGATATTGTGGCTGAAGCCGGTAAAACTGGTACAGTGACCATTGCTACCAACATGGCTGGTCGTGGTACGGATATAAAATTAGGGCCTGGCGTTAAGGATGCAGGCGGTTTAGCCATTGTTGGTACAGAACGCCATGAGTCGCGCCGTGTTGACAGGCAGTTGCGTGGTCGTGCCGGTAGGCAGGGGGACCCGGGTTCATCTCAGTTCTTTGTATCGTTAGAGGATAACCTGATGCGTTTATTCGGATCAGAGCGTATCTCCAACCTGATGGTACGTATGGGTATTGAAGAGGGCGAGGTTATCCAGCACTCGATGATCTCCAAATCCATCGAGCGTGCACAGAAAAAGGTAGAAGAGAACAACTTTGGTATCCGTAAGCGTTTGCTGGAGTATGATGATGTGATGAACTCACAGCGTACCGTTATTTATACTAAACGTAAAAATGCCTTGTTTGGCGAACGCCTTGACGTTGATTTGAGCAATACCATTTTTGATGTTGTTGAAGATATTGTTACGGAGTATAAAGAGACCAATAACTACGAAGGTTTTACCCTGGAGGTGATTCGCTTGTTTTCGGTTGATACATCGTTAAACATTGATGAATTTGCAGCCACATCTATCGCCGCCCTTACCGATAGGACTTTCCAAACGGTAATGGACTTTTACAAGCGTAAAGCCGAAGCCGTTGCACAACAGGCTTATCCGGTGCTGAAAGATGTATATGATACCCGCGGCCAGTATGTTGAAAATATAGTGGTACCGTTTAGCGATGGTATACACGGTATACAGGTTTCTGTTCCGCTTAAAAAGGCGGTAGAAAATCATGGGGTTGAGGTGTTTAAATCGTTCGAAAAGAACGTGACGCTGTACCTGATTGATGATGCCTGGAAAGAGCACCTGCGTGAAATGGATGAATTAAAACAATCTGTACAAAACGCGGTTTATGAGCAAAAGGACCCATTATTGGTTTACAAGTTTGAAGCTTTTGAACTATTCAGGGGGATGCTGGCCAACGTTAACAAAGAGATCGTGAGCTTCCTGTTCAGGGGAGGAATCCCGGTTCAGCAACAGGCCGAAGAGGTAAAGGAAGCCAAGCCGCAGCCCAAGCTTGATCTGCGTAAAATGAAAACATCTAAACCTGAGCTGGTGAACGAGAGCAGTGGCCTGCCGATGGATGATTTCCGTGAGCATCAAAAAGCTACCCCGGTTAGGGTGGAGAATAAAATAGGCCGTAATGACCCTTGCCCTTGCGGTAGCGGTAAAAAATATAAGAACTGCCACGGCGTAGGGCAAAATTAAAAGTTAACTCTACGTCATTGCGAGGTACGAAGCAATGACGGTTTATATAAAACCATGAAAACAGCAGTATTTGATCATAAAGCTAAACCAGCCTTCATCAAATACTGCATTTTTTTTGTGCTGATACTGGCATCAGCCCAAACCTTTGCCCAGCAGGTACGTGGCCGGGTTGAGGTAATTAAAGATCCGCTTGTTGATACGCTGATAGCCAAAAGATTTGAAATGAATAACGCAGCGGGAGTTCCGTCTGCATTTTCATCCTATGGTTATAGGGTGCAAATATTCAGCGGATCAAACCGTAAAGATGCCTACAGCGCCCAGGCCAGGCTGCAGGATCAGTATCCCGAATTGCGTACGTATATAATTTACAGCGAGCCTAATTTTAAGGTTCGTGCCGGCGATTTCAGGACACGCCTGGAAGCCCAAAAATTGATGCAGGAACTCCGGTCTTCGTTTTCAAGCCTGTTCATCATCTCCGAAAAAATAAATCCTCCTAAAACAGATCCCGATAATGATTAAAGAGCAAATACAGGAATTATCCAGGAAAATATTTGATGATGTGGTAGCTAACCGCCGCCATTTGCATAGCCATCCCGAACTATCGTTCCACGAGTTACAAACCTCTGTTTTTGTGGCCAATAAGCTGGAAGAACTGGGTTTGGAGTACCACAAAATGGCTGACACCGGCCTGGTTGCCCTTATAAAAGGAGATAAGCCATCAAACAATGTGGTTGCCTTGCGTGCTGATATGGATGCATTGCCCATCACCGAGGCTAATGATGTACCTTATAAATCACAAAATGTAGGGGTAATGCACGCTTGCGGCCATGACGCGCATACTTCATCATTGCTGGGTACGGCCCGTATTTTAACCGAACTGAAAAGCCAGTTTGCAGGTACTGTAAAACTGATATTTCAGCCTGCGGAAGAAAAATTGCCCGGCGGAGCCAGTTTGATGATCAAAGAGGGGGTATTGGAAAATCCAAAACCACAGGCTGTGTTGGGCCAGCACGTAATGCCTTTAATAGAGGCCGGTAAGGTAGGTTTCCGTGCGGGTAAATACATGGCCTCAACCGATGAGCTTTATGTTACAGTGAAGGGTAAGGGAGGCCATGGCGCCCAGCCACAGCAAAACATTGATCCGGTAATTATTACTGCACACATATTAACCGCCCTGCAGCAAGTGGTTAGCCGTTTTGCCGATCCAAAAAGTCCGTCGGTATTGTCGTTTGGAAAAGTGATTGCCAACGGGGCTACCAATGTGATCCCGAATGAGGTTTATTTGGAGGGTACTTTCCGCACCATGGATGAGAAATGGCGCGAGGAAGCCCACAAACGCATGAAGAAGATGGCCGAGGGCATAGCCGAGAGCATGGGTGGTAGCTGCGAATTTAATATTATGCGCGGTTATCCCTTCCTGATCAATGAAGAAAAACTAACCGCCTCAACCCGCGGCCACGCCGAAGATTATCTGGGTAAAGAGAATGTGCTTGACCTTGACATTTGGATGGCTGCCGAAGATTTTGCCTATTATTCGCAAGTTGCCGATTCCTGTTTTTACCGCTTAGGCACACGTAACGAAAGTCGCGGTATTACCTCATCGGTACATACACCCACTTTTGATATTGAAGAGAGTGCCTTTGGTATAAGTACCGGTTTAATGGCTTATCTGGCAGTTAAACAATTGGGGAATTAACATAAGTTAAAGTCAATGAAAGAGTCAAAAAGCTATGTCATTGCAAGGAGGAACGACGAAGCAATCTCACAGGACAGGTAGCAGACTTAGCATGATGAAGTTGCCACGCTACACCCGCAATGACATGGAGGATGATTGTTTTATATATAAACATCAATAGTGTGATTAAAAAATTATTATTAATGCTGGCGTTAACAATTGCCGGCAGCTCTACCTTTGCGCAGCAGATCAATCGCTTTAATCCGGATACCATACGCACTATTGTTATTGACTCACTGGTTGATATCAGGTCGCACAAACTGAACGCGCAGGATTTTATTGATGCCGTACTGGCCGATACCAGTTTTTATAAAGCTTTTCAAGACATGAAGCAGTATGGCTTTACTGCCGAGAACCGCATTTTTACTTATGATAAAAAGAACAAAGTTGACGGTAAGGTCTATCGGAAAATAGTACACAGCAGTGTTGCCGGCAAACACAAAATGGAGTATTTGGCCAAACTGGATAGCGGAAACATGTTTAAAAAGAACGGTAAGTACCAGTTGTATACCGTAGAAATGTTTGACTATATTTTCATGAATGCCTACAACTCTGATTTTGTTAAGGGTGATGCGCTGCCGGGCTCGGGCGGTAAAAATGAATCATATAAAGACAAACTTAAAACACTTATCTTCACCCCAGGGCGTAAGGTAAAAGGTATCCCTTTCATCAGTAGTAAAACCGAGATATTCTCGGAGGATATGCGGGAATACTATTACTATGAATTTGCCCGCGGCAAATATCTGGATACCATACCTGTTTACCGGTTTAGGGTAAGGTCCAAACCAAGCACATCTGACGGCGATACTATGATCAAGGAAATGACCACCATATTTGATGAGCGCACCTTCCAGATACTGGGCCGCTATATTGATATGAAATTCAGTAACATGTTTGTTGATTTTGATGTTCAGATGAACATTGAGCTCAATAATTTTGAGGGCGAGTTACTGCCCACAAAAATAACCTACCAGGGTAACTGGAATATTCCTTTCCATAAGGAAGAACGTGCCAGCTTTTTGATTGTGCATAAAGATTATAAAAAGAACTAACATTGATAGAAGAAATTACCAGCCGCAGGCATTGGAAAAAATTCTACCTAAAGGTGCTGCTGTTAGCACTTTATTACCTGTCACTGGCGCTTATTGTAGGGAGGCTATATGAAGAAGCGCTTTCAAAAGCAGGCGAGGGCTTTATAATTTTGATGAGTTTAAGTTTCTTAATTTTGGCGCTGTATACCACAGTTCGGTATTTTAAAAATGTTCCAAATTTTTACATGAATACAGATGCTATAGTAATTAACCGCAATACTACCTTCTTGTGGCAAGACCTTGAACGAATTGAATTAGCCGGCAAAAGACCTTTTAATTATATGTTTGGCTATCCAAGGGAAGGGCTGATGCTCAAATTTAAAGGCAGCAACAGAATATATTTATTTGATGATATGTATGATAACACAGCAGTCATTAAAAAATTTATACGATATCACGTTATTAAGAAAACCAACGATTGGATAGAACCAATTATAAGGCCCACTATTTCAGACATTGAGCATGAACAATTTGTACGGTATGATGGCTCCCAGTTTTTTAATCACAGAGGGGTGATTTTATGGATAGTGCTTGGACTTTTATGTTATGGTATCATAACAACCAACAACGTATGGCTTGCGGCTTTTTTTATTTGCCTGGCTATTATTTGTTTCTGGTGGTTATCCTCATATATGTGTTGTTTCGGTGTTTCAGATAGCTATTTTATGGTCCGGAATCCTAACTTATTCTGGGTGAAAAAAATATACCGGCTTGATGATATTAAAGAAGTGGTTTTTGAGCAGCAGGACGCTAACATGCCTTATTCATTAAGAATAATAAGTGTAGATTTTGAAAGTGACCTGTATATGGCAGGCACACTGTGGAATAAAAAATGGCGTCAGTTACAAGAAAACCTTGAAGATAAAAATATCAAGGTAAGGAATGAATGCGTGTTTTAATATTTTCATGCTCCGTTAAATTAAAATGAAAAGGCTCCTTAAAAGGGGCCTTTTCATTTTATAAACTGTTGATCCACTTTACCAACTCATCACGGGATTTGCCCGTTTTTTGCTGAAGTTTCCCTAACAATTCATCGTCTTTGCCTTCTTCGCGTATCAGATCATCATCTGTCAGATCGCCGTAGGCTTGTTTTATTTTACCCTTCAATTCATTCCAGCCGCCTTTTATTTCTAATTTATCCA
>Ga0193717_1000423_pt1 | contig 29293 bp, 27 predicted proteins | sample U2c2metaG_FD_145900 | JGI IMG/M metagenome (GOLD analysis project Ga0193717, IMG submission 145900) | Soil microbial communities from a riparian zone of the East river system, Colorado, United States - U2c2 | ecosystem: Environmental > Terrestrial > Soil > Riparian zone | place: USA: East River...
ATTTTCTAAATTTACAGCATATCTCATACCTGCCTTTAGTGAAGATAATATACTGTTTAAGCTTAGAACCGGGCTTGATGCAACCGGGCACGACAAGTTTTTTACCATCAGCGCGGCGCAGGTGGTATCAATCATTTTGATCGTTATACTCACGTTTGTAAATACCCGCGGTGTTAAAGGCGGTAAGCTGATACAAACCACTTTCACCATGACCAAGCTGATCAGTCTTTTTGGATTGATAGGTTTTGGTTTTTTAGCTTTCAAAGGTGATATATGGCATGCCAACTGGACAAATGCCTGGGATTTACATAACCTGAACAAAGATGGTACTATCACTAACCTAACTGTAGGTACCGCTTTGGGGGCTATTGCTGCCGCTATGGTAGGCTCCATCTTCAGCAGCGATGCCTGGAACAGTGTAACTTTTGTGGCCGGCGAAATGAAGAACCCAAAACGCGATGTGGCGCTCAGCATGATGTTCGGTACCATCATTGTTACACTTATTTATGTGTTGGCTAATGTGGTTTATACTGGTGTGCTTTCATTACATGAAATTTCTGTTGCCGATAAGGACAGGGTAGCCGTTGCTGCTTCGCACGTTATTTTTGGTAATATAGGTACCTACGTTATAGCGGTTATGATCATGATATCAACCTTTGGCTGCAATAATGGATTGATATTATCGGGTGCACGTGTTTATTATACTATGGCTAAGGACGGCCTGTTTTTTAAACGTACCAGCACACTGAATAAGTTTGGCGTACCACAGTTTGGCTTGTGGATACAGTGTTTGGTAGCTTCATTGCTATGTTTAAGCGGTCGTTATGGCGATCTGTTAGATATGATATCCTTTGTAGTGGTAGTATTTTATGTATTAACCATATTAGGTATATTCATTTTAAGGGCAAAACACCCTAATGCCGAGCGCCCATACAAGGCTATTGGCTACCCTGTTTTACCTGCATTGTATATTTTGATGGGCGTGGCCTTTTGCATATTGCTGTTTGCTTACAAACGCGATTTTGCATTATATGGCTTATTAATTGTACTTATCGGTATCCCTATATATTATATATCACAACGGAACGTAAAGCATGAGGATGAAACGGTTACTGATAGTTAGTTTATTTATAATTAGCGGGCAGGTTTATGCCCAGGACCTTCAGCAAAAATTATCAGCAGCTTTTACCAGGTTACAGGCCGATAGCCAGTGCAGTTATGCATCGGTATCATTAACCGTGCTTGATGCTAAAACCGGCGAACAGGTGTTTGCTGCTAACCCTAATATGGGGCTGGCCACGGCATCAACCTTAAAAACCATTACCAGCATTACCGCATTTTATGTTTTAGGTGCCGATTTTAAATACCATACCCAGCTTGGTTATGTTGGTGATATAACAGCCGATGGTACCCTGAACGGCGACGTAATTATTAAGGGTGCCGGCGACCCAACCTTAGGCAGCTGGCGGTATGAGCAAACCAAAGAGGCCCATGTACTGGCCTTAATGACCGATGCGCTGCAAAAGGCCGGTATTAAAAAAATTAACGGCCGTATCATTGGAGACGACAGCATTTTCGGCACACAATCTATACCCGAAGGGTGGATATGGCAGGATATCGGTAACTACTATGGTGCCGGAACATCGGGCCTGTGCTGGCGTGAGAACCAGTTTGATATTAAGCTGCGTACCGGTGTAGTGGGTAACCCCATCGGTGTATCGCGCACGGTACCTTTAATGCCTTACCTCAGTTTTAAAAGTGAACTGGTGAACGGCCCGGACAATAGCGGCGATCATGCTTATGCCTTTTTACCGGTTGGCAGCACAATGATGTACCTTCGGGGCAGTTACGCCATTGATCAGGATAAAAAAAGCATATCCGCCGCCGTACCCGATGCCGCTTATGACGCCGCCCTGCGTTTGGCTGATACATTGAAGAAATTAGGCATAAGCATAACAAACGGCCCCGAATCTGCTGCTACTTTAACAGCCAAAGGATTGCCCTTGCCACAAGTCACAAAAAGTTTAACCAGTATTCAGTCGCCGCCATTGAGCAGGATCATTTACTGGCTTAATCAAAAAAGCGTAAACCTGTATGCCGAGCAGTTGCTTAAAACCATTGCCTGGAAACAGGGCCGTAAACCCACCACAGTAAACGGTGTTGAGGAGGTTCAGCAATTTTGGAAGGCCCACGGCATCGACCCCAATACCATAAACACTTATGACGGCAGCGGCCTGTCGCCGGGCGATAGGGTGACCACCAATACTATGGCTAAGATCCTGCAATCGGCAAAAAAGGAAAGCTGGTTCGCTGATTTTTATGAAAGCCTGCCGGTGTACAATAATATGAAAATGAAAAGCGGCAGCATAAACAATGTGCTTTGTTATGCCGGGTTCCAAACCAGCAACGGCCGGGAACTTTGCTTCTCTATTATGGTGAACAACTTTAACGGATCAAGCAGGGGCATTAAGGAAAAAATGTTTAGGGTGCTGGATGTGCTGAAAGCCCCCTAACCCCCCTGAAGAGGGAACTTTTTTAGATGTTTCCGGATATGCTGTAAAACTTTATAAGTTTATATGTCAGTATAAATAAATAGTTGATCATGAAAAAATTAAGCATCGTAATAATCCTGCTGATGGCGTCGGCCCTGTTTGCCTGCAAAGGGAATAAAGGAAGTAATCCGGCCGAAGCTGTAAAAAGTATAAGTTTAAAATTCACTGAACTGGGCCGAAAGTAAAGTTAAAATCTTAACCCAAAGCAAGGCTATTGACAGCTTAATGCTCATATTGAATAATATGAAAAAGGCTGAAGACGGCTATAAACCCGATGTAAGGGGCAAGATATATATCACCCATACAAACAACACTATTGATACACTATGCGTAGGTGTTAAAGTGCTGAATTATAAGGGTTCTATTTACGAAACCCCACAGGATTTGCTCAGGGTTATACAGCAATAAACCTGGAAAAGCCTTTGTCTTGTTTCAGTACCACAATTAACAATATGTCATTGCCTAGCGTGGCAATCTCACCATGCAGGTTGCACAGGCAAAGTTCGTTACTTGTCCTATGAGATTGCCACGCTACGCTCGTGACACAAGACGGCTTGGGATTACTTATCTTGTTCTGACTGTCCCAATAAAAAAGGGGAAGATCAATCGATCTGCCCCTTTTTACAATATTATAAAAGCTAAAATTTAAGCGTAAGTAATGTTTAAAGTAATAGGTACGCTCAACGCTTTTGATATGATACAATTGGCTTTGGCGCCTTCTGCAATTTCTTTAAATTGAGCTTCGCTCACACCATCAATGGTTGCTCCTTTAAGCTCCAGATGGATACCTGTAACGCTCAGGGCTACCATATCCAGATCTAATATAGCATCAGTGGTTAGGTCATTAGGAGTAAAACCTGCCTGGGTTAAAGCAGCGCCAACGGCCATGGTAAAGCAACCTGCATGTGCTGCGGCAAGCAATTCTTCGGGGTTGGTGCCGATGCCATCGGCAAAACGGGTTTTAAATGAATACTGTGTTTTGTTTAATACAGTGCTTTGGGTGGTTATTTCTCCCTGACCTGCCTGTAATGTGCCATTCCAATGGGCATTTGCTGTACGTTTCATAAGTTTGGTTTTTATTGTGTGATGTTATTTTTAGTTCATGGATTTATATTGTGGCAAGGAAAATCTTTTGTCTTTTTATCCTTTATCTTTTCTCTAAAATTACCACTTCGCCCGTTCATATTGTACAGGCCAATTTACGTCGTGGCCCAGTTCGTGCGCGGCGCGTAGCGGGAAATGCGGGTCGCGTAACATTTCACGGGCTAAAAATACAACATCGGCTTCGCCTTCCTGAATAATTTCATTGGCCTGAAATGCTGTTGTTATTAAGCCCACCGCACCTGTAAGTATACCACTTTCTTTTTTAACTTTCTCTGCAAATTCAACTTGATAACCTTGTTTTAACGGTATCTTAGCATTGGCTACATTTCCGCCGCTTGAGCAATCGAGCAGATCAACGCCTTTATCCTTCAATGTTTTTGCAAGCGCTACAGAATCATCGGCGGTCCATCCACCTTCGGTCCACTCTGTTGCCGAAATGCGTACAAAAAGCGGATTTTCAGATGGCCAAACTTCCTGTACAGCAGCCACAACTTCGAGCATTAAACGTATACGGTTCTCAAATGAGCCGCCGTATTCATCCTTACGTTTATTACTTAACGGCGAAAGGAACTCATGCAGCAAATAACCATGGGCGCCATGCAGCTCAATCACCTTAAACCCGGCAGCTATGGCCCTTTGTGCAGCCGCCTTAAAATCGGCCTTTATTTTTTCAATACCAGCTTTATCCAGTTCAAGCGGTGCTTCCTCGTTTTCGCTGAACGGAATAGCGCTCGGGGCTAAAGCCTTCCAACCCTTCTTTTGATCAGATGGTATTTGTTTACCACCGTTCCAGGGTTCAGCATGGCTGGCTTTGCGGCCGGCATGTGCCAGTTGTACACCCGCTATAGTTCCGTGCGAGTGAATAAAATCCGTGATCTGCTTTAATTTGGGGATATGTTCGTCATGATAAATACCCAGGTCAGCAAAAGAAATGCGGCCCTCGGCCGATACCGCGGTAGCTTCGGTAATAATTAACCCAGCTCCGCCAACTGCTTTACTTCCCAGGTGTACCAGGTGCCAGTCGTTAGCAAAGCCATCTTCGCTGGAATACTCGCACATGGGCGATACAGCGATGCGGTTTTTTAATTCAATGTTCTTTATTTTTAAAGGCGAAAATAGATGTGCCATAGTTTATTTTTTTGGTAAATATGGTAACTAACGGCGTTAACTGTCTCACTGTTTTGTAAAACTTAAACAAGCTGAAAGCCGAAGGCTAAAAGCATAAAGCTCTATATGTGCGTAGTAAAAAAGCTTTAAGCCTTATGCTTTAGTGTATTCGCCCACGTTCATCTTCGTTACCGGTGTCGCGTTTTTCGGTGCTCGTTTCTTTACCAAAACGATAGCTTACACCCAGTTGTACAAACCTGTTGAGCTGAAAGTTGGTGAACTTTCCGTTGATGCCATTCACTGTGGTACTTAGCGCCGATGCACTGCTCCTGAAGGCATCATTGAGGTTTAGGGTGATGTTCAGTTTCTTTTTCATGGCCAGGGCGGTAAAACCAACATCTAATTTGTAATAGGCATTTGAGCGGCCGATATGATCTACCTCGGGAAACTGGTACCAGAAATTCACCGCAGCGGCAAAGGTTTTATCCGCATTAAAATACATGGTGTTGTTGGTAGCCACATATGCACCATAACCATTTATGCTTTTAATATACGGGATATTGGAATGGGCATCGGTATGATAAAAAGTAAACTGGTTATTATTATCCAACCAGGGAAACAGGTGAAGCGATAAAGTTTCGGAGATACCCCCCCGGTAGGTTTTGATAAAATTTAATGGGATAGTATAAACCAGGTTTGTATCGGCGCTGGCTACGGTCACATTATAAAAGCCATTATCAGTAATGTTTAAGAACAAGGCCGAGGTAAGCATGTTTTTGTACGTATGCGATAGCTCAAAATTGCTATTATATTCAGGTTGCAGGAAGGGGTTACCCTCGCCATAACTATAAGCCGTGAACAATGATTTAAAGGGGTTCAGGTTCCAGAAGGTAGGACGGTTGATCCTGCGACCGAAGCTAAACGCGAAACTGTTAGCCGTATCGCCCTGATAGGATATTTGCGCGGACGGGAATAGCTTTAGATATTTATTGGTATTGGTTTGATTCAGCGTATAGGAAGTGCCTTTGGTTTCGGTGTATTCGGCCCGTAAACCAGCCTGGTATTTCCATTTATTCTTTTCCTTGTTAAGGCTCAGGTACAACGATTGTGTATTTTCAATATACCTGAACTCGTTGCTCAGGTTGGTATTGTAAGTGAGTTTATCGTTGATGTCCTTATCATAATAAAAAGCGTTGCTATAGTTATTGATAAAACTGAGCTTGCCTCCGAAAGAAAATTTAGCGAATGGGGTTGGGATCTCGGCATCAGCTTTAAAGGTGTATACTTTAATAAGCTGTTTATTGGTGTCAAAAAAACGGGTGTTATTTTCGGGGATTATCTGTCCGCCGGGCAAATAGCTGTTGCTTTCAAAATCAGAGCGGTCGTTGCGGTTATAATTAAAATAGTCGGCATTAAGCAGCAGCTTTTTACCCGTAGTATCAAAGTTGATGACCGCATGTGCATTGCCCGAATTACTGATAGCCACAGGATGATAAGTGGCATAAGTTCTTAAAGTAGAATCCAGGCCGCCGGTGCTGTTGTAGATGGGATTATTCACATGGTCCGATCCATCGTAAACATTATTTCCGCCTAAATAGGAAATGCCTATGGTTGTTTTTGGGCTAACTTTATAATCAACCCCGGCTACTATGTTAAAATTATGAAGGCGATAATTGCCCGTATCGGTTTGCAGCCAGCTTTGTTTAGGGTAAAAAACATCGGTTTCAAAGCCTTCCAGTTCGTGGTCATGGTCGATATTTACGCTGCTGTAAGCCGACCATTTACCCGTATTATAATTGAGGTTGGCGCTGCCGCTGGCCAGCCAGTAATTGCTGGTACCAAAAACGTTGGCCGGGCTGTGCAGCCACTGCTTGTCGCTCAATTGTACATTGCCCGAAAAACCTTGTTTGCTGCTATGTTTGGTAGTGATGTTAATTAAGCCGGCATTCCCATCGGCATCGTAGTTGGCCGATGGGTTTTTGATCAGTTCGATTTTGGAGACCTGATTGGCCGACATCGATTTTAAATACCTAACCAGATCGGTACCCGCCAGCTGAACAATGCGGTCGTTAACCATCACCTTCACCGTGCCTTTACCCACTATACTGATCTCGTCTCCATTTACCTTTATACCCGGAACCTTGCTAATAGCCGTAAGGGCATCGCTACCGGTTGCTGTGATGCTGGCAGATACGTTGTATACTAGTTTTTCCTGATTGTTTTCGATAGTAGCTTTATTCGCTGTAACCACCACCTCGTTCAATTGGTTACTTGATATTTTCAGGCTGATGTTTACGATAGTGTCTTTGGTAATGGAAAGCAGGGATTGATATTTTTCGTAGCCGGTAAACGCAACCGTGAGTTGGTATTGGCCGCTATGCAGGTCTTTAAAAGTAAAGCCCCCCGCTTCATCAGTTTGCAGGGATTGATTTTTATGGTCGCTGATGCTGAGCAGGCTCACACCGGCATAAGCTAAAGCGTGTTTTGATGCATCATTTACCGTTCCGGTAAGTTTTATCTGTGCTGACAGGCCGCTGTGAATTACAGCGAAAAGTATTAAGGTAGAAACAAATTTCAAATTATAGCAGGCTTAAAAATTTGTTAATGATAAGGAAAGATAGGGTAAATTGGAAATTGTGAAGGAGATTATCTGATTTAGATAACCGAAACTATTCAGATGTTCTATTAAGCGGATCAAACCATCTTTTTATTTTATTAAGAAAATAGATGTCGAATACGAACGATAGAGAGAAATCTTATACTACATACTTGCTCTTTATGTTTTATAAGATCGTATGTATGAAATAGTTTAAGGGTAAAAAAGAGTTCTTGAAAAAAGGGTGTAGGTTAAAGTGAAAACATTGAACAAACACTTTAAATCAAGAACTCATGGAATAAGTTACAGATTTGACTTTAGCGGACAAAAGATTTTTGAGATTTCTATCTGTCGTTCGACATGATGTATTGGTTTTAATGAAATGTATGCGTCAATATAAATATCCTTTTACCTTTAAACCACATATAACTGTAAAACAATACTTAGATTAGGAATGTTAAGGCCGATTTGTGAATAACCCTTTAAACTAACCTTAATTTGACTACATATACAACCCTCATTATACTCAGCGGACTGGTCATATTTTCGTACCTGTTTGATCTGCTGGCTGGTAAAACTAAGATCCCTTCGGTTATTTTATTGTTGCTGCTGGGCATTGGCCTAAAGCAAGTAGTTGACTATTTTGGTATGCCCATGTTTAACGTTTCGTTAATACTTCCTACACTGGGTACGCTTGGTTTAATACTCATCGTATTTGAAGGTGCACTTGAGCTCCGGTATAACAGCGATAAAAATGCCGTCATAAAAAAGGCATTTATCTCGGCTCTAAGCATCATGTTGATCACCGCGTTTGCCATCACCTTTATTATATATTACCTAACCGGCGAGAGTTTTTACAAGTGTTTTGTAAACGCCATTCCGTATTGCGTAGTGAGTTCGGCTATCGCTATACCTTCAGCATCTAACTTGATCAAAAGTAAAAAGGAGTTTATTATTTATGAATCTTCGTTTTCTGATATCCTTACGGTAGTGCTGTTTAATTTTATAGTGAGGAACCCGCAAATTGATGTGGTATCATTTGCCAAGTTAGGGGTCGAGCTGGGCGGCATTATACTGGTGGCCATTATATCGTGTTTGCTGCTGCTTTATGTAATAGGGCGCTTAAAACATCATATCAAATCATTCCTCATTATATCATTGCTGATATTGGTTTATTCCATTGGCCAGTCGTACCATTTATCTGCATTGATCATTGTGCTGGCGCTGGGACTGTTCCTTAATAATGCCAATCAGATCCATTTTGCATGGTTTAGGAAATGGTTTATATATCCAACTTTTCAGCATGATATTAAGCAACTGCACCAGCTTTCGGCCGAAAGCGCCTTTTTAATGCGCACTTTCTTTTTTATTGTTTTTGGGTACACCATGAACATACGTGAGCTTAATGATATCCCTATTTTGTTAAGTGCCGGGGCCATTTTGCTATCTATTTATATCGTGCGGTTTTTATACATTAAGCTGGCCTCAAAAACCGATCTGATGCCCGAGCTGGTTATTGTTCCCCGCGGATTGATCAATGTATTGCTATATTATAACCTGCCGCCCAATTTAAGGATTCCCCAGGTTGGTACAAGCTTATTGTTTGTAGTGGTGTTGGGGACAAGCATCATCATGAGCCTGGGTTTGTTAGTAACCAAACGACATGCAGCAAGCCACAGCCAGGAATTTCAGGATGTTTGATAAAGAGATATAACAACGATGACCATTACTACACGCCTCGCCACATTTGATGATATACCAGTATTACAGCAATTGATCGAATTATCAGTTCGTGGATTGAGTACTGATTATAATACACCTAACCAGATTGAAAGCGCTATCAAATATATTTTTGGTGTAGATACGCAGCTCCTTATTGACGGCACCTATTATGTGGCCGAAATTGACCAGACCATAGTTGGTTGCGGCGGTTGGAGCAAGCGCAATACCTTGTTCGGAGGTGACCAGCATAAAACAGTGGAAGACCCGCTGCTTAACCCTGAACATGATGCCGCAAGGATTCGGGCTTTTTTTGTGCATCCTGATTATGCAAGGCGGGGAATAGGTCGGCGCATTATTTCGGTATCTGAGAACGCGGCACAGAGTAATGGATTTAAAAGCTTTCAGTTGGGCGCTACTTTACCCGGTGTACCGCTTTATGAGGCTATGGGTTACCACACAGTTGAGCATATAACTCAACCTATGCCTAATGGCGAGGTGTTGCCTATTGTTAAGATGTACAAGGTTTTATAGCGCAGCAATAAGTCTATATTTACGCATACAAACAGGCTAAACAGAGCAAGTTCCGGGTTTTATGGCGTGTGGTATCACCCTACATTTGTAGTGTAATAATTAATAAATAACATGATGAACACACAAGAAAAGATCAATTACAATCGTATTGCCGAGGCAATCAATTATATAAAGCTGAATTTTAAAAATCAACCTAATTTGGATGATGTGGCAGAAAAAGTGCATTTAAGCCCTTTCCATTTTCAGCGTTTATTCACCGACTGGGCAGGTATCAGTCCCAAAAAATTCTTACAATACCTGAGCCTTGATTACGCCAAAAGTATTTTGAAGGATAAACAAGCCACCTTGTTTGATACAGCCTTTGAAACAGGGTTATCAGGCACCGGTCGTTTGCATGACCTGTTTATCAATATAGAGGGCATGACCCCAGCCGAATACAAAAATGGCGGTAAAGAACTGGAGATCAATTATAGCTTTGCCGAAACCCCATTTGGAAACATCATTGTTGCATCAACCCCCAAGGGTATTTGTTATATGGCTTTTGCCGATGACAGGGAAGAGGCGTTTGATCAGCTGTTGCAACAGTTCCCCAATGCATCCTATACACAAGTGGTTGATGTAACCCAACAGGATGCCTTGTTTATATTTAAAAAGGACTGGTCGGAGCTATCAAACATCAAACTGCATTTAAAAGGCACTAACTTTCAGCTTAAGGTATGGGAAACCTTGTTAAAAATACCAATGGGCGGTTTAAGCACCTATTCAGATATTTCGCAACAGATAAAATCGCCGGGCGCCAGCAGGGCGGTAGGCAGTGCGGTGGGGGCCAACCCGGTAGCGTTTTTAATCCCATGCCACCGGGTTATCAAATCAACAGGCGAAACTGGTCAGTATCATTGGGGTTCAACCCGTAAATCGGCTATGATTGGCTGGGAAGCAGCTATGATTAACAATTAAGTTATTCAATTGCACAATATATAACCCTGTCATTTCCGAATCTGAAGCGGCATTGCGCGTTGCGTGAGGAGAATCTTGTACAACTAGCAAAACCGCCATTCTCTTGTACAAGATCTCCTCACCCCTACGCTCAGACCCTCTCAGACCCTGACAGGTTCATCCAAATGACGTCATTTTAAATTCAACCCTTTAGCATCCTAATATGGAAATCAAAGAAAGAATAAGCCAGCTAAACTGGACCGATATTTCGACCAGTATGAATAACAGGGGCTATGCCCTGATTAAAAATGTGTTAACAAACGATGAGTGCGACGGCCTGGCAGCGCAATATACTGACGACCAGCTATACCGTAAAACGATAGTGATGGAGCGCCACCATTATGGCAAGGGGGAGTATAAATATTTTAAATACCCTTTGCCCGCGCTCGTTCAGCAATTGCGCGAAAGTGTTTATCCCTGGCTGGCGCCCATTGCCAACCACTGGATGCAGCTTTTAAATAAAGAGCAACGCTTTCCGGATACGTTGGCTGAACTGTTGCAGCATTGCCATGAGCAGGAACAACTAAGGCCTACACCCTTAATATTGCAATATGCTAAAGGGGGTTACAATGCCATGCACCAGGATCTTTATGGCGAAGTATTTTTCCCGATGCAGCTGGTGTTTATTTTGGATGAACCGGGTGTTGATTATGATGGAGGTGAACTTATACTGATAGAACAAAAACCGAGGGAACAATCGCGGGCCATGGTATTAAAACCCGCAAAGGGCGATATGCTGTTGTTTACCACCAGTTACCGGCCGGCAAAAGGCAGTAAGGGTTATCACCGCGTAAATATGAAACATGGCATTGGTGAAGTTACCGAAGGTAAACGCCGCTGCATGGGCATTATTTTTCACGACGCCAAATGATAAAGCATATTGATTTAGGAGCTATTGCCTTTACCCGCGGCAAAAAGCTAAAGCTATTGGTCGATAAAAAACAGGTGCAGTTTGGAGGCAATGCCAAACTTACAATTTATGGCACATTAAGCTGTAGATCGGGCAAAAGGATGAAACCTGAAAACCGTGTTTTCTTTGAATCAGAGGAAGAAGCGATAGGGTTAGGTTATCGCCCCTGCGGGCATTGCATGGTTGCGCAGTATGGGAGGTGGAAGGAAAAAACAGTCTGAACCGGAATTTTCCGAATTAAGGGATTTTCAGAATCCTACAATCCTTTAATCTGTTCAGTAATTATGTTCAGACAAAATCCCGCCATTGAGGTACGAAGCAATCCTTTTTACCACTTTGTCATCCTGGAACGATCTATTTGGCGATTAGATTTTTCGCTATGCTCAAGAGATAGTTCTTCGCTTTGCTACCTATGACATGATTTATAAAATATATTAATCCTTCACTTATTACGTTAATAAAGCTGATCTGGTTATATTTGACCAACCTAAACATCATGCTTAAAAAAATATTCTTAATTGTATTTATATTGATCGCAGGCAAGATGGCTCATGCCCAAACTACCAACGAGGTGTATGATAAATACGCGGATTTTAATTTGGCTCTGTTACAGAACGAGCATGATAAAGCGCTTGATCTGGGTGAACAAATACTGCCCGACTCGGTCAAACTACCCCAGAAAGCACGCGTCAGCTTTTATAATGGTATAGCAAAACTCTATGAGGATGACAGCCAAAGCATAAAAGCCATAGCCTATTATAACCGGGTAGTTGCTGCCGAACCTAACTATTATGTAGCTCATCGCGCCCTGGGTTATTTATATATAAAGGATATTTCGGGCAAACCGGTTAATCAGATTGTTGTAGATGCGGCTTATATCAGCAAGATCAAAAAGGCCTTACCACATTTGGAAAAAGCGCAGGCCTGCGATCCAAGTGATGATACCCTGGCCCTGATCAAATTACTCTACAGAAACATCAAAGACCAAAAGGGCCTGAACACCTTGCCTGCCCGGCTTAATGAATTAAAGAAAAATTGCGTTGACATTCTGAGCGATCAGTAGACTCGTTCTACGCTGGCTGTTATCATCTGCACATCTGAAACGGCCCTCTTGAACACCGTTGAAAACAAATAATGGTGAAATCTGTACATCTGCCTATTTCTGCCTGAAACTGTCGCCAATAAATTCCAGCGCGTCGGTAATGCCGGTGCGCCAGTAGGTCCAGGTGTGGGCGCCATCACGGATCCTGAATTCATGCGGGACTTTCTTTTCGGCAAGTGCAATGTGTAACAGGGAATTACCTTTACTCAGGGCATCATCATCGCCACAGTCAATCCAGTACCGTACCGTTTTAAGTTCATCAGTAGTTTTGCTTTGCACCAGGCCAAGTATCGAGTTGTTTCTCCAGGTGGCATTTAAACGGTCACTTCCTTTCAAATCAGGACCAAATACTTTGCTGTAGGCTTCGGCCCAACGAGCGTCTGTTATAGTCATAAAATCATCGTCGCTACGTACGGCCGCGCTCAATGCCGCTGCTGCAGAGAACATTTCAGGGTGTTTTAAACTGTACACCAGTGTGCCAAAACCACCCATGGAAAGCCCGGCTACCGCACGGTATTTCTTGCTGGCTTTGATACGGTATTCTCTTTCAACATCGGGCATAAACTCCTTAAAAAAGAAATCCTCATAGGTTTGTTTACCATCAAATGAATTGATGTAAAAAGTTGCGCCTGCATCCGGCATAACAATGATCATAGGCGGAATCTTACCCTCGGCAATGGCCTTATCTGCATAGCGGTTAACCTCGCCAAACTGTAACCAGCCGGTATGATCATCACCATACCCATGTAACAGGTACACCACCGGGTAACTGCGGTTTGATGTTTCATAATCAGCAGGCAGGTATATGGCGTATTTTACATTACGTTTTAAAATATCGCTTTTTATGTTTTGTTCTTCTATCACCTTACCGGCAGGCTGTGCAAAAGCAGTGCCAGCCGAAAGAAATAAACAAAACAGTATTAGTTTTTTTAGCGTATACATAGGTTATGGGTATCATGTAGGTAGTATCAAACCGTAATATTTTATTCGCTTAAAGAGCGAGGCAGCTATCATCTGCACATTGGAAACGGCGTATCCTTCTTGAACACCGTTGAAAACAAATAATGGTGAAAAATTTGCAGATCCGCACATCTACCTATTTTTGTCTGAAACTATCGCCAATAAATTGCAGGGCATTGGTTATGCCGGTGCGCCAGTAGGTCCAGTTGTGAGCGCCATCACGTATCCTGAATTCATGAGGTACCTTTTGTTCGGTAAGAGCAATGTGCAGCAGGCAATTTCCTTTAGTCAAAAAATCATCATCACCGCAATCTATCCAGTAACGTACCCCGCTTAATTGTTCGGTGGTTTTATTCTGTACCAGATCCAAAACCGAATTGGTCTGCCATGCCTTGTTCAGTCGATCCTTACCCTTAAGCCCCCGGCCATATAACTGGCCAAATACATTTTCCCAGTTGTCGTCGGGCATACCAACCATCTGGTCGTCAGGAAATACAGCTGCGCTTAAAGCCGCCGCTGCCGAAAATAATTGCGGGTACTTAATAGTATATATCAACGTACCATATCCACCCATGGATAAGCCGGCAACACCGCGGTATTTTTTCTCGGTTTTAACGCGATAGGCTTTTTCTATGTGTGGCATAAATTCCTTGATAAAAAAGTCTTCATATTTTTCCTTACCATCATAAGAGTTTATATACCAACTCGAATCGGCATTGGGCATTACAATGATCATAGGGGGAATGGTGCCATCGGCAATAGCCTTATCAGCATAACGGTTTATCTCGCCAAATTGCAGCCAGCCGGTATTATCGTCGGTATATCCATGCAGTAAGTAAACCACGGGATAGGTACGGTTTGCTGTTTCATAATCGGCGGGCAGGTAAATGGTAAACTTTATGTTGCGCTTTAAAATGCTGCTTTTAACGGTTTGTTCTTCTATCACTTTGCCTTGTTGTTGTGCAAATGCAGTACTAACGCATAGCATAAAGCAAAACAGCAGGGATTTTTGGAGGATATTCATACAACAGGCGGTTTAGTTTTGGTTGATGGAAATTTAAGTAATTTTTGGTGTTACCCAAACATTTGCTAAAAATTAAGCGCTTTACCCTGTTCAGGATATAGGAGGTTTAATTGCAGTTTGTTAGCAGTTTTAAGTTGGTTTTTAATTTTAATAATGCTGTTTACAGGTGGCTTAAGATGGGTAATTACTAAATTTAAGCCTTTTAATTCATCTGCGCCGGTTAGGGTGGCCAGTTTATCCATCTCGGTCATGAGCCAGTGCGGTGTTAAATGGCCAAAAAGTGTTTTATCGGGCTGCTCATTAGGGAACGATACCTCAATTAAAATAGCCTTTAGCTTTTTGCTTTTTATTAATGGTGCAATAGCCTGCCATAAGTTTTGCAGGTTATTACTTTTTTCAATAGCATCGGGCCCGGTATCGCCCAAGTATAAAATATAGGCACCATTGCTTTGTATTAAAAAAGCTGTGCTGGTGAGGTTAGAATGACTCAGGGGGAATGCCTGTACTTTAAGATCGGTATTTTCAATGGCGGTTTCGGTACCTGGTGCAAGTATTTGATAATGATATTTTTTTAAAGCAGGAGCCTCGCCCTGGTCCGTAAAATTGGCCCAGCTTTTCCAGGTAAAATAGTGGGTTTTTAGGGTCTCAATGGTACCCTGCAAACCAAAGATGTTTTTGGTGCTGTCTTCGGGCGAATTGATAATGAGCCCTGCTATATGATCAAGATGGGCATGTGATATAAAATAACCTTTAATGTATTGTTTTAAAACTTCATCTCCCGGTACGCTAAATACCTTATTGGCTACTGCTTTTTGAATACCATAATGTAGGGTGCCGGCGTCGAGACATATATATTTATCGTTGCCGGCAGTGGCAAGCATATAGGCTGATAAGTTACTTTCATCAATACCTCCCAGCACGCCCAAAGGCACTAACTTAAAGGCCAGATCATTTTTAGCTTGAGCCAGTGCCAAAAAAGGCAATAAAATATATAAAATGATTAATGAGACTTGTTTACGGTACATTTTCGGTAGATTTTCAATTGCCAGGTTTTGCAACCTATGCGCTACTAAATTAATGATATACCTAACAATCAAGCAAACTAATCAGTATGAATATTTTAAAAATGATAGCGTGTTTTAAGACAACGGGCACAAAAGAATTTTTTTATTGGAAGCCAAAAGAATACTGTTTTGATAAGTTTGCCTCGTTTACGCCGGATAGTTAGGATTTCTTTACATTTTTTACACCTGTAAACAGGGGGGGAGGGGGGATTAACAAGTTGCATTAGTTTAGGGGGATATTAATACAATACAAATCTAAAAAGAAATGCCAATTTTTTCAGGATCAACTTGTTACAAGTTTGTAACTTTTTTGTTAAAAAGCTATCATTCTGTTTTCATTTCGGCTGCGGCAGCTTTTTTGTATTCGTAATCGCCGCCCAGCAGGTACCCCCATGGTTTTAAGCTTTCAATCCGGTCAAATATGATCTTGAAAATAGCAATTACCGGTATGGATAAAAACATGCCCGAAAGGCCCCATATCATTTCGCCTAAAATAATGCCTATAAATGATATCAGCGCGTTAAGCCTTACTTTTGAACCTACTATAGTTGGCAGCAAAAAGTTGGCATCAATGGCGTGTATGCCTACCACACTAACAATCACAATTACCGTGTCCCTGACGTTGCCGGTTGCAAACGTTATAACCGCACTAAGCAGCAGGGCGGTGAAAATACCGATATAAGGGATAATGTTAAACAGACCCACAATGATGCCCAGCAACGCGGCATACTTTATACCTATCAGCAAAAAAACACTGATAGCAACCGCGGCTACAATTACCATCTCTAAAAGTAAACCCAGTATGTATTGCCTTAATATAGATTGAATATTCTCTACAATATCCATTACCACGTGCGAGTTTTCGTCACGAAAAACCCAGATAATGAAACGCAGCAATAAACGCCTGTAAAGCAGAGTGAAAAAGGTAAATATCATGATGAACACATAGAAGAGCATCAATGATGAAATAGCCCCAAAGGTTGTACCTAAAACCTCCGTTCCGGATGCCATAATCTTATGCGCTGTTCTGTCAACATATGATAGCTGACTTTCTGCATTGATATGAAAAGTGCTTTGTATCCACTCCTGGAGATTTTGAAGCGACTGTTTTACCTGGGTTTGCAGCATTGGCCAATCATCGGTCACTTTTGATATTTGCGAACCTACCAGGTATAATATTCCAAAAACAACCCCCACCAGTAAAAGGATGGATACCAGTGATGACATGCTGCGTGGAAGACGGAATTTTTTCTCTAAAAAATCAGCAACCGGCAACAGGAGTATGGCAAATATAAACCCGAATATCATTGGATCGAGCAATTCTTTACCAATAACGATCAGGTATCCAAGTGCCAAAAAACCTATTAATGTTAATGCAAGTCGTTCGTAAAAGGGAGCTATCAATTTTTTTGCAGACATATTGATCTGGTTCAGCGTTTTTTTAGTTGGTAACACTTATTAGTGTTGGATGTTTGAAGGTAAGCAATAATTGGGTACAATAATTTATCCTTTTATTTTTTATTGTTTTGAAATACTCCTTGGCTGATCAATGCTACAGGTATTAGGGCATTTGAAAAAGCGGCTCAGATCGTATTTTTTGGCAGATATTTTGCATGAGTTAATATTATCTACTTAAAACTAAAATTATGGCAAAGTATTCAAAAAAGGCAGGGGACAAAGTCGAAAAAACCATACACGAAATGAAAGAAGGCAAACTTAAAAGCGGTAGTGGTAAAAAGGTAACCAGCAAAAAACAGGCTGTAGCTATCGGCTTATCAGAGGCACGTAAAGAAGGTGCCAAGGTGCCTGAAAAGAAAACTTAATAGTTTAACGCTTGTTTAAAACACTTCTTGTCATTGGCAGCATAGCGAAGAATCTATTTCGAGAGCAGATTTTTTACTTCGTTCAAGAGGTAGTTCTTCATTATGCCACCCATGGTGTTTCGTTACAACAATTAATAAATATGTCATTGAGCGTAGCGCGGCAATCTCATAGGACAAGTAACAAACTTTGCTTGTGTAACCTGCATGATGAGATTGCCGCGCTACGCAATGCCGTATTACATGGATCGATTTATTGTTTACTCTATAAATAAATTTATCTATTTAGTAAACGCATCCATAATATCCATCAATACTATCGCATCTTCTATAGTGCAGGGATTTGGGCCTTCGTTTTTAAAATAGGCAACTATTTTTTCGATCATAGGTTGCTGTATATGCTGGGGGTGCTGAAAGGTTATCGTTTCCTCTTCAGAATCAGTTTTCCAACTCACATAATTACCAAAGAACGGAAACGTGATCTTTCCTTTGGTACCGATGATCTCGCAGGTATCTGTTGTAAGGCTTTCGGCTACGTTAAAACACCAGGAGCCATTAACTACCACGTTGTTGTTAAACAATATTTGCCCGCAAACATGATCATCAGCAGCAGTGGAGTTTGATTGATTGAGTGAGAAACCATGATACTTTTCGGGTTTGCCAAAATAAAACAGCATCAAATCGAGCTGGTGAGGGGCAAGGTCATGAAAATAACCACCCCCGGATAATTCGGGCTGTAGGCGCCAGTTAGTTTCTACCTTGGCTATCAGGGCTGGTTTACGGCTTTGCCACATCCTGATCTGCACAGTACGAATTTCACCGATCTTTTGTTTATCTATAAGAGCCTTAATAGCTAAAAACATAGGCACAGCACGGCGGTAATGGGCAACCGTTAGTTTGGAGCTGCCTTGTTTTACGGCTTCGGCCATGGCACGGGCCTCGGCAGCATTACGGGTAACCGGTTTTTCTACATATACATTCAGCCCCTTTTTTAAAGCAGCCAATGCATATTCGAGATGCGATGAGGGTGGCGTAGCGATATAAATGGAGTTTACACCTGCTTCATCCATCAGTGTATCGGCATCGTTATACCATTTATTTACCTGGTGCCTATGGGCATAGTCGGCAGCTTTGGCCGCGTCGCGTCGCATCACTGCTACCAGGTCACTATCGGCTATTTTTTTGAATGCCGGACCGCTTTTATTTTCGGTTACATTGCCGCAACCAATTATGCCCCAATTGATGGTAGCCATTTTATTGAATTTTAGATTATTAAAAGTTCATGATTCAACTCACCCCGACATCGCTGCGCTTGTCACCCCTCTCTTCGCCTTCGGCGGAAAGAGGGGGAGAAAAGTTTTTCCAACTTGCGATCATTAAAGAGGAGTGCAAGTTAGATTCCCCCTTTGGGGGATTAGGGAGCCAATATTGTTTCAATCTGCGCTAATTCATCAGCAGAGAACTTAATATTATCTAATGCTTTTAATGAATCGGCCAGTTGCTCGGCACGGCTTGCACCAATTAAAACAGAAGTTACCCTATCGTCTTTAAGCAACCAGGCCAGCGCCATTTGGGCCAGTGTTTGGCTGCGTTTAATAGCCAGGTCGTTCAGTTGTCTTATCTGACTTAATCTTTCTTCGGTTATCTGGCTTTTTTGCAGGAAACCAGTTGATTTTGCAGCTCTTGAATCTTCGGGGATACCATGCAGGTACTTATCAGTCAATAATCCCTGTGCCAATGGCGAAAACGGGATACAACCTACTCCTGAGTTACCAAGTACGTCCATTAAACCTCCTTCAACCCAACGCTCAAACATAGAGTATTTTGGCTGGTGGATAAGGCATGGTGTGCCCAGGTCTTTTAAAATGGCGATAGCTTTTGCGGCTTCTTCGGCAGGATAGTTGGATATACCCGCGTACAAAGCTTTACCCTGGCGAACGATGAGATCAAGCGCTGCCATGGTTTCTTCCAGTGGCGTTTCAGGATCCGGACGGTGGTGATAAAATATATCCACATAATCAAGGTCCATGCGTTTCAGGCTTTGATCTAAACTGGCAACCAGGTATTTCTTTGACCCCCAATCGCCATAAGGTCCATCCCACATGGTATAACCGGCTTTGCTCGATATGATCATTTCATCTCGGTAGCCACGAAAATCTTCTTTTAAAATACGACCAAAATTCTCTTCGGCCGAGCCCGGAGGCGGGCCATAGTTGTTAGCGAGGTCAAAGTGTGTGATGCCGCTATCAAAAGCCAGGTGTAAAATTTTGCGATAATTTTCGGTAACATCCACATGCCCGAAATTGTGCCACAAACCCAGTGAAATAGTCGGAAGTTTAATGCCGCTATTGCCGCAACGGCGGTATTGCATTTTTTGATATCTGTCTGCTGAAGGTACGTAAGTCATAGAAAAAATGTGAGGATTATGTTGATTTTAAGAGAAGTAAAAATAGAATTTTATATAGATAACGTAAGTAAATATTTTGTTATATGAAAAGCATTAGGGCATGGCTTCAACATGGTTTACCAGCATTTGCTCTTTGGCCCAATCCCTTAGTAATGATAAAAAGGGCAGTAACTCTTTGCCCGTGTCAGTAAGGGCGTATTCAACTTTAGGTGGTACTTCAACATAAACCTTACGGCTTATCAACCCGTCATCTTCCAGTTCTCTTAATGCCTGGGTAAGCATTTTTGAAGTTACCCCGGTCACGGTTTTGCGTAACTCTCCGTAGCGTAAAATGCCGGTCCTAAGGCGCCAAAGTATACGACCTTTATATTTACCGCCAATACGTTGAAATGCATAGTCAATTCCGCATTTAGGTAGCTGTCTTTTCACTTTCTTATTCATTAACTAAAAATAAAACAACTAATTTACAGATTGGTAACTTATTTGTAAGCAGGCTACTTTTTTGTGCCTACTTGATAAAGGTACGCAGCAAATTTAACTTTGATATATGAAAAGTACCCTGCTATTAATATTTTCTTTTTTTAACAGTTTTTTTGCCTTTGCGCAAAAAAATGAAGACAAACCATCAAATTCTACACCGGCAACCATTGCCGGAACGTTTTCGTTAGTTGCTGCTGATAATGTCCTTGCAGATGGTAGCAGGGTACATCTTTATGGAGATGATCCTCAGGGAATACTTATTTTGGATACTAAGGGCCTTTATGCACTGCAGATATTTAGCCAGAGGCGCCCCAGGTTTGCTGCCGGTGATAAAAGTAAGGGTACCGATGCCGAGAACCGTGAAGCAGTAAAAGGCAGCAACGCACATTTTGGAACCTATAGTATTGACAGATCAGGAGGCACGATCACCTTCTATATTGATCATGCTTCTTTCCCTAATTGGGAAGGCACACAGCAAAAGCGCCCCTTTACATTTATTGGCAATGTTTTTAAATATACTGTACCGGCGCCAACTACCGGAGGGGCAGTAACCGGAGAAGTAGAATGGAAGCGGGTGGAATGATAATCTACCTGAACGAACCGGAATTTCAGTAATTCAATAAATCATTAATTCAATAATTAGCTTACACTACCTCTGCCACCACAAACGTGCTTCCACCAACAAAAACAAGGTCATTATCCCTTGCCTGTTGCTGGGCCGATTGTAAAGCCGCTTTTACCGATGGGTATGCCGAACCCTGTAAGCCAAAGCCTTCGGCCTGTTGTTTTAGCGTTTCTGCTTCTAATCCTCTTGGAATATCTGGTTTGCAAAAATAATAGCTGGCATCATTTGGCAGCATAGGCAAAACTTTAGTAATATCCTTGTCATTCACCATGCCTATTACAAAATGTAAATGATGATAATCAACAGCTGCAATATTTTTAACTACCTCCTGAATGCCGTCGGGATTATGCCCGGTATCGCAAATGGTTAGCGGCTGGATATTTAATACTTCCCAGCGGCCATGCAATCCGGTCAGGGTTTTTACCTGCCGCAAAGCGGTTGCAATATGATCATCGGTTATTGTAAAACCCTGCCTGCGCAGTTCCTCCACGGCAGCTAAAACCGTTTTTAAATTTTTAAGCTGGTAAGTGCCGGTGAGGTCAAGTTTTAAGTTTTGAGTTTTAAGTTTTGATCTTCGACTTTTGACTTGCCTTCAATGGTCCATTCGTCTGATGCAAACGTAATGCTGCTGTTTTCCTGTTGTGCTTTATCAATAAAAATCTGTGCAATTTCTGGCTGGTGTTCGCCCACTATAACAGGGATGCCGGATTTAATGATGCCGGCCTTTTCGCTTGCGATCAGTTGCAGGGTGTCGCCCAGCATATTCATGTGATCCCAGCCTATGTTGGTAATTACCGAAAGGAGCGGGGTGATAACGTTGGTAGAATCAAGCCTGCCGCCCAGGCCTACTTCAACAATGGCTATATCAACCCTTTCCTTTGCAAAAACGTCAAAAGCAAAGGCTACGGTCATCTCAAAAAAGGATGGGGCAATCTCATCAAAATCAATATGGTGATCTGCCACAAAATCAATAACGGTTTGTTCGCTGATCATTTGGCCGTTTACACGGATGCGTTCCCTGAAATCTTTTAAATGCGGCGATGTGTATAGTCCGGTTTTATAACCCGCGGTTTGCAAAATGGCCGCCAGCATGTGCGAGGTGGAACCTTTGCCATTAGTGCCCGCAATGTGTACGCTTTTAAATTGATATTGTGGATTGCCCAGGCGTTTGCAAAGTTCAAGCGTATTGGTCAAATCCTTCTTAAAAGCCGACGCGCCATCGCGCGTAAACATGGGGAGCTGGGTATATAAGTATTGGATAGTTTCCTGGTAGTTCATTTTTGAGTTGCAGTTGCCTGTTTACAGTAAGCAGTTGCCAGCAGGCAATTGCTTACTGCACCATGGCAGTTATGTGGAGGCAAATTTATTGATTTGGATATGCAAACTGCAAACTCAAAACCGCAAACTGGACACTAATTTACTTTGAATACAAAAACCACGGTACCAACCTGTGTTTCGGGTGCCGAATCGAGGGCGTTAAGTTTGGAGTTTAAAACGGCATTTTCGCATTTTTGCAATAAGGCTGCATCAGATATAGTGGTGCCACGGGCGCCTGCACGGGCGTAAACCACGTTGCCATTTTTGTCTACACGTATATCAACCATGATTTTGCCGCTTTGCCTGTTATCATCAGTTACAGCCGGGCGACTGACAAAATTACGCTGCGACATGTTCAAATTGCCACCATTGCCTGATCCTGTACCATTATAATTATTGGTGAGGGTAGTTCCGGTTGGCTTACCCTGGTTACCAGGGGTATTTCCTGTTCCATCACCTTCGCCGGTGCCGGTAGTGGCCTTGCCTTTATACAGGGCATTTTGGTTCACTGTGGGTTTGGCCGGTGTTTTAGTAGGTTGTGCCGCCGCTACTGTATTAGTTGGTTTTTTAGTAGGCGCGGCAACTTCGGCTGCATCCTCTGTGTTTTGAGTTACTACAGCTTTATCACTGCTTTCGGGCGTTGGTTTATCTTCACTCGGCTTTTCAGGAGTTACTTTATCAGGCTTAGTTTTATTTGCTTTTTCAGCTACAGAGGGCTCTTCGGTACTCATATAGTCGCTACCCATGCCCTCATCAACCGTTCCGTAATTTACCAATATGCCCCCGGTACCATCTTCGGTTTTAGGCGGATTTTTAAACACAATAAAATAACAAGCCGCTATTAACACAGCCATAATAATGCCTGTTGCCAAAAACGCTTTCGGATAGTTATTTTCTTCCCTGTAATCCATTTTTATTTTTAGTAGCAAGTAATTTAGTATCAGGTATCAAGTACCTTTTGCCTTTTACCTTTCTGCTTTCACCTTAGCCCTTAGGTTCCGTTGCCAAAACCAGTTTTATGTTTAATTTTTGTGCTATATCCATTACCTGTACCACATCCTGTATGGCTACTGTTTTATCAACATATAAAACTATGGTCAATTCTGTTGCCAAAGTTTTATAACCCGATAGGGTAGCTTGCAAGCCATCAACAGGTACTTCCTTTTTATCAACGTAATACCGCAGATCTTTAGTTACTGATACTGTAATTGTTTTTTTTGATACCGATTGCCCGCTTGATGATTTAGGCAATACCAGTTTAATTACATTTGGATTGGTAACTGTTGACGCGATGAGGAAAAACAAAAGCAGGAAGAACATAATATCGTTCATGGCCGATGTATGGACCTCTGCCGATGCACTTCTATGTCTTTTTCTTAAATTCATTTGCTTGGCTCCTCTAACAGGTCAATAAATTCAATAGCGTCAGTTTCCAGGCTCAATATCACTTTATCAACCATCATATTTAAAATGTGATAGCATACATAGGCAACAATGCCCACCATTAAACCGGCGGCTGATGTTACCATTTTAACATATAAGCCACCAGATATAACACCCATACTGATGTTATCTGTTTTAGATATATCGTAAAATATTTTAATTACCCCTGCAATAGTACCCAGGAAACCAAACATGGGTGCAATACCGGCAACAATACCTAAAATACCAATGTTTTTTTCCAGCTTAGATACTTCAAGCTTACCCACATTTTCAATGGCGCCTTCAATATCCTTTATGGGGCGACCAATACGTAACAAACCTTTCTGCAACATCCGGCCAAGGGGCGAATTGTTATTACGGCAAAGCGCTATAGCCGATTCCAGGTTACCGGAGTGGATACTTGCCCGTACCTGTACCATCAGGTTAGCTTCGTTTTTTGAGGCTTTACGGATAGTGAAATAACGCTCAAAAAATATTACCAAACCTAATACAGCTAAAATACCTATCGGCACCATTACCCAGCCCCCTTTTATCAACAGGTCGCCAAAGCGTAGTTCTTCGGGCTGTGTGGTTATTGGTTGGGTGATGTGACCTGCTGTGTCTGCGATGTGTTTTGCGGTATCTGCTATTTGCTGTATTAATAATAACGTCATTTCTTTTGGTTAATAATTTGGGTGTAAGAGTCTTTTCTTAATTTTCCTGATTTTACTAATTTAAGTCTTAGCGTTTCGCCTTCCTTGTATGTCGCAAAACTACCAATAATTACTTTGATGAGTCTTCCGGTACCGGTACCGTTTAAAATACGGGCATCAACGCCAATACTTTTATAGTTTTTAATTGCCAATTCACTTGTAGCCACTTTTTTAAATGAACCTGCAAATATCACATACTGGGGTTTGGCCACAGTATCAACAGCATTTGCCACAGGCTTATTTAACGTTGTATCCGCCTTAGAAATTGCTTTTGATGCGGTATCAATATGCGGTGGGGCTGTTTTATTGACGTCGGTATCAGCACTATCTGTTTTTGTTGCTGGCGGCGTTTTGGGTTGTTCTGCAACAGGTTTCGCAGCCTGTTTATTAAAATTAAACAGGGCTGGGTTGTATTGATAAAGGCCAAAAGCCGCGGCAGCAATAACCACTATAATGATCAGTGCAATTACCCAAACACTTACCGAACGTTTTGTTTCTTCCTGTTCGTCAGCTATATATTCCTGAGGCTGATTGGCTGTTGACGCCTGTGCCGATAATGAAACAGGCAGCGGTGGCGGAAGCGGTTTTTCAGGTTCCTGATATAACTTTTTAACAGCAACAGGTGCATAGCCATAAAAATCAGGGTCATCGTCACGCTGCTCGTTGGGTTTAAAGGCAATTTGGCCCTCACTCATATAAAACCAGCCCAGGTTTGCAAAGGCCACCTCTTTAGTGACAACCTCCTGCCTTAAACCGGTAATGTATTTTTCGGTGAAATATTTGGATGATGCCAGCGAGATATTTTTCTTTTCGGCAATGTACTGTACTAAGGTATCATCATTTTCTATTGGTTCCGGATAAAACTGTATTTGATAACCCGGCGGATAAAACTGACTTTCAGCACCATTGTAATAACCATTTACACGTATCTGCGTAAAGTGACCGAGGCCCGGCACACTTATTTTGCCATGCCGGCCTAACAGTTCGCTTAAATAATTGGCTATATCCATTCGCTAAAAATAAGGTTAATTATAAAACATCAAAGGCTTAAAACGAATACCCGACGCCGCCAAAGATATTAAATCCGTAGTTAGGATAATATAACCAGTTTTGATAACCTGTATTCAAAATGTTGTTAGCCTGTACGAAGACCGATATTTTGCTGGTGGCCTTATACTCCACACCGCCGCTCAGATCTGCAAATGACCCGATAGACTTTTGGGTTAACACAGGCTCATCAGCCGGCCCCAGTGTAAATATCCTATCATTAGTTGCCCCACGGAACACTAATGAACCGGTAATGCTTACTTTATTATTAATATGGATTGCAGTTCCGGCCGTTAACAAAAATTTAGGCAGGTTCCATGGTTCTGCTTCAGAGGCAAGCTTATAATCCTTAATCTCTACACGTCCAAAAATATTCAGGCCATCGCTGGCTTTAAAGTCAAGTTCGCCGTTAAAGCCGTTAATACGTGCCTTACCATCATCGTATATCACTTTGAACTTGTTTCCTTCAGCATCAAAATTACTTACCAGTAATGGCATGTTTTTAACACTGTTGCGGAACACAGCAGCTTTAAAGCTAAGTCCGGGTGCCAGGGTACCTTTTAGTCCGGCGCTGATGTCTAACTGGTCAACCGAGTTTCTGATCTCAATATTTTGACCTATAAAGGGATTGATGTTGGCAAAATCACGAATGGATGACCTGTTGATATCACCCTTGGCTTCTACAAACAAGCGAACATATTTCGGGATCACCTGTACCTCAAGTTTGGCAGCCGGGAAAATGTAAAATTTGCCAAAATCGCCAAATTCCTTTTCAATATTTACACCCGCGTCAATTTTATAATTGGTGCCCTGAAATTTGATGTATGGGTTCAGACGTAATATATTATTGTTGATTTTGTAGAGACTGTCTTTTTGAGAATTGATGTCGATGGAACCACTTAACCCTGCGTAAAACTGTTTTACAGTTTGGTTTAAAAAGCCCGAAATAACAAAATTATTTTCCCTGGCCTGGTATGCATTGCTGAACGCGTAGCCTTTTACCTTTAAGGCATAAGTGAAATCATTCTCCACATCCTTATAGTTTTTGGCCAGTTCGGCTTCGCCACTTATGGTATTAAAGTGCTGTTTACCGGGGATAAAGGTTGAAACCGGAGCGGCCTGATCATAACCGTAAAAATTGGTACCCATACGGTTATAAGTGATACGGCCGCTTATGTTGTTATCGCCCAGTATGCTTTTGCCAAATACACTCACATCGTCTTTACTTTGGCTTTGTTTTTCTAATGATCCCGATTGTGAAAAATGTTTCAGGTATCCGCCAACCTGTAAAGCCTCATCGCGGCCATTGGCAAAATAAGCCTCGCCAAACAGTGTTTTTAAACTTCCGGCACCTACTTTAACATAGTTGTTAAGCAATACAGAATCCTGCTCTGGTGGCCTTTTCATGGCTTCCAACTGCCTGATCTCGGAGTTTTGCTCTTGTCTTTTATCTATTGGCGCGTAAGCCAGCGGCGCTTTAAAAGGTACTTTATCTTCCAGATCGGGGTTACGACGTATTTTTACGGCATCGGCCAGTACTGGTTTGTAAGCCGTTGTTACTATGATCTCTTCAGAAAGGCTGCCACCATTTTGTGGATTATTGGCATTGGCCCCGCCTTTTTTGGTGGTATCCTGAGCAGCCTTTGCTGCAGCATCGCCTAAGTTTTTTGATGTATTGGTTGCCTTTTTAGGAGCAGTTGTTTTTTTAGGAGCCGGCGCTTTTGCCGCAGGTTTCTTTTTGGTTTTAACTGCTGTTTTTACTGTTGCCTTTTTTGCCGGTTTCTTTGTTTGTGCTTGTGCAGGAACAAAGTATAATGCTATTATTAAGGTAAGCAGCGTATATGTGTATTTTAAGTTCATTGCTTGTCTTTTTATATTATTCTTTGCCATCCTGTTAGTTTTGACCGGGTGTTTTGGTAGTATCAGCCGGGGCCTTTTTAGTGGTGTCAGCCGGGGCCTGTTTAGTGGTATCCGTGCTATCAGCCGGCGCTTGCTCCGGCTCTGTTATTTTAACAGGTTTACCAGTTATGACACCCATTTTTTGTTTGGCTGTTGATAGTATATCATCATTACCCTTATAGTTATCAATTATACTTTGCAGCGTAGCTTTAGCCTGGAAGTTATCTTTTAGCTTCACATAATTATCGGCCAGCAAAATATAGGTTTTGGCTATCCAGTAATCATAGTTTGGCATTTCTTTAGCCAGGTCAAAACACATTTTTTGCGATGTTTTGTACCGGCCTTTTAAATACTCAATATTGGCAAGGTTATATTTAGCTTCGGCGGCGGCCACTGTTTTGGTGTTGGTTACCGTGTAGGTAAATTCTTTAACAGCGGTTGTGGTATCACCTTTTTGCAAGTAGGCTTCACCCGCATATAAACCGGTTTTGAATTTATCTTCCTGGGCTGCTTTTTCATTACCACGTACCTGTTTAACGTAGTTCAGCACGTCATCAGGCATTTGCATCTGCGCGTAGCACAGCATCAGGTTATTAATGGCAAAAGAATAATCCTCTTTAAACTCTGAATTGGTTTCCAGCTTTTTCAGGAATACTACAGCCTCGTTATATTTTTTCTGCGAGATGTACAACTTGGCCATACTAACCAATGATTTTTCAGTATAAGCACTTGTCCAATCGTTTAATATGATGTTATAATCAGCAACAGCCTCGGCAGATCTGTTGAGGTTAACCAAACTTTGGGCCCTGATAAACCTTGCCTGTTTTTCATAGATCTGTTTACTCGGGAATTTATCAAAATAGGCGTTAACCGCGCCTGCAGCACCCTGCCAATCGCCTTTTAAGTAAAGGTTATTAGCTGCGGTGATCATGATATCTTCCTGTTGCGACGTGGTATAATTACCAATAGGGGTGCTTGTTGCATAATTAATAAATGTTTGCGCATCACCTTTATCAGTATAAATTTTTTCAATTTGCTTAAGTGCCTGCTTAGCTTCGTCGGTTGATGAATAATCTGCAATTACCTTTTTAAATGACTCCACAGCCAGGTCGTCATTACCGGCATTGTAATCAATCAAACCAATGGTAACTAATGCCCGTGGAACGTAACTGCTATGCGGATACTTCTGGATCATGGCGTTCAGATCGGTTTTTGCTTTTTCCCCATCGGTTTTAAGGAAATAGGTATAGGCTATTTCGAAGGATGCATCATCAGCATAGTCGGAATTAGGGAACGTATTTAAAACATCGTTCAGTGTACTGATCTTGGTATCCAATGATCCCTGCAATCCCTGTATCATACCGCGTTGAAACAAGGCGTAATCTTCGCCCTGGTTGTGCATGGCAATAATGCGGTTATAATAATCAAGGGCGGTACCATAGCTTTTCAATACAAAATAACTGTCGCCAAGCCTGGTTATGGCATCGTTTTGAGTGTTTTGATCTATTTGGGCGCCGCGTAAAAACTTTTCAAAGTAATTGGCTGCCTTTTTGTATTGCTCACCATAAAAGGCTGCATAAGCCAATGCATAATTGGCGTAGTTGGCCAGGTCAGTTTGCTTAGCTTCGGGCATACTTAAGAAGCGCTCAAAGTTTTCAACCGATTCATCATATTTGCGTACCTCGTACATTGACTCAGCCATCCAATAGGTTGTAAGAGCTTCTGTTTTACTATCAATAGGGTTTTTTAATGAACGCAGGAAAATACCGATGGCATTTTCAAAGGCTCTTTCATTGTAAAACTCCAAGCCGCGATAATAAGTAACTTTTTGATAAGCTACCTGTGCGCTTTCTGATTTGTTGGGGATAGGTTCCAGTATTTCAACAGCTTCTTTG
>Ga0193717_1000424_pt1 | contig 29188 bp, 17 predicted proteins | sample U2c2metaG_FD_145900 | JGI IMG/M metagenome (GOLD analysis project Ga0193717, IMG submission 145900) | Soil microbial communities from a riparian zone of the East river system, Colorado, United States - U2c2 | ecosystem: Environmental > Terrestrial > Soil > Riparian zone | place: USA: East River...
TTTCGCATGGCCGCCGTCGTCGGCGACCGGCAGGTACACTTTCGGATGCGAATTCCACAGCGTCATGCCCGGCATCGGGCAACTCAGCGGCAGGTCGGCGCGCGTGACCTCGTAGCGATTTTCGGCGTTGGCGGGTATGAGTTTCTCCGCCGCGGGGTTCGGGCGCGACATTTGGCGGGCTCCGGCAAGACAAAAGGGGTGCAAGTTTACCAGCAGGACGCGTGCCAACTGTTTCGTCGCGTGTCTGTGATTCAGGTCTCGGCCCGCGGGTGATCCCCGACGCAGCGCGGTAGTGGGGCTTTCGGCCTAGAATCCGCCGACGCCGGGGGACGGCCATCACCGATTCGAACACCTGGGAGGAGCCAATGGATTTCAACAAGCTGATCGCGCGGGTCAAGGGCATCCTGATCACGCCGAAAACCGAGTGGCCGGTCGTCGCCACGGAGCCGGCCACGGTCGCCGGCCTGTACAAGAACTACGTGCTGATCCTGGCCGCGCTGGCACCGGTCGCCACGTTCATCAGCGCGGCGGCATTCGGCATTCACGTGCCGCTGCTGGGCACGATGCGCCTCGGCATGGGCGTACTGCTGACCCAGCTGATCCTGACCTATGCGCTGGGCCTGGCGATGACGTACATCGTCGCCCTGATCATCGACGCGCTGGCGCCGAGCTTCGGCGGCCAGAAGGATCCGGTGCAGGCGTTCAAGTCGGCGGCGTACTGCTATACGCCGGTGTGGGTCATCGGCATCCTGAACATCATCCCCGGCCTCGGCATCCTGACCGGCCTGCTCGGCCTCGCCGCGGCCGTATATGCGATCTATCTCCTCTATATCGGCCTGCCGTACACGATGAAGTGTCCGCCGGAGCGCGCCGGCGGCTACGCAGCGGTCGTCATCATCATCGGTATCGTGCTGGGCGTGATTCTCGGCGGGGTCATCGCCGCGATCAGCGGCGTCGGCAAGATGGCCAGCGTGGCCGCAACGGCGCTCGGCTCGGGCTCGTCCGGTTCCAGCTTCGAAGTCGACAAAGACAGCCCGCTCGGCAAGCTCGACGCCTGGAGCAAGAAGGTGGAAGCGGCCGGCAAGCAGATGGAAAGCGCGCAGAAATCCGGCGACGCGCAGGCGCAAAGCGAGGCGCTCGGCAAGATTGTCGGCGCCACACTCGGCGGCGGCGACCAGGTCGAGGCGCTGGCACCGGAAGTGCTGAAGCCGTTCATCCCGGAAACGCTCGCCGGCCTCAAGCGCACCGACTTCTCTGCCGAACGCAACGGCGCAATGGGCATGCAGGTCGCCGAAGCACGCGCGACGTACTCCGACGGAGGCAACCGCTCATTGCACCTGGAAGTCACCGACATGGGCTCGGCCAAGGGCCTGATGTCGCTGGCCGGCTGGGCCGCCGTGCAGCAGGAGCAGCAGACCGATCACGGCTACGACAAGACCTACAAGCAGAACGGCCGCCTCGTGCACGAGCAGTGGGACAGCCAGACCAGGTACGGCGAATACGGGGTCGTGCTCGGCGACCGCTTCTCGGTCAAGGTGTCGGGCAACGCCGACAGCATCGAGCAGCTCAAGACCGCGGTCGGCAGCATGAATCTGGCCGGCCTCGAGGCATTGAAGGATCAGGGCGTCAAGAAAGGCTGAGCAAGCCGGCGCCGGAAACGCTTTCCCTCCCCGGCGCGGGGAGGGAAAGTCCTACGCGACGACCGACCCAATTACATCGGCCCAGTTACTTCGGCGGGTTCTTCTTGGCCTCGGCAAACGCCTTGGCTTCGATCGCTTCGGTCGTGATGTGGATCTTGATGTCGTCGCTGACCATCGGCACGTACTTGGTGATGCCGAAATCCGAGCGCTTGATCGTCGCCGTCGCATCGAAACCCGCGGCCGGCGCCTTGCGCATCGGATGCTCGCCGACCTTGTTGACCGTGACGTCGAGCGTGACCGGCTTGGTCACGCCGTGCAGGGTCAGATCGCCGGTCACCTTCAGCTGATCGGGCGTCGCGCCTTTCTCGACCTTGGTGCTCTTGAAGGTCGCCGTCGGATACTTGGCGGCATCGAAGAACTCGTCGGTCTGCAGGTGCTGGTCGAGCTTGGGCACGTTGCTGTTGACGCTCGACAGCGGAATCGTCGCGGTGACCGAGGACTTGGTCGGGTCGGCCGGATCGAATTCCAGCGTCGCATCGATCTTGCCGAACTGTGCGCTCGGGTTCGAGAAACTGAAATGATTCCAGGCGAACTGCACCTGGGTGTGACCCGGGTCCAGCGTGTAGGTGACGGCGAAGGCGGGGGTGGACGCCAGCGCCAGTGCGCCGATAAGCAGACTGCGACGAAACATGCGAATGTCCTCGTGTTGTGGAATCCAGGGAGTGATGCGGCGGAGCCGGCGCGTGGGCCGGCATCGATCGTACTAGGGAAACCCCTCAAGAGCGGTTTCCCATGGCGAACAGTGTGTTCGCCGGAAACGTCCGGCGCCCTGACTGTAATCGGGGCCGGTGACGATGAATTCAATCGACAACCGGGAGCCGGTAACCGTGAATCGGTAGCCGGAAGGCCGCGGCGCTACCGGTTCCCGGCCACCTCTGCGCTACGCTAGCGCTCATGACCGATACTTCCGCGCCGACCTGCTGGGCAATCAGCGACGGCGCCGCAGGCAACGAACGACAAGCCTCGGCGCTTGCGGAGGCGCTCGGCGTGGCGACGCGCGTGTTGCGCATCCGCCTGCGCCAGCCGTGGGACGTCCTCGCACCACACCTGACTCTCGGCGCGCATGCAGCGATCCGTGACGAGGACGGCGCCCCGCTCGCTCCGCCGTGGCCGGATATCGCGATCGGCTGCGGCCGCCGCGCCGCGCTGGTCACGCGCGCATTGCGTGGCTGGAACGCGGGCCGCACGTTCGTGGCGCAGATTCTCGATCCGCGCGTCGACACCGCGGCATTCGATGTCGTCGTCGTGCCGCATCACGACAATGTGAAAGGCGCGAACGTGATCCGCAGTATCGGCGCATTGAATCCCGTCGACGCGCGCTGGCTCGCCGGCGGACGTGCGCGCTTCGCCCGCTTCGCCGAGCAGCGCGGGCCGCGCACGGCCGTGCTGATCGGCGCCAGCCATCGCGCACAGTCGCTCGACGCCGCCTACTTCGATGCGCTGCTGGAGCGGCTCGGCGCATGGCACGCGGTCGATGGCGGCAGCTATCTGGTCAGCGTATCGCGACGTACGCCGCCCGACGTCGCCGCGCGTCTGCGCCGCACATTCGCCGGGTTCCCCGGCACGTTCTGGGCCGGCGCCGACGACGGCGAGAATCCGTATGCCGGCTTTCTCGCCTGGGCCGATCGCATCGTCGTCACGCCCGATTCGGTCAACATGATTTCCGAAGCCTGCGCCACCGGAAAACCGGTCTACACGTTCGCGCCGCGTGCGATCGCGGGCAAGCTCGCGCAATTTCACAAGGAGCTGCACGCGAGCGGGCACTTGCGCTTGCTGGACGAAGCCACGCATCGGCCGCAGCCGGCGCCGCTGGCGGAAACCGCGGAGATTGCGGAGCTGGTGCGGGCGCGATGGCAGCGATGGCAGCGATGGCAGGTTGATGGTGGGCCAAGGCCCACCCTATAAATCCCACACGACAAATCCCGACCGCTATTTATAGGGTGGGCCTTGGCCCACCGTTTCCCCCTCTACACATTTCGACACGCACGCGTGGTCACAACCGCGGCCGAATCCGCAGCTCCGGACGCGGATGCGGTCCGTCGCGCGCATCGTGCTCGAAGATCGGATAGCCGAGCCGATCGCGCACGGCGGCCATGCGGTCGGCAAGCGCCAGCAGCTCGGTATATGCGGCACGCGCCGCCTGCTCCTGCTCGGGGGGTTTGAAGCGATAGCTCGGCGGCGCCGCATGCATCGACAGGATCGCCGCCTGAGTCGTCGCGGTCTCGCGCTCGGCGACGCGGATGCCCTCGAGCGCCTGTTCGAGCAGAAGCATGGCCACGCGATAACGCACCCAGCGGTGATTGCGCCAGCCGGTGACGATGCCCTCGGGCGGATTCGTGTCGGCGTAGTGCACCAGCAGGATGCGCGCCGCTTCGCGACCGCGCGCAGCCACGGCATGGATCAGCTCGGGCAGCATGCGCAGATTGAGCCCGCCCTCGTCGGCGGTCAGGCGCACATGCACGACGCGGTCGCGGAATCCGGGCGTGCCGAGCTGCGTGCTGTCGCTCCAGTTCTGCATCGTGTCGACGATCGCGCCGAGGAAACCGAGCACGGTGCGGCGTCCGCCGCGTTCGACGTCGACGACCTTCGCGGTCAGGCCGCTGCCGTTGTGGTCGGGCATCCACACGTAGTCCTGCGGATCGCGCGCGTGCTCGCGCACGAAGCGGCCGTCGGTGAGATCGATGCCGAACGTCGGTCGGCTCGGCAGCGTCGCGTCGAACAGATGGATCGGGAAATTGCTGCAGATGCCGCCGTCGGAGAACCACACCTTCTCGGCGACGGGCAGCCACTCGCCGGGAAGCCCGGGATCCGGGTCGTTGCGCATGCGATACAGCGGCACTGCGCTCAGCAGCAACGGAAACGCGAGGCTCATGCGCACCGGCACGATGATCGGCAGGTCCGCCATCGCGCATAGGCGGTATTTGCCGGCCAGCGGACCTTCGCCGTGCGCCGCGCCGGCCTGCACGATCAGATGATCGACGACGACGTCGGGGAACAACTGGCGCCACTCGTCCGCATCGAAATGGAAATCGTTGATCTCGAGCGGAAAGCTGTACGGGCGACCGTGACTCAGCGCGGTCGTCATCAGGCGCAGATCGATGCGCCGCAGATGCGTCTCGCGCAATGCGGCCTCGTCATCGACCAGGGAAGCGTCGTCGCCGCCGCGCCAGAGATCGCGGAAAGTCAGCGGGTGCCCGGGCGCGCGCTGCGCAAGACCCTGCAGTTTTGCGTAAAGCCACGGCGTCAGCGCATTGTCGCTGCCCATGCCGCTGCACAGACCATAGCCATTGGCCGGGATGCAGCGTGCGAGCGCGACGACGATCCATATCGCCAGCCACAGCATGAACACGATTGCGCCGAGCAGCAACGCCACGACGATCGCAAGAACCGGTGCGCCGTTACGCAGCAATACGAAGACAGCCAGCGCGGAAAGCGCAAGCCCGAGCAGCGCCGTGAGCGGAAAATTCCCGATCGCGGCGAGAAACCAGCGCAAGCCCGCCAGCATCCAGCGGCGCCGATCCGGCATCAGGCCGGCGACGAGCAGATCGAACAATGGGCGCGTGCGTGCCTGCGGCTCGAACAATCGGAACAGACGCGTCGCGCCGCGATCATCGGTTTGCGCCAGTTCCGCCGGCAGCGTCGCCAGCCTTTCGAATCCACCGGATGCACGCCCGAACTCGGCGGCAGCGGCAGCGGCCGCCGCGATCGCACCGGCCGACGTGCCGCCGATGCTGCGCAGGCGGTAATGCGCAGCCAACGCCGCGATCGCGCCCGGATAGACGATGCCGCTGGCGATGCCGCCTTTCATGACGACATCGCACTCGGCGGCGTCGATGCCGGCGCGTGCAGCTTCGTCGATGCAGTGGTCCGCTGCGAGGGGTTCTGCCGCCATGTCTGGCTCCTTGTCCGGTGCGGGATCGATGCTGCCGCGCGGGCGTGACACCTGCACGTCCTCATGGCAATGCTGACACTCGCAGGCGCGCATGGTTGCGCCCGACGTCTCAGCGTCACGCGTCGATCAGGCCGTGCTCCATTGCGATCGCGTGCACTTGCGCGGTGTGCGCCTCGACGTCGGCGTCGCGCGGCGTCAAGCGCGGGCGGCCGTCGAGCGTGCAGCCGATCGCGCGTGCGAGCAGCATGGAGTGCGCATTTGTAAGCGTGACCGCCTCTGCGGCGCACAGCACGCCAGCGCGTTCGGCCGCCGCGATCAGCGCGGGCGTATTGCCGCTGGGCAGAAGCTGCGGATGACCGGACGCGTGCGACAGCACGATGCCCTGCAGCAGGAATTCGATGTCGACCAGCCCGCCGACACCCTGCTTGAGGTCGAAGCGGGCGACATCCGAGCGGTCGCGCTCGGCGCGCCAGCGCGCGCGCATCGCGCTGATGTCGGCGCGCACGGCGGCCTCATCGCGCGGCGCGGACAGCAGGGCGGAGCGCACCCGCGCGAAGCGGGCGCCGAGCGCCGCCTCGCCGGCGACGGCACGCGCGCGCACCAGCGCCTGCAATTCCCAGGTCCAGGCGCGCTCGCGCAGATACGCTGCATAGGCATCGATACCGAGCACGAGCAGACCCTTGCCGCCGTCCGGACGCAGTCGCACGTCGACCTCGTAGAGTTTTCCGGCGCGCGTCTGCACATCGAGCAGGTGCACGACGCGCTGCGCGAGGCGCGTGTAGTAGCGCGCGCCGTCGAGCGGACGCGCGCCGTCCGACTCACGCTGCGCGAGATCGCCGTCGTACAGGAACACCAGATCGAGATCGGAGCCGAAGCCAAGCTCGCTGCCGCCGAAGCTGCCGTATGCGATCACCGAGAATCCGGCGGTTTCGGTAGCGCCGAGGCGTCCGTGGTTGGCGGCGAGATCGCGCTCGGCGATGCGCAGCACCGCGGTAAGCACGACCTCGGCGACACCGGCGAGCGCGCGCGCGGCGCTGACCGCATCGATGCGGCCACCGAGAAACGCGAGGCCGATGCGGAACAGCGCGGACTGGCGTTCCTCCTGGATCAGCTCGATCTCGGCCTCCGGATCGGCGCCGTCGAGCGTCGCCAGCCGGCGCGCGAGCTCGGCCGCGACCGCATCGCGATCCGGCGGCGCATTGTCGACGCGGTCGTCGAACAGATCGTCGAGCAGCAGCGGATGCGCGATCACGCGCTCGGCGAGAAACGCGCTCGCCGAAAGCACTTCGCTGAGCCGTTTCAGCGCGGCCGGCTGCTCGTCGAGCAGCGCCAGATAGACCGAGCGCCGCGCAACGGTCTGCACCAGCCGCAGCATGCGAATGAGACAACGCACCGGCTCGGAGCTCGCGGCTGCGGCAGCGAGCAACGCGGGCAGCACGCGATCGAGGCGCTCGCGCGAGCGCGCCGACATGTTGCGCAGCGCGCTGCTGCCGAGCAGCGATTCCAGCTCGGCGGCGACATCCCCGGGTGGCACGAAGCCGGCGGCGGCCAGCGCGGCGCGGTCGACGCCTTCGCCGACGATATTCCGCCACAACGTGGCCCAGGCCGACTCGTCGCGCTGCATCTGCGCGCGCGCATCGGTCGCCATCAAAGCCGCGAACTCTTCGCTGACCGCGGCACGGTGCGCGGCCAGCTCGGTCGCGAGCGCGGCCCAGTCGGCACGGCCGAGCGCGAGTGCGAGGCGCTGGCGCAGAGCGGCGTCCTGGGGAATCGCATGGGTCTGCTGATCGGCGAACATCTGCACGCGGTTCTCGAGCCGGCGCAGGAAGCGGTACGCCGCGCGCAGCTTGGTCGCGCGGCCCGACGGAATGAAGCCGAGCTGCTCGCACGCGGCCAGCGCCGGCAGCAGACCGCGCGCGCGCAATGCGGGTTCGCGGCCGCCGCGGATCAGCTGCACCAATTGCACGATGAACTCGATTTCGCGGATGCCGCCGGGTCCGAGCTTGAGATCGTCGGCAAGATCCTTGCGCGCGACCTCGGCATCGATCAGCGCCTTCATCTCGCGCAGACCGGCGAACGCGGTGTAATCGAGATAGCGGCGGAACACGAACGGCCGCAACGTATCGAGCAGATGCGCGCCGGCGCTGCGATCGCCACCGACCGCGCGCGCCTTGGTCCACGCATAGCGTTCCCAGTCCCTGCCCTCGCGCTGGTAGTACTGCTCCATCGCCGAGAACGACAGCACCGGCCGCCCGGAATTGCCGAACGGACGCAGGCGCAGGTCGACGCGATACACGTAGCCGTCCGCGTTGCGCTCGGCGAGCAGGGCGACGAAAGCCTGGCCGATGCGCGCGTAGTACGCGTCGGCATCGAGCGGACGCTCGCCGTCGCTGACGCCGGACTCGGCGAATGCGAGCACGAGATCGATGTCGGACGAGAAATTCAGCTCGCCGCCGCCGAGCTTGCCGAGCCCGAATACGACCATCCGCTGCGGCGTGCCGTGCGCATCGCGAATGGCGCCGTGCCGCGCCGCGACCTTGCGCTCGGCGCCGAGCAGCGCGGCCTCGATGCAGGTCTCGGCCAGCACCGAGGCGCCGGTCAGCGTGGTCTCGATCGTGTCGAGATCGTTGACGTCGCGCCAGATCAGGCGCAGCGCCTCGCGCTGGCGGAAATGGCGCAGCTCGGCGAACAGCTCGGCCTCGCTGTGCGCCGCCGCGAACACGCCGGCGCGCGCATCGGCATGGCGCGGATCGCTCATCAGGCGCAGCAGGTCGGGACCGAGCAGGGCGGGATCGCGCAGGAAGCTTTCGTAGGCGAAATCGCTCGCCAGCAGCACGCGCTGCAGATGATCGTCGACACCGGCATCGTCGTAGAACGGCACGCTGGCATCGCGGCACGCCGATTCGAGCCGCGCGAGGCGCTCATCGAGGAAGGCGGCGGTCGCGCGCGGGAGGGGGACGGAGCTCGGCATGGGCCGATTCTCGCAACAGTGCGCTCGCGCAGCTAGTTTTACGCACGCGTCGATCAAACATCGCGCCTTGCGGGTCATTTGCGCACCGGATTGCGAGATCGTCCGGAGCCACCAGCGCATGACTTGGCGGGAATGCTTCCAATTTTCCGTATCGAAGACTTACGGCCGAAAGGTTGCCGACGCTAGTCGCGCGCGCGTGGCCGTATTAAGCATTTCCAGCTAAGGAGCAATCATGGCTATCCATCAACTGCCGCGCGCAGGCGCGACGCGGCACAACAGACTGGCGGCGTGTCTTGCCACCGCACTCGCTATTGGCGGCGGTGTCGCTGCCGGCCCGGCAGCCCATTCGGCCAATGCACCATGGATGCGGATCGACTTCACGCTATTCGAGGCCATTTACGCGGTCCGAATGAGCGACGCTTCTGTCCAACACCGTGCTGGTACCGGCACGCTACCGGCTGCACCCATGAGCTTCGCGGGCGTCTACATCCCGGTTGAAAACTGCGAAGACGATGGCAGTGTGGGGAGCCTACGGCAAGTCGTCGCCGTCGCGCAGGACGGCGACGTAATCGACCTTAGCGCACTGACATGTCCCACCATCACGCTGCAGAGCGCCATCGCCGTCGAGGATTCGAATCTTACAGTGCTGGGGCCTGGACAAAACAATCTTACGGTGAACGGAAAGGACACCGATCGCATATTTGACGCTCAGTACGGAATGACAATCAGCGATCTCACGATAGCGCACGGCACCAACGATGCGGGCTTTGGCGGCTGCGTACGTGTCAATGGCGATCTCAATCTGATCCGCAGCACGGTCACCGAATGCAGAGCCGGAAATGGCAGCAACGTGGAAAGTTTCGGGGGAGGCGTGAGTGTAGGTGGCAACCTGCACTTGCAGTCAAGCACGATTACCGCCAGCAGCGCCACGGCGAGCAACCACGCTTATGGTGGAGGGGCCTACGTAGCAGGTGTCGCTTTTGTCGATAACAGCACGATCGCCGGAAATTCCGCGGTCGCGATGTCCGACAGTGCCCGCGGCGCCGGTCTATTCGCGAGGAGTTTCGTTCCCACCTTAAACGCTAGCCGCGTGCTCAACAACATTGCAAGTTCCACTGACGGCGCCGCAGCCGGTGGCGGCATCTCCTTCATGAATGGCGTGATCAACGTCAGCCTCAGCACCATCTCCGGCAATACTGCGCATTCTGAAACCAAGAGCAGCTACGGTGGCGGCATACACGGTGGCGGCATACATGATGGTAGTGGTGTCGCAAGTGCTTCTGTCATGCTCACGACCAGCACGCTGAGCGGCAATACCGCAAGCGCCAATTGCGCCGACTGCTTGATCATGGGCGGCGGCGCCAGCACTTCCGGGCATGTCGATACGTACTACAGCACCATTCGCGACAACGAGGTCCTTTCGGCTCCGGGTTCCGCGGGCAAGGCAGTCGGTGGCGGCCTCGCGACGTTCGCTTATGGGAACCGCGGCATGATCAAGCTGATGAACAGCACCGTGTCCGGCAATAGTGCAAGCGGCGGTGAAACCGGCGGTTTCGGCTACGGAGGTGGCATAGCCGCAATGGTCAGCAGTCCGTTTCTTGCGATAAACAGCACGATCGCGTGCAATCGGGCCAGCCATTTCGGCGGCGGCGCCACTGGCAGCGACGCTGGCGGCTTAGCGCCAATACTATTGAGCACCATCGTCACGAACAACGAAGCGCCGGACGGCGCTGATCTAGCGTCAGGCTTTCCCTTCACGCCCTTCACGATCTCCGGTAGCGCCAACATGGTGACTGGACTGGGCGCCGGCATCACCGTGCCTTTCGATACACTCGACGACAACCCACATCTTCGGCCGCTCACGGCCAACGGTGGGCTGACTGCAACGCATGCACTCGCTGCCGGCAGCGTCGCGATTGACGCTGGCAGCAACAATGGCTTTATCTACGATCAGCGCCGCGACCCATATGCACGTGGGGCCGGATCAGCGGTAGACATCGGTGCATTCGAAGTGCAGGGAGAAATTTCGGACTACATTTTCCGCGACGACTTCGATGGCGCATCGCCTTGTCTGTGATGGCTCGACAACATGAATGGCGCTCAGGCGGTTCACCTCCAACCCCGACCGGGGATAGCCGCCTCGGGTAGGCTCCAGGCGCGCAGGTTGAGACGCCGCACCGCCCCTCCCGCGCAGAACAGTGCCCCGTACCGGCCAAGAGGCCGCCCTTCACTCCTGCGCGTAGTTTCTCCATAAGGGCGCCATCTCAGCACCTCATCGCGCCTGCGCGATCCGCCCCTGCCAGAACACTTGGCGTACACTGTCGCACGGGGAGGGCCGGCGGTGACTCACGCTCCAGCGGATGCACCAACGACGCCGGGAACAGGCGAGGCTCAGACCGCCGACGCACTGTTCAGCGCGGTCTACGAGCGCCTCAAGGCGATGGCCGGCAGCCATCTCGCGCGCGGCCGCGCCGGTTCGACACTCGACACCACCGCGCTCGTGCACGAGCTCTACCTGCGCGTCGGCACGCAACGCGAGCTCGTGTTCGAAAAACCCGTGCAGTTCTTCGCCTACGCGGCGCGCGCGATGCGCCACCTGCTCGCCGACCGCGCACGCGACCGGCTGCGCCTGCGCGCCGGCGGCGACTGGGTGCGCGTCACACTGACCGGCGCGGACGATCGGCTGGCGATCGACAGCGCCGAGCAGGCGCTCGCCCTCGACGAGGCGCTCGGCCGCCTCGAGGCGACCGATCCGCGCGCGGCGCGCGTGGTCGAGCTGCGTTATTTCGCCGGCCTGACACCCGAGCAGATTGCCGAAGCGCTGGACCTGACGCGGCGCACGATCGACCGCGACTGGCGCTTCGCACGCGCTTTCCTCAAGACCGAGATTGGCTAACCGCGATCGGCTGAAGCGGCGATCGTGTACACGCGCAGTGTCGCAATCCTGCGCCATACGGCGTTCCTCGGGAATCGGCTCCTGCGTCCGGAAGAAACCCAGTCATGACGTCCACCAGCACGGCATTGCGTGATCTGTTCGAGGAAACCCTGGCGCTGCCGGCCGAGGCGCGCGCGGCGTTCCTCGACCGGCGCTGCGCGGATGCGGAGCAGCGCGCGCGGCTCGAGCGCATGATCGCCGCGGACTCCGACGACGACGTCGTGCTCGACCGCGGCGTTGACGCGGTCGCTCGCGTCATCGGCGAAACCGACGCCACGCAGACCTTGCCGCCGGGCAGCCGCATCGGGCCTTTCGAACTCATCGAAGTGCTCGGCGAAGGCGGATCGTCGACGGTGTTCCGCGCCGTGCGCACGGTCGACGGCGTGCGTCAGGTCGTCGCGCTGAAACTGCTGCGTCGTGGCCTCTATTCGCGCGACGCGCAACGCCAGTTCCGCCGCGAGCGGCATGCGCTCGCGCATCTGCAGCACTCCGGCATAGCGCGGCTGATCGAAGGCGGCGTCGCCGAATCGGGGCTCGCGTATATCGCGCTCGATCTGGTCGAGGGCACGCGCATCACGGACTATGTGCGCGACAACCGACTCGATCTGCGCGCGCGCCTCACATTGTTCCTGCAGGTCTGCCGCGCCGTCGAGGCTGCACACCGCGCGCTGATCGTGCATCGCGACCTCAAGCCCGCGAACGTGCTGGTCACCGCCGACGGCCAGGTCAAGCTGCTCGATTTCGGCATCGCCAAGCTGCTCGACGCCGACGACGATACGCAGACGCACCTGCCCGCGTTCACGCCGGCCTATGCCGCGCCCGAACAGCGCACCGGCGCGCCGATCACGACGGCGACCGACGTCTACGCGCTCGGCGTGCTGCTCGGCGAGATCATCACCGGCCAGCGCCTGAACGACGGCTCCGGACGCACGCCGTCCGGGCACGTTGCCGAAACGACCGCACCCGGCGTGCTGCCGGCGGCGCCGGCCGTGACGCGCCGCCAGTTGCGCGGCGATCTCGACAATGTCGTGCTGAAGGCGATCGCGGCCGAACCGGAACAGCGCTATGTTTCGGCCGGCGCGCTCGCCGATGATATCGAACGCCTGCTCGACCAGCGCCCGGTCGCGGCGCATCCGCCGTCGACCTGGTATCGCGCGCGAAAATTCGTCGCGCGCCATCGCGGCGGCGTCGCCGTTACCGCGCTTTTCCTCACGTCCATCGTCGCCGCGCTGGGCCTGGCACTGTGGCAGGCCAACGTCGCGCGGCATTCGGCGCAGCGTGCCGATGCGCTGCGCGACTTCATGATCTCCGCTTTCTCCGAAGCCGAGCCCGGCACGCCGCGCAGCGGACCGCCGAGCATCACCGAAGTGGTCGAGCAGGCGATCGGCAAGGCGCGCAGCGACACGCACATGAACGCCGGCGTGCGTGCCGAGCTGGTGTCGCAGCTCGGCGCCGTGCTGCGCGCGCAGGGCCGCGTCGCGTCCGCGCGCGAAACGCTGCAGTGGAACTACGACCGCGCCGTGAGCGATTTCGGCGACGGCGCGCGCGAAACGATCGAAGCGGGCCACGAGCTTGCCGGCACATTGATCCTGACCGGCGAATTCGCCGCGGCGCGCGCGCTGATCGACCGGCTGACCGCGCGCACCCCGGCCGGCGATGCGAAGCTGCAGGCGGCGTTGCGCTTCGATTCCGCCCTGCTCGCCAGCAAGCAGCACGAGCTGCGCCGCGCGCTGGCCGATGCCGATGAAGGTCTGCGCCTGACCCGCGGCATCGGCAACGAGGACGCGCTCGCCCGCGCGCTCGCCGAGTACGGCAACGTGCAGCTCGAGGCTGACGACGTGGGTGGCGCGATCGTCACCTGGGAAGAGCTGCTGGCCCTGCGCGAGCGCCGCTTCGGACCGACGCACGTCAGCGTCGCATCCGCGCACGCCGATTTGTCGCGCGCGTACCGCCGCGACGGACGTGTTGCCGATGCCGAGCGCACGATCCGCGCGGCGCTGGCGATCGACGACGCAGTGCTGCCGAAGGATCATTGGAGCCGCGCCAATCACCTGAACGCCTTGATGATGGTGCTGCTGCAGCAGCGCGACTATCGCGCCGCGCTGGACGCAGCCGTCGAAACGCTGCGCATCGAGCGTGCCGTGTACGGCGACGCGCATCCCGAAACGGCGAACGATCTCAATTCCGTCGGCATGCTGAACGCGCTGCTCGAGGATTTTCCGGCGGCGGTCGGTCCGCTGCGCGAGTCGCTCGAGCGGAGCAGCGCAATCTATGGGGTCGAGCACTACCAGACGGCGGTGACGCGCGCGAACTACGGCGTGGTACTGGCGCGTGCCGGCGACGTCGCAGCGGGAGAAGCGGAGATCCGTCATGCGATCGCGTCGTTCGAAGCGGCCAGCGAACCCGATCTCGACGAGCAGGCGGCAACCTGGGAGAAACTTGCCCGCCTGCAGGTCGACCGCGGCGATCCCGCCGCAACCGCGTCGCTCGATCGCCTCGATGCATTGCTCGCCCGCATCAGCGCTGCGGACGCCTACTGGGACGGCCGCGCCGCGATGCTGCGCGCGACCGTGCTCCTGCGAGGCGGCGATGCGCAGCAGGCATCGCGCCTGCTCGAGGGCGCGGCCGCGGCCCTGCAACGCTCCACCAACGCCGACGCGGTGCTGCGTGTCGAAGTGCCGTTGCTGCAGGCCACGGCCGCCAACGCGCTGGGCGATGGCGCGGCAGCACGCGGTTTCGCGAGCAGCGGGCTCGCCACGCTGGCTGCGTTGCGCAATCCGCCGCAGCGGCTGGAGACGCTGGCAGCGCCACTGCGGGATCCCGCTGATCCAGAAGGCTGATCTCTCCTTCGCGACCTCGACCTATGTAAAGAATGTCGCAGTTCATTCCTCTCCAGCGTTTTGCGTAGACAGGACCGGTGGAGGGGGAGTGTCATGCAGGCGATCTTCGGACGTCATACGCGCGCACGCGCTTGGCTCGGCGCAGTCCTGTGCATGTTGCCGCTGGGCGTGGCGGCGCAGCTGACCGACATCACGCAGACGACACCGCAGGTGCCCGGAGGCGCGATCGGCAAGTCATTGCTCGAGGAGGTCGGCACCGGTCGCGGCGATATCCTCCTGCCGGGCTCGTCGTGGTACCTGGTCAAGCGCGATCCTGCGCGCGCGATCCGGCGCGGCCGCCAGCTGTTCCAGCGCAAGTTCACGTTCGAAGAAGGCCATGGGCCGCGCGTGAATTTCGATTCGAGCGGCGACCTGATGACCAACCCCGCGCTCGGCGCGGGCTTGAGCGACAGCTGTGCTTCCTGTCATGGGCGCCCGCGCGGTTCGGCGGGGTTCGGCGGGGACGTCGTCACGCGGCCGGACAGCCGCAGCGCGCCGCATCTGTTCGGCATCGGCCTGCGCGAGATGATCGCCGACGAGATGACCGCGAACCTGCGCGCGGCCCGCGCGACGGCCGCCGAGCGCGCCGCCGCAAACCACGCCAGCGTGACCTTGCCGCTGATGACGAAACAGGTCCCTTTCGGTTCGATCACCGCGTTGCCGGACGGTAGCTTCGACACTTCGCAGGTCGAGGGCGTGAACGCGGATCTGCGCGTGCGGCCATTCTTCGCCGATGGACGCGAATTCTCGCTGCGCGCCTTCATTGTTGGCGCGTTCAATGACGAAATGGGCATGCAGGCACCCGACCCGCTGCTGTGCGCAGCCTCCGATCCGGTCAATCCGACGGCGGTGACCACGGCGGGCGGCCTGATGCTCGATCCCACGCTCGACACGATCAAGCGTCCGCCCACCTGCGATCCGAACGACGACGCCGACCACGACGGGGTCGCCAACGAGCTCGATGAGTCGCTGATCGACTATTCCGAGATTTACCTGCTCAACTATTTCAAGCCCGGCCTCGGCAAGACCACGGCGCGCAGCCGGCAGGGACGCGCGCTGATGGGGCCGAGCGGCTGCCTTGTCTGCCACGTGCAGGCTTTTCGCATCGATCATGATCGTCGCGTCGCGGATGTCGACACGCGTTACGATCCCGCGCGCGGCATTCTCAACCACTTGTACGCGACGGCGACGACGCTGGTCGACGTCGTCGACGACGGCGATACGTATCCGCAGCTCGTGCCCAGGCGCGACAGTTTCATCGCCGACAACCTGTTCACCGACTTCAAGCGCCACGACCTCGGTCCGCTGTTCCACGAGCGCAACTACGACGGCACGCTGCACACGCAGTTCATGACCGCGCCGCTCTGGGGCGTCGGCTCAAAGGCGCCGTACGGCCACGACGGCCGCAGCGTCACGCTGGAGGAAGTGATCCTGCGCCATGGCGGCGAAGCAGAGGCGTCGAAGAATGCATTCGTCGCGCTGGGCGAAGACAACCAGCGCAAGATCATCGAATTCCTGCAGACGCTGGTGTTGTTCCCACCCGACGACACCGCATCGAATCTCAATCCCGGAAATCCCGCGACGACCAATCCGCAGGATCCGTCGCAGCACGGCAGCATCGCGTTGTCGGCTTTGTTCCAGATTCCGTCGGAAGGCGGCGAATAAGCGCCAGGCGCGGCGCCAGCAGCACCGGCTCTCCAGGCCGGCTGCTGGCGCCTGCAGCAGTGTGTCTTGCAAGCCGTTCATAGGGTGGGCCTTGGCCCACCGTTTTGTAAGCGGTGGGCCCAGGCCCACCCTATGGTTGCTGTGATCGCCGATGTCTCACTCCACCCTACTCCGGCGTTCTTCGAGATAGGCCCATCACCGCTGAGCAGTCATGAATTCCGAAAACTTCACTCGCGCGCCGCGCCGGCGCCCGCTCGCCGCCGCGCTGGCCCTCGCATTCGCATTGAGTGCTGTTCCTGCATGGAGCAACCAGAGGGATACGCCTCATGGCCGCATGCACGACACCGCAGATCTTCGCGCGCGTCTGTCTGCGCTGGCGCCGAACGCGCGCCTGAGCGCTCCGCTGGCCCGCTTCCTCGAGCCGCCCGCCGGCCCGCCGCCGGTCGCCGTCACGAATTGCGACGACAGCGGACCGGGCAGCCTGCGCGAGGCCTATTTCAATGCGGTCGACGGCACCATCATCGATCTCACCCAGCTGACCTGCAGCACGATCACGCTGAGCGGCGTGCTCACCAACTCGCCGTCGGCCGCCAACGTCCAACTCGAAGGCCCGGGCAAGTACGAGCTGACCATCGATGCCGGCCACAACGGCCGCGTGCTCGTGCACAACGGCAGCGAGCAGCTGACCGTCTCCGGCATGACCATCACCAACGGCAGCTACAGCGGCATCTACGGCGGCGGCTGCATCTATTCCTACGGCGACGTCGTTGTCGGCGAAGCGATCGTTTCGAACTGTTCGATGTCTTCCAGCGGAACGGCCAAGGCCTACGGCGGCGCGATCTACGCGCACGGCGACGTCCTCGTGGCCGCCAGCCTGATCACCGACAGCACCGCGCACGCCGCTTCCGCAGACAGCGCAGGCGCCGGCATCTGGGCCAATAGCGTACAGATCATCGCCAGCACGATCTCGGGTAATACGGTGTCGGGCGACGGCTCTCACTACGCGCGCGGCGGCGGCATGTTTTCGCTCGGCGACGCCAGCATCAAGTACTCGACGATCACCGACAACGAGGCGGAAAGCGGCGGCGGTGTATTCCTCATCGGCGCGGCCACCGAGGTCATGGAAATCGTCAACAGCACGATTTCCGGCAACCGTGCAGGCGGCGCCGGCGGCGGCGTGTTCGCCAAGTACAGGCCGTTCGCGGTGAGCAACAGCACGATCACGCAGAACAGGGCGGGCCACCAGATCGGCGCCGGTCTCTACCTCACCTACGCGACGGAGATCCAAAGCTCGATCGTCGCCAACAATACATCGCAGGACGGGCTCTATGCGTCCGACGTCGGCAGCGGATACGCGATCGCCATCACCGGCGCCAACAATCTGATCATCGCCTCCAACCTGCCGCTGCCAGCCGACACCATCACGCTGCAGCCGATGCTCGGTCCGCTGCAGAACAACGGCGGCTACACGATGACGCACGCGCTGCTGCCCGGCAGTCCCGCGATCGACCACGGAAACAACCTGCGCGGGGGCCCCTACGATCAACGCGGCCCGAGCGGAGCATCGTACTTCGGCTACGAGCGCGTGGTCGGTCCGAGCGCGGACATCGGCGCGTTCGAGTTCGGCGCGCCCGACCATATTTTCGTCAACGGTTTCGAGGTCTCGATTTGATCGTCATTCCGCGAAGGATCGACGCGTCGCTGCGGCAGCGAAGCCGCAGCGGCCCTGAACATCCGCAGGGAGCGCCCATGAGCCTGCTTGCCCATTTCGACGACGGAGAATGTCGCGCATGGTTCGCCGCCGTCCTCGCCATTCGCGCGATTCCGGATCCACCGCGTACGCGTCACGACGCACACCGCTCCGATGCACCGGCGCAGCGCGCGCATGGCCCGGCACACACGAACGGCGCGGTATCGCGGCTCCATCCACGGCGGACATGAGGGCCGCCGACACCGTAGACTCCCCGCGTTCGGGCGAGATCGCCATGTCATCCATCGATCCAGTCGCAGCGGAACTGCGTTCCGAGACCCCGTTCGAAGGCCTCTTCGCCGAGGTCTACGACCGTTTGAAGAATCTCGCCAGCCGCCAGCTCGCGCACGGCGCGCGCGGCACGCTCGACACCACCGCGCTCGTGCACGAGCTCTATCTGCGCATCAACACCAGCCGCGAGCTGGCGTTCGAGCATCCGGCGCAGTTCTTCACCTACGCGGCGCGCGCGATGCGCCACGTGCTCGCCGATCGCGCGCGCGACCGCATGCGCCGCAAGGCCGGCGGCGACTGGGTCAAGGTCGCGCTGACTGTCAGCGCCGACGAGCAGCCGGCAATCGAGAGCGCGGAGCTGGCGCTGGCGCTCGACGAAGCACTGACGCGCCTGGAGCGCAACGACGCGCGCGCGGCGCGCGTGGTCGAGTTGCGCTATTTCGCCGGGCTCTCGCCGGAGCAGATCGCCGGTATCCTGCAGCTGGCGCGCAGAACCGTCGACCGCGACTGGCGCTATGCACGCGCGTTTTTGTACGCGGTTCTGGAATGATGTCGTGACTCGAGGCATTTAGGCGTTACTTCGTTACACAGGCCGCAGGCGCAGACGGGAATCCGCGATGACCGATCCGACACCGACGCTGCGCCAGCTGTTTGAGGACGCCCTCGCGCTCGCGCCCGACGAGCGCGCCGCATTTCTGTCGGCGCAGTGCAGCGATGCGGCGCAGCGCGCGGCCGTCGAGCGCCTGCTCGCGGCCGATGACGACGGCGGCGAGCGCCTGCTCGATCAGCCATTCGACAACCTGCTCGGTCGCGTCGGCGACGCCGAGGGGGAATCGGCCGCACCGCCGGCGGGTTCGCACATCGGGCCGTTCACTTTGCTGGAGAAGCTCGGCGAAGGCGGCTCCTCGATCGTGTTCCACGCCGTGCGCGAGCAGGCCGGCGTGCGCCAGAGCGTGGCGCTGAAGCTGCTGCGCCGCGGACTCTATTCGCAGGAGGAGCAGCGCCGCTTCCGCAGCGAACGGCTGGCGCTCTCGCAGCTGCGTCATCCCGGCATCGCGCGCCTGATCGAAGGCGGCGTCACCGACGCCGGTGCGCCCTATATCGCGCTCGAGCTGATCGACGGAGAACCCATTACCGATCATGTGCGCAACCGGCATCTCGATCTGCGCCAGCGCCTGAAACTCTTCGTCGACATCTGCCGCGCGGTCGAGGCCGCGCATCGCGCACTGATCGTGCATCGCGACCTGAAGCCTTCGAACGTGCTGGTCACGCGCGAGGGCGAGGTCAAGCTGCTCGATTTCGGCATCGCCAAGCTGCTCGACGCCAATGCCGAAGCAACGCACACGTATACTCAGCATCAGCCGATGACGCCCGCGTATGCGGCGCCGGAGCAGTTCAGCGGCGCGCAGATCACCACCGCGACCGATGTCTACGCACTCGGCGTGCTGCTCGGCGAATTGATCACCGGGCTGCGCCGCGAGCACGGCGACACGCGCACGCCGTCGGCCTCGATCCGCGAAGACACCGATCCGCAGGCGCTGCCGGCGCCGGCGCGCATCGTGCGCCGGCAGTTGCGCGGCGATCTCGACAATATCGTGCTGAAGGCAACCGCCGCGGAACCGGAACGGCGCTACGCCTCGGCCGGAGCGTTCGCCGACGACATCGAGCGCTATCTCGCCGGTCAGCCGGTCGCCGCGCATCCGCCGTCGCAGTGGTATCGCGCGCGCAAGTTCGTCGCGCGCCATCGCGGCGGCGTGGCGACGACGGCGGCGTTCCTGCTCGCCGTGCTCGCCGCGCTCGGCCTCGCGGTATGGCAGGCCGATGTCGCGCGCAAGCAGGCGCGTCTCGCGCAGGAACACGCGCAACGCGCGCAGGCCGTGCGCGATTTCCTGGTCGACATCTTCGACGCGGAAATCCCGGCGCGGCCGCAGGCGGAAATGCCCGGCACCGCCGAGCTGCTCGAGCGCGGCGCCCAGCGCGCGACAACCGACCTTGCCGCGGTGCCGGCCGTGCAGAGCGATCTGCTCACCGCGCTCGGCCGCGTCTACGATCATCTCGCGCTGCCGGACAAGGGCCAGCCGCTGCTGGATGCCGCGATCGCCGCGGCGCGGCGCGTGCAGCCGCCGGACGACGCGCTGCTCGGCGCTGCGCTCAGCGAGCGCGGCGAGCTCGATCTTTCGTCGGACCGTTTCGCGCCGGCGATCGCGCTGTTCGACCAGGCGATACCGCTGCAGGGAAAGACCGAAGCGTCGGCGCTCGCGCTCGCAGTGACGCTCGACCGCCGCGCGCACGCGCAGAGCCAGATCGGCAAGCACGAGCAGGCGATCGCCGACTACGAGGCGGCGCTGGCGATCCGCAGCAAGCGCCTGCCGGCGGACGACGCCGAGATACTCGGCAGCTACAACTCGCTGGGCAATGCCTACAACCGCGCCGGCCAGCCAGAGGTCGCGATGCCGTTGTTCCGCAAGGCAGTCGACGGCGCGCAGGCGAAGTTCGGCGAGCGGCATGTCAAGACCGCGCACTACGTGAAGAACTACGCGACGACGCTCGGCATGTTGCGACGCTATACCGAAGCGGCTGCGATGACCGAGCGTGCCGTCGCGATCGAACGCACGCTGTATCCGAAAGGAAGCCCCGACATCGTCAACGGCCTCAACAACCTCGGCAACTTCGATCTGACCATCGGCCGCCTGCACGCGGCGATGGATGCGCTGAACGAGGGACGCGAGATCAACCGCGCCGCCGGCGAGAACGAAGCGCTGGGCCAGACCTTCGTGCTCGGCAATCTCGCGCGCGTGCACGAAATCCTCGGTGATCGTGCGCAGGCGCTCGATCTGCTCGCCGAAGCCGGTCGCACTGCGACCAAGGTCGTCGGTGCGGAACATCCGCGCACGGTTTCGCTCGAGCTGCAACGCAAGCGCGTCGAGTTCGCCGGCGATCCGGCTGCGGCCGCGGCGCTTGCGGCAGTGTGCGAGCGCATCCTCGCGCATCCCGAAACGCTCGCGCAGTTCCGTACGCGCACCGAACCCGAGGCGCGCTACGGGCTCGGTCTCGCCCAGCGCGCGCTCGGGCAGCAGGTGCAGGCCGGCGAAACATTGAAGCGCACCGTCGATGCGCTGCCATCCGATCACGTCGATCCACTGCTGCTTCCCGCGGTCGTCGCCCTGGCCGACTGGCAGCGCGAGAACGGCGCCGACGCCGAGGCCGAGTCGCTGTTGCGCGGCTACATCGATCGTGCCGGACGCGAGCTGCCGGCGTCGCACTACGCAATGGGCCGGCTGCATCTGGCACTGGCCGAGGTGTTGGTCGCGCAGCGGCCGAGCGACGCGGTCGCGGAAGCGAACGCCGCACAGACGGCGTTTGCCGAGCTTCCGCAATCGCATCCGTGGCGCTTGCGCGCTGCGGAGCTGGCACGCGGTCAGGCGCACTAGACGCGCATCAGCCGCTCGCGGTGGGCCAAGGCCCACCCTATGTCGTCGCAGGCCGGCATGCCGATGTCTGAGATGCCTGCCGTACGGCGTTCCTCGAAACAAGCCGCCCGCATCGGGCGCGTCTCGGGGAGAGAACCATGCTCACGCAAGCGAACGACGGCGGCACGCACGCACCTTCACGACGCGGCGCATGCCTGATGGTCCTGATCGCGGGCGCCTTGTTCATGAATTTCGCGCACGCGCTGATCTCGGTCGGACCCGATGCCGCCTGCCAGTTCCACGACATCGGTGCGGCCGTCACTGCCGCGGACCAGACGCCCGGGCCGGATGTGGTCGCGATCTCGACCGGCACCTACACCGGCGTGTCGACCATGTTCGTCAACAGCGCGGACAGCCTCGTCATCGAAGGCGGCTATCTCAATTGCAGCGCCGGCATCCCGACGGCCACGTCGACGCTGGACGCGTCGGGCGCGGCCAACCGTGGCTCGCTGATCGCGCATTTCGGCGCCGGCCGCCTCAGCGTGCGTCATCTCGTGCTGACCAACGGCGACGCCAGCGTCGGCGGCGGCATCGATTCCGAGGGCAGCGGCGAGCTGGTCCTCAGCGACGTCATGCTGCTGACCAACAACGCCGACTACGGCGGCGGCATGTTCGTCGCCGGCGCGATTCCGCACAAGCAGGTGACGCTGATCAATACCAAGTTCAACAGCAACGGCGCGCGCGGCAGCGGCGGCGGGCTGTACGCGCTCTACGCCGACGTCACGATCATCAGCGGCGGCGAGAGCTACTTCCTCGGCAATCTGGCCCAGGGCAGCATCACCAACACCGGCGACGGCGCCGGCATCTATGCGGCCAACTCGAACTTCATCGCCAATACGCACGGCGTGTTCGGTTTTCCGTTCATCGGCAGCAACCATGCGCAGCGTTACGGCGGTGGCGCGTATTTCACCATCACCGATGCCGGTAATTACGAGTTCTTCCTCGCCAACGACGATTCGCTGCAACCGCTGGAGGTGGCCGACAACAGCGCCGTCGAAGGCGGTGGCGTGTACATGAAGGCCTATTCGCAGAACCAGCAGCTGTTCACCTTCGCCCGTTTCAGCAACACGATCTTCCGCAACAACCAGGCGCTGCACGGCGCCGCGATATCGATGGATTCGTACGGCGATCAATTCTCGGTGTCCACCGAGCTGCGCCTGCACCAGTCGGTAATCGGCGATGCGATACCGCCGTGCGCGAGTGGCCTGCGTTGCAATTCGTTCGAAGGCAACCTGTCCTACAACGGCTACATCATCGCCGCCACCTCGGGTGGCGCGCAGGGCGGCGGGCAGGTCGAGTTCCTGCGCGGCTCGATGATCGAGAATCACACGGTCGACAGTGGCGGCGGCCTGATCTTCGGCGGCGACACGCGCCTGTATATCGACGGCAGCCTGTTCGCCGACAACGAGCTGTCCGGCGAGATTGCGACCGTCGCTTCGGACAACCTGCATTTCGCCAACAGCACGGTCGCGCACAACACGATCGGAGCGGACCAGCTGTTCACGGTCGCGATCACGCCGGCGTCGCTGGAGATCCTGCACAGCCTGTTGTCGCAGCCCAACGATCCGGTAAACGGCTACGTCGTCGGCACCAGCATTCCGGCGACCGTGCAGGACGTCGGCGCAGAGAGCGTCAACATTGCGGGCAACAACGTGCAGTTCCTTTTCGATCCGTTCGTCGACGCGGCGAACGGCGATTACCACATCCGGCTGACGTCATCGGCGGTCGATCGCTGGGTGCCCACGGGCGATCCGAACGATCCCGCGCCGACTTTGGATCTGGATGGCGCCGCGCGGCCGTATACGTTCAACTCGTCGTCGACGCCCTACGATTTCGGTGCCTACGAGGCCGGCGCGACGATCGATGCGATCTTCGTCAACGGCTTCGATTCCTGATCGGCTTCGGCGGCGGGATGCCGATCAAGGCCTGGCTGCACGAGCGCCCCCTTCCGCCCTCCGGGCACCTTCCCCCGCAAGCGGGGGAAGGGAAAACCTCTCCCTTCCCCCGCTTGCGGGGGAAGGTGCCGAAGGCGGAAGGGGGCTCTCTTGTGTCGTCACGCCGCAGCAGCCGCCCTGGTTCCGAGCAGCGCCATCGCGGCCCACTCGCCGGTCTCCACGCCGCCTTCCATGAAGCCCTGGTTGTCGAGCGCGCAATGCTCGCCGGCGAAATGCAGGTTGCCGACGCTCTCGCCGATCGCACCGCGCACGCTGGTCCACTGCCCCGGCGTGTAGCACGCGTAGCTGCCCAGCGTCCATGGATGCGTCGGCCAGTGGAAGCGCGCCTCGCGTGCGCCGGCGCGCGCCGACGAAAGGCCCGGAAAAATCGCATCGAGTTGCGATGACGCGGTGTCGGCCTGCTGCCTGGGCGTGCCCTCGCCGATCTCGATGCCGTGCCGGCCGCCGGTGAAATTGGTCAGGATGCCCGCCGCGCCCGGTTGCATGCGGCTGGTTTCCCAGGTCGTCTGCACGGGCAGATCGCTGTAGGTCGCGCCGCCGCTGTGGTGGCGCGTGCTCCAGATGCGTTCGTTGAAACCGATCATGAGTTTCGCGTTGGTGCCGTAGCGCAGCTCATTGATCGCGCGCCGCTTGGCCGCCGGCAGATCGACGTCGAGCTGCACGCGGCGCAACGTGGTGAACGGCATCGCCAACACGATACGGCGCGCGCGCACTTCGGATGCGCCGCTGCCGCGTTTGAAGCTCAGCGTGTAGCTGCCGTCCGCATTCTGCCGCAGCGCTTCGAGCACATGGCCGGTGTTGATCGCGTCCGCGACTTTTGCGCCAAGCCCCTGCACGATCAGATCGTTGCCGCCGCGCACGTGGTAGCGCTCGTCGCTCTCGCCGAAGATCTGGAACCGCTCGGTGCCCGGATCGATGAAGGTGAGGAAATTGAGTGCCGATTGCTGGTCGCACTCGAGGCCCATCTCGGTCGTGTAGGCGACCTCGATCAACTTGCGCAGCCAGCCCGACGCGCCGTTGCGGTCCAGCCACTGCGTCATCGATTCGCGATCGAGCTTTTCCGCGCCGCCCGGTGTCGCGTAGGTGATATCGGTGTCGGGCAGCGTGTCGGCGTCGCGCGCAATCGCTTCGGCCAGCGGTGCGAACGCGCGCAGGATTTCTTCTTCGCTGTAACGCCGCCCGCCGTAGAACCAGAGGTCGCCGGCCGCCGCGGTCGGATCGGCGGAAAGATCGTCGAGCGCGAGGCCGAGCTCGGCCGCGAGCGCCTGGATGCGCACGTGGCCGCTGTCGATCAGCTCGCCACCGAGCTCGCAGACCTGGCCGTCGGCGAAATGATTGCGCAGGCTGAACATGCGTCCGCCGATGCGTTCCTGCGCTTCGTAGACGCGCACGCCGACACCGGCCTGACGCAGGCGCCAGGCCGCGGTGAGCCCGGCAACGCCGGCGCCGACGATGACGACGTCGTCGGCCGCGCTGCCGCTGCGCGGAGGTACGTGCATGCACGCTCCCAACATCAGCGCCGCCGAGGCGCCGGCCGATTGCTGCAGGAATCGGCGTCGCGATCGATCCACGCGCAACATGCGCTCGCGCTCGATCGCCTCGTCGAGCGGCTCGCCCGCATGCCGCGCGTGCGCGGCAATCGCGGCCGCGCGCCGCAACAGATCCACCAATGGCGTACGGGCCATGCGTTCTCCCCTTTCCCCAAAGCGGCTGGCCGGTCGTGCCGGATGCGCGCCAAGCCTAACCGGCGTCGCGGCTTTTCGCATCCGCGATGTCGCAAACCGCAATCAAAGGGCGTTCTTATGTGGCGAAGGACGTTTTTTCACAAGCCACAAGGAGGTCGCCATGCGTGCATCCACGCGCATTCTGCTTTTATCCGTTTCCACCGTTGCCGGGCTGTTCCTGCTCGCCGGCGCCGATGCCGAGGCGCGCTGTCCGCCGCCGTCGGTGGTCAACACGATCTATGTCGGCGATACCGCGCGCGACAATCGCTGCCACTTCAATACGATCCAGGCCGCGATCGACCACGCGACCTGCCCGAACACAACGATCGTGGTGACCAACAGCCTGAGCTACAACCTGCAACGGCTCAGCATCGTCGACAAGTCGCTCGCGATCGTCGGCGGCAACCAGTGTGGCCTCGTCATCGGCCGCACGCAGGCGATGGACGGCGCGGATTCCGCGAATTCCGCGGACCTCGCGCAGAGCATCGATACGCAGGAGCCCGCAGCGCCCGCAGCCGCTGCGCAGGTAACGATCCGCGGTGTCGGCTCGCGCGGCAACGCCAGCGTGTTCTCGATCACCGGCAACAGCAACGTCACCTTGCGCAATCTCAAGATCACCAACGGCAACGTGCCGTTCTCCGAGTTCGGCGGCTATGGCGGCGGCATCTACTACTACGGCGCCGGCCGGCTGAGGCTCGACAACGTGACCGTCGTGCAGAACCTGGCCGGCTACGGCGGCGGCATCAACATGACCGGCGCCGGCGGGCCGGCCGAGCTGCGCATCGGCCGCGACATGCTGATCACCGGCAACACCGCGCAGCGCTCCGGCGGCGGCATCCGCATCGACGGCAGCGCGCGCCTGTTCATGCTCGAAGACAACACCGGCGTGATCTTCAACCATGCGCTGGGCCAGGACGGACTCGGCTACGGCGGTGGCGTGCTGGTGGTCGGACCCGCGCGCGCCGACATCGGATCGCCCGGCTACTTCGGCCTCGGCGTGATCTACTTGAACGACGCCGATGCGGGCGGCGGCCTCGCCGTGGTCAGCGGCAGCGGCGATGCGTCGACGCGCCTCTTCACCGTCGATCCGTCGCGGCCGGTGCGCATCCAGGGCAACAGCGCGACGAATGTCGGCGGCGGCGTGCTGGTCAAGCCGCGCAGCGACAGCGGCTCGACGAACTTCGGCATGGCGACGTTCTGTGCTTCCGAATTCCGCATGGACGACAACCTCGCGCCGGACGGAACCGCGATCTACGCGGACATCGATACCATCGCCGGCGGCACCACGCCGTGGAGCACGGTCGTGCTCAATCGCGAACAGACGGCGAGCTCGATGTGCCTCCATCCCGAATCGCCGGCGGCGCTCGGCGCGGTTGCCTGCGCAGCCGGCGTCGTCTGCAATGCGATCGACAACAACGCAGCGCTGACCCTGGGCGGCGAGCCGACGGAAGGCGCGGCCGTGCTGGTGCAGAGCAGCTCGTTCCTCTACGCCGATCGCGTGGCGTTGCGCGGCAACCAGGGCGGTCCCGTCGTGCAGGCGCTGGCCGGCACCGGCCGCCTCGAGCTCAGCAACTGCCTGTTCGCGCGCAATCTCGGCGGCGCCGCGGTGGTCGACAGCAACACCGATACCGTCATCGACAACTGCACGCTGAGCGGCAACAACGTAGGCCCGATCGGACCCGCGCTCCGCGTCGGCGCCGCCTTGAGCCTGACACGCAGCATCATCGACCAGCACGAAGTCAGCAATCTCGCCTATTCGGGACCTGCGGGCGGACTCGTCGTCGACTATCTGCTGTCGATCACCAGCGCCGGGCTGCCGTCGGGACCGACGATCGTCCGCGGCGATCCGCAGTTCGTCGCGCCTTCGAACGGCGACTTCCATCTGCTGCCGACATCGCCGGCGATCGATTTCGCGCCGCCGCCGATCCCGCCGCTCGATCACCACGCCGACCTCGACGGGTTGCCGCACGATGTCGACCTCGCCGTGGCGAACCGGTTTGGCCCGCGCGATCTCGGCGCGCTGGAACGTCAGTCGGACTGAGCAGCTGCTGCGATCTGCAAGCCCCGCTTCACGGCGGGGCTTTCTTTGATCCGGATTCTCATCGCGCCGGCCTCACCATCGCCTCGTGGCCCCGAGCGCAGCCGTTTCCCGTGGACATGCAGTGCACTGCACTCATCTCAACGGGGAACTGCCATGAACATCCTGCGTCTCATTCTTCCGCTGCTCGCGTCGCTGCTCGTCGTCTTCTCCTGCGTCGGCGCGACGTCCACGCCGGATGCGCTGGCGAAAGCATTGCAGCGTGCGCTCGATAGCGGCGACTTCAAGGCCGCGGCCGCACTCGCCGATCTGGCCAACGCACCCGCCGAGGTGCATTTCGCATTGCTCGGCAATGTCTACGAATGCTCGACGGACGCGAAATGCACGGTGGCCACGGCACCGATCGATGCCGCGTTCCGCCAGCAGCTCGCCGACGATGCGAAGCAGCTCGGCGCCGAAGCGCCTGCGGCCGAAGGGCTGATCGTCGTCACCAGCAAGAGCAAGGACGGCAGCGGCTCGGGAACGCTGCAGATGCCGTACGCGAAGATCGACGGCGCCTACAAGCTGGCGTCGCTGCAGCTCGGCGCCACCGAAATCGCCAGGCGACGCGCGACGAGCGGCGAGCAGCTGCTCAAGGACATGTTCGCGGGTGGCATCTACGACAACGCGACCGGCACGCGACGTACCGACTGGGCCAGCGCAGCGACGCAGCTTCCCACGGACGGCGGCCAAGCCGGCGCCGAGCTGGTGCGGCAGACGTCGGCGATGGCGAAGGCGGTTGATGCGAAGGATCCGGACAAGGCGATGGCCGCGGGCGGCCAGTGGGCGAAGGTGGTGTTCGCCGACAAGGATTACGACGGCAAGCCGATCGCGCGCGAACAGCGCCAGAAGAAACTGTATGTGCAATCGCTGCGCATGCTGCGCGACGTCAAGGTCACGGGCGGTTACGAGCTCGGCGACGATGCCGCGCTGATCGTCGAGGCGCGCGACGGCATCGGCTGGACCGAGCGCGGCGCCGTGCTGATGACGCGCAACGGCGACGCCTGGGATGTGTCCGGCAAGCAGCTGATCGCTTATCCGAACTAACCGAAGCGTGGCCCCTGCCGTCACGCGATTGCGTGATTACAGATAAGCGCGGCGCGGGGAGCGCGGCGCGCGAAATCATCACAAAGGGGAATGCCATGAACTGGAAATCGTTGCTGTTTTCTTTCGAAGGTCGCATCGGCCGCGGACCGTACTGGGGCCTGCTCGTCGTCTCGCTGCTGCTGTTTGGCGGACTCAGCGCGTTGAGCGTCATGAGCGCGCTCAATGCGACCGATCCGGCGAGCGCCGGCGGCGGTGGCGCAAGCCTCGCATTGATGCTGGTCTCCCTGGCTGTGCTGTGGCCCGCGCTGGCAATCCAGGCCAAGCGTTGGCACGACGTCGACAAGTCGGCATGGTGGATCCTGATCAACCTGGTGCCGGCGGTCGGCGGATTGATCGCGCTGGTGTTCAACGGGTTCATCGCCGGCAATCCCGGCACGAACCGGTTCGGCAGCGCGCCGCAATAGCCGGCCGGCGTCGCGGACCGGCGCCGTGGGGAGCGGCGCCGGTCCGCGCACATTCGATGTTTTCTGCGCGCATCGCTGCGTCGCATGATCTTGTCATTCGGGCGAAGGCCTCCCCGCTTCGTCATCCCGGCGAAAGCCGGGATCCAGTGTCTCTGGTTCTTTTCGCGATAGCCGACCCACGTCCCTGTGTTTTTTCACTCGCCATCCATGGCGAGCGAGTCACTTCTCTTTGCTTGCCCAAAGAGAAGTAACCAAGAGAAAGGGCACCCCGGGTGGGGCGCCTCCGCTGCGCGGAGGTTCGCTGCGGGCGGCCGGGTTCCGCTGACGGCACATCCTGTGCCGCAGCGGAATCGGCGCGATCCCTCGCGCCGACCCTTCGGGCCTTTTCGGCCGCCCTTCGCCGCCCCACGCGGGGCCCAGAGCAAGAG
>Ga0193717_1000425_pt1 | contig 29174 bp, 27 predicted proteins | sample U2c2metaG_FD_145900 | JGI IMG/M metagenome (GOLD analysis project Ga0193717, IMG submission 145900) | Soil microbial communities from a riparian zone of the East river system, Colorado, United States - U2c2 | ecosystem: Environmental > Terrestrial > Soil > Riparian zone | place: USA: East River...
CCACCGGAACAAACAGCTGCAGTACACTTACACCGGCGGCTACCTGCATTTCTTTAGTACTTACTTTTTTTCCGAATAATTCCGGAGAACGCCCGATCATTAGTGTGCCTATAAATACTGCGATGATCAGGTACACGAACATATTGATCCAGCCAGTTCCCAATCCTCCAAAAAATGCATCTACCTGCATGCCGATCAGCATGGCTACTGACGACAATGGCATATAACTATCATGTACGGAAACTACCGTACCAGCAGGTATGGCCACATTTTCAGCACAATAGAATGCGGAATAATTAACACCAAAACGAACCTCCTTACCTTCCATATTACCAGTAGGCTGACTAATACCCATAGCGTTTACCCTGGGGTTACCTCCCGCTTCCTCTTTTACAATCGGAATGGTGAGCAATAGCAGGCCCGTCGTCATGACGGCAAACAACATCCAGGCGAATTTTTTTCGGTTGAGGTAATAACCGATAAAAAACACAAATGCCATGGGCAATAAGAGCACCATCACAAAATGCAGTATGAAGGTTGCAAACACCGGGTTTTCGAACGGATGGGCATCATTGGCACCATAAAAACCACCTCCGTTAGAGCCCAATTCTTTTATGGGGACCATGGCGGCAACAGGCCCCCTGGCTACGGTAACAGAATCACCCTGCAATGTTATTATTTTATCAGGGCCCTTAAAGTTCATCGGCATTCCGCCGATCATCAGTAACAGGGCTGCTATAACCGACAGGGGTAATAATATACGGGTGCAGGACTTTAACAGGTCAGAAAAAAAATTGCCTACCCCGGTACCCGGATCGGCAGTTAAGCCTCTAACGATGGCGACACCCGCCGCAAGGCTGGTGGCGGCACTGACAAATTGTAAACAGGTAAATACGCCTATCTGCGAAAGATAGCTGGCCCCCGTCTCGCCCGAATAATGCTGCAGATTGGTACTTGTTAAAAAACTAACAGCGGAGTTTAATGCCAGCGGCCAGTCCATGCCTGCTATAGCGGCGGGGTTAAGAAAAAGTTTTCCCTGTAACATCAAGACAATGAAAGCCGGGATTATCCAGACTACCTGAATGGTTAACAGGGCCAACAGGTATTGCTTCCAGTCCATGGACTTTTGCGGATCGATACCGCATATTTTAAACAGCCGCTTTTCGAGCGGAAGCATAAAATCAAGAAAACTGCTCTCGTTATTATAAACACGCTTCATGTATGCGCCCAGCGGTATTGCCAGGCAGAGCGTCACGATGAAAATCAAGCCAAAACCGATACTGTCAGTAAGCATTTTATAAACTTATGGTATTTCCGTTTATCTCATACCAAAATAATGCCTTGTTTATCCATTTATAGTAATATGCTCATTTAAAATGTCTTAAGTATTTTTCCTGGCTTTATCCCCCGTTCAAAACGCTATCTTTTTGAGTGTCTTCTTTTCATTTTGATAAAACCAGTTTGTTAAATACCGGTCATTAAATCCCTCATTTTTTAGCACTTATCCTTGTTCACTACGACCGCGAATAGCCTACGCAGGATAAAAAGTCAATATTATACGAGCGGGCAGTTGTTTTTTGTTTTTTAGCGGCTTGCCCGTATGCTAAGACTTTTGCAAATATTTGTTAATAATACTAAGTTAATATTATTATGTTTATAATAAGTTCTTAACCCTTATTCACATGCCAAAAACAGCATATTGTTTTATAATAACTCAAATCATATTTTCTTTATTCGCTGTTTACAGTGTAAAGGCCCAAACCACAACTTCAGAGCTAAAAACAGATAAAGTTGCCCGTTTGGCAGTTTATTATATGAATGCAGGTCTACCGGATAGCGTCTATCAAATAGCAGGAGATAAATTTAAAAAAACTATATCACAGCCGACATGGAATGGTATCTACAAACAGTTCGCCAGTCTTTTGCCCTTTACTAAAACAGTATTTATCAGCAGCACAGATTCGATCAATAAATACAAATTAGTAGGGAAAATTACACTTACCTATTACGTAAGTCTTGATAAACAGAACAAATTAAATAACTTCTCTTTTGTCCCTTATGAGGAAGAAGTAAGCGAATCGTCAATGACTGACGCTGAACGCAAAACGGACGTGCTAGCCAAAAAGATACTGTCATTAATTCACCGTAAGCAAGCAGACAGCATTTATCTTTTCGCAAGCGATAGTTTTAAAAATCAGATTGACGCAGGAAAATGGAAAAGTATCGCAGAGAATGGTTTTTTCCCATTAACACCGCTGCCTGAGGCTACTTTTTTGGGTAGTAAAAATGGTGTCAACAGATATAAGATGATGCCCTATCAGTTTATCATTGGTTTAGACGATCAGGGTAAATTTAATACCCTTGCTTTGCAGCCTTATAAAGAAGATGCTGTAAAAGCAGTTAAGGCACTGTCTGATAATGGCATAAAAACCCGGTTGGATAGCACAGTCGATAAAATCATTTCTGCTTATATTCAGACCAAAGGCAACGTTGGATTAAGTGCGGGGGTCTACTATAAAGGGAAAGACTACTTTTATAATTATGGGGAAACGAAAGTCGGCAACAAACAGCTTCCAACGTCTCATACGATCTATGAGATCGGATCAATAACCAAAACATTTACCGCTACATTGCTCGCTATGGCAGTAGACCAGGGTAAAGTTAACTTGTCAACACCTATTGTTAAATTTCTTCCGGATTCGGTTGTTTTAAACACTGGTTTAAAAAGCATTACGTTTGAAGAGTTAGCTAATCATACATCAGGTCTGCCACGACTTCCAGACAATTTCCAGGTAAATGCTTCAGATCTGTACCAGCCCTATGCAAATTATGACGCTAAAGACATGTTTTCCTATTTAAAGCATTTTAAAATAAAGCAACCGACTGGCAAGAAATATGATTACAGCAACTTTGGTGCTGGTCTGCTGGGAATTTTACTTGAACGTATCTATCATAAATCATATCAAGATCTCATCAGTAAATATATTATTGAACCATCTAAACTGACTGAAACCGATTTTATCGTGAGCAATGCAACTAAGATTGCTCAAGGATACAATGAACAACATCAGCCTGTAGCCCCATGGAATTTTCTTGCAATGCAGGGTGCTGGTGCACTGAAAAGCTCTGCGTTCGACTTATTGACCTACAGTAAGCTACAATTAGTTGATCTGAATAAATCCTTAAATGCCGCAATAAAATTAACGCATCGAGTTACTTTTGATGATGGCACAAACGTAGTAGGATTAGGTTGGCACTATTTAGCTGGTGATAAGCGTGTCTTACAGCATGGGGGTGGTACAGGCGGTTACCGCTCCATGATTTGTGTTGACGCAGAAAAACAATTAACAGTGGTGGTTTTAACCAACAACGCCACTACCGGGGATTCACTGGGAATTGAGTTAATAGAGGCATTAAAAACTATAAAAGACTAATTTCGTTGAATCAAAAAGTACCGCATCTACCGTAAATACAAAAATGCCTTTTGGTCAGAACCTGTAAAGCATATAAACAAAGCGGTTTCAGTTTGTTTTTAGTGGGGCCTTGACTCTTTACCCGGCTCCCGCTGTTGGGTGCTTAAACCGATGAATATGGAATATTGCGTGCCTGACTTGCCGGGTCTTGGATTGACAGCAAAAAGATACGCCTGACATCCAAATGGATATATAATCCGGCTTTTTCTAATTTCCTGCTTAACCGCGGAAGAGGCATTTCGTTACAAATGATAATCCGATCAATACAAAATGACTATTTTAAATTAACCGAATACTGTTACCACATTTTCAAGCTTTTTCCATCGTTTCGCCCATAACCTGCATAATATCGATAGTTGAACCAGAAATATTAAGATAATGATGGCAAACGAGACATATTTTTTGGTATTAAAACTTACCCCATAAGTAAAAAACAGTAACAATCCTGTCATGAAGAGCAACCGGCAGATGATCGATACAGTCGCGTAAATTTTAACCTTAGAAAGGTAGTTTTTTAATGACTCCTTAATGGTAGCTCCGTTCACAAGATACTTTGCAAACCTATAACCCAAGAGGTTATGAATTAATGGCAGTAATACGGAAACGATCAGTGTTATATTGATCCATATTGGTTTATGATCGCCATCGAACATGGTATAATAACATAGTAGAAAAACCGACCAGCCAATAATTTCGATGATTAGCTGCTTCCTGATCTTCTTTAAAACGGGATGCCCGTTTTCAGATAGCATTAACTTAATGTCATCGGTTGATTTAACCGGGGTTTCTATTGTATCCCATGCATGTTTTAATTCAGCGAGTTCCATATTTATTTAATTAAAAGTTTTTGAATTTTATGTTTGATCCTGTTAAGCTTAACGCCAACGTGATTTTCATTGATCCCAATTACTTCTGCAATTTGCTGATAGTTGAAATCTTCGAGGTAGAGCGTTATGATTGCCTTTTCGCTGTCATCAAGCTGTTTCAACGCGGTAAATAAACGTTCTTGCCGCAAAGGAAGTTCTTCGCTTGGCTGTTCTTCGGGCAAGTCAGGTAAAATAGAGGCGTACTCAATATCGGGTTTCTTTTTACGGAAAGCAGCAATTGCGGTATTTAGCGCGATACGATATATCCATGTACTTATTTTAGCATTACCTTTAAAATTAGGAAGGGATTTCCAAAGCTGAAATGTAATTTCCTGAAACAAATCTTCACGATCCTCCTTACTTTCACGATATAAGCGGCATATCTTATGAATGATCCCCTGGTGTTCTTTTATAAGTGCTAAGAACTGTGCTTCATCCATGCCTACTTTTTATTAAAGGTAGTGATTTGACCCCTGCCATCTGCGAGTAGACCAGTAACCAACCCGTCCTGATCCACCTGAAAAGTAAATTTGATATTTACTTTCTTTCCATAAAACCCGAAGGAGGAATCAGGGTAGATTTCAAATACAGGATTGTTACCGAGTTTTGCATACAGGTGTTCTTTATCGGCTACCATTAATAACTCCATTCCCTGTGTTTCGCTGATATAATGCCCTGCAAATTTTTTTAATTGGTCAGGACTCATATTTACTTCCCTTTTTAACTGAGGCAGCTCAAATGGTTTATTAAATATAATTTTTTCTACGTCTGCCCAGATTTCATTTACCGGTAAAACTGAAATATTGCTTAAAATAGTAACCGCAATTTTTTCAGTAGGATACCAAACAGAAATCGCAGAACAGCCATAGGAACCGCCACCAACGTAGTATGCTGATTTATCATCCTTAATAGCACGGCGGATAAACCAGCCATACCCATACCAATCATCATTACCATGCAATCCTTTATTGGTATGAGGGGTAAAAATTTGTTCTTTAATTACCTTATCCCAAATACTTTTTGAAAAACTGTTTGTCCATTTTAACAGGTCTTCCGAATTAGAATACATATCACCCGAACCTTTCATTAAAGAGAAATCGCGATATGGTGCAACAATCAAACTGTCTCCAATAAGATGGTAAGAAGAACTCATGTTGGGGATAATTGCTTTAGTGCTGTATATCCCGGTATGGCTCATACCCAATGGGCCGGTGATTTTTTCTTTTAAAATAGCGGTATAATTTTTATGATATACATTTTCTAATATCGAAGCCAGCAAAAAATATCCAGGACTGGAATATTTAACATCCGTACCGGGAGTAAATAACAATTTCATTTTAAAAATCTCTGCAAGTGCTTGTTGCCTGTTCAGTGCTAAAAGCGATTTTAATAACCAGTAATCAGTTATTCCCTCATTATGAGGTATTCCTGATCGATGTGAAAGTAATTGGTTAATAGTGATCTTTCGCCAGGCTGTATCTTTTAAATCTGGGAAAAAGATTACAAGAGAATCATTTAAATTGAGTTTCTTCTCGCGTGAAGCCAATAAAATTAACATTGCCGTAAACGACTTGCTAATGGAAGCTATTTTAAACCCGGAATTGATTGTTAACGGTGTATTGAGTTCAAATGATGCTTTTCCAATAACTTCCTTATAGAGCGTCCGTTCATTTTTTGTAATTAATACTACACCATTAAAACCGATTCTCTTCTGTTGAATGTCGAGGTATTGATGCAATACTTTAGTAGTATTAATCAATGATTGGCCAAAACTGTTTAGGCAGTAGATGATTAGGATTCCTGAAATCAATATCTTATATCTATTCATATTGCTGATTTCCCAATAAGTAGCAGAAATACTTAAAAACTTACAGAAGCATGCAATAATAAATTTATTAGCGTGTAAGATTTAAAAGGATACAGCAACTGCTCTTAATGTACACACAATAACATGAAATTATTGTTTTGCCGGCACTCATGAAAATAAATTCAAGAGGCACCCATCGCACAAAGCCAAAGTGTGCCATCCCATCTCTGCCGGCACCCCGGCTGCCAAACTTGCTTTTTTTGGCAAAGCTCTGTTCCATAGTTCAATCGATAGTATTTGAAAATTCCGACATATACTACTACAGGTTATCAATAACAACTATAAGTAGCGTAAATACAACTATAAGTATTTGCATTTTTTTGATTCAGGAAATGCATCCGTATACCTTTGTAGTGTCGAAAAACAAATAAAGAGATGGTCTATGTTAAATACTAAAATGATCGGCAATAAAATTGCCGAAGCACGAAAGAAAATAAATATGTCTCAAGCCGGGCTTGCCGGGTTTCTATTTATCAGCCCGCAAGCAGTGGAAAATGGGAACGGGGAGAATCAATGCCGGACATCACTACTTTTAACCGGCTCGCGGAAATTCTGGGTGTTGACCTGAACTATTTTTCAGAAAACCTCCAATCTGCGGATGATGAAACGGTTTCTAAGATGCCCATTGATAATACCAGCGACATGGAGCAAACGGCACAGGAGGTTGCTAACCTTTCCCGCATACAGGAGCGCCAGGTGCAGATAAACCTCACTGCGGTCAATCTGCAAGAGAGTGACTTCGCGGGCGTTATTCTACACAAAGGAAAATTCAAAGCGAGCCCGTTGTGCGGAGCCGACTTTACTGGCGCTGACTTGACCGGTAGCTTGTTTGAGGTCAGCGATGCGCATGAAGCCAATTTTGACGGTGCAAATCTTACCGACTGCACCTTTTCCATCACTGACCTTGCGGATGCGAGCTTCCGCAAATCCGTCCTTGTACGTACCGACTTCAACAAATCGTCGCTGGTCGGAACAAAATTTACAGATGTAAAACTGACCGACGTGAAGTTAACCATGACCGACCTTAGAAAAACAATCTTTGAGAACTGTATTTTTAACGGCGTGGATTTTAAATATTCCGACCTGCGAGGAATGCGTTTTGACGGGCATACCTTCATCGGTGTTCAGTTTGACAAGTCTGCACTGAACGAGGTTTCGTTTACGGGAGCGACCCTCAGGAACGTGTCATTCCGTCTACCTTTTTCCGTGACAAACAAATCTTACCGTGCCTTCAAAACTGTCTGCTTTGACGGGGCTATGATGGATAAGCTGACCTATGCCGGGCTTAAAGGCCTATGGGTGGCCGATTTGTCAAAGGTTACAGTTATATAAAGAAGAAAGTATATGCAAAACAACTCAATTCAAGTGAGAGGACTGCAAAAATGTGGATTTTTTCTAATAAAATTTGCAAGTAACTATATTAATCGTAATATTGCAATATAAAATCATGGGATTAACAAAAACAGAGATATTCACCGAAGAGCAGAACAGGTTAGCGGTTTTGCTGAAAGCGGTTGCGCATCCTGCACGGATCGCTATCCTACAGTATATCATTAAATCCAATACCTGTATCTGCAGTGACCTGGTAGATGAACTGGGGCTGGCGCAACCGACGATTTCACAGCATTTGAGAGAATTGAAAATGGCCGGTTTGATTCAAGGTACGATTGAAGGAGTAAGTGTATGCTATTGTATCAACGCGCCGGTATGGAATGAATTAAGAGAACAAATGGGCGGCTTCTTTGGAGCTTATGATCTTAACGCGAGGTGCTGTTAAAAAAAATTCGAATGTTTAATCGCAATATTGCAATAATAAAATAGAATAAAGCCATGAATAAAGTAGAAGCGATCAACTGGAAAACTTTTAAAGAAACACTATTACAGCATCCTGACCTTGACCTGCAATTCCAATATGCGGAAGGCAAACTGGTTGATGCGGCTTACCATATTACCGAGATCAAGCAAGCGCCTGTTACCTCGGTAGACTGCGGCGGCGTGTTGAATGCCTGGACGGAGATTATCGTGCAGCTTTGGGTGCCGGAAGACCAGGAGCAATTGCGTTCTATGAAAGTGAAGAAAGCATTATCTATCGTAGACATTGTAGAAAAAATGCTGCCGCTTAATCCGAACGGTACGGTGAAGATCGAGTTTGGCAATTCAGAATTTGATACCCGCCAGATGTTCCCGAATGAAATGATTACCAGCGGCGAAAACCTGATCGTTGACCTGCGTCCTGATGCGGTACAATGCAAAGCCATTGGCCGCGGAGGCAGCTGTGGCACCAATGATAAAGGTGAGGAATGCTGCGCACCCGTTGCTGAGAAACCAAAAATAGAATTAAAAAACCTGGCTGTTGCTGCTGAAGCTTGCTGTACACCCGGTTCTGGCTGCTGCTAATTTTTACGGATATGATCATAGACCAGGCACAATCCTATCGGGCGGAAGTAATAGCGCTATTGGCAGCTGAAAAGTTACCGGTAGCAGACCTGCCGCAAACCCTGGATAGTTTTATTGTAGCGATACAGGACGGTACTGTGATTGGTGTGGCAGGGATCGAAGTCTATGGTACTTATGGCCTGCTTCGCTCTCTGGCGGTGAAACCGGCATACCGTAGTTCAGGAATAGCGGGCAAGCTGCTTGGTCGTATTGATGCCATGAGTAACTTAAAACAGTTGTCAGCTTTATACCTTCTGACAGAAACTTCACCGGGGTACTTTGAGAAAAAGAACTTTCAAAAGATCACAAGAGAAGACGTTCCGGCAGAGGTGCAGCAATCATCAGAGTTCAGCCATGTTTGTCCGGTATCGGCCATCGTTATGAAAAAAACACTAAAATGAGCAAGAAGAACATATTGGTTTTATGTACCGGCAATAGTTGCCGCAGCCAGTTGGCCGAAGGTTACCTACGCTATTTTGCAGATGATAAGGCGAATATATATAGCGCCGGGATAGAAACGCATGGCGTCAATCCTAAAGCTATACAGGTCATGGCCGAAGATCACATCGATATATCCAAACATACCTCTAACCATGTGGATGAGTATATAGGCATTCTTTTTGACCAGGTGATCACCGTATGCGATAACGCCAACGAAGCTTGCCCGTTCTTTCCGGGTAAAGTCGAGCGTTTTCATGAAAACTTTCCGGATCCGGCCAAAGCAACAGGAACACCGGGTGAAGTGATGGAGGAGTTCAGGCGGGTAAGAGACATGATCAAAGTCTATGCGGCTGACTTTGTTCAGAATCATGTAAAAAACTGATTGAAATGCACAGGGGAAATAACCGTGTTTTTTTAAAATCATAATGATCGCTAAATAGCAATAAAACAATATAATGGAAAGAGATTATGGGGCAAACACAATCCAAATTTGATCTTCAGGATGTCGAATTAGCAAACTTTTCCAGGGCACTGGCTTTGCCAGCCCGCGTGATGATTGTTAGGATATTGATGAAACAGAAAGATTGGGTAACGAGCAGTAAGTTTAAAGAACTTTTATTGGCTCCGGAGGTAACAGAAAAGCACTTAAACGCATTGAGAATAGTAAAGCTGGTCAATAAAACAACCCGCAACGGCATTACTTTTTACCAACTCAACTTCGAGCTTTTTAAAGCGATGTCGACGCAGTTGGCAATACTGGTCAGTGACATAAACAGTCATGAACCGCAGAAATAAAACCAAATAACCAAATAAAACCTAAAATTATGAAACCCTTATTCAACGTATTTTTAGCAAGCTTACTGGTAGTAAGCTCTGCTTTCGCGCCGGTAGCAGATTCCATTTATCCTGAACTGGTGCAATCCTTTAAACAAATCAAAAAGAGCAACCCCATTTCCTATGAACGCCAGGAGGTATTGACCGGCATACAGCAAATGGGCATTTTGGCAAAAGGTCAAAAGAAGCCGGTTTTGATCGAACTGATCAGCAATGACGGTTTTAGGGCTCCCCTTGCTAAAGCCATCTTAAAAGCAGCCTTGGCGAACAACGGCATTAAAGTTGTCAAATTATTTGCCGTTGGCGCTACCCCATCGGAGAAAGTGAGACCTACTTTAACCAAACTTGGTTTTAAAGTAGGGAATGATGGTGGTATGAACGCCAAATATGATAACCAGGGAGGCTCGGTTACTTTTGAAAATTCAGTCTCTAATCCGCAGGCGGTGTATGTGCTGCTGGATGAGGATGCACCAGCTTTATTGAGCAGTCGGGACAAATTCGCGATTAAACTACAATACCCTGGTCTTACAGGCGCGACAGATGAGCAATTTCAGCAGCAGGAAAAACTAATTGCAGCCGAAATGACCTTTGTGGCTAATACAATAAAAGCTAACTGGAACTATTAATATTTACTTCACACTAAAACGCGAACTTCCAATATGTCAGCAAACAACTGCGCCCCGGTGGCTGAGCGAAAAAAATTAAGTTTTCTTGACCAGTATTTAACCTTATGGATCTTCCTGGCGATGGCCATAGGTGTAGGTATCGGTTACTTTATCCCCTCGTCATCGGGGTTCATCAACTCTTTTTCCAGCGGAACAACAAATATCCCGTTGGCTATTGGCCTGATCTTAATGATGTACCCGCCATTAGCGAAAGTGAAATATGAAAATATGGGTGAGGTATTCAAGGATACCAAAGTATTAAGTGCGTCTTTAATCTTGAACTGGATCATCGGGCCGATATTGATGTTCGTGTTAGCAATAACATTGCTGCGTGATCATCCGGCTTATATGGTGGGACTGATCCTCATCGGACTGGCCCGTTGTATCGCGATGGTGGTCGTGTGGAACGAACTGGCCGAAGGCAACCGGGAATATGCCGCCGGATTGATCGCCTTAAATAGTATCTTCCAGGTATTGCTATATAGCGTTTATGCCTATGTATTTATTACCGTATTGCCGCCATTATTTGGTCTTAAAGGTTTAGCCGTTAATATTACGATTGGTGAAATAGCCAAGAGCGTTGGTATTTACCTCGGTATCCCATTTGCGGCGGGCGTTATCAGCCGTTATACCTTAATAAAGATCATGGGAGAGAACTGGTTCCAGACAAGATACGTACCGTTCATTTCGCCGATTACGCTGATAGCCCTGTTATTCACCATCGTGGTCATGTTCAGTTTAAAAGGCAATTTAATCGTACAGATACCCTTTGATGTATTACGAATAGCGATACCGTTGGTGATCTACTTCACTATCATGTTTGTGCTAAGCTTTTTTATCGGCAAATCATTCGGCGCAGACTATTCCAAAAGCACTTCTATTGCTTTTACCGCTACAGGGAATAACTTTGAATTAGCCATTGCAGTAGCTATCGGCGTATTTGGTATCAATTCAGGTGAGGCTTTTGCCGGGGTGATCGGCCCGCTGGTGGAAGTGCCCGCCCTGATCGCCTTAGTGAACCTGGCTTTTTACTTCAGAAAGAAATACTATACCGCTAAATCCTTAACAACCGTACAATAATGAAGATCGCACTTTTTTCAGATATACATGCAACCTTCCTGCGCCGGAAGCTTTCTTCGCCGCTCATTCAAGTTTACTATTTATATCCGGATTTTCAAAACGGGTATAATACCTTAGAAAATTCATCAGTACCCGTATTTTTTCTTTAGGTATCTGCCTAATCAGCAATTGTTTTGCCAGTACCAGCTTTAAATAAGCAATAGCTCATCACGTTCCAAGCTGTTTTTAATTCCATTACCTGAAAGGGCTGTTTTTGCGGTCAGTACCACCAATGCGAAACGGTTTTTATTCGCCAATAATTCTTCATCCTTTTGGTCGCCACTTTTGAAGGGATACATTCCATATTCACCTGCACAGCGAAGATAGCCCACGCCGGAAAAGTCAAGGCTATACAGAGCGGGCAGCAATGTTTTGTTTTTCAGCGGCTTGCCGGCCTTTACTTTTTACCCGGCAACGCGCTGTTGGTTGCTTAACAGTAGAGCATGGCCAGGTGAATACCTGATATTATATCCATTATTATTCATTGTTAACTACGACTTAAAATTAGCTTAACAATGATAATGTTCCTTTGTTCAAATTTAGTCTAACTTGTGGAACTATATTCCGATAGTCAACTTATTCTGGAACTTAAAAATGATAGTCATGAGGCTTTCCATGATATATATGAGCGTTATGCAGATAAGTTAATTGCTATTGCACTCAAAAAAACGCGGGATGAACAGGAAGCAATGGACATGGTTCAGGATTTATTTTTGGCCATATGGAAAAATCGTTTTACCATTCAAATCAATGGATCATTAGAAGCTTACCTGGTGGTTTCCATTAATTACATGGTCTACAAGTGGTATAAAAAACAAAAATTTCATCCCCAATCTTTAAGTAGTCTCACAGTGAAAGATGAACGCTTCGAGAATAGCACTGCTCAAAAAATATCTTTTTCTGAATTAGAACAGGTTATTAATAAAGAAATAGATGCTATGCCCGAGAAGATGAAACAGGTTTATTTATATAGCAGAGAACGGGATATGAATGGACTCGAAATCGCAACAACATTAAATATATCACACCAAACCGTTCGTAACCAAATAAGCAATGCGCTAAGCAGGCTTAAGAAAGTTGTCAATGATTATTATCATTCCATTCCGCACGATAATATTGGTGAATTTTTACTGCTGATAATTTTTTTTCATTTCGTATAGTACATACCCTTCTCATCGGTCACTTAGTAATATAAAGGCATTACCAAGTGGAAGAACAAAAGATTGAAATTTCCGGATAAATTCAATGTGGGAAATGTTCGTGGTTTTTTGGAAAAGATTTACTCCATCCAAACATACCCGGCATCCGTCGCTCCCCTGTAATGTGTTAACCACTCTGTCCGCCCCGTTGGGGCTGTTGGTGGATTTGTGCAAATAAATAACCGATACATTAAAAAAAAACAATCAATGAATAACAAACCTGAAGACAAGAAAGCGGGCAGCTCAAGGCGTGGTTTTATAAAAAGCAGTGCGCTTGCAGCGGTGGGTTTTATGATCGTACCGCGTCATGTTTTGGGCGGAAAGGGCTTTACTGCGCCCAGCGATAAGCTAATGATAGCCAGCGTAGGGATAGGAGGTAAGGGCAAAGGCGATATTGCCAATTTTTATAAAAGCGGTAAAGCAGAGATCGCCTACCTGTGCGATGTTGACCAGCGCAGTGCGGCCAGTTCAGTAAACAAGTTCCCAAAGGCAAAATTTTACAAGGACTGGCGCGAGTTGTTTGATAAAGAACATAAGCATATCGATGCCGTATCGGTTTCTACGCCTGATCATAACCACTGCATTATCGCCTATCATGCCATGCAACTGGGGAAACATGTGTATGTGCAAAAGCCACTGACGCATGATATCTATGAAGCACGTATGCTTACTAAGGCTGCAAAAGAATACAAAGTGGTAACCCAGATGGGTAATCAGGGAGCCTCTAACGACGGTACGCGTCAGCTGGCTGAATGGTACGATGCGGGCATCATCGGGGATGTGCATACGGTTTACACCTGGACGAATCGGCCGGTGTGGCCCCAGGGGGTCGCCTGGCCTGCAAGCCCGGCGCAGGTGCCCAAAGAACTGGACTGGGACCTTTGGTTAGGCACTGCACCACAGAAAGATTATGTGGACAAACTGGTGCCATTTATGGTACAGGGGCTTTAGGCGATATGGGATGCCATCTGGTGGAGGCGCCGTTCCGTGTGCTGGGCCTTACCCATGCTAAAGATGTACAGGCGAGTGTAGGCGGTGTTTATATCGATAGATCCAGGCCAGGTTATTTTCCTGACAGCTGTCCTCCGTCGAGCCATATTACGCTTAATTTTCCTAAAACCAGCAAAACGAAAGGGAATGTTACCCTGCACTGGATGGACGGCGGCATACAGCCCGAGCGCCCCGAAGAGTTAGGCGCCAGTGAAACATTTGGCGATGGCGGCAATGGTACTTTATTTATCGGCACCAAAGGTAAAATGATGGCCAGTACCTATGGCCGGGACCCGTTGCTGCTGCCCACATCTCGTACAAAAGAGGTAAGCCTCAAGCAGAGCTATGCCCGTGTTCCCGGTCAGGAAGATGGCCACTATACGCAATGGGTTGATGCCTGCCTGGCAGGTTATGGCAAAATAGAACTAAGCTCACCGTTCGAGGTAGCTGGCCCGCTCACCGAGGCTTTACTGATGGCCAACCTGGCTGTGCGTGGCCATGAGCTGCGCACGGTAAATAATGAAGGTAAGATCAGCTATCCCGGCCGCGGCTTAAAACTGCTTTGGGATAATGAGCAGATGCGCGTTACCAATTATGACCAGGTTAACCAGTTTATAAAACGCGAGTACCGAAAGAGCTGGAACTTAACCACTTAAATAAAGATAAGGATAAAACAAAGCAAATACAGATAACATGAAAGCAAAATACTTAATAACAGCTTTGCTTGCGGGCGGATTTTATATGGCCCGGGCGCAGCAGAAAGCTAAACCGGAAGACACGGACGTTTGGGAGCCAATTCCTAAAGTGGTTACCCCTGCAAAAATCAGATTTGAGGGTGCCCCTTCAGACGCTGTAGTCTTATTTGACGGGAAGAACCTGGACCAGTGGGTCCTGGCATCGGACCGCGACAAGCCTGCAGACTGGACGGTAAAGGATGGTATCTTAACGGTAAGCAAACATTCCGGGAATATCGAGACTAGGCAGTCATTCAGCAATTATCAAATGCATATCGAGTGGTATGTGCCCGGCAATATAACCGGCAGCGGGCAGGGCCGTGGTAACAGCGGTGTGTTTTTAGCATCGCTGGGTAAAGGAAATGCAGGATACGAGCTCCAGGTGCTGGACTCTTATAATAACGAGAACAAAACTTATGTGAACGGGCAGGCAGGCGCCGTTTACAAACAGTTTATTCCATTAGTAAACCCGGCATTAAAGGCCGGTGAATGGCAGGCTTATGATTTGATCTGGACAGCCCCGGTGTTTAACCAGGACGGATCTTTAAAGTCACCTGCAAGGATAACCGTATTCTTTAACGGGGTATTGGTTCAAAACAATGTGTCCTTGTTGGGTCCAACGCTGAATGCAGGAAAGCCATCATATGATAAGAAACATGGATCTGAGCCAATTAAGCTACAGGCACATGGCGATAAGAGTGAGCCGATCAGTTTCCGTAATATCTGGGTTAGAGAGCTGCAATAAGACTAAAACCCAAGAAAAAGGCCCGGTAGCGGAGGGTTTTTTCTTTGATAAGTCTCCGGTATCAGTAAAGGAAAAGAGAAATCAGGCTACTCGCCTTTTTTAGGAATAAAGGGGTGGAAGGCTTTCCTGGGTGTTTCTTCAGCGGGCGCCGCTGTAATTCAAACAATAATCATGCTATATTTTTAATCGGCATCCAGGGAAAAGGCGGTGAAAGCCACGTTCGGTTAGCTGCCGCCATGAAATTCCAATAAATAATTTAAAAAAATTGGTTAATCATAAATTTTTTAATCTCATATAGTACAAACCCCTTTTATCAGTCACTTAGTAAGTATAAAGCCAAACTAGTGGAAGAACAAGAGATAAAAAGACTTCTGGATAAATTCAATGCGGGGAAATGCACCCCAGAAGAGCTGCAATTATTGCAAACGCTGCAGCAGCAGCTCAGCGAGGATCAGGAGGTTGCACTATCTCCAATTGAGCTGAAAGAAAAGGTTTGGAGAAAAATTGAAGATAAACTAAAATCCAAACAAAAAATAAGACAGCTAAATACCAGCTGGCTGAAAATTGCTGCCGCTTTTCTGATCACTATCGGGAGTGGTGCCCTGTTCTGGCATTTATTAACTAAGCGCGATACAGGTGATGTGGTTACCTATCAAACCATCACGGTACCGAAAGGAAAAATGAAAGCGATTGCTTTGCCGGATGGTACCATTATACATTTAAACTCAGCAAGCAGTATAAAGGTTCCTATTGCTTTTGCGGGCAAAAAACGTGAAGTGTTTTTAACCGAGGGAGAAGCCTTTTTTGAAGTGAAGCATGATATAGAAAAACCTTTTTTAGTACACACAGGAAAGGTAATTACCCAGGTATTAGGTACATCTTTTAACATTAAATATTACCGGGATTTACCCGAACTGAAAGTATTTGTTAATAGCGGAAAAGTAGAGATTCATGATCAGGAACATACCCTGGGTATGTATACGCCGAACCAGGAATTAATCTATAACAGCGTCAGTCATGAATTTACAAAGGTAAATATAGCCGGTAATAATTTGCTTAGCTGGATGCATGAGGAGCTTATTTTGGATGATGTGTCCTTTAAGGAAATGGTGATTTACCTTCAAAATAGATACAACGTGAAAGTCAAGTATCGCAGCAAAGATTTAGATCATCAACGTTACTCGGTTAGATTCCCCAATAAATTAGACATCAGACAGGTAATGGATATACTTCAAGTAATAGACGGCAGACAATACCGGCTGAAAAACAATATAATTTCAATAGAATAAAAAAAACCAATGCGAGCTACCAACAAGCACTGGCTGAATAAGGTAACTGCCATAAAAAAAAGCAAGGCAGCAGTTACAAATTTTTATCAAAAACAAATATATGAAAAAAAAACGTACGAGAATTTTTGACAATTTAAAGATTCCACTGGTTTCTTTAATACTGACAATGTTGGCATTCAACATTGCTTTGGGAGAGCAGCTTTCGCTTACCGATCAGCTGGTAACCGTGAAGTTTGGGAATGAAACAATGGACAGATCACTCAATAAACTAAAGAAAGCGACCAACAGCATTGCTTTTAATTACAAGTTGGATGATGTTCAGTTAATAAAGGTAAAGGAAGGCACATTTGTAAACCAGCCTTTAAAAAAAATTCTGGAAATACTGTTAGCAAATACCCAGCTAACTTATACTGAAAAGTACAATTCTATTGTCATTTCCCGTAAGAAAGTAACAGCTGCTGCCGATAGAATCATAGTTAAAGGTACGGTATCGGATAGCAATGGGCCTCTTTTGGGCGCGGTTGTCAGGGATAAAAATACCAAGACCGGAACTTCGACGGATAATAACGGATCGTATAAACTAACTGTTGACAAAGGAGATATTTTGGTATTTAGCTTTCTGGGTTATAAAAGCCAGGAAGTTGTCGCGGATCACTCTCCAATAAATGTAATACTTCAGACAGATGCAACCGGGTTATCCGCGATCGTTGTTGTGGGTTATGGGACACAAAAAAAATCTGATGTTACCGGCGCCATAGAAAGTATCAGCTCAAAAGATTTTAACCAGGGAGCTATCATTAACCCTTTAGATCAAATCCAGGGTAAAGTTGCCGGCCTTGTAATTACCCAGCAGGGTGGAGATCCAAACAACCAAAGCGCAAATGTTTCTATAAGAGGACAAACATCTATATCAGGAAACCAGGCTCCTTTATTTGTGGTAGATGGGGTTGCCACAACAAACGCGTCCCAATTTCAAAATTTGTCGCCGTCAGATATTGAGTCATATGACGTTTTAAAAGATGCCTCCGCTACGGCGATTTATGGTTCGCGCGGTGCAAATGGCGTAGTTATAGTAACAACCAAAAAAGGGCATGCTGCAAAGACTACTATTGATTATAACGCATATATAGGTGTATCTAATCAGGTTAAATACTGGGACTTGTTAAACGCCAGTGAGTATTTAACCGCCATAAGCTCGATAAAAAATGTTAACGTCAGTACTTATAATAAAGGTGCAAATACCGACTGGCAAAGGGCTATAAATCGTACCGGACTAACGCACAGCAATAACCTGGCCCTTTCCGGCGGGACAAAGGATTTCAATTACCGGGCTTCTATAAATTATGAAAATCAGCAAGGCATAATCATTAATAATGGTAAAAGGCAATTAGGCTTACGTTTTAATGCTGAGCAGAAAGCGTTGGATGATAAATTAGATGTAACATTTAACATATCGAACACAACTGTTTACCGGGACGAATTGCCTGATTTTAATACCATTCAATATTATATATTTAATGCACCTCCTACGTATCCGATATATAACGCTGATGGTTCTTATAATAGCTTCACAGATTACAACCTGGCCAATCCTGTTGAACATTTAAACCAAACTTACAATGTTCAAACCTCTTATCAAACTTTAGCAAACGCCACTGCAAACTACAATCTATTTTCAAATGTCAAAGTGGGTGTTACTGGTATACTGATTCATGACAACACATTGGCTCACCACTTCACGCCGTCATTTCCCAATGAAGGTAATGTTAATAGTGCCAGTCAAAAAAGTAATAATGACAATACCTATGAAGCAAATGCGCATATCAATTATGACAAAAGTTTTGGCAAGCATACAATTGCTGCAACCGGTGTTTATGAGTATAATGATTTCTTTACGGAGAGTTTTAATGCCTCCGGCGCTAATTACCTTGTTCCCGACTTGCTGGATAATAATTTAGGTGCCGGCGATCAGTCCAAAGATGCCATAGGTTCAACTAAAAGTGAATATAAAATTATTTCTTTCCTTGCAAGGGTAAATTATAACTATGATAACCGGTTTTACGCGACAGCCTCGGTTCGCCGGGATGGTTCTGATAAATTTGGCGCCAATCATCAATGGGGCACATTTCCTTCGTTTGACCTGGCTTACCGCCTAAAGAGAGATTTGCTGAAGCATGTTGACTGGGTAGACGATTTTAAGCTCCGCCTTGGATATGGTGTTGTTGGTAACGCCAATGGTATCGGCCCTTATAACGCTATCACATTATATTCTGCACAAGGCCGATATTATGACGCTTCAAATACCTCTTATTTATATCCTAACAGTTATTCATATAAACAAAATGCAAACCCGGATTTGAAATGGGAAGAGCGACAAGGGAAAAATATAGGAGTTGATTTTTCATTGTTTAATTATAGGTTAACAGGTGACATCAATTATTATAATGACAAGACAGTAAATATGTTGTATAATTATAGCGTTCCTACCCCTCCCTTTTTTGTTAATTCGATACTTGCCAACGTAGGGGATATGAGTAATAAAGGTCTGGAAATAGCCCTTACGGGCAGGCCGATTGCGGGCGGCGTATTTAATTGGACTGTTAACGGCCAAATTGCTTTTGTTAAAACAAGAGTTCTTAATTTATCCGGAACATACGACGGTTATGCCCTTAATACAGATCAGATTGTATCCGGCAATATCAGTGGCCGCGGAATAGCTGGAATTCCTGTTACATATATTAAACCGGGTGAACCTCTTAATGTATATTATCTACCGCATTTTACTGGCGTTGATGCAAATGGGAATGAACTGTTTGACGGCAAGACCCTTGCGCAAAATCCCAATCCACAAAAATATTATATCAATCCCAATCCTAAGTTTAATTATGGACTAACCAACAGCTTTTCTTATAATAACTGGGATCTGAGCTTTGTTTTAAGGGGGGTATACGGGCAGAAAAATTACAATAATGTATTATTGGATTATGAAACTATTACCAGATTGCCCAGTGCAAATACAACCAAAACGGCACTCACCAATGGCATAAAAGACGGATTGCAAAACTCTGATAAATGGCTGGAATCTGCATCCTTTTTACGGATGGACAATGCAGCTTTAGGATACACCTTTAAACATATTAAAGGATTTAAAAATTTCAGGGTTTATGTTGCAGGAAATAATTTATTTATAATCACAAAATATCGCGGATCGGATCCGGAAATAAGTGGAAACTTTATTGATTATAACTCCTATCCTAAAAGCAGAACATTTTTGTTAGGTACAAACATATCCTTCAAATAATCAAACTTTCAACTCATGAAAAAATATATATACTATCTTAAAACCATTGCGGTTATAGGAACCTGTTATTTTCTGTCTGGCTGTACCAAGTTAGATAGTCCGGCTTATGATCAGGTTACGCCCGAAAATTTTTTTCAAACCCCTCAGCAGGTTAATGCCACATTAGCTCAGGCCTATACGCCAATGGTCAATATTCCTTTTGGCAATACTTTTTTGTTTGATGAGGTTTCATCAGATGAAATGATTGTCCCCACTCGTGGCAATGATTGGTATGATGGAGGTAAATGGCAATCAATATGGACGCATACATTTTTATATGACATTGATCTTGTTAATGGTACCTGGGGTGACTTAAATTCAGGTATCAGCAAATGCAATTTTGTCTTGAGCCTTGTTGATCAGATACCCAGCGCAAATAAACCTGCTAATATTACCCAGATTGTCGCTGAAATTAAGGTATTACGAGCGTATTATTACCTGATGTTTATGGATGTATTCGGTAATGTACCGTTAGTTACAGACTATAACGCAGATCCAACAAAAATAATTCAGACAAGCCGTAAAGATATTTATACGTTTCTTGAAGGCGAACTGACAACCAATATACCATTACTTCAGGACAATTCATCGGCTAATTATGGCCACATGACCAAATGGGGGGGATATATGGTTTTGGCCAAACTCTATCTGAATGCACAGGTATATACGGGTACTGCTCAATGGACCAAAGCCGCCGCCGCTGCAGATATGGTCATTCAATCAAAAAAATATAGTTTGCAGTCCAATTTTTTGGACAACTTTATTGTCTCTAATGAAGGTTCTGTAGAAAATATATTTGTTGTTCCTTTCGATTATATATTTATACCGGGCAATCTTGTTATACACAGAACACTTAATTATAACAATATCCGCACGTATAATTTGACCAATCAGCCTAATAATGGCTGGTGCTCGCCAACACTTTTTTACAGATCATTTTCAGATAATGACTTAAGAAAGAAAATGTGGGTTATGGGACAACAATATAGTTCTTCAGGAGAGCCATTGATCGATGCAACTACACACTTGAATGTGATATACAGCCCTTATGTTAATGAATTGAGTAACCCTGCTGACAGCTTTAAATTTGCTGGCGCCAGAAGTATTAAGTATGCACCACAGGCCGGGGCCGGTACTAATCAAAGTAACGATGGCGTAATATTCCGTCTGGCTGACGCTTATTTAATGAAAGCAGAAGCTGAAATTAGAGCAGGCGCACCTGGTGACGCGTTAACTCTTGTTAATGCCATTAGGAGCAGGGCCGGATTGCCAAACTGGACTTCAGGTGACCTTACCTTACCTAATTTGCTGGCCGAGCGAGGGCGGGAATTTGCCTGGGAGGGGTGGCGAAGGAATGACCTGATCAGGTTTGAAGTGGCCGACAAAATCCCATATTTTACAGGGCGTCGTATACCTGCTAAAAGCCAGGATCCTGATCAACATACTTTGGTTGCGCCCATTCCTCAAGCTCAGTTAATCAGCAATACCAAGCTTGTTCAAAACCCGGGTTACCCGGGTAAATAATCTCCATTGAGAGGAAATCCTGATAAAGCAGAATTTCCTCTCTACTTGTTATATTATTCCGATTCAGTAATGAAGTTTTTAACTTTTATCGTCATTTTGATTTCTTTCCAGGGCTTATCGGCCCAACCTGCCGCAAAAAGCCGCCATCAGTCAGCTGATCTGGTCAATGTTTTTTTGGGCTCTTCCGGTGATCACGGCCAGATGTCACCCGCGGCATCCTATCCTTTTAGTATGATGAGTATAGGTCCGCAGACCTATCCTAATTTGCATATGGGATACGAGTATAAGGCTAAAACTTTTTTGGGTTTTACCCATAATCGTTTTGAAGGCGTTGGCTGCCGTGGTAGCGGTGGTAATATTTTGATCAAACCATTTATAGGAGGTGACTATGCAACGTGCCTATTAACCAAAGCCAGGGAAACGGCAGGGCCGGGATATTACAAGGTTGCCTTTACAAATGGAATAAACACAGCTATTGCCGTTTATAAAAATTCAGGAGTAGAGGCATACGAATTTCCATCAGGCGCGCAAAAAGCATTTTATATTGATTTGCGTCATACGCTGGCGAATCATTTCGTAGCCGAAGAACATCAAACCACTGCAACGGGTCTGAGCGGTTGGATAGACTCACGTACCACCTGTAATGTTGGTACCTACCGGGTATATTATTTTATACGGTTTAATCAACCGGTTAATTTTCAAAATATTAATGCGCATGCTTTGGTTGTTAATACAAGCGGCAACACAAACCAGGTTCTGTTGCATATCGCCTTTTCATCGGTAGATCAGCAACATGCAGAAAAAGCACTGAATATGGAAAGCTTTGCGCAGTTAAAGGACGAAAGCACAAAGGACTGGAATGAAATGTTGAATGTTGTCGGTGTACAAGGCGACAATCAACGTAGTCAGCTGTTTTATTCTTTGCTTTACCGGACTATTCAATCCCCTTATGTTATTTCAGAGCCTGATGGCAGTTACAGGAGTATCGGCGGCAGTTTGCAGCATAGTGATCATCCCATTTATAACGGCTGGTCCATATGGGATAATTACCGCACCCAATTGCCGCTGCTTTCCGTATTGTATCCCTTACAATACGCCGACATTACATCTTCAATAGCAAATTTGTATCCATATGGCAAACAAAACTATGCCACCAGGCATGAGCCATCCAATACGGTGCGTACGGAGCACGCTATGGTGGTATTGCTGGATGCGTACCGTAAAGGTTACCAGGTTAATTTTAGTAAGATCATCGATTCGCTGATTGCCGAAGGCAGCCGTTTGGAGTTCGGATCTCCTGATAAAGCGCTTGAATCAAGTTACGACTGCTGGGCCCTATCGCAGATACTGACACTGACAGATAAGGGTGAGCTGAGCAAACAATATCTTCAAAAGGCAACAGCTTACAAGGATTATTGGAATAAGGATTTTAAAGATATCAGTAAGTCTGATGTAGACCGCATGCCGGCTCGGGGATTGTACCAGGGGACCATATGGCAATACCGATGGTTTGTACCATTTGACCTCACGGGATTGATAAAGCTGGCCGGCGGTGAAAAAGATTATATCAGCCAATTGGATTATTTTTTTGATAACGACCTGTACAATCATGCTAACGAACCGGATATACAGGTACCGCTGATCTACAACGTTACTAATGAGCCGTGGAAATCGCAGGCGCTGATGCATAAATACACTGCAGATACCGTGGTGCAATACTATTTTAATGATAACAGCCGGGGTATAGATCCGTTTGTGGATCGTATCTATAAAAATCAGCCTGATGCCTACATCCGTACTATGGACGACGACGCGGGCGCTATGTCAGCATGGTATATTTTTGCGGCCTGTGGATTTTCGCCAGCCTGCGTAGGATGGCCGGTTTATTATTTAAATGTGCCATTATTCAGGCAGGTAGATTTTAACTGGCCAGGTGGCAAACATTTAACCATAAAGGTAGAAAACTATAGCGCCAGCTATCGTTACATTCAGTCGGCGACACTTAATGGTAAACCTTTAAACGAAAACTGGATCTCGCAGCAGGAGCTTATGAAGGGCGGTAAGTTAATCATCATGGCAAGTGAGAAGCCTAATAAAAGTTGGGGCAGAGAAAATCAATGGGTATCTGCAATTGACAAATAGTGGCGCTTAAAAATTAAGCGTAATACGCAAACTAATTAAAAATATTAAAACGATATGAAAACCATCAAATATTTACTAATCGCATTTTTGTTATGCGCTTTTACTTCAATCCGGGCTCAGAGCTTTATTATTGGCACCTATAACTTAAGGTTTGATAATCCGCGTGATACGGGTAATTTGTGGATAAACCGCGCGCCGGTTGTGACCTCATTAATCCGTTTTCATGATTTTGATATCCTGGGAATCCAGGAAGGACTGATCAATCAGCTGGAAGACATCAGCAGGCAGTTGCCCCAATATCAGCGTTATGGCCTGGGGCGAAATGATGGCAAAGATGCCGGGGAGCATTCTGCGATCTTTTTTAAAAAGGATAAATTTAAATTACTGGATAAGGGTGACTTCTGGCTGTCTGAAACCCCGGAAAAACCATCTAAAGGCTGGGATGCGAAATTAAACCGCATCTGTTCATGGGTTTACCTGCAGGACGTAAAAACAAACAAGAGGTTTTATTTCTTCAATACGCATTATGATGCAGTAGGTAAAATAGCGCGTGAAGAGAGCAGTAAACTGATTTTAGAACAAATAAAGACCATAGCAGGCAGGCAGCCGGTAGTTTTAACAGGCGATTTTAATGGTGAGGATAGCAGTAGCTGGTATTTACGCATAGCTGATTCCGGTTTTTTGAAAGACACCTTCCGCCAGGCTGCTCATCCTTATGTTAACAATCCTTCAACCAATGGCTTCGGACGCTCTTTGGGAAAGAATGGGATTATCGATCATATTTTTACTACTGAGAACTTTACTGTTGAAAAGTGGGGAATTCTTTCAGATAGTTATCATGGAAAATATCCCTCAGATCACTTTCCGGTGCTTGCGGAAATTAAGTTAAAATAGGATAAACAACGTTTAGCTTAATTTTTATAGATTAACTTGTATAATGATATTTTCACAGAACAGACAGCATTTTTATAGATTTGTTTGATGCCGTGGTGGACAAATTAGAAATATCTATGAGAGTTTAAATTAAATAACAAAGCCCGACACGAAAGTACCGGGCTTTGTGACCAATAAGGTACAGATGTCGAACTCCTTTATTGAAGATTGTAAGAAAATTGTAGCGTTAAAATCAGATAAATAACTATCATCTATGGTATCTCATGTTTCTTGTTTATGACAACGCAGCTTCTTTTGAAAACCGTCTAATCCCTTTACTTGATAAACTATTATTCAAGTATAGACGCCCACGGGCGCACCTAACTAAGTGCTTATTCCTCGATCTATCTTAGCGGCTACAATATATTATCTTAGCTGATTGAAAGCGTCAACAATAGATCGGATAAAGATTAGCTCTTAGTATATTTTTATCCGTAATTTGCAACATTTGACAATTTTTATTATGGTAAAGACTATACTAATATCATGTTTGATTGTTACCACGGTTAAGTTCTCGTCTGCCCAAACCTGGCAAGATACTGCTATCCTTGTTGACCGGGCATTTGATCAATATCATGCCAAAAATCCCGGATGCCAGTTCGCAATATCGCGCAATGGTAAAATAATTTATTCTAAAGCCTGGGGCATGGCAGACCTGGAAAGAAATGTTCCGCTTACAACAAGCTCTGTCATCGAAGTGGGGTCGGTCTCTAAGCAGTTTACGGCGGCTGCAATTCTGTTATTAGAGCAGCAAGGCAAGTTATCGCTTGATGAAAATATCCGAAAATATATCCCTGAATTGCCCAATTATGGCACTACAATAACTTTGCGGCAAATGATGCACCATACCAGTGGCATAAGGGATTGGGGCGCTGTGGCTGAACTTACCGGATGGCCCAGAGGAAAAAAATTTTATACTAATAACGACGCTCTCCAGTTTATTATTCAGCAGAAACATTTAAACAACAAACCAGGCACCGAATTTTTATACAGTAATTCCAACTATAATTTGTTTGCAATCGTCGTAGAGCGGGTAAGTGGCATATCATTATCGGCTTTTACAAAGAAATATATTTTTGAACCGGCCGGTATGACACATACAGAATGGCGCGATGATCCGAACCGGATAGTAGTCAACCGTGCTATTGCCTATATCACCTCCGATAATTTTAGAACTGACAGTACTTATAAAATTGACCTGCCCAATGAATATGCGTACGGCAATGGCGGGCTTTTAACCACTGCCGAGGATCTGCTAAAGTGGAACAATTTTTATTTATCAGGAAAGCTGGGATCACCATCACTTTTAACCGAGCAGACCAGGACAGAGCCGCTAACCAATGGAGCACCGAACCATTACGCCGCAGGGTTGAATATTGAAGAAGTGATGGGATGGAAAAATATCAATCACTCAGGAGCGACGGCAAGTTACGCAGCCTACCTTGAAGCATTCCCCGAACTGAATATTTCCTTCGCTATCATTAACAACTCATCCGAATTTTTTATCGTGGATCCCGTTGATAAGGTCAGAAAAATATTAATACACGACAAGTCTGTTAAACCGGCACCCGTTACCGGTGTCAATTTGCCAGTTGCCGCGTTGGATAATTTTACCGGGATGTACCTAAATAGAATAAATGGTTCCACCGTTCAGGTTATTAGAAAGAGCGATCATCTTGTCACCGATAACGGAACGGTATTAACTGCTGTATCCGCCAATGTTTTTAAAACCCCTGATAAGACTTGTATTTTTGATCGCACCGGGGAAACATCTGTTTCTTATCCAGGTGACAGTATACGCTTTATCAAGGTCAATCCTTATGGGCCGACATTAAAAGACATGGAAAACTATGTCGGAAAATACTTTTCAAATGAAACCACTTCCTGGATGAATATTGTGATTGATAAAGAGAAATTGCTAATGAAACTTGGCGGCGTTGCGGTGTATGAATTGACACCCACTTTTAAAGATGCATTTGAAGTAAAAAAACTAGGCGCCAATTTGAAATTTGAAAAAAATAACCAGGGACAAGTCACTATGATAAAAGTTAATGCCGAAAGAGCGAGAGGTATAACATACGAAAAATTATCGAACTGAATGATTCGTTTATTAGCCTCCTGGTATCCAAGAGAGTTTTTGACTTTACCATAATAATCGAATTATGGTCGTTCATTCTGTACAAACTATATCTATGGCAATCGGGTTGTAAGCATAAGATAAAAGCCCTTCAACTTGCGCTGAAAGGCTTTTTGTGACCAATGAGCCAGAGTTCTCGAATTATTTTTTACAAGATTTGAAAAATTTGGCGGCAACGGCTGAGAATATTTTTAAGAAAGTTCAAGATAAATTAAAAGAGAAGTATTCTCCGTTTATCGAATTTTCTTAAAACAACACTAGCAGACGAGTTCAATAAGCTTTCTTACGGCGAACTGTTTTACTTAACTTTAAATACTTTACTTAACTTTGTATATGCAAATCGCGATTCAAAATAAAAATATGTTATTATCGGCGTTGGTTGATAATAAACAGAAAATAAGATCATTTGGCGTTACAAAGCTTAGTGTTTTTGGTTCGTTTATTACCGGCAAAATAAAGCCAGATAGTGATGTTGACCTTTTAGTTGAGTTTGAGCCCCAACAGAAGAATTACGACAATTTTATTGAGTTATCTTTTTACCTGGAAGATCTGCTGGGTAGGAAAGTTGAATTGATCACTACCCAAGGGTTAAGTAAACATATTGGCCCTTATATCCTAGAACAGGCAGAATATGTTGCCATCTGAGTTCGAATTACTAAAACACATATTAGACGAAATATCTTTTGTCTTGAAGGCTACCGCTGGAAAAGATAAAGAATCTGTTATTGATGACCCTGTACTATCAAGGGCAATTATAAGGAGTTTGGAAATAATAGGTGAAGTTTGCACAAAGCTTGATCCGGATTTTAAAGCTACCTATCCCCACATTGAATGGCGAAAAATGAGTGGCACCCGGAATCGTCTCATACATGATTATTTCGGTGTGGATTATGATATTGTTTGGGATATTATTATTACGAAACTTCCAGTCTTAAATGATGATATTCAAGAGGTATTTGACAAAAATCAGCAAGAACTAAACATCATTAGCTTTCAACTACCGATAAACATTACCTAACTGTATTTATGTTAATAAAAAAGCCCCTCAACTTACGCTGAAAGGCTAAATTGTGACCAAAAGGTACAAATGTCGAACTCTTTTATTGAAGATTGCAAGAAGATTGTAGCTTTGAAGTGATCATCAATACATATTCGTGGAATACCTTTACTTATACCACAAGATGTATCACGGGTTCAATTTCATATCTGATTTTATGTCGCTCTTAGACATTCGGTCCATATAGATGTTATGCGATGTGTTTTCTTGAAACTTATTGTTGGCTATTTTTACCTTGGTACAGGCTGTAAAATTAAATGTTGGTCTTTTTTTACCCGGCTGGATAAAATCAGATTTCACTATTTCATTATTAACAAAGGTAAGTCCGTTAGTACTTCTGGCTGATAGCAACGGGTAATCATATACTTTGAATATATTATTTTCTATGTGTATATTTTTATGCACATAGTATTTTGGAATCAGCAGGTGGTTTTGCGGGTTGATATCGATGATGTAATTGTTCGGAAAAGAATTGAACCCGCACTCTTCAAAAATATTATTCCTAATGGTTACATCAGCAACAGGGCCTGATTCGAACCAGCCCAAGGCGTCATTTTCAATTAAAATTGCCTGATTTCCAGTTCGATAATATACATTATTTTCAATAATGACCTTACGACGGGTGGTAATCAAAGTTCCTCTTGTTAGAGTACTTTCAAATCGCGAGTTTTTAATAGTAACCGACGGTGTCCAGGTGATATTTTCGAATGCGTCGCCTACCTTTATATCATTGCCAAATGGTTTTTGCATTTCAATCAGCATTTCGTGCTCGGATATAAGCTTTGCCGTTTTAATCATACCTTGTCCGAAAATTTGTAGTGAGGCAGGGTGCAGATAGGCGACGGTATCACCAGCTATAAAAGCCTCGAATCCGTAGGTTTGAGGGTGCATAAATCGTAGCTTTAACATTGTAGGCGATACAATTTCGCTTATTTTAAGATGTGTGCCATGTACGTTTATTGGATCATCGTGCAAGCCATTAAAGCGGCAATTGTTAATGATGATTTGCCCTTTGCAGCCCGAAAATTGCATTCCATCTGCTGATGAAGCGATAACCCGGCCTCTACCTTTTTCAGGTTCTACAAAAACACTATCATAATTTAAATTTTCAGAGAACTGCGATACAATGCCTAAGCCTTGCATGTAGTACATGTGCAAGTTGTATAATGTTATATTTTTGGAGCGGTTGATAAATGCGCCAACGTAATCGCGGTAGCGGTCTCTAATGGTTAAAACTTCTCCGGGCTGGCCGGCAAATTGTGAAAAATCGCCGGTAAATTTTACAGTAAGTGGCGATATGATTTCGGCTCTGCTTTTCAAAAAGGGCTGCCAGGTGCTGTGCAATAACATTCCCTTATCCGGCCGAACTAAAGCGGCATAGTG
>Ga0193717_1000426_pt1 | contig 29138 bp, 23 predicted proteins | sample U2c2metaG_FD_145900 | JGI IMG/M metagenome (GOLD analysis project Ga0193717, IMG submission 145900) | Soil microbial communities from a riparian zone of the East river system, Colorado, United States - U2c2 | ecosystem: Environmental > Terrestrial > Soil > Riparian zone | place: USA: East River...
AACTGCCAACAAAACAACCGGTCACTTCAAAACCATGATCCCCGAGGGGAAATATACGGTTATCAGTAACGGGGTACAGCAAACCCAAACTTTTTTACCCGGCGCCACTTATCATCTGGAATGCCGTGGCGGCTTTTTATTAAGCTACGAAGTTTCCAAAACAGTTTCGGCCGATGGGCAGGTAACTATTAAAATAAAGACGCAGGGTAATGGCAGTCATCACTTTAATATCCGTACAGATAACCTTACACTTACAGCAACACCAAAGCAAATTAATCTTAAGGCTGGTACTACCACGAATGTTGAATGGCAAGGTCGCATTACATCAAACAATACACCCTGGGTAGCCGTGATAGTTCCTGATAACAATCTGGCCCGAAGAAAAGAGATCAGGGGTGCGGTTTGGGAAAAATAGAAGGGAGAAAAAGAAAGAAACATCAATTGCGCGCGCAGCGTGGCAATCCCCAATAAGCAGCGCCACTCTGTATAGTTAGAGATTGCTTCGTGCAATGACGTGGTTATTCCCTCTTTTGGCGTTAATATAATCCCAAAAAAAAGTAACAATCATGTTATTATCCCTGCAATTTGTCATATTGCTTATAACTTTCCGTTGATATTGCAAAAAGCAATATTTTTGTTTGCCAGTAGCATAGTATCTGTACGGCTTTAGCATTGCTCAAATTTATCCGGTTTGTAAAAAAATGTTAAAACGTATATGGGTGCCATATGCAACAACCCTAAATGTTTATATTAGCCCCGTTAGCTGCTTTATATTAATGATATCAAGAAAACTTTTACTCGTAATTTCCCTGTTGCTTTCTTTTAGTTTTGCCGCTTTGGCGCAGCAGGATAGCATCCCTTTAAATACACTTATTCAAAAAACTGCCAAGTTTCAAAGCAGTTATCCTATTGAAAAAGTTTACCTGCATTTAGATAAGCCTTATTATGCCCTGGGCGATACCATATGGTTTAAGGCCTATGTAACTGTCGAAAAACACCAGCCATCGGGATTAAGCGGGGTAGTTTATGTTGATGTTATTAACAACCAGGATTCTATAATGGAAAGTTTGCGGCTGCCGGTTAAAAATGGCTTTTCCAATGGCAACATCATCCTCGCGGGCGATACCTATAAACAAGGCAGCTACCGCATCAGGGCCTATACCAACTGGATGCGCAATTTTGATTCCGATTATTTTTATGACCGTACCATTAACGTAGGCAACGCTATCGATAACCAGGTCAACACGTTTATAACTTATAAAAGTTCCAATAAAAAAGGCACGGTAAAGGTTGATGCCGATATTCTTTATAAGGATCCGGCTAATAACCCTTATGCCAATAAAAGGGTAAGCTGGCAGCTAATGCGTAACGGCGATGCTTTAAGTAAAGGCAGTGGCCGTACCGATGATAAAGGACATGTAATTGTTGATATACCAGAAAATGACGCGGCTACCATAACGTCGGGTTCATTGGTAACCGGGCTTGACATGGGCGAGCGTAAAACAGTTACCAACACCTTTTCGTTAAGAGCAGCGATAACCGCCTATGATGTTCAGTTTTTTCCGGAAAGCGGGCAGCTAACCAACGGCATCCGTTCAAAAATTGCTTTTAAAGCCATAGATTCCAAAGGTTTGGGTGTTGATGTTAAAGGCACTATAGTTGACGATCAGGGTACCGTTATGGCCAGTTTAACCACATCACATTTAGGGATGGGTATATTTGCTTTAACACCCGAAACCGGCAAGGCATATACAGCCAATGTTACTTTCCCTAATGGTTCACAGGCAACCTATAAATTACCGCGGGTGCAGGCCATGGGCATAAACCTGGCAGTATTTAGCCCTGATACTGCAAACCTGACCGTTAAAATATCGGCCAATGAGTTGTTTCTTCAGCGAAAACAAAACAAAAGTTTTTACCTGGTGGCGCAAAGCGGCGGCGTTGTGTATTATGCTGCTCAAACAGTGTTACAAAACCTGGTTTATACAGCAAATATCCCCAAAAGCAAATTTCCAACGGGCATTGTACAGCTTACCCTGTTTTCGTCAGGTGGTTATGCCCTTTGCGAACGTGTAATATTTGTGCAGCATAATGATGCCTTAAACCTTACCTTAAAAACTGATAAGCCATCGTATACAACCAGGCAAGGCGTTAAAATATCTGTTTCGGCAAAAAACAATACAGCTCCTGTTGTGGGCAGTTTTTCTGTAGCGGTATTGGATGATACCAGTGTTCCTACTGATGAAAATGCCGAATCGACCATTTTAAGTAACCTGCTGCTTACATCAGACCTGAAGGGGTATATTGAAAAACCAAACTACTATTTTAACAAGCCCGACCAGGAAAAGCTCGACAACCTGGATATCCTGATGCTTACCCAGGGTTACCGCCGTTTCTCGTACGAGGATATATTGGCCGATAAAAATCCCCCCATTTTCATTGCGCCTGAGCAGGGCATTGAAGTATCGGGGATATTAAGAACCAATACCGGACTGCCGGTAGGCAAGGCCAGTATCCGCCTGCTGATCCCGGACAGGAATTATTCGGCCGATGCAACAACCGATCTTTCAGGAAACTTTAAGTTCAACAATGTGATGGTGATGGATACCTCAAAAATAACCCTGAGCGCCCGCAATAATGTGAACAGTAAAAACCTGGTGATAAACGTTAATGGTGAGCTGTACCAAAAAATAACCAAAAACCCCAACCAGCCCGATGAAATTGTAAACATTGACAGCGCTATGCGCCCGTATCTTGACAATAGCCGCAGGCAGTATCAAAATTCCCGCGTGCTTAAGGAGGTGGTTATCAAATCAACAAAGTTTGAAAAGAAGCCGAGTCATAATGATTTTGGAACATTTGCAGGTTTACCCGGTCAGGCCGATCATGAAATATCTGGCGACCAGCTTAAGGACTGCCCATTGTTAATAAACTGTTTAAGCACCATGGCCTTTGGCTTAACTTATGTTGATAATAACTTTTACATCACCCGTGATTATAATGCCGGCAAAAAAATACCTGTGCAGGTATATGTAGGCAGTATGCCGGTTGACGTTAACTTTTTATCAACCATTACGGGACCGGAAGTAGCATCTGTTGAGATATTTTTAAAGGATGGTGTAAGCGGTATTAACCGCATGAACCAAACAAATGGTGTACTGATCATTAATAAAAAGGTAATTAAAAAAGAAAGAATAACCAGAGCCCAGTTAGAGGCGCTTATTCCAAAGCAAAACGTGGTAACCTTTCCTATACAGGGTTACAATAAGGCCAAAGAGTTTTACTCGCCTAAATATGATATTACAAAAAACAGTGCTATCGGGGCCGATTTGCGTAATACCATTTACTGGAACCCTAAAATAATAACCGATAAGAACGGCGTAGCGTCATTTAGCTTTTTTAACAGCGATGCCCGCGGCTCATACCGTGCAATAATTGAGGGCCTTGATGCGGAAGGTAACCTGGGCAGGCAGGTGATGCACTTTGTTGTAAAGTAATGTTGTGCAATAAAAAAGGAATTATTTTCTTATTTTTATTAAACACATAAACTTATCATCATGAACCCTTCCCTAATTAATTGGGCTGCTGTTGTGGTAGCCGCGCTTTCTTCTTTTTTAGTTGGTGGGATCTGGTATTCGCCTGCGCTGTTTGCCAATGCCTGGATTGCCGACAATAAACTTAATGTTGATGACCTTAAAGCCTCGAGTAAACTACGCTCTTTTGGGATGACGGGCCTATTCTCTCTTATTATGGCAGCAAACCTGGCCGCCTTTTTAGCCGATACCAAAACCGACCTGGCCTGGGGCACAACTGCAGGTTTCCTTGCAGGTATCTGGACGTTTAGCGCCATAGCTATCATGAGCTTATTTGAACTTAAAAGCTGGCGTTTGATATTTATAAATGGTGGCTACAGTGTAGTTTCCCTAACCCTTATGGGTGCTATTATTGGTTGGTGGAGGTAGAATGGAAAAATTCTAAATTCTAATCTTTCAATATGAGTTATGAATGCCTTTTTAGTGCAAATCTGATAAGGTTATTAAAACGTCCTAAAATAAGTTGACATGCGGTCTCGTCCGCTTTTTGGTTTACACTTGCGTCTTCTATTCCAATTTTTAAATAAACCTTACACCCGGTGATGATCGGCCCGCCAATTCTTAATAGCTTTTTTAATTTCATCAGGCGATAGATTTTCGGCCAGCGTGCGTGTAGTAAGTGGTATCAGTTCATCGTCGGGAGCAAAACGCAGGGCCGTTATCTGTGCTATAGTAAGCTTGCTATCCAAAGGCTGGCGGGTAAGTATAAAATATCTTAACCCTTCTTCGGCGCGAATAGCCCTGTCCTGTGCCTTTAACGGAAAGCGGCGCATGTACCAGAATATCAGGAAACCACAAATAAAAAGCAGCGATATTAAAAATGCTCCCATAAAACTGGCCGTTTGCCACTGCTTTATAACATTTGCTATAGATGCTGCAAAACCAGCTAAAAGAAGCAGGCTTAATAAGAAATGATAGCCTGATGCATAGCGCTTGTGATTGGTAAAATTTTGCCCTGTCATGGTTAGGTTTTTTCAGGCAATATAGCACTAAAATGTTACTCAACCTGCACGTCAATATTACAATCGGGTTATATTATTTGTAAACAATGCGGGCATATTTGAGTTAAAATTTATAACAACAACTACTATTATGGCTAATACATTTGAAAAAACTTTTAACCTGGGCGGCGACTATACCATAAACCGGCTGGGCTATGGCGCTATGCGCATTACAGGCCAGGGCATTTGGGGTCCGCCAAAAGACAAGGACGAGTGTATCCGCGTGTTAAAACGAGCGGTTGAACTGGGCGTTAATTTTATTGATACGGCCGATAGCTATGGCCCTAATGTATCTGAAGAGTTAATTGCCGAAGCCCTTGCTCCCTATCCTGCCGGCCTAATAATTGGCACAAAGGGTGGTTTTCTGCGTACCGGCCCCGGAGAATGGGTAATTGATGCCTCACCTGAGCATTTGAAGGAGGCTCTTGAAGGCAGCTTAAAACGCTTAAAACTGGACCATATTGATCTGTACCAGCTGCACCGTATCGATCCCAAAGTACCTGCTGAAAGATCATTTGAGTTTTTACAAAAAGCACAACAGGAAGGCAAGATCAAACACATTGGCTTATCAGAAGTAAGCGTAGCGGAGATTAAAAAGGCACAGGAGTTTTTCGAGGTGGTATCGGTACAAAATATGTACAGCGTTGATAATCGCAAATGGGAGACCGAACTGGAATATACCCGCGAACACAACATTGCCTTTATACCATGGTACCCCTTAGGTGGCGGCAATGTACAGGGCGAGCAAATATTACAAGGGGTGGCCGATAAACATAATGCCACCATTCACCAGGTAGCTTTAAGTTGGCTGCTGCACCATTCGCCGAATATTTTGCTGATCCCGGGAACATCAAGTGTTGAACACCTGGAAGAAAACATGAAAACCGCTGATATAGCATTAACAGAAAATGATATGCAGGAACTGGAAGCCCTGAACCTGGCGTAAATTATCAGATCTATCATGTAAAAATAAAAGGATGTCATTATGTTTATGGCATCCTTTTATTTTGGATACGATACGCATCTTAAACAGGTAAGAAACATGAAAAGCAAAGAAGAGATCCTGAATAGTTACTATACCACGGGCAGGGATGGCATGCCCGAAATATCTGCCGAAGACCTTTTAAACGCTATGGAAGCCTACAAGGACCAAATTGCCGAAGACACCTTTAATGCCGCACGCAAACTAAAGGATAACACCTATGCGTTTGCCACTTATGCCGATTATATAAATCATTCTGCCCTCATTGCCCAAAAAGAGCAGGAAAACCATAACGAACTGGACGAATCTATCGCACTGGTAGCCAACAGCGTTTTACCTAATTTTTTACCTCCCGATAGTTCGGAAAATGAATTATCATTTGGTTTTACGATGCGGGGTGAAAAGTATACGGCTTTTTATATCAAAGACAGCGCCGGGTACTGGCAGTTGAATAGTTGGCAGTAAGCTTCCAGCACTATATGCAGTCGCTCGGCTCCTGCCGAGTGACCACTTTTACCCGGCCTCCGGCCGCAGTAACATCTAAATTACATATTGTAAACAAGGCGTACACAGGCCGGAGGCCTGGGAACAACCGTCACCCGGCTGGAGCCGGGCGATTGCATAATTGCGTCTGCCGATGCTAAACATCCGCCACTTTAAACGGCTTTACATCAACCGATTCCCAAATCTTCTGGATGATATAAGGTTCGCTTTTTTCCCAGGCTTCCAGTCCCTCTTCGGTTTCAAACTGAAGTATCATTACAGAGCCTATCATATTGCCCTGGTCATTCAGTATAGCTCCGCCTAATACATAGTTCCCGCTTTCTTTCAGGGCCTTTGCACCATCTAAATGGTGCGGGCGCACGTTCATGCGGCGTTGTAGTGCTTCAGCGTCTGTATAATCATATCCGGTAACAAGATATTGTTTCATTTTATAAAATTTAAATAACTATTTAACCAACAGGTGATTGGTTTTTCTGTTTGAGTTTGAACCATATAAAGCTATAAATTTTTAATGTTTGTAAAAATGTTAATGCAAACCATCTAAAAAGTAACATTTTTTCAGTTAAAAATTAATTTTATAACTGTAAACTTGACAATTTTTACAATATTTGCTTCCCAAATAAATATAACCGGTAATAATGAAGCATACTTTACACCAGGAATTTAACAAGCTTTACAACAAGGAGGCCGACAACGCTTATTTTTCACCCGGGCGCGTAAACCTTATTGGCGAACATATTGACTACAACGGCGGGCTGGTTATGCCCTGCGCCATTACTTTTGGCACTTATCTTTTAACATCGCCCAATGAGGATGGGGTGTTTCGTTTCAGCAGTTTGAATTTTACTGAAAAACACGAAATACCATTGCAGCAGCATTATGAAAAAGAAGGCAATGGCTGGTTTAATTTTCCTCTTGGTATAATTGCTCATTTTTTAAAAGATGGCCACCAGCTTAAAGGTTTGGATATGCTTTATTACGGCGATATACCCATCAGCTCGGGCTTGTCATCATCAGCCTCTATCGAGGTGGTTACCGCATATGCGCTGAACGATATTTTTAATAGTGGTTATAGCAAGCTTGATTTGGTAAAACTGTCAAAATCTGTAGAAAATAACTTTATTGGTGTAAATTCAGGCATAATGGACCAGTTTGCCGTTACCTTCGGCGAAAAGAACAAGGCCCTGATGCTCAACTGCGACACCCTGGACTACCAGGCGGTTGACAGTAACCTTGGCGACTACGTACTGGCTATCATCAACACCAATAAACCCCGCAAACTGGCCGAATCAAAATATAATGAACGTGTACAGGAGTGCCGTGAAGCGTTAACAGCACTACAAAAAGAGTTGAATATCAATCACCTGTGCGATATTGATGCCGATACCTTTAAAAGGTATGAACACCTGATAACTAACCCCGTAGTATTAAAACGGGCCAAACACGTTATTGAAGAGAACGACCGTGTAAAACTGGCTGCTGTAGCACTGGCAAATAATGATCTTGCTGAATTTGGCAAACTAATGTACGCTTCCCATGATTCGCTGCGCGACTTATACGAAGTAAGCGGTATTGAGCTGGATGCCGTTGCCGAATACAGCAAAACCAACCCTAACGTTGCCGGCGCCCGCATGACAGGAGCTGGTTTTGGCGGTTGCGCCATAGCTTTGGTTAAGGGTGATGCCTTTGATGATTACAGCAAAGGTGTAACCGAATATTATACCAATAAGATAGGTTATGCCCCATCGGTTTACAACTCATTAATTGGCAATGGCGTAGGTTTGTTAAGCGTAGCAGTAAATTAAGCGATTAATCAATACTTTTGCGCCTCCGGGTCTATTAGTTCGTTGTTTAAAATCAATGAGCTAATAAACCATTAAACAAATGACTACAGGGATGCGCAAATTAAAGTTAGATGAGCTGAACCGGGCTTCGGTTGATGAATTTAAGGCACAGGATAAATTGCCGGTTGCGGTAGTACTTGATAATGTGCGCAGTATGCATAATATTGGTTCTATTTTTCGTACTTCGGATGGTTTTGCAGTTGAGCAGATATGCCTTTGCGGTATAACAGCTCAGCCTCCTCATCGCGAAATTGAGAAAACCGCCCTCGGCGCCACCCAATCTGTTAACTGGAGCTATTTTGAAACCCCTTTACAGGCTGTTGAACAATTGCGTAAAGATGGCTACCGCATCATAGCGGTTGAACAGGCCGAAAACAGCACCATGCTCAACGAGTTTATCCCCATCGAAAATGAAAAATATGCCTTGATATTTGGCAACGAGGTAAACGGCGTAAGCGACGAAGTAATGCAAAACATTGATGCCTGCATCGAGATCCCCCAGTTTGGCACCAAACATTCTTTTAACATTGTAGTATCGGCAGGGATAGTCCTTTGGGACTTTTTTGCAAAGCTGGCTATATAGCGCGGGTAAACTTTCTACACAACAGTTTCAGGAGCTGGCACACAAATTTTTATTATTAAATTAGCTATACCATTTCCTATAAAGCTCCATGAACCAACTCGCCAAAAAACTGCAAATAAAGCCCGATTCGCGCTGGTTGCTTTATAATGCGCCCGCAAATTATCCGGATAGTTTAACTCCCCTGCCTGAGGGTGCCGAGGTAGTATTTAATACCAGTGGCGATTTTAATGGCATTCAATTATTTGTTACCAACAGTACCCAACTGGTATCAGATCTGAAGATCATTGTTCCGTTATTGAAGGAGGACACCGTGTTTTGGATCATCTACCCTAAAAAAAATTCTGGCATTGATACTGATTTGGAAATGATGAGCAGTTGGGATAGCCCTACGCAATATGACCTTCGCCCGGTGGCATCGGCTGCCGTTAATGAGATCTGGACAGCACTGCGGTTTCGCCCTGTAGGGCAAAGCAAACTTTCTGATGGTCGTAAAGAGGCGGTGAGAAATAACGAATACAGCGTCTTTATTGATGTGGATAATAAGATAATAACACTGCCCGATTATGTAAAGGCTACCCTTGAGCAGCAACCCGCTGCTTTGGCATGGTTTCAGCAACTGGCTTACAGTAATAAAAAGGAGTACCTGTTATGGATACTCACTGCCAAACAGGATAAAACCCGCCAGGATCGTTTAACCAAAATGGTTACCATGCTGCTGGATAAAAAGAAGAATCCTTCAGATAAGTAATTCGGACGACGCAATCGCCAAAACCATCTTAAGCGCTCTCAGGAGCGCTTAAGATGACGAAATAATGTATGTCATTGCCTTTGGTACGAGGCGATCTCATCAGGACGGGCAGCTTGCTTAGCGAGGACGATTTGCATGATGAGATTGCTTCGTACCAATGACATATCTAAATTTTTTAAGTGTATAATCTCCTGGCCATGGCCTTGCGCAGGTGGGTACTTGCAAAGCTTAGACTTACGAAGTAAAAACTTAGTAAGTCTTCACAAACAGAGGCTTTTACGCCAAATTCCTGCCGGCGTTAACAATACCATAAACCGTTCTGATCACCAGTTTATCATAGATCTCGGTCAATTCGCTGTCATTGCTGTTATTTAAGCGCTGTAAGGCATAATGCTGAATAATTACCAATGGTAATACTATCTTTTCGCGTATGGCTATTGAGCGGCGCTCAACCGGGTATTCTTCCATCAATACGGCGCTGCCTGTTAAATCAAGCAGCATCTCGCGGGTAAGCTCAAATTCGTCTTTAAGCATTTTCCAGAACTCACCAAATTTTTTATCCTTTTCCAGGTAAGCGGTAACCCTGAAATCTGACTTGGACATAGACATCATACAGTTATCCAGCATCGTTTTAAAGAAACCTGATGTTCTGTACAGTTCTTTTATTTCCAGCCAGTTACCGCTGTCCTTCATTTTTTTCAAGGCAGTACCCACTCCGTAAAAACCGGGAATACTTTGTTTAAGCTGGCTCCAGGAAGTTACAAAGCTAATGGCCCGCAGGTCCTCCAGTTTAAGCGGCGCGCCGGCGTTACGCTTAGTCGGCCGGCTGCTGATATTGATACGCGACAACAATTTAAGCGGACTGAATTTTTCCAGATACTCCACAAATAAAGGATGCGCGCGCAGGGCCATGAATATTTTATAGCTTTCATCAGCCATTTCTGATATCAGGGCTTTATGCCTGTTGTCCAGCAGATCGTTATGGTTAGGATGCAGGGCCGATATGATGCCCGCGTTTATCAGTTGTTCCATATTGAACCGCGCAGTTTCAACCGAGCCATATTGCGAGCTTACGGTTTGCCCTTGTATGGTAAGCTGGATATGATCATTTGCTATCTCGTTACCCATTGAAGCATAAAAACGGTGTGTTTTACCGCCGCCCCGTGCCGGCGGGCCTCCCCTGCCATCAAAAAATGCCAGGCTCACACCATATTTTCGCGCCACGGAAGTTAACTCAACCTTAGCTTTATATATAGACCAGTTGGCCATCAGGTAACCGCCATCTTTAGTACTGTCAGAAAAACCTAACATGATAGTTTGCCTGTTACCACGCTTTTTTAAATGTTCTGCATAGTATGGATGTGTATACAACTGCTCCATGATCTCGTCGGCCCGGGCCAGGTCATTCACGGTTTCAAATAGCGGCATAAAGTCAACGCTCAGGCTGTCTTTTTTCCACCCACTCCATAAAAACAGGTCGATAAGCTGCAATATATCAGAAGCCTGCTGGCAGTTGCTGATGATAAAACGCTGGCAGGCTTTTTCACCGTTACTTTGCTGAATTTCCCGCATCAGCCTGATGGTATCCAGTGTATCACGGGTCATATCATCAGCATCTTCGGGACAATGGAAATCGGCCTCAGTAAAAGTGATGCTCTTTAGTTTATCCTCTTCGGGCAAAGCCGCATAGCCTTTAACTATACCTGTTTTAATATTTTTTACGCTGAAATCAAATACACTGCGTAACACGCGGCTATCCTGCCTGATATCCAGCGTGGCAAAATAGCAGCCAAACAAACGCACCTTTTGTATCAGGTCTTCCACAATATCAACAAACAAGCTGTCATGATCGGTCACAATGGTTTGTTTGATAGATTGCAGCAGGCTCAGTAATTCGCCCTGCAGGTTTTTAGGATCATGCTGTTCATTGGCATTTTTGTATATCAGCTTCTCCAGCTTGGCCATAGCCTTTTCAACCCCTCTGAAAGTTATACGGCGTTTAAGCACCCTGAAATCGCGGTAATAACACCTGAACAGGCGTTGCCTTAAAAAGCTGGCAACTTCTTTAGTGGTTTGCGTGTTTACATTAGGATTGCCATCCCTGTCGCCTCCCGGCCAAAATCCGAGTTCCAGTACCTGATTAGATGCATCAATATCAAACTCCTCCACGAGTTTTGATTGTATGCCAGATACTGCATGGTAAAATATATTCTCCAGGAACCAGGATAAGCTAATAGCTTCATCAACCGGCGTTGGCGATGTTTTATTGAAGAAAGGCGTTTTACCTAATTGCTGCAGCAATACATCAATATTGTTAATATCGTTAACCTTTACCGCCTCAATCAGATCAGTCATTATGCCCAGCACTGTACCGGGATAAAACTGGGTTGGGTGAGCGGTAAGCACCAGCCTTAACGAAAAATCCTTTAACTTTTCGCTGATCTTGTTACGGGTTTCATCGCTTATGGTAGCTTGCTGCAACAGGCTTTGCAGTGTACCTGAATCATCAAACTTACCTATTTTATTAAAAGAGGAATCTTCAATAGCATCAAATAAAACCACCTGCCTTTCAATATACTGTATAAACCTGAACATACGGTTTATCTGTTCGCGGTGATCAATATCCGGCACGTACTTTTTAAAGAAGGTTTCTATAATATCGGTAGGCGACGCCTGTTTAATGGCTCCTTTTTCGCAATGTGAACTAAAAAATGGCAGTAAAATACCAGTATCCTTTACCTGATAAAAGGGTAATGTTTGAAATAAACTGTTATATAACTCAAACCGGGTCACAACTTCGTTATTAAAAGTTGTTTCTCTTTGACTGAGTTTTAAAGTTAACGACATAGTACAAATAATTGAGGTAAAAATTGATAGGTATAAGCGATTGCACCATACCGGGGGTGAATTTAATTATCTAAAATTAAATTTCAGCAAAAAGTAACTAATTAATAACATTATTATGGTATTTATGCCATTTTTATTAAAATAAGGCTTAAAGATTTAATTTTTGTAAATTTGCAATTCAATTTCGGCGCAAAAAAAACGTTTAATGAAACCACCTGGAGCATAGCTAAAAAAAAGAATTTTATAACTTGCTCATGATTGCTTCACAGCCGATAAAAAACGATAGTTACTTTGATGAATATTAATACCAGGGAGATAAAAAGCTTTTTTTACAGCCAGTATTTTTCTGACGGTTTGCGTATATCAACAGGTATATTACTGCCATCACTGGTATTGATGGAATTTAACCAGTTTGACCTTGGGCTTACCCTGTCATTAGGTGCGCTTTGTATTTGCGTAATTGATAACCCCGGCCCTGTAACCCACAAACGCAACTCCATGGGGGTGGGTAATTTATGCCTTTTTGTAGTGGCTGCCATTACCGGTTTTGCCCGGCTTAATATTTTTACCCTGGGGTTGGAGATCACAATATTTTCGTTCCTTTTTTCCATGTTCACGGTATATGGCAACCGGGCAGCATCGGTAGGCACATCATCGTTGCTCATCATGATATTTATGATGGATAAGGCCTTGCCAGCCAGTGGTGTGCTTGCTTACAGCGCCACTATTTTATTGGGCGGTATATGGTATATGATTTTCAGTCTGGTGTTTTTTGGGATACGACCTTACCGGGCGGCGCAACAAACGCTTGGCGAGAGCGTAACCGACATTGCCAAATTTTTAAGGATCAAGGCCAACTTTTATATACCCGAAAAAGACATTGACGAAAATTACCGCAAGCTGGTATCACAACAGATACAGGTAAGTCAGCACCAGGATGCTGTACGCGAAATAGTGTTTAAAAGCAGGTTACTGGTTAGGGAATCAACCGGGGCCAGCCGTTTATTGGTGCTTACTTTTGTTGATTTGGTTGATATGTATGAACAGATCATGGCCACACACTATGATTATGGCCACATACGTGAAAAATATAAGGACACCGGAATCCTGAACGAAATTGCCCGCATACTGCACCACATGGCCGATGAGCTCGATGATATAGCTTATATCGTGTTATCAAATACCCGGCACAGGCATATGAAGGATTTTAGCGTTGAGCTGGAAAAGCTGAAGTTAAAAATTGATGACATTGATAAAAACAACCAGGAAACCAGCAATCTTGTACTAAAAAAAATACTCATTAACCTGCGCACACTAAGCGAAAGCATTAACAATATATATAACTATTACAATTCCAAAGCGGCTCTCAAATCAACCGAGGTACGTGGTGATGTGGAATATTCGCAGTTTGTGACTCACCAGGATTATGCACCGCATATTTTTTTTGATAACTTAACTTTAGGTTCAAGCGCCTTTAAGCATGCTTTAAGAGTGGCGCTGGTTTGCTTAATAGGTTTTATCACCGCCAAAACAGTGGCACAGGGGCACCATAGCTATTGGGTACTGTTAACTATTATTGTGATATTGAAGCCCGGTTTCAGCCTTTCAAAACAACGCAATTACCAAAGACTTATTGGCACTATTGGCGGCGGAGCCATTGGTATACTGATATTAAGTTTTATACCCGATACAACTGCCCAGTTTATCTTTTTAATGGTATTCATGATAGGCGCCTATAGTTTTCAGCGGTTAAACTATGTGGTAAGCGTAATTTTCATGACACCATACGTGCTCATCCTGTTCAAATTTTTGGGTGTAGGCTTGTTAAATGTGGCTCAGGAACGAATACTGGATACCCTGATAGGTTCATCAATAGCACTTATAGCCAGCTATATTATCTTCCCTACCTGGGAGTTTGAGCAAATTCAGGAAACCCTGCGCGATGTGATTGTAGCCAACATAAATTACCTGGTAACCATTGCCGAAAGCTTATCGGGCAAAACAACCGACACCACCAGGTACAAACTGGCCCGTAAAGAGGTATACGTAAAATCGGCCAACTTATCGGCTACATTTGAACGGATGACATCTGAACCCAAAAGCAAGCAGCGCAAAATAAAAGAAGTGCACAAGTTTGTGGTGCTTAATCATATCCTGTCGTCGTACATCGCTAATATAGCCTCGGGATTAATTAAAAAAGAAACACAACAGCCTCATCCCGAAGCGTTAAAACTGGTTAAGAAAAGTATCCCGGTATTAAATGAAATCAACAAAAAACTTCATGGGGAGAGTATTGAATTTAACATAGGCAAATCCATTATCAATACCGATGCAGAAAAAGCTGAACCATCAGCAGAGGATAATTTGCTGAAAGAACAGCTGGGATTTATTAATAAGATCAGTTACGATATAGCAAAAGTTACCGATAATCTTTTACAGTGATCTGCTATAAAATGCAATTACAATTAACTATGGGCATTAACAGCCCGTCTGCTGATAGGGGTACTACCGGTTTTTGCTTTTTTAGCATTATTACAGCTCTTTTTAATACGGTGCCCTGCATCGTTTTTTAAACACACCTTTGTGTTTTTTACATCTTTTGTATTTTTTACATCTTTGCTATTTAAGCAAAGGGAAGTAAAAAACAGCCCGCCGGTGACCGCTAATAAAGTAAATGTTTTCATGTTAAGTGATATGTAGTACTAAGACTGTATAAAACTGAAAAACGTTACAGATAAATACAAAAAAGTGATTTTCGCTTATTTTTTTCAAGCAGGCATCCGGGCTTTTACCTCATTAATCCCAGAAAAAAAAGTCAGTGACCTCGCGTTACTGACTTTTTTAATTAACTATTAACTGACCAAATATCCTTAACAAAAAACTATCTGGTTCTTACAAACATAGTATGTAAATTAAAAACACGATATGTGAAAATCACCCATAATTATGCATGTAAATACATGTATTTACTTTATAGGCTATGTACAGATCATGGCTTAGCGTCCCACCAAACCGGCGTAGTAAGCGGAACTGTTCCTGGATAATTCAGGTTAGTTGTGGCTTCACTGCTTGGGTATATAAACCGCTCTGGCATAAGGCCGGGACCCAAAAGAGTTGCTGCTGAAGTGACAAAGAAAGTTGGATAACCTGTTCTTCTTTGCTCAGTCCAGGCTTCAAAACCCTGGATGCCGCACATAGCATAGTACTTTTGGTATATGATTACTTTTACCTTAGCTTCTTCCGTAGCCGCACCTGTTATATTCCCGTCAACAGCTTGTCCTAAATAGGTAGTAGCATCAGCCGGAGTAAGTCCAACTGCAACAAAACTGGCACTTACGCCACTATTAAATAGGTTAACGACGTTACCTGTTCCAATACCATGAGCAGCGGCTTCAGCCTGAAGGAAGTAACTTTCAGAAGCAGATATTAATTTTACCGGAACTGTTGCTGATGCAGCGTTATTAGGGCTGGCCGCGACTAATGCAGAAGGTAAAGAAACCTTTGCGTTGATGTTTTCCTGGTAACTTCCCTGTGCAATAGCAGTTATAGAATCTGCCGGATGCCCCGGAATAGGATCATAAAGTTTGAACAAACGGGGATCCTTATTGGCATAATATGCGTTAATCGCGGTTGAACTGGCCACAATATTAGGTGTTTTACCAAGAGCCAGCATTTCGTTATAAAGCGGATTTTCATTTCCTCCTGTAGCGCTGTATTGAATGGCAGCATCTTCAGTCAGGAAAACAGCATTAGCTGCGTATAAGGCAGCGATGCCTGCTTTCGCTTTAGCCTGATCTTTATAATAAATTCTTAAATACGCTCTAAGCTTTAAAGTATTGGCGAATGCTTTCCACTGATCTATATCACCCTGAAATAGCACATCCTGAAGGCCAGGTGAAGTGGCATCTGCTGTATTTAATAATGCAATTCCCTGATCAATGTAATTGTAAATGCTATCATACACCATTTGCTGGCTTTCATATTTAGGGCTGCTATAAGTATTTCCCTGTAATGACTGCGATAATGGAATGTCACCAAACGCGTCTGTAGCCAACTGAAAAGTATAAGCCTTTAACACATAGGCCATCCCTTTGATATATTGATTACCGGGAGTTTTATCATTAATTATTATCTGCGCATTTTCCAGTGCATTCCGGTAAATAGTGCCCCAAACACGGTCCCATGAAGCATTGGTCAGGCTGTATTGTTCAATAGATTTATACTGGCTGGCGTTAGGATTTTGCGTCCAGTACTGGGCATAAAAGTTGCCCGGTATCTGGAAAGCATTTCCCACTACCTGACCAATAGATGCTTCCACAGTTGGCAATAATAAAGATGGTGTGGCAGTATCCGGGTTATTTGGATTTTGATTTACGTCAAGAAATTTTTTACATCCTGTAAATCCAACAGTACCAATAAGAAATAAACACGTTAATTTCTTTAGGCTAAAAATATTTTTTGTTCTCATACTAATTGAGTTGTTTTTTTAAAATGAAACCTTTACGTTGATACCATAGTTACGTACAGAAGGCTGTGCTGTAAAATCAAAACCTTGTGCGTTTCCGGCACCAGACGAGTTAACTTCGGGATCGGCAAATTTATTTTCCTTAGCTGTCCACAGGAAAAGGTTGTTACCAAACAATCCGATAGTTAGTCCACCAAATGGTGTATGTCTCAACTGGCTTTGAGTAAAAGTATAAGCAAGACCAGCAGAACGTAATTTCACATAAGATGCATCAATTACATCAACTCCGGTATTTGTACCGCCTGTATACAGATCTTGTTTGTTGTAAGTTACGGTTGTATTAGCTACATAAGCACCGTCTTGTAAATAAACCGAGTTTGGATAAATAGCGCCGATCCTTACACCACCGGTTTCAGCAGAAGTACCGTTAAAGCCTGTAATGTCTTTTGTTCTGGAGAAGAATTTACCACCTTGTTTAGTATCAAACAATACATTTAAAGTTAATTGCTTGTAACGTAAATTAGTACCCCATGAAGCCTGGTAATTAGGGTTATAGCTTCCCAAATATTGTGCTTTCGCGGTTGGAAGCGGACGACCGGTTGTTGCACTAACAATTGTTCTTCCTTTATCATCTGTTTGGTTGGTAACTGCATAGAACTGTCCGTAAGAACGACCAACGGCAGCTACTATACCTAAACCCGAGAAACCAGCACCATTAGCAACTGTAATTTGATCAATTCCTGGCAACAGGGAATTTACCTTACTATCGTTTTTGGTGTAAGTACCATAAAGTTCCCAGGTTACATTAGATGATTTAATAACGGTACCTCTTAAACTGGCTTCAACACCTTTGTTTTGAAGTTCACCTGCATTTACAACGGCAAAGGCATATCCGGTTGAATTAGGAATAGAAATAGTTAAAATCTGATTTTTAGATTTGTTTTTGTAGTAACTGAAATCGGCAGATATACGGCCGTCTAAAAATCCCAATTCTGTTCCAATTTCAAAAGAATTTGTTTTTTCGGGCTTAAGTTGGGCGTTACCTATTGTTGTACCAGCTATAACTCCCGGTACACCGTTAAATGGAAAAGTTGTATTCCCGAAGTTGCCGTTTATAACCGTTCTGCCAAAAGTGTTTAGTAACTGATACGGATCGGTATCATTACCCACCTGTGCCCAGCTTGATCTTAATTTACCATAGCTTAGTATATCAGTTAGCCCGGTACTTTTCAACAATTCAGAAAATACAAACGATCCGCTTACGCTGGGGTAAAAGAACGAATTGTTTTCTACAGGTAAAGTAGATGACCAGTCATTTCTGGCAGTTGCTTCCAGGAATAATAAACTTTTATAAGATAAGTTTAAATCCGCGTATAAGCCAACCAATCTTCTTTTGCTAATATTATCAAGAGCTACAAATACAGGTCCGTTACTGTTGGTAAGGTTGTACCAATCCGGTACAACTAAGCCCCCGGATGTATTTGTAGTTGTAATATTTGTATTTGTTTCTCTGATACGAATGTTATTGCCCACCATCAAAGAGGCATTAAAATCATTACCAAACTTATGAGTTCCGGTTATCATTAAGTCATGTACAAACTCGGTAACATTGAATTGATCAATTTCGTAAGCACCGTTACTTGTTTGTAAATTATCTTCGGCAGAGTAGTTACCGGTTTCAGTGTCGGCCGGGACAAAGTTATACTTGGGCGTTATTATCCTTCTTCTTTCTGAATAGTTATCAACGCCAACTCTTTCCTGAATATTAAGCCAGTTTAAAGGTTTATAACCCAGGTTCACGTTTCCGGTGATCCTGCTTACATCATCAAGGTTTTTATAGTTTTGTAAAATCCAGTAAGGGTTCACGGTGTAAGCGCCATAATATCCATACGCATCAGGATGGGACACCCCATTTGCGTCTGTATACCCGTAACTATTATATTTATTGTTCAGGTCTTTTAACTGTGTAACAGGTATATCCCTTGGCGTTTGCAACAGGTTATTGTAAACAGAAGAACCACCTTGACCACCTGCTACCTCGTTTGCATTTATTTTATTATAGTTAATAGATATTCCGGCGGAAAACTTATTGTTAAATTCTGTATTACCATTAAACCTAACTCCGTACTTGTTATAGGTATCATTATTACCCGGGAAAATACCATCCGAGTTTAAAGCACTAAGCGCTAAGAAAAATGTTGATTTTTCACCGCCGCCAGAAAAACTCAAATTATTATCTGTAGCAAAACCGGTATCAAAAAAATCGCGGATATTATTCTTTACGGCTGAATAAGCTTTTTTCTGCTGAACACCATCTATTTCCTGACCCCAGGGTTGTACAGCTCCAGTAAAGGGAGCTCCCCAGCTACCGTTTTCGCGCGGGTCATTAAAATAAGTTGCAACGCCGTTCTCTATTGATGTATAATAGCCTTGCCCATATTCATTTTGAAAATCAGGTAATTTTAAAATTGAAGAGAAAGTGTTCCCGGTATTAAATGTGATTGACGTTTTATCCGCATTTTTTTTACCAGATTTAGTAGTGATGATCAAGGCGCCATTTGATGCGCGTGAACCATAGAGCGCCGCTGCTGCAGGGCCTTTCAAAACGGTTACCGAAGCGATATCATCAGGATTAACATCATTACCCCTGTTACCAAAGTCAACACTTGATAACCCAGATGGGCCGGCAGATGATGATGATACACCACCAATTTGACTGCTGTTATCAATAGGTAAACCATCTATAACGATCAATGCCTGGTTATTTCCAGCAATAGAAGATCCACCACGAAGCACTATCCTGGATGAACTACCAGGTGTATTTGATGAAGAAGTAATGTTTACCCCTGCAACTTTTCCTGTTAAGGAAGTTAATACACTTGGGCTTCCGCTTTCAGTTAGTTCTTCATTCTTTATTACCGGAGCGGAGTAGCCTAACGACCTTTTTTCCCTAACTATGGCGTTAGCGGTTACAACAACTTCAGACAATGCCTTAGCATCTGACACTAAAGCAACATCTATGGTGGTTTGAGTTCCAACAGTAATTGTTTGTGTAGTATACCCTATAAATGAAAATATTAGTGTTGCACCCGATGGTACACTTAATGTGTATTTACCATTTGCGTTGGTTTGGCCACCAATTGTGGTGCCTTTTACCTTTATTGTTGCCCCCGGAACTGGCAGGCCGTCCTCCTGCGAAGTAACGGTACCGGTTATGGTATTGTTTTGTGCAAAGGCCATTGAAGCCGTGCAGAAAAAACAAACCATGAAAATTTTAAGTAATTTGTGCTTCATGCTTTTTTTATTTGTTATTGGATATAATATTTAGATTTGCTCACGTTTTAACTTTAACAAAATTTCTTAACCGAAAGCGGTTAAGTATCCGGTTGTATTGGTTCATTTTTCATATTTATACTTTTTTGATTTATAGATAATTATTTATAGATAATTGAAGAATTTAAGGCCACTGCATAAAAGTTCCTTTCACTCCAGAAAATAATATTTCTCTAACTATAACTTAAAGAACAAGCGGGGTAACTTGATATCTTAAATGAATTACTTTTTTAGGCGTGTTGAACTAACGAGTTAAAGAAGATTTAAGAAGGTTTGTGATGAGTGCCAATTGAAAGGATACAATTGAAAAATACCAGGTTGCAGGGTATTTACGTAGCATCCGGCACAATAATACAATGAATATTAAATTTACGCAGGTGCTATTATCATAGAATAAGTGTTTAATAGTTAATTATATAATAAGTATACTCACGGACTATATGACTAATACAAACACAATAATAGCAAATGAATTTATTGCAGGATATGCGAGAATCACCATTTTTATAGTTTTCGCACATTAATGAGGCGGGATTTATAGGCAAACTTATTATAATAAATTATATTATTATTTTACCTAAAAGCAAATAGCCGTTCAGGCTATTTGCCGGTATTTTAAAGGCGTAATTTTATAATAGGTTTTAAACAGCCTGATAAAAGAACTGGGGCATTCAAAACCAATAAGATTCACCACCTCGTTAATTGGATATGTAGTACTTTTTAATAATAACTGCGCTCTTTTTAAACGCAATTGTATTAAAAACTGGTGGGGTGTTAAATTAAATGCCTGTTTAAACGTGCGCAAAAGGTGGTTAACCGAAAGGCATGAATATTCTGCCAGGTCTTCGAGGCTTATATTTTGGTTATAATTGCTGTACAGATATTCTTTAGCCAGGTTAAGCCTGCGCAAAATTTCAATTTTTGTACTTGGGTTTAAAAAATGAAGCTTTTCTGCCTTATTCAGTATTTCCTCGTTATAAATAGTGAAATAGTTAATAAGGCAGTGGGTTAAATACTCGTTTATCAGGAGCTCATCGTGCATGCCCTTATCCAGATATTGTTTAAGGTGATATACGTTGTACATGATATCGCCGCTGAACGGATAAATAGTTTCATCAAATTCCTGGTGCTGCTTTGCTTTGTACCCGTTTCTGTTTACCAGCCGGTTATCAGTAAAAGCCCAGTATTCCTTAAAGTCCTCCAAAAATTGCTGATCAAAATTGATGCTGAATGATTGTACCGGGATACTTGAATCTGTATCGGTTGAGTATTGTGTACCCCTGTTCAGTATCAAAAAAGAATCGGGATATATTGATAAATGCCGCCTGCCAATGTCATAACGTTCATTCCCGGTAAAAACAAACCTCAAACTAAAATCAGAGCTATATTGCTGATTTTGCCTTTGACTGCTGGTACGGCTGTATATCTTATTATTGTTCCGTAATGTTTTTGAATAATCCATCATATAAAAATTTATATTTCAGTATAGTTTCTTTCCTCCAATAAAATAAACCGGTTACCTCCCGGATCTAAAAACTCGGCTGCCAGGCCTGTAGGCAGGTACCGCGGGGCTGCATAAAAAAACACGCCAGCCGTTTTATATAAATGATAGTCTTTCAGGCAGTCCTCGGTATTTAATATGATGCAGCTTTTAAAAGTGTTGTTACTGTTGCTGCCGGCAACAACAAGGGCAACATCCAAATTGTCGGCCTGCAATACAGTACACTCCTCCCCTTCTATAAAACAAGTATCGCTGATGGCGTTAAAGCCCAGTTTTTGTGTATAAAAATCTATTTGCGCGTCAGCGTCCTCTGCAAAAACAGGGATATATTTCAATTTCATGTTATAATAAGTCTTACAAAGATTTTTTAGGAAATCAGCCCAATATCATAGCTTGATTATTAGGGTGATATTTAGTGTGGGTTGCAATAGCCGGTCAGTAAAAACTATTGCACGTATCAAAGATAGCTTAGCTAATCAGGCAGCGTATCCCCCAAATAGGGGGATTTATTTATTATTACCTGCCATATCATAAAACAATGGTTTACAATTGGTTTTACTAAGTTACGTTGTTATAAACATAAAGTTGCATCAGCAGGAATGCATCTGATATTATGCCACAAGATTAGCTTCGGCGCCAAACGCCTGGTCTATAACAATTTTCCAGGTACCGTCGGCTTGTTGCTTCATTACTTCAATGCCTTTGGCGCTTATCTTTACCTCATTGCCATCTGTAATATTCCATTCAGACCGTCCCACGGCAATGTCTCCTGTCTGAAGACAATAAACGGTTTTAATTTCCATTTTTCCTTTAATGGATAAAATGGCTTTTATCGCTGCTTCAAATTGTTCTTTGCCAGATACTGGTTTTCCCGGTTCTGGTACAATAATGCCTGTAACATCATACATGTTCATTACTGTGGCTACATCACCGGTGTTAAAGGCGGCTGCAAGTGTTGCATGAGCATCTTCGGCTCTTTTGGGTAGGTTCATTTTCTGGAGTTTTTATTCGTGAATAATTTTGTTTGATATTTAAAAATCAGGAAAGGATAGACGAGAAGTTTTTCTGGTCATTAATTGCCTTTGCAAATTTCCCGGCATTATCATAAACCTTGTTAAAAAGAAATGGCCCCATACTGATCCTTTTTACACCCAGCGATCCCAGCTCCTCAAAATTTGGCAGGTTAGGCATACACATTACGTTAATAGGAAGGCTGGTGGCTTTAACTACCGCTTTAATGTCATTCCCGTTGGTGATACAAGGAACAAAAATCCCGTTGGCGCCTGCGTTTTCGTAGCTTTTAATGCGGGTAAGTGTTTCATCAAGCGCTGTTGGCATACCCAAAAGGAATCCGTCGGTCCTGATATTTATAAATAGTTGCAAATTATTCCGGCTGATGTGCGCTGCTACTGCCGAAAGGATTTTTTGAAATTCAGCGACAGGTTGTAACTGGCGCGTAGCGCCTGCAATGGTATCTTCCAGGTTTATTCCAGCCACACCAGCATCGTGCAGTTTGTTTATATTTTCAATAATGCCGTTAATGCTGCGGCTGTACCCTCCTTCCATATCAACAGAAAAAGGTATACGAACCACATCAACTACCCTTTTAGCTAATTGAAGCAGGATTTCAAACGGCAGATTTTCCCCATCGTCATAACCCAATGAGTTTGATAATGCCTGGCTGGATACCCCAATTGCTTTATAGCCATTGGCTTCAAATATCTTTGCGCTGTGTACATCCCAGATATTTCCTAACACAAAAGGTGTTGAATTTTGATGTAGCTGTGAAAATGTTTCAAAAGTGTTCATACAATAAAAGTTTATTTTGCTTGATAATTATTTTCTTCAAAGGTATTGCAGCAGTAAACCTTAAAATTGTATAAACCGGAACTGTTTTGAAATTATTGAAATAATAGCTGGTTGACAGGGGATATGTTTTCCAGATATGCAGAAGGGGTAACGCCGGTAAATGATTTAAAATCTCTTATAAAATGTGATTGGTCAAAATAGCCGCAGTTATACGCGATGGAAGTGAGGGGCTGATCATTTTTAGCAATGAGCTTAAGGCTAAACTGAAACCGGTTTATTTTATTGAATGATGTTGGCGAGAGGCCGGTATGCTGATAAATTAATTTGTGCAGGTAACGCGGAGTAATGCCATGCCGTGATGCAATATTACCAAGGTTATTTTCGGCCAGGTTCTTTTTTATACTTGTTAAAATGTTGGCGACTTTATCAATCCTGAAAGATTTTTTCTGATTGCCTATTAATCCTTTTAACAAGAAAGTTTCTATAAGCTCCATTCTCTTATCCTGATCTTTTGTTTCTAAAAGTTGCGCATGTAAAACCTTAGCCGGGCTGCCTATTATATCATACAGGTCAGAAACCTGGTCGTTAAACAACCCTATTTCATCATTAAAAAAATATGCCAGCGAATGTGTAAAAAATTTAATGCCAAGCATGGTATGCCTGCCCTTTGATCTTATGGCCAACGGTTTTGTGATCTGGCCCCATAATTCTATTTGAGGAGTCTTGAAAAATTTATTTTCAACTGACGATTCCCATATACCCTCACCAAGATTAAAGATCACTTCCATATCGCCACTCGGAAACACCGTATCCTCAAATCCGGCGTCTGAATCAGATTCAAAGATATAATAGTGCTTTATGTAAGGCTTTAAGATATCAGATGGTGAAAAATACTTAAATTCCATGATGTGAAATTACGATCTTAATATTTCTATTAATAAATACCTAAACAAAGCTACTGTATATCAATTAACTAAACAACACACCAATCAGATCAGCTTATTTTGCTTGGCCATTTTAATAGCATCGGCACGGGAGTTAACATCAAGTTTAATATATATATTTTTGATATGGCTGCGCACCGTTTCCAGATCAATAAATAACTCTTTGGCAATTTGACTACGGCTTTTGCCATCGCCTATAAGCTCCAGTATCTGGGTTTCGCGTTTGGATAACGGCGACTCCTGATTTTTTTGGAACGAACGTATAACCAGCTTGGCAATATTAATGCTCATGGGGCCGCCGCCCTCCTTTACTTCCTTAATTGACTCAATTATTTTGGCCGAGGGGGTATTTTTGGTAAGATAGCCCGATGCGCCGTTGGCCAGTGCATTGAATATTAACTTTTCTGATTCATAAACCGTTAAGATCAATACAAAGCATTGCGGCAGCAGCTTTTTTAATTTGGGGATGGCATCGACCCCATTAGTACCCGGCAGTTCAATATCCAGCAGTATAACATCGGGATGGTCTGATACTATTTTTTTTACAGCTTCATCATAGGAGCAATAAGTGCTTACCACCTCATACCCTTCTGTTGCGCCAATTAAGTAGGCATAACCATTTCTAATAGTTTCATCATCCTCAATAATGGTTATTTTAATGTTACGGTTCATATAGGTTTATAATTAAGCAGCAACGTTTTTCCTGAACTTCAATTCAACTGATGTTCCCCTGCCCTCTTCCGAAACAATAAGCAGTTCGGCGCTAATGCGTTTAGCCCTGGCTTTTATGTTATGCATGCCATGGCCTTTTGTAATGTTTTCGCAATTAAAGCCCTTACCATCATCAATAAGGCGCAGCCTCACTTCATTTTTATCAATATACATCCACTGTAATATAACATGATTGGCTTCGGCATGTTTAAGTACATTATTTAACGATTCCTTAAATATCATGGTAATGTTACGGCTATATTCCATGGGCAATTTAATTTGATGTAAACTTTCATCTAAGCCTTCAAACTTAAAATCTGCCGGCACATCCTGAAAAAGCTCAATACCAATTTCTTTAATATGTACCAAAGTTTCATACAAGTTATCGCTTTTGGGGTCAAGTGCCCACAAAATATCTTTGGTTCCGTTGTACAGGGCTGCGGCGTTTTGTTTAATCTGATCAACAAGGCCACGCTGATCGGTTTTATTAGGGTCAATTTTAGCGTTCAATATCTCCGAGAGTATGGCTATCCGGGTAAGCTTGTTGCCCAGGTCGTCATGAAAATCTTCGGCCGTCTGCTGCCTTATTTTTATTTTCTCTTCGCGTTTCATGGCCTCGATTACCTGCTGACGCTGTATTTTACCATGGTGCCAAATATTCTGCAATCCAAATCCTATCAAAACAAAAAATACTACTGCCGATATCCGGAAAGTAAGGGTTCTGTAAAACGGTGGTACAATTTCAAAACTAAAATTAGCCGTACCTGCCGATACCTTACCATCAGGGCTAATGGACTTAACCTCAAAGGTATATTTACCAGGCGGTAATGATGGATATTCAACAATATTGTTTTTTACCGGCGAACAAAATGTACTATCAAGACCAACCAGCTTATAGCGGTACGATACCCCATCGGGATTCTTTAAATAAATACCTAAAAAAGAAATGGCCAGGTGGTTTTGATTATAATTTAGCTGCGCTCCATCACTTAAATGTACATAATTAGTATCCCTGTTACTGCCTATTTTGGGCATTAGCTTTACGCTCTCAATAAGAATGCGCGGCGGCGGCGATGGTTTCATTTTTACCCGGGTGTTGTAAACCATAACCGCTTTAGTGGTGCCTACCCATATTTGATGATCCTTGTAAAGTATAGCGTTTTGGTTGGTTTCAAATATGGGTTCTTTTGAACCTGTATTATCAATCACCATAAACCGTTTTGAATCTGCGTTAAACTGCATACGGTTAACCCCTCTGCCTGTCCCTATCCAAATTTTACCAAACTCATCAGCTATCAAACTATATATAGCATTGGCTTTAAGGCCGTTATTTACCGTATAGTTTATTAAATGTCCGTTTTTCATGTCCCAGGCGAACAGGCCCCGGTCATCAGTACCAATCAGCATTATATCTTGATATTTGATCATGGAAAGAATGGCAGAGTTTTTAAGCAAATTCTGATTAAAGGTGTTCACTACCTTTTTGTTTAATGACAGTACAATACCATTTTGTGTGCCGATAAATAACGAATCGCGCCCGGTTACTACCAGCGATGATGAAAATGAGGAAACGCCCTCCAGTTGTTTCAGCAAACCATGCTCATAATAATAGCAGCCCATTGAAGTAGCCAGCCAAATAATTCCGCTGCTATCGGCTGTTATACAGTTATAGCTTATTTCATCACTTCCTTTCACCTGCCTGAAACCTTTTTCATCATACTGCCATAATCCCGATTGGGAAGTACCTATCCAGGTAATTTTATTTTTATCAGTATATAAGCATTGTATACCCTTTAAAGCTTTAGGCGCCAATGGTGTAGGTATATTCGTTAATTTTTTACCATCATACCTTATTAACCCGCCGCCATCAGCACCCAACAAAATACGGTTGTTCCAGTCCAGGGTAAGGGCCATTACTATTTTTGAATCGGGCAATCCCTGCGAACCGTCAAAAGTTACGTACTTGTTACCCTCACAACGATACACCCCGTTGCCCAGGCTACCCAACCATAAATTATTATCAGCATCGTTATAAATATCAGCTATAGAATTATCGGTTAGCCCGTTTGATGAGTTGTAATGAATTATCTCATCGTCCATAATGCAATAGGCGCCATTATCTGTACCTATCCATAAATCACCAAAAGCATCTTGCGCAATGCTAAGTAATTGCTCTTTTACGGTTGCCATTTGTTTAGCGGCATAAGGCATAATCTGGTTATTGCTGATATAATACAGACCGTTCCAGGTTAAGATGTATATTTTTTGTTTATCAAACCTGTCAAACAAAATTTCCTTTACCTGAACAGATGCATACTTTGCCTGAAACGGGGTTGAGTAAACCCATTTATTACCACTTAAATTATATATCCCTTTTTGATAAACCGCCGCATACAGTTTACCTGAGCTATCTACAGCAATAGCGGTTACTTTATCGCTATCACTTAATATTTCAGGTTGCATTTTATCGCCGGTAATTTTAAACAACCTGTAGCCCATTATGACCCAAATTGTGCCGGCGCCATCCTGGGTTATACTGGTAACTACACTGCGTTTTAGGGATATTGAAGGCTTATAGTTTTTAATTTTGCCATTATAAAGCATGGCCATCCCGTCAAGTGTTCCAAACCAGGTATGGCCGGTTTTATCAGAAAAAACGGTGCCCACAAAATTATTGGGCAAACCATCTTGTCTCGAATAACTCAAAAAATCCTTCCCATCAAAACGACAGGCGCCTCCAAACGTAGCTATCCAAAGGCGATGATCGCTATCCATTGAAAACTTGTTCACCTGCGATTGTATCAGCCCGTCTTCAATATCAAAATGCGAAAACGTATATTTTTGCGCAAAAACCGGGTGTGTTTGTATTAAACAAAACCAAACCACACACAGCAACATGCTCACCCGATATAAGAAATACTTGTTCAATTACACTCAGTTTAAATAGTTTGCAGTATTACTGCAATTTAACCTCAAAATAAGGTTAAATAAAATAAAAAAAATCACCCTTTTGGGGTGATTAAATATCATAGTGCCAATTTGGTTAAATTGGCTCCTATGAGTCTGTGTATAATAAGATCAGTTACTAATCTTAGTTTTTAGCCGTTACCGGCTCTTTATTATCGGGCGTCTCAATATCATCAAACATTTTGCAAACCTGTGTAATTTTCCATTCCTGGTTATCATTTTTTTCAACTATCAGGTAATTATGCTGTATATTATCATGATAGGTAAAATCAACCCTGGCAATTACCATTGCATCGCTATTGGCAAGTACTTCATAATTTGACTGGCAGTTTTGTTGCGTACCAGCAGTGCTCTTCAATGCCTCAACCAAACTTGATTTGTCCTGTTGGATCACCTTTTCACCACGGGGTATTTTAAAACTGGAATTTTCATCCAATACCTTATTTAACTTTTTATAATTTGAGTTCATGTGGCTGTCAATAAAATCGCGGATAACGGCAGTACAACCGGCGTCAACTTTTGGACCAGTATAGGCAAACAGCGTTGTGGCCGATAATAAGCTTATTATACAAGCCACTAAAAATTTATTTTTCATTGTGATATTATTTTTATCAAATGTCACTATGGTTTTACAACAAAAATGTGTGTATAGCACCTTAAAAATATGCGTATAACACCAATTGGTCATTGATTTGTCAGTACTGCTCTTTTCTTATTCTTTTTTTCTAAAATGGAAACAACCTTTAAACCCCTATTGCCGATTATTTTAATTTGCCGACAAACAATTAGTACTTATAGCAACTTCTAATTAATAACTTAGATTATTTAATTAAGCACTATGGAAAAACGTGAATTGGGCAACTCCGGCCTAAAAACTGCGCCATTGATTTTTGGCGGCAATGTGTTTGGGTGGACAGTTAAGGGTAACGATAACGCCATTTTACTAGATGCATTTTTAGATGCCGGTTTTAATGCCGTTGATACTGCCGATGTTTACTCGGCCTGGAGACCAGGCAATAAAGGCGGCGAATCAGAAACAGAAATTGGCAAATGGCTTAAGCAAAGCGGTAAGCGCGACAAGGTGATCATTGCTACCAAAGTAGGCGCGGAATTCAGGGAAGGTAAAAAAGGACTAAAAAAGGAGTATATTATTCAATCTGCCGAGGATTCATTGAACCGCCTGCAAACTGATTATATTGACTTGTACCAGTCGCACTATGACGATGCCTCAACCCCGGTTGAAGAAACGCTGCGGGCCTATGAGCATCTGATTAGGGAGGGTAAGGTAAGGACTATTGGTGCTTCT
>Ga0193717_1000427_pt1 | contig 29116 bp, 23 predicted proteins | sample U2c2metaG_FD_145900 | JGI IMG/M metagenome (GOLD analysis project Ga0193717, IMG submission 145900) | Soil microbial communities from a riparian zone of the East river system, Colorado, United States - U2c2 | ecosystem: Environmental > Terrestrial > Soil > Riparian zone | place: USA: East River...
TGTGTCAAGGGTCGAACTTGTTCGAGCCCGAAGTGCCGCGAAGCGCCCTTGACTCACCTCACCACGACTAGCAAACTCACGCAGCCCGGCGACGCGAACCACCCACACCTATGCCCGACGAACCGGCAGCGTCTTTGTCAGACTCGGGCGGCGACGCGGTGGGCGGTGGTTTTGAGTTCTTCCATGATGTCGGTGTCGGAGTCGAGCAGGGTTTGCATTTTGGCTGCGTCCTGGGCGGCGAACATCACGCCGATGGTGACGTCGTGCTGCGGGCGGCTCAGGATCGTGATGGGGTCGCCGGCCGCGATCGTGCCGGTTTTCAGGACCTTGAGGTAGGCGCCCGGACGGCCTTCCTGGTGGAATCGCTTGACCCAACCGGGGAGCTGCATCCGGTACTGGAAGGTGACGCAAGGAATCCGCGGCGCACGGACCATCACCTCGACCGCGTCCGCCCCGTCGCCGAACCGCCAGGTCTCGCCGATCAACGCATTGGTGATGTCGAGCCCTTCCGTGCTCAGGTTCTCCCCGAACAACCCGGACGGAATCTCACGCTCGAGCTGCCCCGCCCACCAATCGGAATCCTCACGAGCGTAGGCGTACAGCGCCAGATCCGGCCCGCCGTGGTTCTTGGTGTCGCAGACCCGATCCCCTTGCAGCCCTAACTCCCCGACCACCACCCGGCCCTGCTGCGGCCGCTTGTCGATAGCAGTCAGCCCCGTCTCCTTGGGCCCCGGAATGAGCTCCTCCACCACATTCACCGTCAGCAGCCGCATACCCGCCATCCTCCCCCAGCCCTCACCGCGACTCCAGCGAGTTTCTCAGCTACTGCTTGGCCCGACCGGAACCGGGTGCTGCCGTCCGATCGTCGCCTTGGAGGTTGCCGATCATCTGTGCCGCCATGGCCATGAACGCGTCCACCTGCGCACGATCCAGGCCGGCAGTCGCCACCTGATTGCCCTCGCGGGCGGCGGCGGTCAGGGAGGCTTCGAGCTCGCGGGCGCGCGGAGTCAGGTGAACGAACGAGCGTCGGCTGTCGGCCGGATCGGGCACCCGCTCGATCAATCCGTCACGCTGCATCCGTGCCAGGGTGTTCGCCATCGTGGGCTGCTCGATCCGCACCCGCTCGCAGAGTTGCGACTGCGTCAGTCCGTCCTCCTCATAGAGCGCGAGAAGCTGAGCGAACTGCCCTGGTACGACGCCAAGTGGTTCGATCCGGTCACGCAGTGTCTGGGCCAGCAGCCGGGCCAGGTGATTGACCTGGTACCCCAGCGATTCCTCCCGGCGGAAGACTGCGTCGCTCACCGACGGGCCCCGCGCCGGGCCAACCACGACCGGATCCGCGGCCACTTCCACAACGCGATCCCGGAGAGCACCCCCACCGGCACCACCACCCACCGCACCAACCAGACAATCCCATCCACAGCCGGCGCCAGATACACGAAAGCCAGTAACAAGACCCCGGCCACCAGATGCGCCATCCGCTGCAGATCCCGCACCTGCCGCCGCGAAACAGAAACCCTCGCCATCAGATCCCCTCCGGGCCGACACGAATACATAGCTTGCTATGTATCTTACGCGGGAGCGGCCGAAAGTCCAGCGCACCGCCGACAGGGCAGCATGGATCACCCGCGCCGGTGGAGGGCGGGCAGCAAGGGTGCGAGCGCAGTACGGGTCAGTCCTGGATGGCCTTGGTGATGGCGATGTTGCGGGTCAGCCAGTCGTGCGGCAGGACCTCGTCGGCGCCCGCGTCGCGGACCGCGCCGAGGGCGTTCACCATCTGGCGGACGATCACCCAGTCGCGGGCGCGGTCCTCGTCGAGGCCGGCGGCGTCGACGATCGCGTAGAACCGCTGCCGCAACCCGAACCGCAGGTCCCTGGCGCCCTCGATCTCCTCCCACCGGTTCCACAACAGCGGCGCGACCTCGTAGTGCGGATCCCCCGAGAGCGGCTTCGGGTCGATCACCAGCCACGGTTCACGTTCCGCCGCCAGCACGTTGAAGTAGTGCAGATCCGTGTGGATCAGCCGCCCGTCGGTCTCGGGATCGGCAGCGAAATCCCGGGCCAGGGACGCGGCCTGTTCGACGTACCGGCGTGGTACTGGAGCTGACGCCGGTAGGGCGAGCAGCTCGGCCGACAGCCTCTTCATCTCGCCGGACAGCGTCCTGAACTGCGGCCCGGCCGGCACGTGCAATCGCTTGTATAGCGAGGCGATGAGCTCGCTCGCCTCGATCGCGTCCACGCTGGTCAGGTCCTGTGGCAGCGCCTTCTCCAGCAGCAGCGCGAACCGCCGCGGATCCGCCCGCAGTAGCCGGATCGCGCCGTTGCCGTCCCAGATCCGCAGGGCGAGATGCTCGGTCTCGGCCTCCCAGTGCGGGAACTGCACCTTAAGCATCGCCGGCGTTCCGTCCGCAGTACGGACCGGCACGACGAGTGAGCAGTTCCCGTACGCCGAGCCGCCGTCGACCCGCAACCCCCACTCGGCGATCAGGTCGCCGGCCAGCCGGGGCAGACCGTCGAGCCAGGCAGCCCAGTCGGCTCCCCGTGAGGCGATCTTGCGGAACTCGGCGGGAATCTCGACCGGCACTACTTCTTGGCCTTGTCTCCTGGGGACTCACTGGTCTTGAGGGCGGCGATGAAGGCTTCCTGCGGGACCTCGACCCGGCCCACCATCTTCATCCGCTTCTTGCCCTCTTTCTGCTTCTCCAGCAGTTTGCGCTTCCGGGTGATGTCACCGCCGTAGCACTTCGCCAGCACGTCCTTGCGGATCGCCCGGATCGACTCGCGGGCGATGATCCGGGACCCGATCGCGGCCTGGATCGGCACCTCGAACTGCTGCCGCGGGATCAGTTCCTTGAGCTTGCCCGCCAGCGAGACGCCGTACGAGTAAGCGTTGTCGCGGTGCACGATCGCGGAGAACGCGTCGACCGTCTCGCCCTGCAGCAGGATGTCCACCTTGACCAGGGCCGCGGACTGTTCGCCGGTCGGCTCGTAGTCCAGCGAGGCGTAGCCCTTCGTCTTGGACTTCAGCTGGTCGAAGAAGTCGAAGACGATCTCGGCCAGCGGCAGCGTGTAGCGGAGCTCGACCCGGTCCTCGGACAGGTACTCCATCCCCTGCAGGTTGCCCCGCTTGGTCTGGCACAGCTCCATGATGACGCCGATGTAGTCCTTCGGGCTCAGGATCGTCGCCCGGACCACCGGCTCGTAGATGTCGGCGATCTTGCCCTCGGGGAACTCGCTCGGGTTGGTGACGACGTGCTCCTTGCCGTCCTCCATCTCGACCCGGTAGACCACGTTCGGCGCGGTCGAGATCAGGTCGAGGTCGAACTCGCGCTCAAGGCGTTCCCGGACGATCTCCATGTGCAGCAGCCCGAGGAAGCCGCAGCGGAACCCGAACCCGAGCGCGCCCGAGCTCTCCGGCTCGTACTGCAGGGCCGCGTCGTTCAGTTGCAGTCGCTCCAGTGCGTCCCGCAGCGTCGGGTAGTCGTCGCCGTCGATCGGGAACAGCCCGGAGTAGACCATCGGCTGCGGGTGCTTGTAGCCGCCCAGCGCCTCGGTCGAGCCGTGCACTTGCGACGTCACGGTGTCACCGACCCGGGACTGCCGGACGTCCTTCACACCGGTGATCAGGTAGCCGACCTCGCCGACCCCGATGCTCTTGGACTTCATCGGCTCCGGCGAGATGACCCCGACCTCGAGCATCTCGTGCACGGCACCGGTGGACATCATCTTGATCCGGTCGCGGTGGGTCAGCTCGCCGTCGACCACCCGGACGTAGGTGACCACGCCACGGTAGGTGTCGTAGACCGAGTCGAAGATCAGCGCCCGCGGCGGTGCGTCCTTGACGCCCTTCGGCGGCTCCACCTGGGCGACGATCTCGCTCAGCAGGTCCTCGACGCCCTGGCCGGTCTTGGCCGAGACGCGCAGTACGTCGGACTCCTTGCAGCCGATGATGTGCGCCAGTTCGGCGGCGTACTTCTCCGGCTGGGCGCCCGGCAGGTCGATCTTGTTCAGCACCGGGATGATGTGCAGGTCCGCGTTCAGCGCCAGGTAGAGGTTCGCCAGCGTCTGCGCCTCGATCCCCTGCGCCGCGTCGACCAGCAGCACGGCCCCCTCGCACGCCTCCAGCGACCGCGACACCTCGTAGGTGAAGTCGACGTGGCCGGGGGTGTCGATCATGTTCAGGATGTACGTCGTGCCGTCGGGCGCGAGCAGTCCGCCAGGGGTGTCCGGCTTCGGCATGTAGGGCAGCCGGACCGCCTGGGACTTGATCGTGATGCCGCGCTCGCGCTCGATGTCCATCCGGTCCAGGTACTGGGCCCGCATCTGCCGGCCGTCGACGACACCGGTGATCTGCAGCATCCGATCGGCCAGCGTCGACTTCCCGTGGTCGATGTGGGCGATGATGCAGAAGTTCCGGATCAGCGACGGGTCGGTACGACCCGGCTGCGGCACGGTCGTGGGGCCAACGGGCACGGAGGGTTCCAGTTCGTCTCAGGGTGGTTCACGAGTGACAGGGCAACCCTTCAATCATCCCATGACAGGCCAGCCGTTTCCGCATCCATGGGTTCCGGCCCTCTGAGCGCTGATCGTCAGCGCTCGCCTACTCTCGGTGGAAATTCCCGGCGAGGCGGCTCTGCGAGCTCTACCCTCAGGTGGCATGGCGCATGCTGTGGGAGTGCGGTTGCCCTTCGAGAAGGTTCCGGTCGGGGTGAAAGCCTGGGTGGGCCGGGTGCTGGGCTCCTCGGTCGCCTCTGCCACCACGCAGCAGGGCGGGTTCTCCCCCGGCGTCGCCGCGCGCCTCATCACCACCTCCGGCCGGCGTGCCTTCGTCAAGGCGGTCGGCTCCTCGCTGAACCCGGACACGCCGCGCCTGTTCCGCAACGAGATCGCCGTCATGCAAGGCCTCGCTTCGTTGCCCTACGCACCACTCCTGTACGACGTGTACGACGACGGGGACTGGGTGGCTCTCCTGCTCGAGGACATCGACGGCTACCTGCCACCGCATCCGTGGCATCCCCATGACGCCGCTAGGGTGCTCGATGCCCTGGCGGAGCTGACCGAGGCTCTACAGCCGTCACCGTGGCCGGATGCGCCGGTCGCAGCTGTGCGGAGCCAGGGGTTCCTGAGCCGGTGGGACGACGTGATCGCCGACGGGACCGCAGTACCGGAGTGGGTTGCCGGGCGGGAGCAGGAGCTGGCCGAGTTGGCTCGTACCGGGTTGGCCGCGTTAGCGAAGGGCGACGGGCTCGCCCACTGGGATCTGCGAGCCGACAACCTGCTGATGACCGAGGACCGGGTCGTGTTCATCGACTGGGCTCATGCCGCCGTCGCCGCGCCCTGGGCCGACACCGTGATCCTGCACGCCGACATGCGCGGCGCGGTGGAGTTGCCGGAGCTACCGGACGACGACGGCATCACCGGCTTCCTGGCAGGCATCGCAGGCGGCCTCTGGTGGGGCAGCGACCAGCCACCCCCGCCAGGACTCCCGACCCTCCGCCCCTGGCAACGAGACCACGCCCTGGCCCACCTCGACTGGCTCCGCGAACGTCTGGGCTGATGCCGGTGACCGGCATCAGCCCAGGCGTGGCCCGCCTAGCTGTCTACTCGGAGCACGGTTGAGCCGGAGCCGTCGGCGCCGTCTGTGTAGAGGAGTTGGCCTAGGTAGCGGGTGCCTGCGGTGAGGCCGGTCCAGGTTGCAGTGACATTTGCTTGCCCTGCGGCTTGGACCGGCTGGGTTGCGGGGGTTGCGGTCAGGTTGCCGGTGGATGTTGCGAGCTCCCAGTGGTTCAGCTTGACCGCTTGCTCGTCGGCTCCGGCGAACAGGTCGACATAGACGTCGTAGGAACCACCCGCGGGCTTCGGCAGGTTCGCCTCTTCCTCTGCCGAACCACCGGTGCTGCTGGCCAGCAGAGCCGTAGTACCGGACTTGTAGACGAAGACGTCCACGTCCGTACCGGCCGGGTAGTCCGTGTCGAAGGTTGAGAAGCGCGCGTACTTCGTTCCCGCCGGCACGTTGACCGTGAACTTGGCGACGTGCTCGTTGGCGGCCGGATTCGCGGTCGGGAAGGACGTGCCACCCGGGTTCTTCAGTACGGCGTCGTTGGTGCTGGCCGCGGTCAGCCCGCTCACCGAGGTCTGCAGCGAACCGGTGTAGCCCGAGGTGATCGGGACCTGCACAGAGCCACTAGTACCGGTGCCGTTGACCTGCACCGGAGCCTTGACCGTCAGCGGCCGGATCGCCAGCGTGCTGCCCACCGTGTGCCGGCTGGACTTCCAGTTCAGCTTGCCGAACGAGTACTGCTCCAGCGGCGCACCGTTGTGCTGGAAGGTAACGCTGTACGTCGCAGTCCGGCCCGGCAGCACCACCAGGAGCTTGGGAGTGACAGTCACCTTGAAGCCGGTGAGGCCCTCCACCTGCGGGAAGTACACCTCCGGCAGCTTCCCGACGTTGCGCACGGTCCGCTTGACCGTCTGCTTGCCGGCCAGATCCCCGACCGCGATGGTCGGGTAGTTCAGGTCGCTCGGGTCGATCTTGCCCTTCGCACACAGCTCGTGCGTCGCGGCGACCTGGCCGGAACCGCAGACGAACTTGGCCCAGTCGTCGTACGACGAGTCGTAGACCAGGCCCGGGTCCATCGCCCGCTTCGCCTGGACCTCGCCCGCGCCGTACCCGAAGGGGTTGCCCGCGGAACCCGAGTCGTTCTTGATCGGGTCGCCGTCAGTGTCGAGGTTCGTGCCGGTGGTGAGCAGCGCGGACTTGATCGCCATCGGGGACCAGGTCGGGTACTTGCTCTTCAGTACTGCGGCCGCGCCGGCGATGTGCGGCGACGCCATCGAAGTACCGCTCATGAACGCGTACTGACCACCGGCGGCGCTGAACGCACTGGTCGCGGCCAGGACGTTGGTCCCCGGAGCCATGATGTCCGGCTTGAGCAGATCGCCGTTGCCGGCCAGCGAGGGACCGCGGCTGGACGTAGTGGCGACCTTGGGCGCGTTCACCCGAACCGTCTGCGCCGCACCGATCTGGGCGGTCGGACTCGTGGTGCTCTCGACGTAGGCCTTCACCTCAGGGCCAGCCACGTGGTCCAGGTGCACAGTCGGCACCGAGTGCAGGTCGGAATCCAGCGAGCTCGCAGTCGGGTTGACCAGGATGAGGCCGACACCCCCCGCGTTCTTCACCTGCAGGCTCTTGTCGACCCGGGCGCTGACGCCGCGGTCGCAGACCACGATCTTGCCCGTCACCTTGGCGGGGTCGAGCGTGCCCGGCATGCAGAGCACGAGGTTGGTCGGGTTCGCGCCGGGCAGGCCGGCGTCCTTGGCCAGCACCACCGGGGTCGACGGGGTTCCGGCGCCGATGCCCGCACCGGTGTAGGACTTGCCGTTCCCCAGCGTGACCGTGGTCTGGACCTCACGGTCATGGGTGCCATTGGCAACAGTCGTCACCCACGGGTAGTTCTTGCCGACGGTGCTGACGCCCGGGCCGGTGTTGCCGGCGCTCGTCGCCACGAAAACCCCCGCCTTGGCAGCGCGGAGGAAGGCCAGGCCGGTCGCGTTCACGAAGGTCGAACCGGAGCCGGAGATCGAGTAGTTGATCACGTCCACGCCGTCCGCGACCGCGGCGTCGATGCCCGCCACGATGTCCGCGTCCGTGCCGCTGCCGCCACCACTCGCGTCGACTGCCCAGAGCACCTTGTAGATCGCCAGCCGGGCCTGCGGCGCGATGCCCGAGCCCTTGCCGTAGTCGCGTCCGAGGACGGACATGTCGACGCCGTAGTTGCCGGCCGCAGTACTGGCCGTGTGGGTGCCGTGGCCGCCGTAGTCGCGAGGTGAGGTGTACTCCTCGGGGATCGGCCGGTTGCCGATGCCGGCGTTGAAGTACCGGGCGCCGATCACCTTGTTGTTACAGGCAACGGGCTCCTCGGTGCCGACCTGGCAGGTGCCCTTCCACTTCTTCTTGATCAACGCATCCGACGCCTTGGTCGTCTTGAGCGGCGCGAAGCTGGCCCGCTCGGGGACGTACCCGGAGTCGATCATCCCGATGATCACGCCGTCGCCGGCCTTGTCGATGCCACCCGCCTGCTGCCAGGCGCCACCCTTGCCGGACATCCCGATGTACCGCGGCGTGTCGACGGTGTCCTGGTGCTGGATCTCGCTCGGCTCCACGCTCTTCACGCCGGAGGTCTTGGCCAGCTTGGTGGCCTCGTCGTGCGACATCTGCGCCGAGAACCCGGCGTACGTGTAGTTGTAGTCGTACAGCTTCCGCGCGTCCGGGATCTGGTTCAGCACCTCGGTGCGCTCGCGGGCCAGGTGCTTGACGTACGAGACCACCTGGGTCGCAGTACTGAGCAGCTTGCTGCCGGGTGCCACTGTGGTGGCGGGCAGGCCGGCGATGTCACCGGCGTACTCCGCGACGGGCGAGTCGTCGAGCTGCACCAGGTACGCGCCGGTCTGTGACTCCTTGACCTGGGGATCGGCCTGTCCCGGAGTGGTGTCCGCGCTCTGCTTCACCGACGGGTCGGTGGCGGTGGTCGAGGCGGTGGCGTGGTTGCCGAGGGCGATCACCAGAGCGGTGGCCGACACGGCTGCGACGGCGAGCACGGTGATGCGACGGGCGGGAGCTGGCACGGAGTTCCTCCAGGCTGGACGGAGCTGGGTGGAGCTTGGGGTTGCGAGGTGACGGCCACCCACACCACCCCCGCGGTGATCGGCGTCACGAGGGCCCGAGTATGCCGTCACCCCGCCGCGATGTCACGCTCACACCACCCCGTGTCACCAACATTCCGGGTCCGCGCGAGACCGGACCGGAGTACGGGGGTGTTCAGGCGGTTTGGTGGTGACTGGGGCTCGCTGCTAGTCTGTTTCTTCGCGCGTGTGCGTTGGTATTCACCCGTGCACGCACTGCATCAACTTTCCTGTATCGACCGCAAACTCCTGATCGAGGCTCTGCTCAGTGGCGAACATCAAGTCCCAGATCAAGCGCAACCGCCAGAACGAGGCTGCGCGACTTCGCAACAAGTCAGTGAAGTCGACCCTCAAGACGGCTGTTCGCCGCTTCCGTGAGGCTGCCGACGCCGGCGACTCCACGAAGGCGCAGGAGCAGGCCCGGGTTGCCGCGCGCCTGCTCGACAAGGCTGCCAGCAAGGGCGTCATCCACGCCAACCAGGCTGCGAACCGGAAGTCGTCCATCTTCAAGAAGGCCGCTTCCCTCTGACCACGCCTTGACGATCGGCCCCACTTAGTAGTTGAACCGGGCCGATCGTTTTTGCGTGCCCAGAAGAAGTACCTCTAGCGGCGGCCGTGGGCTCGGCTGACGGTGATGACCATCCGTTCCAGCGCGTAGCCGGCGTCACCCGAGGCGCCTTTGACGTCCGCATCGGCCTGAGCAACCGCCTTGATCGCGGCCGCCAGCCCACCGGCCGTCCACCCGCGGGCCTGCTGCTTGAGCGTCTTCAGCTTCCACGGCGGTACGCCGACCTCGCGGGCCAGGTCTGCTTCCCGCAGCCCGCTGGGCGCACTCGTGTACTTCGCCAGTCCACGCAATCCACCCGCCATCGCGCTGGTGACGAGAACCGCCGCGACCCCGCAGTCCAGAGCCCAGCGCAACTGTTCCAGCGCCGGCTCGGTCCGCCCCGCGATCGCCGCATCCGCCACCGCGAAGCTGGTCACCTCCGCCCGCCCACCGAAGTACTGGCTGATCAGTTCCTGGGTGATCGGCTTGCCGCCCGAGTCCGACACCAACTGCGAACACGCTCCCGCGAGAGCCCGCAGATCGTGCCCGACGGCGTCCACCAGAGCAGTGGCCGCTCGCTCGTCGATCCCGCCGCCGAGCAGCCGGATCTCACCGACCACGAACTGGGGCAGCTCCCACGTCTTCGGCGCGGTCGCGACCACCTCGTTGACCGAGGCCTTCCGCAGTTTGTCGAGGACGGCCTTGCCCTTCTGGCCGCCGGAATGCACCAGCACCACCAGCACGTCGTCCGAGGTCGCGCCCGCGTAGTCGATGAGATGCGGAACCATCTCGGCCGGCAGGTTCTCCAGCAGCCGCAGTACCAGCACTCGCTCGGCCGCGAACAAGGACGGGCCGGTCAGCTCCGCGAACACCCCGACGTCGAGGTCTCCGCCGTTGATCTCGGTCACCTCGACACCATCGGAGCTTGCCGCCTCCTTGGAGACAGCCGCGATCGCGGACCGGACGGCACGGTCGGCCAGGAACGTCTCCGAACCGGTGACGAGCAGCACATCGCCGAGCTTGGGCGCGGAATTCTTTCGAGCAGCCATAACGCGGCCCAGCATCCCACGCTCCACCGACAACTTCACGGCGACGGGCCTTCGGTGGTCATCGCGAGGCGTCCGCCGGTTCCTTCGGTGCCGTCGGTCCTGAGGATGGCGACCGAGCCCGCGGTGTCGGTCCTCGCGACGGCCATTCCTTGGCGGGACAGCAGTTCGAGGGTGCGCGGAGCCGGGTGACCGTAGTCGTTGTCGATGCCGACGGAGATCACCGCGAGCCGCGCGCCGGTCGCGGCGATGAACGCCTGCTCCTGGTTGCCCGAACCGTGGTGCGGAACCTTCAACACCTCCGCTCTGAGGTCGGCGCCGCTGGCAACAATCGCTCGCTGCGACTCAGGCTCGAGATCGCCCGTCAGCAGCATCCGCAGGCCGGACACCTCGACCATCATCGCGATACTCGCGTTGTTCTCCGGCGACCCCTCCTCCGTCGGGGACGCAGCAGGCGCGGTAGTCGCCGCAGACCGACGTGGCGGGGCGGAGACAGCCGGTGTAGACCCTGCGGATTGAGGGAGTGCGGGGACTTTGGCCGGCCAGAGGGTGGTCCAGGTGACTGGGCCTACGACTCGTTGCTCTCGGAAGGCGACCGTGCGGACCGGGATGTCGTGGGCAGCCGCCAGTTCCGTCACTCGGCGGTATTCGGCGGCCGGCGACGAGTACGGCGTCACCTCGATCTCGTCGACCCTCCTTCCACTCAGCACACCTGCGATCCCGCCCGCATGATCCGCATGGAAGTGACTCAGCACGAGGACCGGCACGTAGTCGATCTCCAACTCCCGCAGACACCGATCCATGGCGGCCGGTTCGGGACCCGTGTCAATGACCACCGCAGCCCCCGGCCCGACCCGCACCACCAACCCGTCGCCTTGTCCGACATCACAAGCCACCATCAGCCAGTCCACCGGCGGCCAACCGATGGGTCCGACAGGTCGCAGGACGACGAGAGCCAGCAGCAGGACGGCGAGAACCATCGCGATCGGGCGGGCCAGGATCCTATGAAGCCCCACCACGAGCACGAGACAGAGCAGAGTCAGTACTGCGACTCCGACAACTGTCGCCGGCCAGGCGTTGGCGGCGCCGGGCAGGTCCGCACCTTCCTGGGCGATGAGGATGATCCATCGAGCGGGCCACCCTGCCAGCCATCCCGCGAGGCGGGCCAGGTCCGCACTCAGCAGCGCGACCCCGGCCGCTCCGAATCCGAGGATCGTCGCCGGACCGACAGCCGGACCAGCCAGCAGGTTGGCGCCGACCGCGACCAACGAGACCTCGCCGGACAACCACGCCACAACCGGCGTACATGCGATCTGCGCAGCCAGCGGACACGAGATCGCTTCGGCCAACCGCATCGGCATCCACACCGCGAGCGCATCCCGCCACCCCGGTCCGAGCAGCACAATCCCGGCCGTCGCCAGCACGGACAGGGCGAAGCCGGCCGACCGCGCCAGCGACGTATCGAGCAACAGCAGCGCGATCACCGCGAAGGACAGGCTCCGCACCGCTCGCCGCTTCCCGCCCCCACCGGTCATGGCAGCCAGCGCGACCAGCCCCATCGCGGCGGCCCGCAGCACACTCGGCTGTGGTCGCGCGAGCACCACGAACACGACCACCATCACCAGCCCGACCACCGTCAACCCGCGCGCCCGCACCCCGAGCAGCCTGGCGAGCGGGAGGACGAAGGCGAGGAGCAGCGTCAGGTTGGTGCCCGACACGGCCGACAAGTGCGTGAGGCCGGTGACTTTGAAGTCCTCGACGAGGTCAGGCGGGAGAGCCGATTCGTCGCCCATGACGAGCGCCGGCACCAGACCGCGGACAGCCTCTGGTTCGCCGGCCACCGATTCACGAAGACCTGCTCTGACCCGCTCGGCCGCGCGCAGCCACCACGCCGGCTCGTCCAATGCCTTGGGGACGGCCCTGGCTGACAACATCGCGGCCACATCGGATCCGGCTTCCACCGCGCCGAGTCGACCACTCGCCTCGACATGCTGACCAAAGCGAACGTGCTGCCACTCCGGGGAGCCGATCACCAGGACCGGGGTTCGCACCCTGGTCGTTCTCCCCCGGCCGGTCACCTCCTCGACTGTCGCTTTCACCACGACGTAGGGCGGGCGCCGATTCCCGGTGCCGGCGCGAACCGCCGGATCGCCGTCGATCTTCAGCCGCACTTTCACCGCGGCCCCCGCCGACGCCAAGTCCGGCACCGGCCCGGACCGCAGCATTTGCACCTGCAGGGCCGCCGCCAACGCCATCCCGACAACCACAACCGCCACCCCGACGACCGTGACGATCGCACCGGCCCAGGAACGACCCCTGTTACGGAAGAACAGAATCGCGATGAGGGCGGCCACTGCTCCGGCCACCACGAGACCGACGACCGGTGCCTGGGCAGTCAGAACAACAGCAGTCAGCCAGCCGGCCGCCGCCGGCAACAGCAACCGCAGATCCCACCGTTCATCAGCCGCCTCCGGCTCAGACTCGGACATGGGGTTTCAGCGATTCGAATTTCTTGTCGCCGACGCCTGAGACCTCCTGGAGTTCGTCGATGCTGGTGAAGCGGCCGTGTTCGGTTCGGTAGTCGATGATTCGCTGGGCCAGGACCGGTCCGACTCCCGGCAGGTTCTCGAGCTGGGATAGGGACGCGGTATTCAGATCGACTGGAGCAGTCGACGACGAGCCGGGAGTCACCGGCGCTGATGGAGGCAGCCCCGGTTGGGCGCCTGGTTGACCAACGATGATCTGTTCGCCGTCGGTGACCTGGCGGGCGAGGTTCAGTCCGCCCAGGTCCACCCCGGGCAGGGCTCCACCTGCGGCGGCGACCACGTCCGCTACCCGGGAGCCGACCTTGGTCCGCACCAATCCTGGCCGACGGACCTTGCCGGCCACATGGACGACAAGCGTCGTCTGCGCCGCAGGTGATGGGGACGGCGACGGCGCCGCGACCGGTGAGCCGGAGACGATCCCGGCCGACGGGCGAGCGTCTGGAACCACCTCCGGCCGCGAGCGCAGTACGGAGCATCCGGCCCAGAGCAGACCGATGGCCAACACGAGCGCGACCACCAGAACATGGCGTGGCGAGAGCGACCACCGACTACCCCGCAAGCGCTCGGGCATGACCGCTTCAGGAATCCATCCACCGCGCACCTCTTCCTCCAGCTCCTCGGCTGCCGGCCCTTCAACTGCCGACTCCGCGGGCGTCGCGGCTCTGAGCCGGGCCAAGGCATGCTGGCGGTCGGCCTGATCCGGCGCTGGAGAACGGCGTGACAACTTCACGCCAGAGAAAGTACGAGCCTGAGCCGAGCTGCCCAGAAAACCTTCGAGCCTGTGGAGAAGTCGGCACAGGGGCGGCTGAGCGAGCCGGAGAGGTCAGCGAGGCGCGACGACTACGGCGAGCATGCCGGGGCCGACGTGGGCCCCGATGACGGCGCCTACCTCCCGGAGGACGATCTCCTCCGCCTGGGGAAGGCGCTCGGCGAGGCCGTCGGCCAAGGTGTGCGCTTTGTCGATGTTCGCCAGGTGATGCACGGCAACCTGCACCGGACCGTCACCCGCACGCTGCACCGCGATATCGGCCAGCCTCGCGATCGCCCGGCTCGACGTCCGGACCTTCTCCAGCGGCACGATCCGCCCACCGTTGATCGTGAGCAGCGGCTTGACGGCCAGCGCAGTACCGAGCAGGGCTTGGGCAGCGCCGATGCGGCCGCCACGCCTGAGGTACTCAAGCGTGTCCACATAGAAGTACGCCGACACAGCGGCCATCCGGGCACGCGCGGCCGCCTCCACCTCAGCCTGCGAGGCCCCGTCAGCCGCTGCGGCCGCCGCAGCAAGCACCGGAAACCCCAACCCCATCCCGAGCGACCGCGAGTCGACCACCCGGACGGGCACAGGTGACTCCTTCGCGCCGATCATGGCGGCCTCGAAGGTGCCGGACATGTCCCCGGACAGATGGATGGAGACGATCGACTCGGCCCCGTCCGCGGCACACCGGGCATAGGTGTCGGCGAACGACTGCGGTGCCGGCCTGCTGGTCGAGACCGGGGTGAACGTCTTCAGCGCCTCGGCGACGGCATCCGCGCTGGTCGCGCCGTCGTCGTACGAGATCCCGCCGATCACTACCTGCAGCGGGACGACGGTCAGCGGGTGCCGGAGCACCTCGTGCGTCGACAGACCCGCGGTGGAGTCGGTGACGACGTGCACGCGGGCTGACATGCAGCGAGGTTACCGGACAGTTTTCGTCGGCGCCTGGTGTCAGACTCCGAAGAATGAAGGAGACCAGCGAGGAAGTCACCGGACTGCAACAGCTGCTGGAAGCGGCGTACGGGCGCTCGACGCAGCATCTCAAGAACATCATCACCGACCAGCGACGACTGAACGCGGAGGAGCTGACCCAGGTCCTGACCGGCATGTGCACGCTCAACCTGGGTCAGCTGACCGCGGGTGGCGAGCCACGGATCAGCGCGGTCGACGGCCATTTCCTGCACGCGCGCTGGGTGTTCACCACCTCGGGCTCAGCGGCCAAGGCGCGGCAGCTGAAGGCCAGGCCGGCAGCGAGCATCTCGTATGTCGACGGCGAGCGGGTCGGGATCTTCAGCCACGGACAGGTCGAGGTCCTCACGCCGGAGCATCCCGACTTCGCCGAGATCGAGGAGCACCTGGTGGCGCACTACGGGAGCTCGCCGTCGAGCTGGGCCGACGACATCGTCTATTACCGGCTCCAGCCGACGTGGATGGTCGGCTACGCCTTCGACAAGCCCGCGGTGCTCGCGGACAGCCAGAAACACCACAGCTAGAAAAGACCGCGGCGAGATGGCGGCCAACCCCTCCGGTGGCCTCCATCTCGCCGTTTGCTGACTCCCCCTGGTTGTCAGCCCAGTGACCTATTTGCTCCCCCCGGGGAGCCCCAGCGGTTGACCCACCGGCAGGTGACCAGACCTGTCGGCTTTCCCGTGTCAACCGGGCCGGCACTCGTCCCCTGTGTCGTGTGCCCGGCCACCGCTGGGACCCCGCCCCGGGTCCGGTGCCCTGACGGAACACGGCACCCGGTGTGAGGTAGGACAGATCCACACGCTGCAGCACTCCGGAGATCTCGACAGCTGTCCGGCGCCCCCACCGTTCCGCCGTCGGATGCCCTCCGCGTCGCCTGCACCGGGCTCGAAGTGTTTTCCGGCAGTCCGGCGTGCCGCGTTTCCCTGTTCACGGCCACCGCCCCCATTCCCTGCCTTTGAAGCCGAGCCCGGCTTCGGATCTCTGTCTCGTGCGACCTGCCCTACGACCTCAATACTGGTTCCGACAGGTATGTCAGGACGAGGCAGGAAACCCGGCAGCTTCCCGGCAGCTTCAGAAAAGGCGCGTCAGGTAAGAGCGGTCAGTACGTCGTCCGCCAACCGCCGGACGGACTCCGCAGGATCGGGCTCGGGCCAACCGGGGGCCACTGAGGCGCTTTCGCAGGACTCCTGGAGCACTGCCCACGCCGTGGGGAGCATGGGGGGATCCATGGTGCGCTGCCAGGCGAGCAGTTGCCCGCAGAGCCTGTCGGCCTCCTCGGACTGCCCGTCCGCGTGCAGCACCGCGACAGCCTCAGGCAGCACATCCAGCAGATAGACGACCCGTCCCTCGACCAGCAGGCGGCCCACCGCGTCCTTGATCGCGGCCCGCGCCACGGTGAGATTCCCCGATCGCCGGGCCACGCGGCTCCGATACAGCATCACGAGGTAGTCGAAGTAGCCCCGGTGACCCCGGATGTCCGCGTCAGCCTCGTCCAGCAGCGCCTGGGCCTCGTCGTACCGGCCCTCCTGGAACTCGACCATCGCCAGGCAGCCGGCCACCTTGGTCCGCTCCGGATCGTCCGAGGCCTGACTCTCCCGGGCCAGCTCCGCCCAGCGACGGGCCTCCGCCAGGTTGCCCAGCTCCAGGTCGACCCGGCTGAGCGCGAGATACGCGATCTCGTCGGGGTACACCTCCGGGTTGGCCAGCGCGGCCTCCCAAGCGAGCAGCAACTCCTTGGCCTCCGGCAGCCGTCCCCAGCGCGCCAGAGCAAGACCACAGATCGCCTGGACCGTCGCGGACCGCTGCACGTTGCCGTGCTCGCGTGCGTCGGCCACCAGCGTCGGGATCTCCGCCAGGCTGACCGTGTCCAGCAGCAGCGAGCCGGAAGAGACCCAGCCGCCCCGTGCCATCAGGCCCATCTCCGACTCGGGCGAGATCAGGGTCCGCGCCTCGCCGTAGTGCACGCGGGCCGCGCGGACGTCACCGGTCAGGTTCGACAACCTGCCGGCGATGGCATGCAGCATGCCGCTGACTTCCTTGTCCTCCACGTTGTCGGCGCACTCCGCGGCCCACCGGATGCCGCTCTGCGCAACGCTCGCCTGGTACTGCCAGGCAATCCGGAACCCGAGCACGATCTGCGCGGCGATGTCCCACTGGCCCAGCTCGGCCGCCCGCTCCAGGGCTACTTCAAAGGTGGCCGAGTTCGCATTGGCCGCGCGATACCGGCGGTCGCGGTCCGGGCTCGCCCACGCTCCCTCGAGACTGCCCACGTACGTCGAGCACCAGGCGACCGTGCGATCGCGGAACTCGATCAGGTCCTCGCCCTGCGACGACAGTCCGGCGTACGCATGCTCACGGATCGTCTCGAGCATCTTGTAGCGAGCGCCGTACAGCTGCTCGAACTCCAGCACCGGCTGCAGCAGCGACTTGTCCACCAGTTCGGCCAGCAGCATCGGCACGTCAGCTGCCTCGATCGGCAGACCCGTGCAGACGCCGACCACCGCATCCAGAGTGAACGGCGACCCCAGCATCGAAGCGCGGTAGAGCAGTTGCCGCGCCGGATCGGACAGCGCGTCCACACTCCAGGCGATCGTGTCCGCCAGCGTCCGCTGATGCGGCGCCCCGAACCGCCGCGGCCCCGACAGCAGCCGGAACCGGTCGTCCAGCGCAGCCAGGATCGTCTCCACCGACAACGACCCGGCCCGCGCGGCCGCGAGCTCCAAAGCCAGTGGCAACCCGTCCAGCCGCTGGCAGAGCCGAGCCACGAGCGCCGAGTTCTCCGGAGTCAGCTTGAAGTCAGGGCGAACCCGGGCCGCTCGCCGGCAGAACATCTCGACCGCCGGACTCGCCGCGATCTCGTCCAGGTCCCTGTCGTTCGCCGGTACGCCGAGCACCTGGACCCGGCGTACGACCTCATCCGGCAGGCCGAGGGGGATCCGCGAAGTCACCAGTACGCCGACCCCGGGGAAACTGCGGACCATCCGGTTCGCGACTGTGGCCACGCCGTCGAGAACGTGCTCGGCGTTGTCCTCCACGATCACCAAGTCACCCGGCTTCCGGCCGGACAACACGTCGTCGAGGTCCGAAGTACCGGGTGCGGTGCCGAACGCGTCGAGGATGGCAGACGGTACTGCGGCATCGCGCTGCACTGTGGTCAGATCCACGACGACCACCGTGGTATCCGCACCCGAGAAGCGGTCCGCCGCGGCCAGCGCGAGCTCTGTCTTCCCGACCCCACCCGGCCCGACCAGAGTCACCAGCCGGTTCTGCCGCAGGAGTTGCTCCAGCTCCAGCAGCTCCGACTCACGACCGACCAGGCCGTCGGGAATCGGACGGGTCCCGCGCCAGCGCAACCCGGTCGGGGCAGGATCGGCCACCGCGATGACCGGGCGGACCGACGCATGGCCGGCCGCGGCCAGGAACTTGCCCGCGTCACCATCGCGCAGGCCGAGGCCCTCGGCGAGCAGCCGGACGGAATCCTTCCGGGGACGGGCCACCCGGCCCGCCTCGAGCTCACGGATCGTCCGCACACTCAGTCCGGCGCGATCGGCCAACTCCTCCTGGGAGAGCCCTGCCTGGACCCGCAAGTCGAGCAGGAGATCGGCAAACCCAGCCCGTCCCTCAGCCCGGCCATCCGCGTCCGACAAGTCCCGTCACCCCTTCAGAGCCTCATCTGTACCCCGCACAACATAGCGTGACAGCTGCTCGGATAACGGACGCACCCGGTGACCGCACTCCGGGACGCGGACCCACCACGGATCGGACAGATCACCGGCGAATTGGTTGAAAAACGCACGAGAGCGCAAATTGCTGACGCCGCAAGAATGCCATTGCCTGCACCGGAACAGAACAGGCGAGCACCGGAACAGAACAGTTCAGGCGCTGACCCGGACCGCCTCGGGTTCATTGGCGACGGCGTACAGGGAAAGCACGCCGTCCCACTCCTGGATCCGCGCGCTGGTGACCGCGCGGCCGGAGTCGGCGTTCAGCAGGCTGCCGTCGCAGATGGTCCGGGTGGCCCGGACCAGGAACTCGGTACCGAGCCCCAGCCAGTGGTCCCGCAGGGTGTCGAGGGCTGCCATGTCTGGTATTCAAGCGGAGACGTGTTTCGCGTGCGTAACACAAGGCGCAACATCGCGATAAGTCACCAAAATGCCAAAAGCGTTGTTACCGGGTAGTCCTTTAACCCGGCAACCAGGAAAGCCGGACCTGTCGCTGCGGATTGTCCACGTTGGTGTCGACCAGACAGATCGACTGCCAGGTGCCGAGCATCATCCGCCCGTCCAGGACCGGCACCGACGCGTACGGCGGGATCAACGCGGGCACCACGTGATCCCGGCCGTGCCCGGGCGAGCCGTGCCGGTGCCGCCAGTCGAAGTCGCGCGGCAGCAACTGCTCGAGCACGGCCAGCAGGTCCGTATCGCTGCCCGCTCCCGTCTCCAGGATCGCCAGCCCGGCGGTCGCGTGCGGCACGAACAGGTGCAGCATCCCGTCGCCCTGGGCCTGATGGGCCTCAGCGGCGACGAACTGCTCACACAGGCTCGTCAGATCGAAGACAACCTCGCGCGACCCGGTCCCGACATCGATCAGCTCTGAACGCATCCGTGCAGCGTCTCAGGCCGGGACGATGTTGACCAATTTGGGCGCGCGGACGATCACCTTGCGGATGCCGCGACCGTCCAGCGCCTTCTGGACCGCCTCGGACGCCAGGGCCAGCTGCTCCAGGTCGGCCTCGGTCACGTCCGGCGAGACCTCCAGCCGCTCCTTCACCTTGCCCGCGATCTGGACCACGCAGGTGACGGTGTCCTCGACCAGCAGTGCCGGGTCGACCTTGGGCCAGCCGGCTTTGGCGACGGTCGGCTCGTGGCCCAGGTTCTCCCACATGTCCTCGGCCGTGTACGGCGCGACCAGGCTCAGCAGGATCGCCACCGTCTCGACCGCCTCACGCACCGCCGGGTCAGCCGCTCCCGGCCCGGAGTCGATCGCCTTCCGGGTCGCGTTCACCAGCTCCATCACCCGGGCGACCATCACGTTGAACCGGTACGACTCCAGCAGCTCGGTCGCGTCGGCCACGGTGCGGTGGATGACCTTGCGCAGTGCCAGGTCGCCGGTGGAGAAGTCCGCGCCGACAGGAGCCTCGACGGACCCACTCAGCCGCCAGGCGCGCTGCAGGAACTTCAGCGAACCACCCGGAGACATGTCGGCCCAGTCGATGTCGTCGTCCGGCGGACCGGCGAACACCATCGTCAGCCGGACCGCGTCCACGCCGAAGGTGTCCAGCTGGTCGCCCAGGTTGACGCCATTGCCCAGCGACTTGCTCATCGCCTTGCCCTCGTTGATCACCTGGCCCTGGTTCAGCAGCCGGGTGAAGGGCTCGACGGCGTCCAGCAGACCCAGGTCGTGCAGCACCTTGGTGAAGAAGCGCGCGTACAGGAGATGCAGTACCGCGTGCTCCTTGCCACCGACGTACTGGTAGACGGGCATCCAGCGCTTGGCAGCCTCGGGGTCGAACGCGCCCTCTGTGTACTCCGGCGAGATGTAGCGCAGGTAGTACCAGGACGAGTCCACGAACGTGTCCATCGTGTCGGTGTCGCGCTCGGCGGGACCGCCGCACTTCGGGCAGGCGACCTCGACCCACTCGCGGGCGGCCGCCAGCGGCGACACCCCCTTGGGAGCCAGATCGGCACCCCGCAGGTCGGGCAGCTCGACCGGCAGCTGGTCGTCCGGCACCGGCACCTCGCCGCAGGACGGGCAGTGGATGATCGGGATCGGGCAACCCCAGTAGCGCTGCCGGCTCAGCAGCCAGTCACGCAGCCGGTAGTTGATCGTCCGCTCGCCCAGGCCCTTGTCCTGCAGCCAGTCGCTGATCTTCGCCTTGGCCTCGTCGACCGGCAGACCGTTCAGGCTGATCTCGTCGTTGGCGCTGTTGATGGCCGGTCCGTCGCCGGTGTAGGCCTTACCGTCGAAGCCGTCCTCCGGCTGCACGGTCCGCACGATCGGCAGGCCGAACTTCTCCGCGAACTCCCAGTCCCGGGAGTCCTGACCGGGCACGGCCATGATCGCGCCGGTGCCGTAGTCGGCCAGCACGTAGTCAGCTGCCCAGATCGGGATCCGCTCGCCGTTGACCGGGTTGATCGCGTACGAGCCCAGAAAGACGCCAGTCTTGTCCCGCTCGGTGCTCAGCCGCTCGATCTCGGTCGAGGCCTTCACCGCGGTCAGGTAGGTGTCGAACGCCTCCTGCTGCTCGGGCGTGACCAGGGCCGCGGCCAGCTTGGAGTCCGGCGCGACCACCATGAAGGTGGCGCCGAACAGGGTGTCCGGGCGGGTGGTGAAGACCTTGATCGGCTCGGCGTGACCCTCCACGACGAAGTCCGTGAACGCGCCCTCGGACCGGCCGATCCAGTTCCGCTGCTGCAGCAGGATCTCTTCGGGCCACTGCAGCAGGTCCATGTCGTCCAGCAGCCGCTGCGCGTAGTCGGTGGTCTTGAAGTACCACTGGGTCAGCTCGCGCTTGGTGACCTCGAACCCACAGCGCTCACAGCGACCCTGCACGACCTGCTCGTTGGCCAGCACGGTCTGGTCGTTCGGGCACCAGTTCACGTACGACGCCTTGCGGTACGCCAGCCCGCGCTCGTAGAACCGCAGGAACAGCCACTGCGTCCACCGGTAGTACTCCGGGTCGGACGTGTGCAGGCGGCGCGACCAGTCGAAGGCCAGCGCATACCGCCGGATCGACTCCGCCTGGGTCTCGATGTTGGCGTAGGTGTACGTCGCGGGGTGCTCGTTGCGCTTGATCGCGGCGTTCTCGGCCGGCAGCCCGAAGGAGTCCCAGCCGATCGGGTTCATCACGTCGTACCCCTGCTGGAACCAGAAGCGGGCCAGCACGTCGTGCAGCGCGAAGACCTCGCCGTGACCCATGTGCAGGTCCCCGGACGGGTAGGAGAACATCGTCAGCGCGTAGCGGCGCTCAGCCGACCCGTCATCGCGGGCCTTGAACGGGTCGAGCTTCTCCCACACCGGCCGCCACTTGGCCTGCATGGCGTTGAAGTCGTACCCTCCCCGGTCGATCGGGGCGTCCGCGTCGTGCTCCACCTGCTCGCTCACCGTCGTACTCCTGCGTTCTCGGGATGTGGTGTGAACCCTGCCAGAAATGGTTCCTGAAACGAACCGTGTCAAATAAAAAGGCCCCTCGCTCAGGAGGGGACGCCGTACTGACCGGCGCAGAAGGCGCCTGGATGCCAGTACGGCTAGCTAAGAAGCAGGGTCACTCGCATTCCACCAGATTAGCGCATCGCCCCACCTGGGCGTGACCGGGTTATCACCGCCCCGGCCGTCGAGGGCAGCGAACGGCGGACCTTCGGGCACGACCCCCGGTGCCCCCGGTCAGAAATCCGGCGGATCCCGGCCACGACCGCCGGGCCGCGCCTAGCGTCGGCTGGGACACGAATCAGACTCCCAGGGGGACTACGCATGACGCAGTTGGTCAAGAAGACCGCGACCGCCGCGCTGATCGCGACCGCGCTGGTGACACCGACCGCGGTGGCCCTGCAGCAGTCGGACAGCAGTGACGACAAGAAGCTGCAAGTGGTCGGTGACCTTTGGGTCCGGACCGAGCTGTTCTTCGGAATGGACAAGCCCGGCCCCGACGTCACCGACTACCAGTTCCAGCGGTTCATCAACGACACGGTCACGCCGCGGTTCCCCGACGGACTGACCGTGCTCGCGGGCAACGGGCAGTGGAAGGACAGTGAGAGCGGCAAGATCGTGCGCGAGCACTCGAAGGTCCTCATCATCGTCTACCCGATCGACGCCGCCAAGGACAGTAGCCGCAAGCTGGAAGAGATCCGCAGCAAGTACGAGAAGCAGTTCCAGCAGGAGTCCGTGATGCGCGCCGACAGCACGGAGAACGTCTCGTTCTGACAGGCCTGCTTTCAGCGAGCTACGAAGGTAGTGCCGCCCGTACGCCGGAAAGCCGTCGGCGTGGTCCCGTACTGACGACGGAAGGCAGTCGCGAACGGCCGCACGTCCGAGTAGCCACAGCGGTGGGCCACTGCGGTGACGGTCTCACTGGGATCAAGCAGCAACTGCGCAGCCAGTTCCAGTCGGAGCCGGCGCAAGGTGCTCATCAGGGAGGCGCCTGTGACCGCTGAGAAGAGCCGCTCGGCGTGCCGCTCAGAGAGATGGACAGCGGCGGCTACCTCGCGGACGGTGACCGGCCGGGACAGGTTGTCCACGAGGTGCCGCTGCATGGCCTCGACGATGACCGTCCCGCGGTCCCGTTCCCGAGGCAGCACCTCGACCGACAAGTCGTCGTCGAGAGCAAAGGCCCGGGCCGTCTCCAGCACCAGAGCCGCTCCGAGCGCGGCCAAAACAGCCCGGTAGCCCGATCGCGGAGCCGCAGCCTCGGCCGCCAGCGTAGAGATAGCCGCTGGCAGACCGCCTAGCTCCAAAGACATCACTGGACCATCCGGCCGAGTCAGCCCGGACCACCAGCCAGTACCGGTGGCAGCAGAGCCCGATTCCGCCCGAAAGGTGAATCCCCAAAAGGCGATCCCCAGCGGCGCCGACCGGCTCGACTCGATCTCGTGGACATCACCCGGGCGGGCCAGAAAGACGGACCCCGGCACCACGTCGTACCTCGTAGTACCGGAGTTGAAGCGCCCTTCGCCCGAGTACGCCAGGCAGACCTCGTGGAACGAGTGGCTGTGCCAGTAATTGCGCCAGTACTCCGGGCGGTAGTGCCCCCAGCTGACGAAGTCCGCGCGGAACCCGTCGACCTCGCAGGACTCGAGCAGTCCGGCGAGATCGACGAAGCGGTCTGCCGAAGCCACGGACTCCAGGCTCAAACGCCACTCCTGCCGGTCGGGTCCACTCCCCTCAGCATCATGCCCTGCCCGAGGGAGTGGTCGTGGGTCTTCACCGTGGGCGGGTCGGCCGGGTCGCGGTACTGCACCAGCCAGGTGGTTCGTGGCTCGTTGCTCACGTTCACCCCGGAGCCGTGCACGGTCAGGTAGGTGAAGAACAGCACGTCACCAGCTTCGGCCGGTTGCGGCACAGCCGACTCGAACGGTACGTCGGGCAGGTGGAACGAGCCGGCGGGGTCGTGCTCCCGCGGCCCGGCCTTGTGGCTCCCCGGCAGGATCCGGACGCAGCCCTTCTCCACCGGGGCATCGTCGAAGTGGAAGATCGCCGCGCCTACCCGGTGATCGCGATGCGGGAAGAACGGATAGTCCTGGTGCAGCGGGAACGGCGAACCGTTCTCCGGCGGCTTCACGAACAGCTTCGTGTGGTGCAACTGGACGTTCTCGACGCCCATCACTGCAGCGGCCACGTCCGTGAACCGCGGGTCCACCAGCAGCCGGGAGAAAGCGGCGTCGTAGAACTGTGCGTCGTGCAGATGTTGCAGGCTGGTCGGCGCCATCGACATGTCCCGAGCTGCCGCCCAGGTGGGGTCGTCGTCGCGGTTCAGCCGGGCCAGCAACCGGTGGCTGGTCTCCCGGTGCGCCGCGGCCTCCTCCTTGCTGAGCAGGCCTTTCACCAGCACGAAGCCGTTCGCCGCGTACTCCGCGGCCAGCTCCGTCGAGCTCTCGGTGATCGTCATCTCCAGTCCTCCTGGTAGGGGTACCTCCGAGCCTAGGAACATCGGCGCCCGGGCGGGAGACCCGCACCGGACGCCGATGTTCGCGAGACGGACAAGGCGTGCCCTGAACTGCTCGCGGAGGTGAGCGGCGACGCGCTACAGATCACGAACTACAGCTTCCGTGTCAGCAGCCGGATCAGGCTCGATCTCTTGCGTTGTGCGCCTGGGGAAGCCAATCGCGGCCGTCAGCGCACCCAGGGCTGCGACGACGAAGATCACCCAGAACGCGGCGTGGAAAGCGTTCACGGCCGCCAGTCCGCGGGCCGCTTGGTCGGCAGCATCGGCGATCTCGCCGGCTCGCGAGACGAGGACCGTCGACACGGCGGCCACGCCGACGGCGCCCCCGATCTCGCGCAGGGTTTCCACGAGCCCGGACGCCAGACCGGTCATCGAGTGCGTGACACCGGACAGAGCGCCGATCTGTGCGGCCGGAGCAGCCATTCCCCCGGCCACGCCAGCTAGGAGCAGCGCCGGCAGCAGGTCGGTTGCGAAGTCCCCTCCAGCCGGAACCCGCGTCAGCAACAGTGCCGAGATCGCGAGGAGCGATTGGCCCGCGACGAGCAGGCGCCGCACACCCACCACCGCAACGAGCTTCCCTCCCGTGATCCCAGCCGCCACGAACGACGTCGCCGTTGTGGCGAGCCAGGCGACGCCCGTCCGGGTCGGCGAATAGCCGAGAACCTGTTGCATCAGCAGTGAGCCGAGGAAGATGAAGGCGAAGAACGCTCCGAACGTGAAGAACGCCGACAGGTTCGCCGCCACCAGCGTGCGGTTGCGCAGCGCCGAGCCGGGCACCAGCGGTGACCGGGACCGCCCTTCGATCCGCACGAAAGCGGACAGCATCAAGACGGAAGCGGCGAACAGTCCGAGCGTCGACGCGGAACCCCAGCCGAAGTCGCTGGCGCGGTTGAGCGTGTAGACGAGCAGGAGCAGGCCTCCGGTCACGGTGACCGCGCCGGCGACGTCGAAGCGTTCGCTCTCGCGACGGTCGCCAGCGTCGACGGGCAGGAAGATGGCCGCCATCGCGATGAGAAGGACGCCGATCGGAACGTTGATGAGGAAGACCCAGTGCCAGCCTGCGCCGTCGGTGAGCAGACCACTCGCGATCACGCCGACCGACGCCGACACCCCGGTGACGGCGCCGTAGAGCCCGAGCGCGCGATTGCGCTCGGCGCCTTCCGCGAAAGTCACGGCGAGAATCGAGAGGGCGGCCGGCGGGATGAGCGCCGCCCCGAAGCCCTGCAGGGCCCGGGCGCCGATCAGGAGCTCGGCGGATCCCGCCACGCCCGCGACCAGTGAGGCGAACGAGAACAGTGTCAGTCCCGTCAGTAGCATGCGGCGGCGCCCCAAAAGGTCGGCCATCCTGCCGCCGAGCAGCAGGAATCCGCCGAGCATGAGGCCGTACGCGATGACGATCCATTGCAAGGTGCTCTGCCCGATGCCGAGATCCTGCTGGATCGAGGGCAGGGCGACATTCACGATCGCAACATCGAGCACGACCATGAACTGCGCCGCGCACGCCAGTACGAGGACCATTCCTCTATTTGTGTGTGCCTTGGTTCCCACTATGGATTCCTTTGACGTCTCGATGAGCGCACGTTCCAACTCCTCAATGGGCCGTACGTCGATGGTTCCGGTCTGCGCGCAAACGCGCGCTCGACGAGCGACGCTACGGCTGCTTAGCCGCTAGTCGTCCAGGCTGCCCATGGTCAGGTTGACGGTGGTCCCCGTCATCCCGCTGGCCTTGTCGGACGCCATGAACACCGCCATGTTTGCCGCCTCGTCGAGCGTCATGAGCCGTCGCGGGTGGGTCCTGCTTGCGAGGAGCTCTTGCCACTGTTCCCAGGTCATGCCCGATGCCTTGGCGCGAGGCAGGAAGGCGTCCTTGATCGTGCGTGTCTCCGGCATGCCCTGTGGTCGCAGACCGACCACGCGAATGCCGTGAGGTGCGAGCTCGGCGGACAGATCTCGAGTGAGTGCCTCCTTGGCGGCCTGCGCCGGACCGTAGCCTCCCACCAAGGGGAGGCCCGTCCGCGAGTGGAGCGCGGTGACGGTCATGATCACCCCCGACTGGCTCGGAATCATGCGCCGTGCGGCCAGGCGCGCGGTCAGGAAGTACGACGTGGCGTAGGTCGCGAACGGCAGGGAGAACTGCTCGACACCCAGCTCGGCCAGGGGAACACCCACAATCTCCGCATTCGGGATCCCGACCGCGTTGAACGAGATATCGACGCGGCCCGCGCGATCGATCACGGACTGCAGATGCCTGTCCACAGCCTGCTCGTCCAGAGCGTCGACCTCCGCCGCCTCGGCGGATCCGCCGGCGGAAACGATGTCCTTCGCGACAACTTCCACGGGCGCCAGGGAGCGCCCGGTAAGGAAGACCTTCGCTCCCTCAGCCGCGAAGGCGCGTGCGACAGCGCCGCCGATCCCGCCTCCGGCTCCGTAGATCACCGCAACCTTGTCGTGCAGCAACATCTTTGGTTCCTTTCAGTGTCCGGGTGGTCAGACCTGCCCACCTCATGAGTGAGGACGGCTGAGACTCACCTTCGGGGTGTCTGCCGGGTTCGCCGTCCATCGGCGTCCGGATCGTCAGAGCCGTCGATGAGGTAGACACCGCGACGTCGAGAAAGGGGCGGCCGCCAACCGCCCCCTTCGGCCCTCGGCCGGTGTCCATACAGGAAGTGCGACAAGATGCGGGAAGAGGGTGACCCGAGGGTGGGAGAAGTGGCCGCCGACTTGATCTCAAGGGCGCGGGCCGGGGACGGCGACGCGTTCCGGGAGCTGACCGAGCCGCACCGCCGGGAGCTGCAGGTGCACTGCTACCGGATGCTCGGATCGTTCCAGGACGCCGAGGACGCCCTGCAAGACACGCTGCTGGCCGCCTGGCAAGGCTTCGGAGGGTTCGAGGAACGCGCCTCGCTGCGCACCTGGCTCTACCGGATCGCCACCAACCGGTGCCTCAACGCGCGCCGGTCGGCCAGCCGACGCCTAGCCAAGGAGTGGGACGTGCCCAAGGTCGAACCGCCCGAACCGACCCAGCTCGGCGAGGTCGTCTGGCTCGAGCCATTGCCCGACGCCCTGCTCGAAGGTGCCATCGACGCGCCGCTCGGCCCGGAGGCCCGCTACGAGCAGACCGAATCCATCTCCCTGGCCTTCGTGACCGCCCTTCAGGTCCTGCCGCCTCGCCAGCTCGCCGTGCTCATCCTGCGCGACGTCCTCGGATTCCACGCGAACGAGGTGGCCGACATGCTGGACTCGAGCGTCGAGTCGGTCAAAAGCGCCCTCAAACGGGCGCGCGCCAGCCTGCAGCACCGACGGCCCACGACCGACGACCGCGAACCGCCGCCCGCCTCCGACTCACCCTCCGAGGATGCGATCGTGGCGAAATTCGTCCGCGCGTGGGAGTCCGCCGATCTCGACGCGCTGGTGGCCCTTCTGACCGACGACGTCTTCATGTCGATGCCACCGATGCCCTTCGAATACGAGGGCCGAGATGTCGTGGCCCGCTTCTGCGCCAGCATCTTCCGCGCAGGTCGACGGTTCGACCTCGTCCCAACGCGAGCCAACGGTCAGCCGGCGTTCGGGGCTTACCTGCGCGCCGCCAACGGAATCCGCCACGGGACCGGCCTCTACGTCCTCACCCTCACCGGCGACCGGATCTGCGCCATGACCCGCTTCGAAAACAGCGTCCTCCCATCGTTCGGGCTACCGCGATCGCTCCCCAGCCCATAGCCAGCATCCAAACGATGGATCTGCGCGCCGGCGCAAACGGGGGGTCGCGGTCAGAGGCCGAGTTGGCCCAGCCGCACGCTGATGCGCGGATCCGTCGATACCACCGGCGAATCGGTTCGCACCCATGGATCGCCGTCGAAGTACGTCTGGAAGATCTTCTCCGCGGTCCTGGTCGCCAGCGCCTGGCTGGTCAGCGTCGGGTTCGGGCCACCCAGACCGTTCGACAGCGCCGAGTTGTCCGCAATGAACAACCGCTTCACAGCGCGGGTCTCACCGCGGGCGTCGAGCACCGAGTTCTGCTCCGACTCCCCCATCCGCATCGACGACTGGACGTGCAGGATCAGCGGCGCCCAGTCGACCCTGTACACCGTCTTCGCTCCGGCGCCACGCAGCAGTTCGGCCGCCTTGCGCGCCATGAATTCGCGGTTCTTCAGCGTCCGCTTCGTGCGCTTCCGCTGCTTGAAGGTGACCTTCGGGATCGGCCCGTTCTCGTCGGCCGGCAGTGCCGAAAGGGTGACCCTGTTCTGCGCTTCGACGTCGTCGTCGGTGATCACCAGCACGGTCAGCAGTTTGTCGATACCGCCGGCCATCAACTCCTTGAGTTCCGGGCCCATCACGCGCCCGGCCGGACCGTCCCACGGCCCGGTCTTGCCGCGCCCGTTCTTGTACTGCCCACGGATCCCGCTGTCCGACAACGTCCCGCCGAAGGCGCTCAGCGCCGGCGGCAGGCCGACGTTCTCCAGTCCCCCGTACGGCGGGTAGTCCAGCCGCGCACTGGATCCCACCCCCTTCGGATTACCGGTGTACTCGTCGAAGGACCCGATCATCCAGTCGAAGAAGTGATCGGTGTACCCGCGCCCGACCCAGCCGTTCGGGTTCGGCAGCCCACTGTTGAACCACAGCCGCGGATTCTCCGTACAACCCCCGGACATCACCACGATCCGGGCGTCCTCCCGGTGCTCCTCACCGGACACGTTGTCCCGCCAGGTCACCCCGGACGCAGTCAGTACTCCGTGCCGCGATTCCGTGTGCACCCGAGTCACATACGCATCCGCGATCAGCTCGATCGGTTTGCCACCCCGGGCCCAGACGTTCGCGGTCAACGCCATCGGCACGTAGCTGTTGTCCGTCGAGCGCTTCGCGAACTGGTTGCGCGGGGCACCGTTCGGCCGCATGCAGCCCTGGAAGCAGTAACCA
>Ga0193717_1000428_pt1 | contig 29114 bp, 26 predicted proteins | sample U2c2metaG_FD_145900 | JGI IMG/M metagenome (GOLD analysis project Ga0193717, IMG submission 145900) | Soil microbial communities from a riparian zone of the East river system, Colorado, United States - U2c2 | ecosystem: Environmental > Terrestrial > Soil > Riparian zone | place: USA: East River...
GCAGCGGTCGTAACTCAGATGTTCTTGGTGGAACGCGGATTCGGCGGCCGAACAGTCGAATCGGTCGGACATCGCGAGGCCGAAGTCCGCGAAGTAGAGGCGCTCGCCGTCGGTCAGGATGTTCTGGAAATGGGCGTCGAAATGCAGCAGGCCATGGGAGTTCATGAAGGCGACGCCGTCTTCGAGCGCCCGTTCCACGAAGGCGTAGGCCGATTCGCTGCCCTTGCCCAGTTCGGCGGTGAGCCAGTCGTGCAGCGTTTGGGGTACGTACTCGAGGAACAGCACCACGCTCGACTTCGCCTGTTCGAGAGCCTCGATCCGGGTGCGGACAGCCGGTGATCCTGCCCAGTACTCGACGGCTTTGCCGATGTCCCGCAGTTCCTCCGGCAGCGGTTGTGCGGCCTGCGGAAGGACTCTGTAGTGGTACATCAGCGGGAAACTCTCGTTCTGACCGTCGAGCACCCAGTTGGTCGTCATGATGTGCACGGCCAGTTCGCGCCAGACGCCGAATCCCGGGCTGCCGATGCCGTACTGGCAGAAGGTGGGCAGGTCGAAGAGGTTCGCGGTGGAGTGGGCGTCGAGCTTCTCGATATCAGTGAGCGGGACGCGTTTCACGAAGACAGGCGTGCCGTCGATGTCGAGCAGCACCGACCTGCCACCGATCCCTGAGCCCAGCGGCTTGGCGTTGTCGACGAGTTCGCCGAGTTGCCGATCGCTGAGCAGCGCCAACGCCGTCGAGACAGCACTGTAGGTGTTAAGACGGCACATCGTGTCGGTCGCCCCGGTTCCTGGTCTTCGACGATGCTTGTCGTGCAATCCGTCCCAGTCTGCCAATCTTGAGCCGGTTCCGCGCATCCGTCACGAGTGAAAGTTCAAGTGCACCACTTTGGTTTCGGTGAAGCTGATCAGTTCTTCGGCGCATTCCTCGCGGCCAAGGCCGGAGGACTTCACGCCGCCGAAAGGTGTGCCAGGGAAGTGCCGGGAAGAATCGTTGATCCAGACGTACCCGGCTTCCAGCCGGGCAGCGACGCGGTGCGCGCGCCGCAGGTCATCGGTCCACACGGACGCCGTGAGACCGTACTCGACCGAGTTGGCGATCCGCACCCCTTCGTCCTCCCCGCGGAAGGTGAGCACCGACAGGATCGGCCCGAAGACCTCCTCCGTGGCGATGCGCATTCCCGGCTCGACATCGCCGTAGACGGTCGGCCGGACCACGAGCGCGCCGGGCCGTTCGGGGATCTCCGCGGAAACGCCACCGGCGAGCAGAGTGGCACCGTCGCCCTTCGCGATGTCCAGGTAGCGCGTGACCTTGGCGAACTGGTCGTGCGAAACCAAGGCACCGACGTCGGTGCTCTCGTCGAAGGGATCACCGACGCGCAGCGCGCCGACCAGGCGCAGGATCTCCTCGACGACCCGGTCTCGGCTGTCCTCGTGCACGACGAGCCGGGTCGTGGAACCGCAAGACTGGCCGGCCCAGGCGAAGTTCATCCCGCCGACGACCGATTTCGCGACCGCGACCGGATCGGCGTCGGGGAAGGCGACCATGGCGTTCTTGCCGCCGAGTTCGAGGCTGATCTGCTTCACGCCGGTCTCGGCCGCGGCCTGCTGGATCTTCAGGCCGGTCGCGGCGCTGCCGATGAACGCGATCCGCCGGATCGCCGGATGCCGCACGACGGCCTCACCTGTGGCCGGGCCCTGGCCGGTGATGATCGACAGCACCCCGGCCGGAAGCAGATCCGCGACCAGTTCCCCGAGCAGCAGCGCGGAAAGCGGGGTCTGGTGCGGGGGTTTGAGGAGGACGCAGTTCCCGGCGACCAGCGGCGCGGCGATCTTGCCCGCGGCGAACATGATCGGGTGGTTGTACGGGATGATCCGCGCGACAACGCCGATCGGCTGGCGGACGGTATAGTGCAGCGCGTCCGGCTCGAGCGGAACGGTTTCGCCCGCCAGCGCGGCCGACGAATCGGCGAAGTACTCGAGCATGGCAGCACCGGAATGAACATCCGATGTGGACAGACGGACGATGTTGCCACCGTCCAAAGTATCCAGTGCGCCCAGTTCGACCGCGTGTTCCCGCAGGCGCGTGGCGATCCGCCGCACAATCGCCACGCGCTCGCGCAGCGGTGTCGCCGCCCAAGCCGGAAACGCCTTCTGCGCCGCGGTCACGGCGGCCTCGACGTCGGACGCGTCCGCGTCCGGCACGTCTGCGATGACCTCACCGGTCACCGGGGAGAGATTGCCGTATCGCGCACCGCCCATGGCACGAACGAGTTCGCCACCGATCAGTAGCGACCAGTCGTGAGCCCGGGTTTCGGCGGCCAGTGCGTCGACGTCGAGTGCGCCGGTGGTGGTGCGGTTGAGGGAAAAGACCGACACGATCGTGCTCCTTTGTCGGGAATCGTCAGGAAAAGGTCCGGATGAGGTGGTCCCATCCGGCGTTGATCTGGCTGTCCGGCCAGCATTCGTCGCGTTTGGCCGAGACCTCCGCGGCGTCCGACCACGAATGGGAACCGCCTGCCGCCATCGCGGAAAGCTGGACCTGGCAGGCGCGTTCCAGCAGCACGGCGTACATCACCGCGTGCGCGGCGTCCTTTCCCGCAGTCACCAAGCCGTGACGCGGGAGCAGGCACGCGAGCGCGTCGCCCAAGGTGTTCGCGAGTTCGGCGCCGAGTCCGGCGGTTTTGATCAGTCCACCGGTCCGGGTGAAGCGCGGAATTTGGGGATCGGTGAACAGCACACCGTCGTGGCTGAGCGCGCGGAGCGGGACGTCCAGGGAGCTGAACGCGTTGGCCGCCATGGCATGCGTGTGCACCACGCAGTGCACGTCCGGACGACAGCGCAGGATCTCCGCGTGAATGGGGTATTCGAGGTGACATTTCCCGGTGCCGGACAGGATCTCGCCGCTGGGCGACACGAGGATCACCCGTTGCGCGTTGACCTCGGCGAAGCCCCAGCCCGCGGTCTTCATCCAGAATCCGCGCCCTTCCGGGTCCCGAACGGACACGTGGCCCCAGATGAGATCGGTCTGACCGGCCGACGCCAGCGCCTGATGCGCCCGGACGACCTCGCTGATCACTGCGCACCCACAGCGGTGGGGGCGGCTTCTCGGCTGCCGAGTACGACCAACGCGGTCATCACAGTGGCCGATAGCAGAGCCGAAACGATGAAGGTCAGGAAGACGGCCTGAGGTCCGAGCCCGGCGGAAAGCGTTAGCCCGCCCAGTGAAGGGGCCACCACCGCACCGAGCCTGCCGACACCGAGTGTCCAGCCGATCGCGGTACCGCGCAGCTGGGCGGAGTAGGAGTCGGCCACGGCCGACGTCATCAGGATCAGCGCCGAATGCGCACCCGCGCCGACCAGCGCGATGGACACGAGCAGCGGGCCGATCGCGGACGCGCTGAACAGCAACGCGGCGATACCTCCGGCGGTCAGCAGCGCGCAGAAGACCGCCATGCGGCGCGTACCCACCCGTTGCGCCGCCGCCACGATGAGGAACGAGCCCGCGACCGCGCCGATGTTCAGCGTGAGCGAAAACTGCAGCGCCGACGAGAGCGGGTAGTGCAGCTGACGCATCAACGTGGTCAGCCAGGTGTTCAGCCCGTACCAGGTGAGCAGGTTGGTGAAGGTGGCGAGCGCGAACAGCAGCGTGGTGGCCAGCAGCGTGCGCCCGAAGAGCGCGGAGATCGGCGGGGTCGCGGACGCCCGTTCGAAGCTGCGGGACTCCGGAAGCCGGATCGCGGTCAGCACCAGGATGACCACGGAGATCGCCGCGCCGAACGCGAACATCGGCCTCCAGCCGTAGGCGGGGAGGATCCAAAGCCCCAGCAAGGACGCCGTCGTGCCTCCGATGGGAACACCCGCCATGAGGATCGTGACCGAAAGCCCGGTCCGCCCGGCGGGCATGTACTCCTTGGCGAGCGCGAGCGCCGCGGGCAAGGCCGCCCCCATCCCGGCGCCGGCGAGGAACCGGTACAGGCCCAGCTGCCAGGGCGCCATCGCCAGCGCGCACGCCGCGGTCCACAGCGCGAACCACGCGGCGGAGAGGACAACCACCCGGCGCCTGCCCAGTTTGTCGCTGAACCTGCCCCCGGCCAGCGCTCCGATCACCATTCCCAGGTAGACGAAGCTGCCGACTGTTCCCGCTGTCGCGCTGGTGAGCCCCCACCCCGGTTGCGCGAGCAGCGACGGCAGCAGGGCGCCGTACACGATCAGGTCGTAACCCTCGGCGATGACCACCAGCGCGCAAAGCGCGACCACGGCCCAGGGTCTGGTGCTGCGAGTGGGGCTCATCGGAACTCCTCATCGTCGATCGGTCCGATACTCAAGGTAGAGTCCTAACAATCAGAATTCAAGTCCTTGATATCAGGACTCACTCGTCCTATCTTGAAGGCATGAGCTCGTGACAACCGGGCATGGGAGGTTCCGTGGACAGCCGAACGCAGGGCGAAAGCGTCGTCGCGATAGTCGGCGCGGGTCCGGTGGGGATGACCGCGGCGGCGTTGCTGGCCTCTCGCGGGCTGCGGGTCGTCGTTCTCGAGCGCAACGCGAAGACGAGCGACGAGCCGAAGGCGATCAGCATCGACGACGAGGCCTTGCGCGTGTACCAGGCCGCCGGTCTCGACGAGCGGCTCATGGGGATCATCGTTCCCGGCACTGGAACCCGGTACTACGGCGGTGATGGCCGCCCCCTGTTCCAGGCGCGGTCCGCGGTGCCGTACCGGCTGGGGTTCCCCTTCAAGAATCCTTTCGCCCAGCCGGATCTGGAGCGGGAACTGTTCGACCACCTGGCCGAGCATCCGCTGGTGGACCTGCGCATGGGCACCGCCGTGACCGGTGTCCGCCAGGACGCGGACGGCGTCGAGCTGGACGACGATTCCGGCCGCACGATGCGGGCGACATACCTGCTCGGCTGCGACGGTGGCCGCTCGAGGGTGCGCGAACTGCTCGGGATCGGCATGACCGGCCGCAGCTACGACGACGTCTGGCTGGTCGCCGACGTTCTCGGCGACCACCACGACGAGCGTTACGGGATGCACCACGCCGAACCGGACCGCCCGCACGTCGTGATCCCGGGGTGGGGCGGGCGCTGCCGGTACGAGTTCCTGCTGCGGCCGGATGAAGGCGTCGCCGGCGAGCGGCCGCCGTTCGAACTCATCCGGACGTTGCTCGAACGCTTCCGGCCGATCACGCCGGAACAGGTCGAACGGGCGGTGAACTACAAGTTCAACGCGTTGGTCGCCGACCGGTGGCGCGACGGCCGCGTGTTCCTGCTCGGAGACGCGGCGCACATGATGCCGCCCTTCGCCGGACAGGGCCTCAATTCCGGGATCCGTGATGCCGCCAACCTCACCTGGAAGATCGCCGACGTCCTGGCGGGGCGGCTCACGGAGTCCACTTTGGACACCTACGAGCTGGAACGGCGGCCGCACGCCGAAGCCACCGTCCGGCTGTCCGCGCGGCTGGGCCGGATCGCGATGACGACCGACCATCGCCTCGCGAGCAGGCGCGACCACTGGTTGCGCACCGCATTGACCTCCGAACGCGGCCGGGTCTTCTTCGAGCAGATGCGTTACCGGCCGCAGCAACGCTACGACCGTGGGCTCGTCGTCACCGACGCCTACCTGCCGACCGGGATCCCACTGGGCCAGCCACGGGTCTTCGACACCGCGGAGCACCGCACCCGGATGCTCGACGAGGTGCTCGGCAAGGGCTGGGGACTGCTGGGCGTCAACGTGGGCGAAGCCGATTACGCCGACGCGCTGGCGCTCACCCACCCGCTCGATCCCTCGGTCGCCCGCGTGACGCTCGACGACCGTCTCTCCCGCGGCGCCGACGGATTCCGCTCGCTGGTCGACGTCGACGGGGCACTCGACGACGAGTTCGCGCCGTATCGCGGCCGGTTCGTCCTGGTGCGGCCTGACCGGTTCGTCGCGGCTATGGGGCGCCCCGGCGAGGTTCCCGCGCTCGAACGCGCACTCGGTCTGCCCGCCCTGTCCGAAATCGCCTGAAGGAAGGTCATCCATGAACAACATCGAACGGACGGTTCTCGCCGAACCCGCCGCTGCGGGGACATTGCGCCACACCGCGACGTCACATATCGGCTTCCGCGTGCCGGATGTACCCGCCACCGCCGAGTTCTACGAACGCGTGCTCGGGCTGGTCGTCCAGGATTCGCTGCCCGGCGGCGGCTCACGTCTGGGTTGGGGCTGCGGGCACCACGTGCTCGACCTGCTTCCCGGCGAACGCGCCTTGGACCACACCGCCTTCGAAGTACGCGATGAAGGCGGTCTCTACGGGGTCGAGAAAAGGCTACTCGAGGCCGGATACGCCGTCGCCGAACTCGATCAGTCCTATTTGGACTCCCCCGTCGGCGAAGCCCTCGGCCTGGTCTGCACCGATCCGGACGGCACGACCGTGCAGTTCCATACCGCGGTGCGGCGGCACGGCGAGCACGCCGCCGACACCGGACGGCGGCCGATCAAGTACCAGCACGTCACCGTCGGGACCGCCGACGTGGCCAGGCTGGTGGAGTTCTACGTCGGCGTGATCGGCTTCCGCATCTCCGACCAGCTCGCGGACGGGCGGTTCGCCTGGCTGCGCAGCGATCGCGACCACCACACCCTCGCCATCGTCCACACCGGACGGACCGGAGAGCTCGACCACTATTCCTACGATCTCGCTGAATGGGCTGATTTCAAGGCCTGGTGCGATCGACTCACCGCGGACGAGGTCGACGTGGCCTGGGGACCGGGCAGGCACGGCCCCGGCAACAACCTGTTCGTCTTCTTCGACGACCCTGCGGGACACCATATCGAACTGTCCGCCGAGCTGGAGAAGTTCCACGACGACCGCGTCACCTACCTCCCGCGACGCTGGGATCCGGTACCACGCAGCGTGAATCTCTGGGGCGGCCAGCTGGCCTCCTGGCGGAAAACCTCCGAAGGGAACTGACATGCCTTACGCGAGTTACCAACACCAGGGCGTGCGGCGCGTCGGCCGGGTGGACGGCACCCGCCTGATCCCGCTCGACGGCCTGACCGAACTCGGCAAGGACACCACAGCGGACGTCCTCGATCAGGCTGCGGAACTGCCTGACAAGGCTGTCGACGTCGACGACGTGTACCTGCGCCCCGTGGTGCCGAATCCCGACAAGCTCATCTGCGTCGGCCTGAACTACGTGGCCCACGTCGGCGAATCCAAGCGGCAGCTTCCCGAATATCCCGTGTTGTTCACGAAATTCGCGTCCAGCCTGATCGGCCCGCGCGACGACATCGAGCTGCCGCCGGAATCCGGGCAGGTCGACTACGAAGCCGAACTCGCGGTGGTCATCGGCCGCGAAGGACGCCGCATCACCCCCGGAAACGCGCTGGAGCACGTCCTCGGGTACACCGTCGCCAACGACGTGACCATGCGCGACTACCAGTACAAAACGCATCAGTGGCTGCAGGGCAAGGCCTGGGACCATTCGACCCCGCTGGGTCCGTACCTGGTGCTACCCAGCGAAACCGATGTCAGCGCCGCCGGCGTCAGAACCCTGCTAGGCGGGGAAAAACTCCAATCCTCGGACACCTCGCGCCTGATCTTCGACATCCCGACGCTGATCGCGGCGATCTCGGAATTCACCACCCTGCTGCCCGGCGACGTCATCCTCACCGGAACGCCAGGCGGGGTCGGCTACCGCCGCGAACCCCAGCTCTTCCTGAAGGACGGTGACGAGATCACCGTCGAGGTCGATGGAGTCGGCACCCTGGTGAACCGTGTTCGCGCGGAACGGGTCAGCTAGTCACGACGCGGGTCCGGGCGGTGATGTCCTCTGCTGCGGTGAGTACCGCGTCGATGATCTCCCGCTCGAGCCCGGGGGTCACCCGGGAGGCGACGGCCGCGACGCTGACCGCCGCGACGACCCTGCCGGTGTCGTCGCGGATCGGCGCCGCGATCCCGAGGACGTCGTGGTCGAGCTCCGAGCGGGAGATCGCGTAGCCGTCCGCGCGAATCTTCTCGAGCCGCGTCAGGAGTTCGCCGACGTCGGTCAGCGTCGACGCGGTGAATTCGCGCAGCGGCGCGGCCCGCAGTGCCGCTTCGGCTTCCGCGAGGGGACTCCACGCGAGCAGCACGAGCGCCGACGCGCCGGCGTTGACCGGAAGCGTGCTCCCGCGTTCGTAGGAGATTCGCACCCGGTGCGTCTCCGATTCCGCCCGGTCGAGGCAGACCACGAGGTCACCGACCCGCCGGGTGAGCAGCACGGTCTCGTGCACCTTGGCCGCGAGCCCGGCCATCACCGGCGCCGCGGTCTCCGTCAGCCCGAAGGACTTACGGGCGAGCCTGGCGAGTTCGAGCACCCGCAGGCCGAGCCGGAAGCCACCACCAGGCGCTTCCTCGAGGAAATGGTTTGTCACCAGGCTCTGCAGGTACCGGTAGGCCGTCGACTTGGCGACCCCGAGCCGGGTGCTGACAGCCGCGCCGGAGATCACCGGCGTCTCGTCGGTGAACATCCCCAGGATGTCCAGGGCCCGATCAGCAGTAGAGTTCCGCTCCCGATACGCGCTCTCCTGTCCTGACATGCGAGATAGTATACCTGAAAGGTTGGACAACTCGGTGGGTGTGACATGACCGGCGGGACCACGGATGCGGGCGGGGAAGCAGCGCTCACCCTCCGCACCAAGACGGATGTGACCGACATGCCGATGCTGGAGGTGCCGAGGACCGACGCCTTCAGCATCGTCGCACTCGTCGGCGGCGCCTGCCGGATCGAAAGCCGCGCCGGCCGCGGCTGGTGCAAGGCCATCTTCACCGCCGGCGACGTCGGCATCACGGTGCCTGGCCGGGCGGTCGCGCTGCGCTGGCGACTGCTGGGCGACCAACCCAAGCGGACCGTCCACATCGGACTGCCGATGGCCGCGTTCGACCGTTACCTCGCCGAGGAATCCGGCCCGTCCCCCGACCTCCGCCGGCTCGACGTCCTGGCCACGCCTGATCCGGTGATCACCGCGATGGCGGCGTCCCTGGTCAAAGCCCGCGCCGCGGGAGCGGGCGCACTGCACGCGGACTGCGCGGCGCAATACCTGGTCGCCCACCTCCTCAGCCCGAAATCCACCGAGGAGCCCGAACTGCGCGTCCTTGGCGAACGGCAGCTCGGCGTCGCCATCGAGTACATGCGGGCCAACCTCGCCGGGCGGATCACACTCGAAGACCTCGCCCGCGAAGTCGCACTGAGCCGCTTTCATTTCCTGCGGCTGTTCTCCGCGACCACCGGCCGTTCCCCGGTCCGCTACCTCACCGAACTCCGGATCGAGACCGCGCGGCGGCAGCTGAGCGGCACCGCGGAACCGATCGGGCGGATCGGCAGGCAGTGCGGTTTCCCCAGCGCCAGCCACTTCGCCGCGACCTTCGCCAAGCACGTCGGCTGCACGCCGACCGAATACCGGATCCGACCCTGACGCAACCCCGTACCCACTTGCGGTCCTCGCGCGGGCAAGGACCCGCCTTCGTCGACGAAGTGGGCAGTGTCAGAGGAGCTTGTCCTGGGTGATCGGCAGCTCCCGGATCCGGCGGCCGGTCGCGTGGTAGACGGCGTTCCCGATCGCCGCCGGCACACCGGTGATCGGGGTTTCACCGAACCCCTTCGCGCCCAACGCCTGACTGCCCGGATCGGGCTGGTCGACGAACAACGTCTCGATCTCGGGGATGTCGGCGCTCACCGGGATCAGGTACGTCGACAGGTTCGGATTGGCGATCCGGGCCGTCCGGCGGTCGATGACGGTGTGTTCCATCAGCGCGTAGCCGATCCCCCAGGTCACACCGCCGATCACCTGGCCACGCGCGGTGCGCCGGTTCATCACGCGGCCGGGATCGTGCGCGGTGACCGCCCGGGTGACCCGGACCCTGCCCACCCGGGAATCCACCCGGACCTCGATGAACACCGCACCGGTCGTGTAGCCGGCCACGTTGGCCGTGGTCCCGTTCCCTTCGACGGGCTTCCCGTGCCGGCGCATGACGGCTTGGTAGCTGTCCCCGCGGTGGCGCTCGCCGTCGACGAACAGGTAGCCGTGTTCGGCGACGATCCGCTCCGCGGGCACACCGTGCAGCGGGGATCGCGGGTCGGCGATCGCGATTCGGATGACGGCGTCACGGACAGAGGCGGATGCCCGTTCGACGGCGCCGCTCAGGCTGTTGACCGTCGCGGACGCGGCGGAAAGCCCGGCCGCCGGGAAATCCGTGTCGCCCAGTTCGAACTTGACGGCATCGATCGGCGTGCCCAGGGTTTGCGCGACCACCTGTGTCATCACCGTGTAGGTGCCGGTGCCGATGTCCTGGGTTCCGGACCTGGCCAGCACCCGGCCGTCGATTCCCATCACGACCGACGCCGACGACGGGAACCCGTTGTAGGTATGGGCTTCCGTCGCCATGCCCCAGCCGACGAACTCGTGCCCGTCCCGGTTCGAGCCGGGTTTCGGGTTGCGGCGTGACCAGCCGAAGGCGTTGGCGGCCATCGAGTAGCACGTCCTGAGGTGCTTGCTGCTGAACCGCACTCCGGTCTCGGGATTGACCTCGGTGTAGTTGCGGAGCCGAAGCTCGACCGGGTCCAGTTCCAGCGCGTAACTCAGTTCGTCCAGCGCGGTCTCCAGGCCGAAGTGGGACGTCGTCTCCGGTGAGCGCTGAAAGCTCGGTGTCGCCACGTCCAGTTTGACGCCCTGCTGCCGGACGTGGAGATTCGGGCAGGCGTACAACATCCGCGAGGACTCGCTGCCGTTGAACAACGCGTCACTGGTCCGGGAAACCTGCTGCGTGCTGACGTTCACGATCGCGGTCAGGCGGCCGTCCCGTTTCGCGCCGAGGGTGACCTGCTGGCGGAACTCGGCGCGGTGCCCCGTCGACGAGTACATCTGCGCCCGCGAAAGCACGAGCTTCACCGGCTTGCCCAGCTGCCGCGCGATGGCCGCGGTGAGCAGGGTGTGGGGCCAGACCGGCCCCTTGGCGCCGAAACCACCGCCGAGGTACGGCGACAGGACGCGGATGTCTGAGGCGGGGACGCCGAGGGACCGCGAAAGGATCTGCTGGGTGACGCCGATGCCCTGGGTCGATTCGTGCACGGTGAGTTTGCCGCCGTCCCAGCGTGCGAGGGTCACCGATGGCTCGATTGGGTTGTGGTGGTGCGGCGGGCTCGAGTAGTGCGCGTCGATCTTGACGTCGGCCTGTGCCAGCCCTGCTGCCGGATCACCACGGACGACGTCGTTGGGCCCGTCGGAACCCGGAGGTGGGAGGTAGACCTCGTCGAGCGCGTCCTCGATGACCCCTTTCGGGGATTGCGTCTGGTAGGCGACGGTGACGAGCGTCGCGGCCTCCTGCGCTTGCTCCAGCGTCCGCGCGACGACGAGGGCGACAGGCTGTCCATTGTGGTGGATCACCTCGTCCTGCAGCGGGATGAAACCCTTGGCGTAAGGGAAGGACGCCAGTGTCAGGCGCGGGGTGTTGGCATGCGTGAACACCGCCTCGACACCGGGCGCGGTCTCGGCGGATCGGGTGTCGATACCGGTGGTCCGGCCGCGGGCGATCGTGCTCATCACCAGGTAGCCGTGGAGGACACCGGGCATTGGCGTATCCGCGGCGTAGCGGGCGCCGCCGGTCACCTTCGCGACGCCGTCGACTCGTTCCACCGGCAGGCCCACCACTTGTCTCATCGCACTCCTCCGAGGTCCTTCACGATGACGGAGAGGGCCCGTCGCAACAGTTCGATCTTGAACGCGTTGTGCTCCCTGGCGACCGCGCCGGCCACCGCTGCCTGCCCGGCGTCGGTGATCGAGGCCTCGGTGAGCGCGCGGCCGCGCAACGCCGCTTCGGCTTCTCTCGAGCGCCATGGTTTGGTGGCCACGCCGCCGAAGGTCAGCCGCACGTCCTGGACGACCTGGCCACGGAGGTTCAAGGCCGCGGCGACCGACACCACCGCGAACTCGAACGTGGCCCGGTCCCGGAGCTTGAGGTACCGCGACCGGAGCGCGAGAGCGGATGTCGGGATCTCGACACCGACGATCAGATCTCCGTGGCCCAACACGGTTTCCCGGTCCGGGCTGTTTCCCGGGAGCAGGTAGAACTCGTCGAACGGGATGCGGCGTTCCCCCGAGGGGCCGGTGGCCACCACGGTCGCGTCCAGGGCCAGCAACGCCACCGCGAGATCGGACGGCTGCACGGCGATGCAGCTCTCACTGCCGCCGAGGACCGCGTGCCCGCGATTCTCCCCGCCGATCGCCGAACACCCGCTTCCGGGGGCGCGCTTGTTGCACGGCGATCCCACGTCCCGGAAGTAACCGCATCTGGTGCGCTGCAACAGGTTTCCACCGATGGCGGCCATGTTCCGCACCTGGGGCGATGCGGATGCGAGCAGTGCCTCGGACAACACTGGGAACGTGCGGCGGATCAGCGGATGAGCGGCGACGTCACCCATCCTCGCCAGCCCGCCGATCTTCACCACCCCTTGCTCTTGGGTGATCCCGGCGAGCGGCAACCCGTTGATGTCGATCAGCTGATCGTGGATCTGCGCGCCGTCCTTCATCAGGTTGAGCAGATCCGTGCCGCCCGCGATGAACGTCGCACCGGGCCGGGAGCCGACCGAACCAACCGCGTCCGCGACGTCCCTCGCCTTGGCGTAGGTGAAGGCCTTCATCGCCGGACCTCCACGGCGGCGTCCTGGACGGCGGCCACGATGTTCGGGTACACCGCGCACCGGCACAGGTTGCCGCTCATCCATTCGCGGATCTCGTCGGCGGAGCCGGTATGTCCTTCTTGGACACAAGCGACCGCCGACATGATCTGCCCGGATGTGCAGGCACCGCATTGGAAGGCGTCGCGCCGGATGAACGCGGCCTGGACCGGATGCAGTTTCCCGCCTTGGGCGAGGCCTTCCACGGTGGTGACCGAGCAGCCGTCCCGCATGACGGCCAACGTCAGGCAGGACTTGATCCGCCTGCCGTCCACCAGCACCGTGCAGGCGCCGCACTCGCCGCGGTCGCAGCCCTTCTTCGTCCCGGTGAGTTCGAGCCGCTCGCGGAGCGCGTCCAGCAGCGTCACCCTCGGTTCGACCGCGAGCCGGCGCACTTGCCCGTTCACGGTCAGGGCGATGTCCACGGCCGGCTCCGCGACCGGTTCCCCCACTATCTCCTTGGCCAGTGCCGGGTCGGGCGCGACCAGAGCGGCCGCGGCCGCGGCACCACCGGCCTTGAGCACCGCTCGGCGATTGGGCTGGACTTCGGACATACCGCCTCCAACGACACGTTCCACAAAGGAACCGTTTCGGTCGAACGAAGGTCTATCACCGGCCGGACCGCGATGTCATCGGTTGCGGCCAGGCATCGCACCATCGCGACACTGCGTGGCAACATCACGACAGCCCTTGATGCCGGCGAGCCGGTCACTTCCGCGGGATCTGGTCCAGTTACGCCTCGAGAACCTGCCGGAGCGGGGCCCGCCGCGGTGGCGTATCGGGAACGTCAGATCCCTCGGTGGTGAACAGGTGCGACACGGCGCGGCGCACAGCCGCACTTATTGTGTGCGTGGACTGTGCTCGTGCGCGTGGCCATCAGGGTGCGGCGAACAGGGAGCGGAGGGCTTCGGCGAGCTGGGCCGGGTTGCGTTGTGGCGCCAGGTGCGTGCCGGGGACTTCGGAGAACGGCAGGCCGAGTTCCAGCGCGAGCACCTTCGCGGGCTGGTAGTGGTAGTGCCCGCGGCTGCCGGCGCCCGCTATCGGCGTGATGTCGACGGGCGACTTCCGCAGCACGGCCAGATCCGGCAGGTACTCGAAGAACGCCATGAGCTCGCGTTCGAACAGGGTCGCCCACTCGTTCTTGTTCGACAGCCGGACCGTGCGCAGGCCAGGCAACCCCGCGCCGGCGATCGCGCCGGCGAACCGGGTGAAGGCGCCCATCAGGTCACCGTTCTCGGCCAGCTTGACCTGCTCGGCGGCCGCGTCGAGCCAGCGATCGGCGTCCGGGAGGAGCCGCACGGCGGGTGGTTCGTGGGCGACGAGGTCGAGCACGGCGTCCGGGTGCCGGACCACGAGTTCCAGGCCGATCAGCGCGCCCGCGCTGGTGCCGAACACGGTCGCCTGCCCGGCGTCGACGTGTTCGAGCACGGCGTTCGCGTCCTCGGCGTGCCGCGCCACGGAGATCCGGCCTTCGGTGCGGTCGGTGCTCTTGAAGTGCCCGCGCCGGTCGTAGGTCACCACGGTGTAGTCGTCGCTGAACAGCTTGACCAGCGCCCGGTAGTCGTCGGCCGCGCCGATCCCGCCCGAGATCAGCAGCAGCGGCGGCCCGTCCCCGGTCGCGCGGACGTACAGCTCACCGTCGTCGACCGGGCAGTGAGTTTCCGAGACGCGGGGACTCTCCGAGATCATGAAAGCAGTCAAGCACAAGGCTTTCCGTTCTCAGAGGCTGCCCAGCCGCTCGATGGCTGCGTCCGCGTCGGCGACGATCCGCTCGACGAGTTCGCCCACCGATGGCAGGTCGGCGAGCAGCCCGACCACCTGCCCGGACGCGAGCACCCCCGCGCCGGTGTCGCCCTCGACCAGGCCCGCACGCAGCAACATCGGCGTGTTGGCCGCCATCAGGACCTGTGACCAGGTGCGATCGTTGCCCCGCTTCATCGCGACACCTTCGCGCACCAGCGCGCGCCACGAGCCGCCGGTGAGCCGCCGGAACCGGACGGCGTTGCGCGCGGCGCGGACCAGGCCCAGTGCGCGACCGGACCGTTCGAGCGCGTCGACCAGGTCCGTGCGGAGCACCCGGTGCGGCATACCGTCAACCTTTCGGGTGACAACTGTGTCGGTGAGTCCACGTTCGAGGTATGCGCTCTTGACGGCGTCCGGGACCGTGCTTTCCCTGGTCAGGAGGAAGCGCGTGCCCATCGCGACCCCCGCGGCGCCGTAGGCCAGCGCGGCGGCGAGCCCCCGGCCGTCGAAGAACCCGCCGGCCGCGACCACCGGGATGTCGACGGCGTCGAGCACCGACGGCAGCAGCAACGTCGTCGCGACCCCGCCGGTGTGGCCACCGCCCTCGCCGCCCTGCACGATGACCGCGTCGGCGCCCCAGCCTGCCACTTTGACGGCGTGCCGGGCGGCGCCGATGGACGGGATGACGACGACACCGTTCTCCTTGAGCCGCGCGATCATCTCCTGGCGTGGCGCCAGCGCGAACGACGCGACCCGCACGTTTTCCCGGATCAGCAGCTCGACCCGCTTCGGCGCGTCCTCGGCGTCGGCGCGGAGGTTGACGCCGAACGGATAGGACGTGCGGCTCTTGGTCTCCTTGACGGTCGCTTCGAGTTCGTCGTAGCTCATCGTCGCGGACGCCAGGATGCCCAGGCCACCGGCTTCGGCCGTCGCGGAGACCAAACGCGGACCGGCGACCCACCCCATCCCGGTCTGCACGATCGGATGCCGGATGCCGACGAGCTCGGTCAGCGCGGTCTTCACGACGGGACTTCCTTGTCCCGCAGGGACTTCGGGTCGATCACCTCGCGCAGCAGGCGAAGCTCCTCGTCGGTCGGCAGGCGGGATTCGGTGGTGGCACTGGTGTCCAGCTCGAACGTCGTGGCCGCGACGACTTCCTCCACCGTGACGCCCGGATGCACCGACAGCAGGCGCGGAGCGTGGTCGGTGCCGCCGAAGTCCAGCACACCGAGATTGGTCACCACGCGATAGAGGTCGTGAAACCGTTGTCCCGCTTCACGAGCACGCGCGAAACCGACACCGGAGACGACGTCGACCTCGTCCACGAACACGCGTTTGCTGTGCCGGGGAACCCAGTAGCTGGTGCGGTGGTTGACCGTGTTGCCCGGTCCGCCGCGCACACCGAGCAGCTGCTTCTTCGGCCGTTGGTGGTCGCCGATCGCGGAGATGTTCTGGTTGCCGTGCCGATCGACCTGGTTGGCCCCCATGACGACGTGCCGCTTTCCGTGCGGCACCACGGTGTCGAGAACTTTGCGGAACGGTTGCCAGCCTTCGACGACCGGTTTCTCGCTGGCGTCACCGGCGAGCAGGAACGCCTCGCCGTCGGACATCAGGAGGTCGGGTTCGAAGGTCAGGCGCGCCAGCCGGGCGCCCAGTGACGGCAGGAAACCCATGGGACTGATGACGATCTCGCCGTCACCGCGGAACAGCTCCGCGCAGGCGACGGCCGCGACTTCCGCGCGGGTACTCACGGCGCCTCCGTGAACTTGAGGACCTCGGCTTGGTAGCGGGCTTCGCCGCCGGAAAGGAACCTGTCGACGAAACCCGGCCAGACGTCGAGGTCCTTCGCGGATTCGGCGTAGTGCCGTTGGAACCGTTCGTCGCGGCCGTAATCCGGGGCGGCGGTGGTGAAATGCGCGCCGCGCGGGGTTTCGATCACGCCGTCGACGCTCGCGCGGTTGAGCAGCAGGCTTTGGACCGGTCCTTCCGCGAGCAGCTCCGAGGTGTCGACGACTTTTTCCACCGACACATAGCTTTTCGTGGCCGCGAGTGCGTAGAGGTCGTCGAAGTACGGGTCTGGGCCGAGGTATTGCGCGTTGCCCCGGGCGTCGGCCCGGTTGAGGTGGATCAGCGCGGCGTCGAGGTTCAGCGCGGGGACGGCGAGCAGCTCTTCGCCGTCTTCGTAGGGGGAGCGGACTGTGCGCAGCTCGGGGTTGAACACGGTGACGTCCGAGCCGAGGCCGGCGCGGGTCGGGAGGAAAGGAAGTCGTTGCGCGGCAGCGGAAAGCCCGGTGCCGAGGATGCCTTCGTCGTACTCGGTCACCTCGATCTCGCCCGCTTCGCGCACCCGGTTGAACCAGGGGTCGAACGGGATCGAGTCGAGTGTGACGAAGCCGAAGACCAGCCGCCGGATCTTGCCCGCCGATGCCAGCAAGCCGACGTCCGGGCCGCCGTAGGAGACGATCGTCAGGTCTTTGAGAGGCGAGCGGAGGATCGCCCGGATCAGTGCCATCGGTTTGCGCCGCGAGCCCCAGCCGCCGATGCCGATCGTCATCCCGTCGGCGAGTTCGGCGACGACCTCGTCCGGTGTCATGCGCTTGTCCATCAGGCTCCCTTGCTGTCGAGGAAGTCTTGCCTTGCCGCGTCCGAAACCCCGGCGAGGTTGAGTTCGAAGGTGAAGCCCTGCTCGTACCGATAGCTGCGGTGCACCGGCTGGACGTCGATGCCGTTCAGCGCCTGTTTCGCGGCGCGGATGACCCGGGTGTCCTTCGCGGCGATCTGCCGGGCGACGCCGAGCGCGGTCTCGTCGAGTTCCTCGCGCGGGACGACGGCGAACACGGAACCGTGGTGGTGCAACTGTTTCGCGTCGATCGTGCCGGCCGTGTAGTACAGCGCGCGCATGAGGTGCTGAGGGACCAGCCGGGACAGGTGCGTCGCCGCGCCGAGCGCCCCGCGATCGACTTCCGGCAGGCCGAAGGTCGCGTCCTCGCTGGCGACGACGATGTCCGCGTTGCCGACGAGCCCGACACCGCCGCCGAGGCAAAACCCTTGTACCGACGCGATGACCGGCACTGCGCACTCGTAGACGGCGGAGAACGCGGCGGCGCAGCCCTGGTTCGCGCCGATGAGCGCGGAGTAGCCCTTGTCGCGCTGGATTTCCTTGATGTCGACGCCGGCGTTGAACCCGCGGCCTTCCGCGCGGAGCACGACGACGTGGGTCTCCGGATCGGCTCCGGCCGAAGTGACGGCGGCCGCGAGATCGAACCAGCCTCGGACGGACAGGGCGTTGACCGGGGGAGCGTCGACCGTGACAACGGTGATCCCGGGTTCTGGTTGGTGCGTGGTGATGGGCATCGGCGCCCTTTCGGGTTACAAACCTAGCACTTGCTTGGTACGTTAGCAGGGTGCGCGATCCGGGTACAGCGGTGAACCTTGGCCTTGACGACGCCGTCGTGCTCGTCACCGGCGGTACGCGTGGCGTGGGCGCGGGAATTTCGCGTGCTTTCCGGCGTGCGGGTGCTCAGGTCGTGACGTGTGGGCGCACACCGCCCGAAGACACGGCGGACTTCTTCACCTGTGACATCCGCGAGCCCGAGCAGGTCGACGCGCTGATCGCGTCGATCGTCGAGCGGTACGGGCGGCTCGATGTCGTGGTCAACAACGCTGGCGGCGCGCCGCCAGCGGAAGCGGCGACAGCGTCACCCCGGTTCCATGCGAAGATCGTCGAGCTGAACCTGCTCGCTCCGCTGCTCGTGGCGCAGCGGGCGAACGTCGTTATGCAGCAGCAGGATTCGGGCGGGGCGATCGTCAACGTCAGTAGCGTGAGCGGGACCCGGCCGTCTCCGGGCACCGCGGCTTATGGCGCCGCCAAGGCCGGTCTCGACAACCTGACGGCGAGTTTGGCTATCGAGTGGGCGCCGAAGGTCCGGGTCAACGCGCTCGACGTCGGCCTGGTCCGTACTGAACTTTCTCACCTGCACTACAACGCTGACGTGGTGGCGAAGACCGTCCCGTTAGGACGGTTGGCGGAGCCGGACGAGGTCGGCAACTGCGCGGTGTTCTTGGCATCACCGATGGCTTCCTATGTCACCGGCGCGACTCTGGCCGTGCACGGCGGCGGCGAAGTCCCAGCGTTTCTCCGGGAGGAATCGTGACGGGAATCTTGGACGGCCGCGTCGCCGTCATCACCGGCGCCGGTCGCGGAATCGGCCGTGCGCACGCGCTGGCGTTCGCGCGCGAGGGCGCGGCGGTGGTGGTCAACGACCTCGGGCCGGCGCGGGACGTGGTCGCGGAAATCGAGGCGGCGGGCGGGAAAGCGTTTGCCAGCAACGAGGACATCGCCGACTGGGACGCCGCCGGACGGCTGATCGAGACCGCGCTGGAGTCGTTCGGGCGGCTCGATGTACTGGTCAACAACGCGGGCTTCCTCCGCGACAGGATGCTCGTCAACCTCAGCGAAGACGAGTGGGACGCGGTCGTCCGGGTGCATCTGAAGGGGCATTTCGCGCCCATGCGGCACGCGGCGGCGTACTGGCGAGCCGAGTCGAAAGCCGGGCGGCAACCCGACGCGCGGGTGATCAACACGAGCTCGGGCGCGGGGCTGTTCGGCAGTGTGGGGCAGGGGAACTACTCGGCGGCCAAGGCCGGGATCGCGGGTTTGACGCTGGTCGCCGCTGCGGAGTTTGCGCGCTACGGCGTGACGGTGAACGCGATCGCGCCGGCGGCCCGTACCCGGATGACCGAGGTGGCCTTCGCGGCGGACATGGCGGCGCCCGAAGAGGGTTTCGACGCGATGGCCCCGGAAAACGTGTCGCCGCTGGTCGTCTGGCTGGCCAGTGCGGAGGCCACGGGGGTGACCGGGCGGATGTTCGAGGTCGACGGTGGCCGGGTTTCGCTGACGCGGGGCTGGCGGCACGGCCAGGTCGAGGACAAGGGTGCGCGCTGGGAGCCTTCGGAGCTCGGGCCGGTCGTCGCGCGGCTGCTCGACGCTGGTCCGGATCCCGAGCCGGTGTACGGCGCCTGACCCGGTCTTTGCGGGAAAGTGTCGGTGGGCGGTGCGACACTGCGGGGATGACGTCTTGGCAGCAGTTCGAAAGCGAAGCGCCTGATCTCGCCGCGAAGGTGCGCGCGAAGTTTCTCGCGGAGAAGGAGCATGTACTGGCCACCTTGCGGCGGGACGGCTCGCCCAGGGTGAGTGGCAGTGAGGTCGAATTCAAGGGGCCGGATCTGTTGATCGGCTCGATGCTCGACGCCGTGAAGGCCCGCGATCTCCAGCGAGACGGCCGGTTCGCCATCCACGCCTCGCCGAAGGTCGAGGACGGCGGCGACGCGAAGGTCTCCGGAGTGGCGCACGAGGTCACCGATCCCGCGGAAGTGAAGGCGCTGCAGGGAAACGACGAACCCGCGCACGTGTTCCGGCTCGACCTGACGGAGGCCGTGCTGACCTGGGTCGACGCCGACACGCTGTACATCGACACCTGGCAGGCGGGCAAGCCGCTGGTCCGGTTCGCCCGCCCCGGCAACGGCCCCGCCACCCGCACCGAACTCTGACCCCGGGGAATGTGTCGACACTTTCCCCGGGTGGCTGAGCGCGCAACCAACTCGGGAATGTGTCGACATATTCCCCAGGAGGGGCCTAGAGGCGTTCGATGATGGTGGCGGTGGCCATGGCGCCACCGGCGCACATGGTGATGAGCGCGGTGTTGCCGTCACGGCGTTCGAGTTCGTGGAGGGCGGTCGTGATCAGCCGGGCCCCGGTGCTGCCGACGGGGTGGCCGAGCGCGATCGCGCCGCCGTTGACGTTGACCTTGTCCTCGTCGGGCTGGTGCACCCGCTGCCACGAGAGCACCACGGACGCGAACGCTTCGTTGACTTCGTAGAGGTCGAGGTCGCCGATCGTCATGCCGCTGCGCGCGAGAACCCGCTCGGTGGCCGAAACGGGCCCGTCGAGGTGGTAGTAGGGCTCCGCGCCGACGAGCGCTTGGGCGACGATGCGTGCGCGGGGACGCAGGCCGAGGGAGCGCGCGCGGTCGGCGTCCATCAGCAGGACGGCCGAGGCGCCGTCGGAGATCTGCGATGACGAGCCGGCGGTGTGGACGCCGCCTTCCATCACGGGCTTGAGCTTCGCCAGGCCTTCGACGGTGGTTTCGCGCAGGCCTTGGTCACGGCCGACCAACTCCGAATCGGCCTTCACCGGCACGACCTCGCGGTCAAAGTACCCGAACGCCCAAGCCACCGCGGCTTTCGCCTGCGAGGCGGCACCGAACCGGTCGACGTCTTCGCGGGTGAGCTGGCGGCGGGCGGCGATCCGTTCGGCGGCGCCGTACTGGTTCGGCATGTCGATCGACCACGAGTCGGGCCGGGGCGAACCGACGTCGGTACCGCGGTTGGCGCCCAGCGGGACCCGGCTCATCGCCTCGACCCCGCAGGCCACGCCGACGTCGAGAGCTCCCACCGCGATCAGGCCCGCGATCAGGTGGGCCGCCTGCTGCGCGGAGCCGCACTGCGCGTCGATGGTGGTGGCGCCGGTCGTCTGGGCGAGGCCGGCGTGGAGCCAGGCCGTCCGCGTGACGTTGCCTGCCTGTTCGCCGGCCTGCGTGACGTTCCCACCGATGACCTGCTCGACCAGTGCCGGATCGAGCCCGGCGCGGTCGAGCAGCCCGCGTTGCGCGGCGCCGAGGAGCTCGGCGGCGTGCAGGCCGGACAGCCAGCCGTTGCGTTTGCCGATGGGGGTGCGCACGGCCTCGACGATGACGGGTTCGCCCACGTGCGTCTCCTTTGTCCAGCGACTTCGATGCCCGTCAAAACTAGAACACGTTCCGGTTTTGCGCAAGGCATCGCAAGGTCAACCGCCATTTGGCTCCCGCCCGCAAGGACTCGTCCTACCAGGAGTTATGTCGTCTCGATCGGTGAAGTAAACGGGTTTAACCGAAACCCTTTCCATAGTTAACGCCGTATGCTCTAATCGGGTTTAGAACGTGTTCCAGGCATTCGGGCACAGGAGGTACTAGTGGCGACGCCGCTGATCCCCACCGGTTTCGATTTCACCGATCCGGACATCTACGCGACCCGGCTGCCGCTGGAGGAGTTCGCCGAACTCCGCCGGACCGCGCCGGTGTGGTGGAACCCGCAGCCCCGCAATCTCGCGGGCTTCCAGGACGACGGCTATTGGGTCGTCACGCGCCATGAAGATGTCAAGGAGATCTCGCGCGACAGCGAGCTCTTCTCGTCGAGCGAGAAGACCGCGATCATCCGCTTCGACGAGAACATGACCGAAGAGCGGATGAACGCCAACCGGCTGATCATGCTCAACATGGACCCGCCGCAGCACACGAAACTCCGGCGCATCGTGTCGAAGGGCTTCACGCCGAAGTCGATCGCGAAGCTGGAAGACGCGTTGCGCGACCGGGCCGAACGTATCGTCGAGGGCGCCAAGGCGAAAGGATCCGGCGACTTCGTCACCGACGTCGCCTGCGAACTTCCCTTACAGGCCATCGCGGAACTGCTCGGCGTGCCGCAGGAGGACCGGCTCAAGATCTTCGAGTGGTCCAACCAGATGGTCGCCTACGACGACCCGGAGTACGACCTCGAACCGCTCGAGGCGTCGGCCGAGCTCGTCGGCTACGCCTGGAACATGGCCGAAGCTCGCCGCAAATGCCCGATGGACGACATCGTCACGAAACTCGTCCAGGCCGACATCGACGGCGAAGCGCTGGCGTCCGAGGAGTTCGGGCTGTTCGTGATCCTGCTTGCCGTGGCGGGCAACGAAACCACGCGCAACGCGATCACGCACGGGATGAAGGCGTTCATCGACCACCCCGAACAGTGGGAGCTCTACAAGGAACAACGTCCCCGGACCGCGCCGGACGAGATCGTCCGCTGGGCGACGCCCGTGGTCGCCTTCCAGCGCACCGCGACCAGGGACACCGAACTCGGCGGCCAGAAGATCAGCAAGGGCGAGCGGGTCGGGATGTTCTACAGCTCGGCCAACTTCGACCCCGACGTGTTCGACGAGCCGGAGAAGTTCGACATCCTGCGCGACCCAAACCCGCACGTCGGTTTCGGGGGCACCGGCTCGCACTATTGCATCGGCGCGAACCTCGCCCGGCTGGAGATCGACCTCATCTTCAACGCCATCGCGAAGGCGATGCCGGACATCAGCGAGGTCTCCGCCCCCGACCGGCTGCGGTCCGGCTGGCTCAACGGCATCAAGCATTATCAGGTCAAGTACACCTGATCGGTTCCCATAAGGGACCATGGCGCCATGACCCGCGCCCTGATCGACGTCGAGATGTCCTTTCGAGTCACCAAGCCGGGCCGTGCCGCGCTCTCGGTCGCCGTCGCCGAGGGCGCCGCGGTGGACCGGTCCGCCCTCGAATTCCTCGGGCAGCCGGTGCCTTACACGACGGCCGATTTCGATCACGGCACCTTGGTGCACGTGCTCGACCTGCCGCTCGGTGCCGTCAAACTGCACTACACCGCCGAGCGCACGCTCAGGGTCGTCGAGCCGGCGGCGATCACCGACGCGGAGCTCGTGCTCTACACGCGGCCGAGCCGCTACTGCCCGTCCGACCGGATGGGCGGGATCGCGATGGCCCGGTTCGGCACGCTGCCGACAGTGCGTGAGCAGGTCGACGCCATCGTCCGGTATGTCAACGAGCAACTTGCCTACGTCGTCGGCGTGGGCGGCCCGAACGACGACGCGATCGACAGCATGCTTGCCGGGCAAGGGGTTTGCCGCGACTTCGCGCATCTGTGCGTCGCGTTGTGCCGGGTGATCGACATCCCCGCGCGGTTCGTCGCCGTCTACGCGCCCGGACTGTCCCCGATGGACTTCCACGCCGTGTTCGAGGCCGCGATCGACGGCCACTGGTACGTTTTCGACGCAACGCACCTGGCGCCGCGCAAGAGCATGACCCGCATCGCGACCGGCCGCGACGCCGCCGACACCGCGTTCCTCTCCACCCTGGGCAGCGAGATCGAGTTCGAGTCCAGCACCGTGCTGACCACCGTCGAGCCCGACCTCCCCGACGAAAACTGGTCCGACCTCGTCACCCTCGCCTAGCCCCTGGGGAATGTGTCGACACTTTCCCCAGGTAGGTGCGCGCGCAACCAACTGGGGAAAGTGTCGACATATTCCCCGGGTCAGGGTTTGGCGGAGCCGACGACCCACATGGAGAAGTACTGGGAGCCACCGCCGTAGGCGTGGCCGAGTGCGACGCGGGCGCCGTCGACCTGGTAGTCGCCCGCGCGGCCCATGACCTGCTTGGCGGCCTCGGAAAACCGGAGCATGCCGGACGCGCCGATCGGGTTCGACGACAGGACGCCGCCGGACGGGTTCACCGGCAGACGTCCGCCGAGCGCGGTCTCACCCGCCTCGGTGACCTTCCAGCCTTCGCCCTCCGCGGCGAAACCCAGGTTCTCGAGCCACATCGGCTCGAACCACGAGAACGGCACGTAGATCTCCGCGGTGTCCACTTCGGACAGTGGATCGGTGATCCCCGCTTCCTTCCACAGCGCGGCCGCGGCGTCGCGACCGGCCTGCGGGTTGACCTGGTCGCGCCCGGCGAACGTGGTCGGCTCGGTGCGCATGGCCGTCGCGTGGATCCACGCCGCACCACCGGGAACGGCGTCGCCGGCGGCCTCGTCGCCGAGCACCATCGCACAGGCGCCGTCCGAGGACGGGCACGTTTCGTCGTAGCGGATCGGGTCCCACAGCATCTGCGACGCCTGCACCGACTCGACCGTGATGTCGCCCTGACGCAGATGCGCGTACGGGTTCAGCGAACCGTTACGACGGTCCTTCGCGGCCACGATCGCCCCGATGTGCTCGGGCGCGCCGGACCGCCGGATGTACGAGCGGACATGCGGCGCGAAGTAGCCGCCCGCGCCCGCGCCGACCGGCATCTGGAACGGCGGCAGGATCGACAGCCCCCACATCGCGTTGGACTCGGACTGCTTTTCGTACGCCACCGTCAATACTCGTCGGTGCACGCCCGCCTGGACGAGCGAAGCCGCGACCAGCGCCGTCGACCCGCCGACCGAACCCGCGGTGTGCACCCGGATCAACGGTTTCCCAGTGGCACCAAGGGAATCGGCCAGGAACAGCTCCGGCATCATGACGCCTTCGAACAGGTCCGGTGCCTTGCCGAGCACGACGGCGTCGATCTCGTCCCAGCCGACCTGCGCGTCCAGCATCGCCCGGTCGATCGCCTCCCGGATCAGCCCGGGCATCGAGACGTCAAGCCGCTTGGCCTTGTGATGCGTCTGCCCGGTCCCGAGCACCGCCGCGAGTTGCTTGCCCATCAGTGTTTCCTCATCAATCCCGAGCTTCCAGTACGCAGACGAGATTCTGTTGCAGCGCGGGTCCGCTCGTCGCGTGCGCGAGCGTCTTGCGAGCCTCACCCGACAGGATCCGCCCAGCCGCTTCACCGATTCGCGCCAACCCAGCCGCGAACATCGGGTTGCCGACGAGCACGCCGCCCGACGGGTTGATCCGCACCTGGTCGCCCAGGCCCAGCGCCTCGCGCAGGATCAGCTCCTGATGCGTGAACGGCGCGTGCAGCTCGGCGACTTCCACGCCGTCGACCCCGATCGCGCGCCCGGCCGCCTCGGTCGACGGCGAGCGCGTCAAGTCCCGCGCTCCCAGCACGGCCGAATCGACCCGATGCTCGATCCCGGTGATGATCGCCGGATGCTCGACAAGCTCACGAGCGCGCTCGGCCGACGCCAGCACGACCACCGCGGCCCCGTCGGTGATCGGCGCGATGTCGTGTGCCCGCAACGGGTCGGCCACGAACGGCGAATCCAGGAGCTCGGTGACGTCGACGTCACCGGAGAACTGCGCGTGCGGGTTGCCCACGGCGTCCGCGCGGCTGCGCGCGGCTACCTCGGCGAGGTCCTTTTCGGACCAGAGCCCGGCGTCGAGCCCGAGCCGCGCCTGGATTCCGGCGATGCTCACGGAATCCGGCCACAGCGGCGCGACCACGTACGGATCCAGCTGCAGCGCGAGGACCCGGCGCAGGTTCCCGGCCGACGACTTGCCGAAGCCGTAGACGAGCGCGGTGTCGACCTCGTCCATCCTGATCTTCAGCCACGCCTCGTACAACGCCCACGCGGCGTCCATCTCGACGTGCGACTCGTGGATCGGCGGGAAGGCGCCGATCGCGTCGACCGCCGCGATGAACGAAAACGCCCGCCCGGCCAGGTAGTCCGAAGATCCCGAACACCAGAATCCGATGTCCTTCTTGGACAATCCCGTTCGCGCGAAGACCTCGGAGAAGATCGGCACCAGCATCTCGACGCCGTTGGTGGTGCCTTCGGTCGCCCGCACGTTGGGCGCCTGGGCGAAGCCCACAATCGCCACGTCAGCCATGTCGAACTCCTAGAGGTGGTGGGCGAACGACTCGTACGGCGCGTCCGGTTCCCCGGTCGGCTCGAAATGGTCGATGTTCTCCAGCGTCGTGCGCCACTCGTCGCGGGGTTTCCACGCCGCGCGCACGCGCAGTCCCATCCGGACGTCGGCCGCGTCGCAGCCGAGCACGAGGTGCAGGAACGCGATGTCGGCGCCGTCCAGGAGGATGTACGCGGCGACGTACGGCGGTTTGAGGCGCTGGCCGAGGAACGGCACGTTGACGATGCAGAACGTGGTCACGATGCCGGTGTCGGGGAGTTCGACGGCGTCGGTGGTCGGCACGCCGTCGGTCGGGCACGCGCCGCGCGGCGGGATATAGACCTTTTCGCACGCCGGGCAGCTCTGGCCGATCAGCTTGCCTTCGGCGAGCGCGCGCAGATAGCGGCTTTCCTCCGGTGACACCGAATGCAGGTAGCTTAGGTGGACCGGGGTGATCACCGTGCTGACCGGCGCGCCCTCCTCCCGCTTGGCGACCGGCGGCGGAGCGGGCGTCGGCGTGGCGTCTTCGGGTGCGTCAGTGGCGACGAAGTACGCGATGTCCCGGATATGCCCGACGGTTTCGTCGGCCCACTTGACCCGCACCCGCATACCCGTGTGGACGCTCTTGGAGTCGACGGCGTGCAGCATCGCGGTGTCGGCGCCGTCCAGCCGGATCAACGCCCAGGCGAACGGCCGCTGAAGGGGTTGTCCCTCAAGGGGTTCGGGCATCCAGGACCACGAGACCACGGTGCCTTCGGTGCCCACGGGCACGAACTCGCTCAGCGGCGCGGCGGTCACCGGGTCGTATTCGACCGGAGGGACGTGCACGCGGCCGTCACTGCCGCGGATGCCCTCGATCCGGCGTTCGCGCAGGCCGTTGACGAACCGGCCGAGCACGGGCCCGGTCGAGCGGGTGTAGTCGAAGCCGACATTCAGCGGTGCGGACAGCGGTGCGACAGTCACCTTCGAAGTGAAACACGTTCTCGAAATCTCGGCAAGACGTGTACCCAAACCCTTGTCGATGAGTGGAACGCGTTCTAGATTCGGGGTATGTCCACTTCTATCGCCACCCTCGGATTGTGGAAGATCGCCGACGAGCAGCCGGACCGCGTCGCCGTGGTGGACCCGGCCGGGCGGGAGATCACCTACGCCGGGCTCGCCGCCAAAGCCAACGCGTACGCCCTCGGCCTGAGAAGCCTCGGCCTCGAGACCGGCGACGCGATCGTGGTGCTGCAACCCAACGGCGAGGAGCTGCTGGCGGCGTATTTCGCGGCCATCCAGACCGGCCTCTACATAGTGGTCGTCAACTGGCACCTGGTCGGTCCCGAGGTCGCGTACATCCTTTCCGACAGCGGCGCGAAGGCGTTCCTCGCCCATGAACAGTTCGCCGCGGTGGCCAAGGCCGCGGCGGACGAAGCCGGCATCCCGCCGCAAGGACGCTTCGCGGTCGGCGACGTCGAGGGCTTCCGCCGGATCGAGGAGCTCGGCGCGGGGGAAGGCGAAGGGCGCCCGGACGACCGGACCTCGGGCTCGCCGATGCTGTACACCTCGGGCACGACCGGACGGCCGAAAGGCGTCCGGCGTCCGCTCACCGGAGCCGACCCGGACCAGGTGCCCGCCGCGTCCACCTGGTTCTTCGGCATCTTCGAGCTCGCGCCGTTCGACGACCACGTGCACCTCTGCGGCTCGCCGCTCTATCACACTGCCGTGCTCAACTTCGTGGCGATTTCGATCCAGCTCGGGCATACCGCGGTGCTGATGGACCGCTGGGAACCCGAGGAGATGCTGCGGCTCATCGAGCGGCACAAGGTGACGCACAGTCATATGGTGCCGACCCAGTTCCGGCGGCTGCTCGGGCTGCCCGACGACGTCCGCGCGAAGTACGACCTGTCGTCGCTGCGGAACATGATCCACGGCGCCGCGCCCTGCCCGATGGAGGTCAAGCGGCAGATGCTCGAGTGGTGGGGCCCGGTCGTCACCGAGTACTACGCGGCGACCGAGGGCGGTGGCACGACGATCACCGGCAAGGACTGGCTGCGTAAGCCCGGCTCCGTCGGCCTGCCGTGGCCGAACTCGGTTGTCCGCGTGCTCGACGACGCCGGTGAGGACGTCCCGGCGGGCGAAATCGGGACCGTGTACCTGAAGATGGGCTCGGCGACCTTCGAGTACCACAAGGACAAGGAAAAGACGGAGAAAGCCCGCGTCGGCGACCTGTTCACGCTAGGTGACGTCGGCCATCTAGACGAGGACGGCTATCTCTACCTGCACGACCGCAAAGCGGACCTGATCATCTCCGGCGGCGTGAACATCTATCCCGCCGAGATCGAGGGCGAGCTGATCATGCACCCGAAGATCGCGGACATCGCAGTCTTCGGCGTCCCGCACGAAGACTGGGGCGAGGAGATCAAGGCCGTCGTCCAGCCCGCGGACGGTGTCGAACCGGATGACGCGCTGACGGCGGAGATCCTCGACTACGCGCGTACCCGGCTGGCGAAGTTCAAGCTGCCCAAGACGATCACTTACCTCACCGAACTGCCGCGGGACCCCAACGGAAAGCTCTACAAACGCAAACTGAAGTGACGTGGTCACCTTGCCGCACGGACTGGCTCAAGTTGGGGAAAATGTCGACACTTTCCCCAGGAAGTGGTCACCACTTCTTTAAACCCGGCCACGCGGGTCTTGAGTCCGTAAAGCCGGTCACCACGACTCACGTCCGCCCCACGGGCGGGAGTCTTCACCGCGCGCGCTCGCCGAAGGCCAGGTTTGCGGGAGCAGGGCGCCCCCGAACCGGTCGCAAGCGACCTGCCCATGCCACGCCCTGGTCACGCAAACCTGATGGCGCGCCTGCCAATAAACACAGGCTTTTCTACCGCACGCACCTCAAAACCCGACCACCAGCTTTGAGCCGCACAAGCCAGAGCCCAACCACCAGCTTTGAGCCCTACCTCCCGACCCAGCCCCAAGCTTTAGCCGTCCCCGCCAGAGCCCTCCACCATTACCCCAAAGCGGCGTTGGGGGCACTCAACGCCCCCAACGCCGCTTTGGGGTAATGCCTGGGGCCTCCAACGCTGTCAGGACGCGCGCCACCCAAGGCCGCGCGCGCGGCAAAGCGCCTGGTCACCCTCGTGAGTGTTTCGCGGGGTTAGAACCCCGCGAAACACTCACGAGCCACCCACTCCAGCCGAGCCCTAAGACTCAGCGGCCCAGGAAGCGGGGTGGGCGCTTTTCCGCGAAGGCGCGGGGGCCTTCCTTCGCGTCTTCGCTCTGGAACACCTTGATGCCGTA
>Ga0193717_1000429_pt1 | contig 29085 bp, 20 predicted proteins | sample U2c2metaG_FD_145900 | JGI IMG/M metagenome (GOLD analysis project Ga0193717, IMG submission 145900) | Soil microbial communities from a riparian zone of the East river system, Colorado, United States - U2c2 | ecosystem: Environmental > Terrestrial > Soil > Riparian zone | place: USA: East River...
AGGAAAGCGTGCCGAGCACGACCGAGCCGCTGCTGGTGATCGTCGCGCACCTGGCGGCGATCCCGGAGTCCTCCCGGCTGCTCGGCGCGGGCATCCGCAATGTCGTGCTGCTCGACGTCACCGGTGCGCTGCCCGGCGGCCCCAAGGTGCTGCGGCTGACCATGACCGCCGACCGCGTGGAGTATGAGGCAGGTAGCGGGATCGGTGCGGCGAAAGCGGACGTGCTCAGCCTGCCGAAGGCCCGTGCGCTGGCTCGGCTGCTCGCGCCCAACCGGACGTCCGGCACGGTCGACCTGGTAGACCGGCCGCTGGAGTCGGACTTCGAGCTGACCACCCTGCTCGGCATCCGGGACGTGCACAACGTCGACGTGCCCGGCCTGTGGCGCGGCCGGTCCGCGCAGCGGGCGCGGTTGCAGGTGCCGATCGGCGTCACCGAGGACGGCGAGGTCGTCGAACTGGACATCAAGGAGTCCGCGCAGGGCGGCATGGGCCCGCACGGGATGCTCATCGGCGCGACCGGTTCCGGCAAGAGCGAACTGTTGCGCACCTTGGTACTCGGCCTCGCCGCGACCCACTCGTCGGAGATCCTCAACTTCGTGCTCGTGGACTTCAAGGGCGGCGCCACGTTCCTCGGGATGGACCGGCTGCCGCACACCTCGGCCATGATCACCAACCTGGCCGACGAGCTGCCGCTGGTGGACCGGATGCAGGACTCGCTCAACGGTGAGCTGACCCGCCGTCAGGAACTCCTGCGCGCCAGCGGTTACTCGTCGCTGTTCGACTACGAGAAGGCGCGGGCGAGTGGCGAGCAGCTCGCGCCGCTGCCGTCACTGTTCCTCGTCGTCGACGAGTTCAGCGAGCTCTTGGCCAGCAAGCCGGAGTTCATGGACCTGTTCGTCTCCATCGGCCGGTTGGGCCGCAGCCTCGGTGTGCACCTTCTCCTTGCCTCGCAACGACTCGACGAGGGACGCATCCACCGGGTCGAGGGCCACCTCTCCTACCGGATCGCGCTGCGCACGTTCTCCTCGATGGAGTCCAGGAGCGTGATCGGGGTCGCGAAGGCCTACGAGCTGCCGTCCGAACCTGGCAACGGTTTCCTCAAGATCGACACCACGAACCTGGTCCGCTTCAAGGCCGCGTACGTCTCCGGCCAGTGCCCGGTCGGCACCGTCGAGGTGCCAAGGTCGGTGGTGCGCGAGCAGGTGTACCGCGCCGTCGTGCCGTTCTGCGTGCACTCCACCCCCTCGTTGTTCCGCGAAGTCGTGCCGGCGCGGGACGAGGGCTCCGCCGAGCAGGTGGACCAGGAGACCGTCGCGGCCAACGGGCCGACGCTCGCCGACGTGATCATCGACCGCCTCGCCGACTCCGGCCCGGCGGCCCGCCAGGTGTGGCTGCCGCCGCTGTCGGTGACGCCGAGCCTGGACACCCTGTTGCCCACGGTGATCCCCGACCCGAACCTCGGCATGATCGTCGAGGGCGCAAGCAGGCGCGGGTGGCTGAAGGTGCCGGTGGGCATCGTCGACCGGCCCTACGAGCAGCTCCGCGAGCTGCTGGTCGCGGACCTGGCCGGCGCGGACGGGCACGTCGCCGTCGTCGGTGCGCCGCAGACCGGGAAGTCGACCCTGTTGCGCACGCTCATCCTCGCGCTGTCGGTCACGCACACCCCGCGGCAGGTCCAGTTCTACTGCCTGGACTTCGGTGGTGGCGGGATCATGTCGATCAGCGGGCTGCCGCACGTCGGCTCCGTCGCGAGCCGGCTCGACCGGGACCGCGTGGTGCGCACCATCGAAGAGCTGCTGCAGGTCATGGAGCGGCGGGAGACGACCTTCGCCGAGCGTGGCATCGAGTCGATGGCCGCCTACCGCGCGCTGCGCGACGCTGGCGAGATCGACGACCAGCACGGTGAGGTGTTCCTCGTCGTGGACGGGTGGTTCAGCCTCAAGCAGGACTACTCCGACCTGGAGACGAAGATCAACGAGCTGGCCTCGCGGGGCCTCTCGTTCGGCGTGCACGTGGTCGTCGGGGCCACCAGGTGGTCGGAGATCCGGCCGTGGCTGCGGGACCTGATCGGCACCCGGTTCGAGCTCCGGCTCGGCGACGCCATGGAGTCCGAGGTCGGCTCGCGCAAGGCGGCGACCGTGCCGTCCCAGCCCGGCCGCGGCATCGTGGGCGACGGCAGCCACTTCCTCGGCGCACTGCCACGGCTGGACGGATCGTCCGAGGTGGACGATCTTGGCGCGGCGACGAAGACCGTCGCGGAGGAGGTGGCCGCGTACTGGCCCGGCCGCACCGCGCCGCCGGTCCGCCTGCTGCCGACCGTTCTGCCGGCGAACGAACTGCCCGCCCCGGAGGGCGACCTGAAGCTGTGCCTCGGGCAGGACGAGCAGCGCCTGCATCCGGTGTGGCACGACTTCGGCGTCACCCCGCACCTGATGGTCTTCGGCGACGCCGAGACCAGCCGAGCCAGGCGCGGATCCTGCTCGGCGACTCCCAACGCCACCTCGACACCACGGTCCCGGACGAGTACCGCATCGGGTACGGCATCACCACCGAGGCCGTGCGTGAGCTGTGCGGCAAGGCTTCGGTTTCGCTGGCCAAGCGGATCCCCGGCGAGAGCATCGCCGCGGACCGGCTGCGTGCCCGGGACTGGTGGGAGGGCCCGCAGCTCTACCTCGTGATCGACGACTACGACCTGCTCTCGGGCGGCCCCGGCAGCCCGTCCGCCCTCGATCCGCTGCTTTCCCTTCTGGCCCAAGGTGTCCACATCGGACTCCACCTCATCGTCGCCAGGAGCACGTCCGGCGCGATGCGCGGCATGATGGATCCGGTGCTGCGCAGGCTGTGGGAGCTCGGCACCCCGGGTGTGTTGCTGTCCTACCCGAAGGAAGAGGGCAAGTTCCTCGGTGAGGCCGCGCCGCGCAAGCTGCCGGCCGGCCGGGCGCAGTTGGTCACCCGTCGCGGTGTCCGCCTCATCCAGACCGGGTTCGTCCCGCCCCAGTCGCCCGCGAGCCCGGTGCTCGCCGGCGCCCACACCAGTCAGGGGAGCTTCTCATGACCAGCGCTCTTTCCGCCGCCGAGTTCGTGCGGATCACCGTGCACGGCCCGGCGGGCCGCGCCGACCTCGCGGTGCCGGTGTCGACCACCGTCGCCGACCTGGTGCCCGTCCTGCTCCAACACACCACCGACTCGTCGGCCGGGACCGCCGATTCGCTGACCGGGAACGGCTGGGTCCTGCAGCGGCTCGGCGGCCCGCCGTTGGACCAGGACGGCACGCCGGAGACCCTGGACTGGTTGCACGGCGACCAGTTCCACCTCCGGCCGGCCGGCGACACGTTGCCGGAGCTGGACTTCGACGACATCGCCGACGGCATGGCCACGGCGGTCAGCGGGCAGCGGGACCGGTGGCGCCCCGAGCTGAGCCGGTGGCTGTTCCTCGGGATCGCGGCGATCGCGGTGTTCGCGGTGATTCGCGCGGTGGCCGGGCCGGGGACCGGGTCGGTGTGGTCGGCGGGCGGGCTGGCCGCCGGGTTCGCGGTGGCGGCCGTCACCGCGGGCCGGCTGTGCGACGACCGGGCGCTCGTGGTGGTGCTCGGACTGTCCTCGGCCGCGTTCGCCTGGGTGGCCGGCGTGATCGGCGCCGACCCGACGGGCAGTCTGGTCCGGCCGGGCGCCGCGGCCGCGCTCGCCGGGGGGCTCGCGGTCATCGCCGTCGCGGGCGTGGTCCTCGCCGGCCGGTCGACGCTGGCGCCGGACGTGCCCATGCTGCCGTTCGCCGTGCTGGCCGCCACCGGCGTGACGCTCACGGCCGGCACCTACCTGCACCTGGCCTTCGGACACCGGCCGTCTTCGGTCGTGGCCGTACTGTCCACCGTGTACCTCGGAGCACTGATGTTCGCGCCACGGCTGGTGTTGCGCATCGCCCGGTTGAACGGACCACAGCTCCCGCGCACGGCGGAGGATCTGCAGGAGGACACCGATCCGCTGCCGGCGGACCAGGTGATCCGTCGGACGGCGCTCGCCGACCGGTTCCTCAGCGTGCTGGCCATCGGCACGGCAGCCGTGCTCTGCGCGGCCTTTCCGGTGCTGGTCGCCGAGCCGGGCTGGGCGCCGGTCGTGCTCGTCGGGTTGTGCACCGTGACAGCCGGACTGCGGGCCAGGGTCCATCTGACCGTGGCGCAACGGCTCGCGCTCGCCGCCGCCGGCGGGTTCGGGGGCGTGTTGCTCGCCCAGGAGTTGGCCCGTGCCGTGCCGGGCGCCGACCGCCTGCTGGTCGTACTCGGACTCGTCATGGTGTTCGGGGTGGCCGTCGCCGCGGCGCTGCGGCCCGCGTCGCGCCGCCTGCGCCCGGTGTGGGGGCACGTGGCCAACATCGTCGAGACGGTGGCCGCGCTGGCGATCGTCCCGGTCCTGCTCCAGGTGCTCGGCGTCTATGCCCTCGCCCGCGGCCTGGCCGGCTGAGGGGGCGGGCGACATGCAGACGCAACGCGATCACGTGCACGCCTACCAGTTCATGGTGCGGCGGATGACCTCGGCGCTGGTGGCGGGCGACCCGAGTGCGCTCGAACCGCCCGCCCGGCGGTCCCTGACCGGCCTCGTGATCGGTCTGGTCCTGGGACTGCTCGTCGCGGTCGGCTTCGGGGTGTTCGGGATCATCGTGCCCGGCGGCAACTACGTCTGGCAGGAGCCGGGCGCGATCCTGGTCGAGGAGGAGACCGGGACGCGCTACGTGATGCTGGACGGCACGCTGCACCCGACGATCAACCAGGCGTCCGCGATGTTGTTGCAGGGCAAGGACGCCGCGATGCACACGATCTCCAGCAACTCGCTCGCCGGTCTGCCCCACGGTGCGCCGGTCGGCATTCCCGGCGCACCCGACCCGCTGCCGCGGCCGGACGCGTTGTACCGCGGCCCTCTCGCGCTGTGTCTGTCCATTCCGGACAGTGGGGGCGCGGCGAGCGCGACGCTGCTCCCCGCCGGCCAGGACGCGGGACTCACCGCACCGTCCAAACAGGACTACCTGTTGGTCCGCGGTCCCGACGGGATCACCTACCTCGCGTGGCAGGGCGCCAAGCACCGCCTCACCGACGACACCGTCGCGGTCGCGCTCGGCCTGCCGGCCGCCGTCGAGGTGCCCCGGCTCTGGCTCGCCCTGCTCCGGGACGGGCCGGAGATCGGGCCGGCCGACGTCCCGGGCGCCGGCGAACCCGGCCTCGAGGTAGGCGGCGTGCGCCAGGCCGTCGGACAGGTGTTCGAGCAGGTCGCCGGCGGTGGGCGGCAGTTCTTCGTGCTGCTGCGTGACGGGCTGGCCCGGTTGTCCGAGACGGACTTCACCCTGCTGGCCGCGCGGGCCGCCGCGGGCAAGCCGCTGCCCATCACGCCGGCGGAGGTGGTCGCCACGCCGGAGTCGGCGGACACCTCGCTGCGCGACCGGCTGCCCGACCTGACCGGCGTGCGGCCGATACGGACCGCCGAGGCGTCGGTGTGCGTGTCGCAGGTGCCGACCGGGACCAGGGTCGTGGCCGGCATCGTGCTGGCGCGGCGGTCGCCGGCCACCGCCGCGCCCGGCGAGATCGGGATCCGGCTGCCGCCGTCCGCCGGGCTGCTCGTCGCCGCGGTGCCCATCCCTGACGGGCAACGCCGGCCCGACCGCTACCTGATCACCGACCAGGGTCGCGTGCACTCCGTCCCGGACGACGAGTCGATGGTGGCGCTCGGCCTCGGTCGCGTCCAACCCGTTGCCATGAACAAGCGGCTGTTGTCCGAGCTACCCACCGGCCCAACCCTGAGCCGGCAGGCCCTAGGGATATTGGACTAGTCCAGAAAGGACACCACAATGACTATTCTCGCCAACAAGCGGACCAGGAAGCGCGGCGTGCCGACGCTGGCCAAGCGGATCATCGGCAACGCCACCGTGCTGCACCTGCCCGGCCGGCTCAGCCCCCAGGCCCACGCGCTCGCCATGCGGGTCGCCAAGGACCCGCACCACGACCTCGTGGTCCTCGACCTGCCGCCCGGTGGTCCGGTGACCATGTGGGACGCCGTCGCCGACCAGTTGCCGAGGAGCAGGCGCGGGGTCCGCATCGTGATCGGCGGCCGACCGAGGGAGACCACGGCGCTCGCCGGGCAGTGGCTCGCCGAGCGGATCGGCCGCTCGGTGGTCGTCCCGGACGGCGCCGTGCTGACCGGCGCGGGCGGCTCGTTGTTCGTCCACTCCGGACGGGGCACGGGCTGGGTCCGGTTCCGGCCGGGCAAACCGGCCCGCTGGGAGGCGAAGCGGTTTCCCCGACCGGAGTGGGACTCCGCGGTGTTCGCAGAGGAGTGGTCGACGAGCGCGCGCGGCATCGCCGAGCCGGTGCCCGGCGGGATGTGGATCCACCCGGCCGCCCTCGACGCGCGGCAGCGCGCGCACCGCAGGCTGCTGATCGAGGCCATGCCCGGCCAGCATGACCTGATCGCCGTCGTGGTCGGCTGCCCGGACGCGGCGGAGCAATCCGTCGACGACGTCGCCCGACTGTGGGTGCGGCTCACACCGGAGGACCGGGCCAGGGTGCGGTTCGTCCACTTCGGACCGGTGGCCGAGGCGCGGGACATCCCGCTCGGACAGGCGATCGCGGACTGCCTCGGCGAGCAGGTGGCGTGCTACAACGGGATCCCGGTGGCGACGCCGGGGGCGCCGGACGTCTACACCCTCGACCACCATGGCGGCCTCGGCCGGCACAACCTGGTGCGGGAGCTGGGTTACCGGCCGGGCAGGGACGATGACGAGCCGCAGCCGCCGACGATCCTGAGCCACCGCGCGCCGGTGCCGGGCCTGCCGGAAGTCTCGCCGGCGGTGTACTGGTACACGCCGGACGCGGTGATCGAGGTCGTGCAGTCCGGACTGTGGATCCGGCCGCCCTCCGGTGGCGCGAACGGTCGCGCGATCCGGTCCGCGCCGTCCGACCGGGCCGTGCACCACCTCATGTACGACGCCCAGCCGGGCCAGGCCGGGGCGCGGATGCGTGCGCTCGCCACCGATGTGCTCGCCCGGCTCGACCCGTCGCTCCGGCAGGCGAGCCGGTTGCTGCCGGCCACTGCCGAACTCGCCACCCCGGAACAGGTCCGGGGCGGTGGCCGGGCACTGGCCGCACTGGCCGCACTCGCCGACGACGAGCCGGCGGTCACCTCGGTGCTGCCGTCGCCCCTGCCGGCCGAGCTGTCCGCGGCGCCGATGGCGCCGGACTCCATCGAGGTCGCCGGCTTCCGGCTGGAGTCGGGCACCGTGCTGCCGGACCTCGAACCGGACCTCGTGTCGACCCCGGACCCGGAGCCCGAGCCGGCCGCCGGCTCCGTGCCCGAGCTACCCATTCTGGGGCCGCCGGTCGCGCCGTCCACTGTAGACAGTGCGGAACCGGTGGAGAACGCGATGTTCCAGCCGACCCCGGTGGCGTCGGCGTCGGCATTGCTGCCGGCGCGCGGCATCGACGAGGAGCGGGCGTGGCTGCGCCGCACACTGGGCCAGGACTACGGCACCCACGCGAACGCGGTGTCCAGGGTGCTCTCGGTCCACCCCGGGTTCCAGGGCGCGCTGAAGGGCTCGTCGGCGGACGCGCCGGCCGACGTGGTCGCCGACGCGGTGGCTGTGCGGCTGCACGTCGCGCCGCACGGCGAGGCCATCGACCTCGCACTGCGCACGGCGACCGTGGGCCCGCACGTCCCGTTCGCCCGGTGCGTGGTGTCCGGCCTCGGCAAGCTGCCGTCCCATCGCGGCGCGACGATCTTCGCCGCCGCGCCGACCCCGGCACAGCTACGCCGGTACGAAAGCCGCAACCTGGTGACGGAGTGGGGCTTCATTCATGCCCTCACGGCCCCTTGTGCCAAGCAGACGGGCAACACCGACGTGCTGATCTGGTCGGTGACCGGCCGACGCACGAAGCTACTGGAGTCGGACGAATGCCGGACCGAGGACCGGGTGCTGTTCGTTCCCGGCACCAGCTTCAAGGTGCTGCGGATCCAGGCGCCCACCGACGACCGGCGTGGCCAGATCCTGCTCCGCGAGCTGGCGGCGGGCGAGATCGACGCCGCGGGCCGGGTGGATGCCGGCCGGGTGGGCATCGACGAACTCGCACTGTCCTCATTGGACGGTCAGGTCGAGCGATGGGCGGCGGCCGACCAGGTGACACGGGTGACCGCCGCGGCAGCGGGCCGGTTCGGCGCCCTGCCGGGATTGCTCTAGGAGGAGCCATGTTGGACGCGACGACGGGCGGTCATCGAGCGCGGCAGTTGCTGCACGTCGGCGGTGGCCGGCCCGGGGCGTACCAGACGATCTCGGCCGCGATCGCCGCGGCCCGGCCCGGCGCGATGATCAGCGTCGCGGCCGGCCGGTACGAGGAGAACCTGCGTATCGACAAGGTCGTCTCCATCGCCGCAGAGTCGGGCCCCGGCTCGGTCGAGGTGCACGCCGCCACCGGGCCGGTGCTGCAGGTGGCCGCCGAGGGCGCGCAGCTCTCCGGCCTGCGGTTGGGCACCACGGACGGTCAGCAGGTGGCCATCGACGTCGCCAGGGGACAGGTCGGCCTCGACGAGTGCGCCGTGGCGGGCAACGCGTGGACCGCGGTGCTCGCCAGGATGCAGGGCGCGTTGGCGTTGCGCGGCTGCACGATCACCAATCCGGGCGGCGCGGGCGTGGTGATCACCTCGTCCGCACAGAGCAGCATGGAGGACACCGAGGTTCGTGGCACCGGCTCGTCCGCCGTCGTGGTCACCGAGCGCGGCTCGTTGGTCATGCGCCGGTGCGTGGTGCACGAGCCGAAGGGCAACGGCGTGTGTGTCAACGGAAACTCCCGCGCCGTCGTCGAGGGCTGCGAGATCGTCGCGGCCGGCAAGCCGTCGGTGGTCGTCGAGGGGGAGGGCAGCGCGACGATCTCGCGCCTGCGGGTACGTGACTGCGGCAATGTCGATCTGTACCTGACCGGCAGCGGTCCGGTCACCGTCACCGACTCCACGTTCACGGCCGCCGCTGTGCAGTCGGTGCATGTCAGCGGCGGCGCGCAGCCGACGTTGCGTGGGTGCGCCTTCACCGGCGCCGGCCGCAACGGCATCCAGATCTCCGGCGGGTCCGCGCCCCGGTTCGAGCACTGCACGGTCGCCGACACTCCGGTCGGGCTCATCGTCGACGGTGGCGCTACCCCGAGGTTCTTCTCGGTCGAGATCACCGGCACCCAGCAGAGCGCGGCCGTGTTCGGCGACGGCGCCGTGGCGCACGCCACCGGCCTCACCGCCAACAGCGAGTCGGGCACCGGCGTCGTCGTGCGCGGCGGGAGCAAGCTGGAGTTGCGCGACGCCGACCTCCGGGTCGGGTCGACCACCGCGGTCGACGTGTCCGCCTCGGCCCAGGTGACCATGACCGACTCGCGGGTGAGCTGCTTGGCCGGGACGGGCGTCGCACTGTCCGGCGGGGCACGCGCGGCCTTCACCGCCGCGCTCGTGCGCGGCGGTGGGATCGTGGTCGGCGACGGCGTGGCCGCGACCTTCGCGGACTGCGAACTGGTGGACGCCCCGGCTGACGCGTTGCTCGTCGGCGCGGGCGGCACGGCGACCGCGACCAGGATCCGGGTGCGCTCGGCCGGCCGGCACGGCGTCAGCGTCGAGGACGGCGGGCGGGTCTCGCTGCGTGAGTGCGAGGTGACCGGCAGCGTCGAGGACGGCATCCGGCTCGACACCCGGGATCCGGTCGTGGTCAGCCAGTGCGTGGTGCGGGGCAGCGGTGGGATCGCGCTGAACCGGCTCGCCGACCCCGACCGGGTGTCGGTGGACAACCTGATCGCCGACGACGCGCGTCCCGCCACCCCGCCGGACCCGGCGCCGGCACGACAGCCCGCCACCGACTACGACGACGACTACGCCGCCGACGGTGCGGCGCCGGAGCCGGCGCTCGCCGGCGCCGAGCTGACCGGCCCGCTCGCCGAACTCGGCACTCTCGTCGGCCTCGACGGGGTCAAGGGCGAGGTCACCGCACTCATCAACCTGATCAAGATGTCCCAGCTCCGCCAGGAGATGGGCCTGCCGATGCCGCCGATGAGCCGGCACCTCGTCTTCGCGGGGCCGCCCGGCACCGGCAAGACCACGGTCGCCCGGCTGTACGGCACCGTGCTCGCCGAGCTGGGGGTGCTGTCCAAGGGGCACATGGTCGAGGTGGCCCGCGCCGACCTCGTCGCGCAGTACATCGGCGCCACCGCGATCAAGACGACCGAGGTCGTCACGAAGGCGCTCGGCGGGGTGCTGTTCGTGGACGAGGCGTACACGCTCACCGCGCAGTCGGGCGGGTCCGGGCCGGACTTCGGCCAGGAGGCCGTCGACACCCTGATGAAGATGATGGAGGACCACCGCGACGAGCTGGTCGTGATCGTCGCGGGCTACTCGGAGCTGATGGAGCGCTTCCTCGCCTCCAACCCCGGCATGGCGTCCCGGTTCACCCGCACCATCGAGTTCCCCAACTACAGCGTCGACGAGCTGGTCACGATCACCACCAACCTGTGCCGCAAGCACTACTACGAGCTGACCGACGACGCGACCGCTGCGCTGGTCGAGTACTTCGAGCTGGTCCCCAAGTCCGACACGTTCGGCAACGGCCGCGTGGCACGCAAGCTGTTCGAGTCGATGGTGAACAACCAGGCCTCCCGGTTGGCGCGCACGCCACCGGCCAAGGACTCCGAGCTGAGCCGGTTCACCGCCGCGGACCTGCACGCCGAGCTGGAGCCGTTGCGGGCCGGCGGCGGCGCGGCGACCACCGCGGCCCCGGCCGTCGCCACCGACCCGGCCGGCGCGCTCCAGGCGAGCACGTCCTGGCGCCGGGTGGCGGACCTCGTCGGTCAGCGGCCGGCCCGGGAGGCGCTCGGCGCCACCGTGCTCCGCCTCGCCGACGCCCACCGGCAGAAGCGCCCGATCGGCACGCTGGCCAACGTCGCCGTCGCGGGCGCCGCCGGGTCGGGCCGCGCCGAGCTGGTCCGGCTGTATACCCAGTGCCTCGCCGAGCTCGACCTCGTCGGCGTCGGGCACCTCGTGCGGGTCAGCCTCGACGACGACCTGCGTGCCGAGTGGCCAGGACAGGCCGGCCGCCTGGTACGCACCGCGTTCGACGACGCGACAGGCGGTCTGCTGATGGTCGACGTCGACGGGACGTGGCCGAGCGACCCGCGTGAGTACGGCGTCGACGTCCTGGAGGAACTGGCGGCCGCCATGCGACGCGCCGTGGGCGACCCGGTGGTGGCGCTGGTCGGCGAGCCCGACCGGCTGGTCGCCGTGTTCGAGCGGGTGCCCGCGCTCGGCGAGGTCGTCGGCGAGCAGTGGACGCTGGGCGGCTACGCGGTCGACGAGCTGGCCGACATCGCCGTGCGCCTGCTGCTGCGGCGGGGCCACGAGGTGCCCGACGACGTGCGTGAGGCATTGCGCGCCAGGTTCGCGGACAGCCAGGACGGCAACACGGTCCGCACACTCGACGCCGCGCGCCTCCTCGCCAACCGGCTGGCCGGCACGGCGGCGTCACAGACCCTGACCGCCGAGGACGTGCGCGCAACCGGCTAGTCCGCCTCCCCGGATTTTTATGTGTTGGTTGCGACCCGGCGAAGGTGCGGGTGGCGAGGTGGATTGTGGCTGGGTGCCGTCACGTTCCCCTGAGGTAGCTGTTGGTCGGGTGCGGACTTCCCCGCAGAGAGCCAAGGGCAGGTCCTGGTTCACGTTGTATCGGATGAGTGGAGGTTTGTCGTGTCAGAACAGTACGAACAGCAGTTGGAGGAGTCGCTGGCGCTCTACCACCAGCGGCGCCAGGAGCTCACCGAGTTCCAGGACGGGATGGCGGCCATCTCGGTGACCGTGGTGTCGCCGCGCAAGGTGGTGAGCGTGACGATGGGCAACGCGGGCGAGCTCAAGGAGATCAAGTTCCCGACGAACGCGTACCGCAACCTGACGCCGAGTGAGCTGGGCGCCGTGCTGACCACGGCCATCGAGGACGCCCGGTCGCAGGCACTGGACCGCGCGGCGGAGTTGTTGTCGGTGATGCTGCCCCCCGGGCTCGACGCCAAGCAGCTCGTGCGCGGCAAGGCCGACCTCGCCGCGATGATGCCGGACGACCCGGAGGAGCCCAACCCGCTGTTCGACCGCGCGGGCCAGGAGGTGGCGTAGCCGATGGCACCCGATCCGGTCGAGGTCGACACCGACCCGCTGCCCAGGGTGGCGGCGAGCTACGTGTCGAAGGCCCAGCAGATCCGCCAGGTGAGTCTGAACCTGGCGAACCTCAATTCCGAGTACCTGTATGCCTTCGGCGACGACGACTCGGGCGAAAAGGTCCAGCGTCAGTTCCGCTCGCTGATGACCGGTTTCCAGGACAGCCTCGCGCTGATCGTCCGGGTGGTCGACGGCACCGGCGACGGCATCAACGCGATGTCGAAGCAGTACAACCGCGTTGAGGACCACAACACCGACCTCGCGAAGCGCATGGGCGAGGGGTCCCGCACCGACTCGTTCGACGCGACGTCGCCGAACAGCGACAACAACCCGTCGAACAGCGACGGTGGCGGTGGCAACCCCACCAACGGTGGCGGTGGCAACAACACCCGCCGACGCTGAGCCCCACAAGGAAAGCCCCGGCGCGACTCGCGCCGGGGCTTTCTGTCGTGAAGACCACCACTAGATCGAATGAAGATTGGTTCAGAGCACGCCGGCCTGCATGGCGTAGGCCACCGCGTGGACCCGGTTGCGTAGCTTGAGCCGGTTCGTCAGCGTGTAGACCACGTTCTTCACCGTCCGCACGGAGTAGCACAGCTTCTCGGCGATGTCGTTGGTGTCCCAGCCGTCGGCCACCAGGCGCAGCACGTCCACCTCGCGCGGGGTGAGGCCGGACGCGTTGAGCCTGCGCGGCGCGAGCACCTCGCGCTGGAGCCGGCCGACGTGGGAGAGCAGGTTGCCGAGCAGGTCCGGTGGCAGCATGCCACCACCCGACGCGGCTACCCGCACCGCGGCGAGCAGCCGGTCACCGGTGGCGTTGCGGCGGGGGATCACGGCGACCACCCCGCACTCGACAGCGTTCATCAGGTCCGCCTCGACGAGGTCGCCGGCCACCAGCACCACCGGGACCGACGACTCGGCCTGCCACTGCCGCAGCACGGCCAGGGTCTCGGCGGTCATCCGGTCCACCGCCGCGACCACCACGTCGCAGTCGGTCGGCGGCGGGGTCGTGGACACGATGATCTCCGGCCGCGCGGCGAGGCGTTTCCGCAGCCCCGCCAGGCTGATCCGGTCGGATGCGTGGATCGCGACGCGAACGGTCTCCATGGGGTCCTCCACTGGCTACTGCCGCGGGCTGAGTGCTCGCCGCTGCTGTTGGTTTCGATACTGACGGGCCGAACTTCGTGTGGACTTCAGCCGATCTTGAGGCCGTCGACGCCGACGACCGCAAATGGCGGACATCCAGCACGCAAAAACTCACCTGAACCTTTTCGGTGGCTGCGGCGTGTACGGGGCGGATCTCTCCGGAGAGCGCGATGGGTGGAGGCGAACACGATGCGGCAGCCAGTGCGGAACCCGCGGATCGAGCTGCTCGGACCGGTACGCGCGTGGCAGGGCGACGAGGAGCTCGACCTGGGCTCCGCCCGGCGCAGGGCCGTGTTCGCGATGCTCGCCATGCGCGCGGGCCGGACCGTGTCCCGCCACGAGCTGATCGCCGGCGTGTGGGGCGAGGACGCGCCGGCCACGGTCGAGGGCAGCCTCTACACCTATGTGTCGGGGCTGCGCCGGGCGCTCGACCCGGCACGGACCCTGTGGTCCGGTGGCGACGTCCTGGTGTCCGTCGGCGCCGGGTACTCGCTGCGCGTCGAGCCGGCCGCGCTCGACGTCCGCGTCTTCGCCGAACTGCGCGCCACCGCCACCGCCCACAGCGCCCGAGGTGACTTCCGTGCGGCCGCCGACTGCCTGACCTCGGCGCTGGAGCTGTGGCGTGGCGACGCGCTGTCCGGTCTCGCCGGCCCGTTCGCCGACTCGACCCGCGCCCAGCTCGCCGAGCTGCGCGTCGCGACCCGCGAGCAGCGGGCGGAGGCGAACCTCGCGCTCGGCGCGCCCGCCGAGGTCGGCGACATCGTCGCCGAGCTGACCGGTCTCGTCGACGAGCACCCGCTGCGGGAAGGGTTGCGCGGCCTGCTGATGCTGGCGCTGCACCAGTCAGGCCGGTCCGCCGACGCCATGGACTCCTACCGTGCCGCCCGCCGGATGATGATCGACGAGCTCGGCATCGAGCCGGGGCCGGCCCTGCGACGGCTGCACGACAAGATCCTCGCCAACGACCAGAGCCTGGCGCCGAGCGCGATACCCGTCGCCAGGGTGCGGGCTCCGGCGCCGGTCGTGGTGTGTCCGGTGCCGCCCTCGCCGTCGTCGTTCGTCGGCCGGGAGGCGGAGCTCGCGGTCCTCGACGTCCGGCTGCGCGCGCTCGCCTCGGGTCGTGGGGGCGGCGTGTGGATCGAGGGCGAGGCCGGCATCGGCAAGTCCGGACTGGTCGCCGCCGCAATGTCCACTGTGGACATGGCGGGCACGCAGGTGCTGTGGGGCGCCGCCGATGAGCTGAGTGCCCGGTCGCCGCTGCGCGTGCTGCTCGACTGCCTGTTGGTGGAGCCGAGCTCGCCCGACGAGCGGCGCGCCCGTCTCGCCGAAAGCCTGCGCGAGGACACCGCGTCGGTGCCGCACTCGTGGAGCACCAGCGACCCCGTGCTCGCCGCGGTCGACCGGGTGCGGGCACTCGTCGAGCAGCTCTGCGCCGACGGTCCGGTCGTCATCGTGGTCGACGACATGCACTGGGGCGACGACGCCAGTCTGACGCTGTGGCAGCGGCTGACCCAGGCGACCGGGCGACAACCGTTGCTGCTGGTCGCCACGAGCCGCCCGGTGCCGAGGCGGCCCGAGATCAACCGGGTGCGCGACGCGGTACTCGGCGCCGGCGGCGACGTGCTCGCGCTGGCGCCCCTCGCGGACGACGAGGTCACCGCGTTGGTCGCCGACGTCTTCGGCGCCCGGCCCGGCGCCGGCCTGCGGGCACTCACCAGCCGGGCCGGCGGGAACCCCTTGTACCTGCGGGAAGTGCTCGACGCGTTGACGCGCGACGAGCTGGTCGACGTCGACGGCGGCACGGCCGAGGTGAGCGAGAACGCGCACGAGCTCGCGCCGGCCACGATGACCGCCGCCATCATGAGACGACTCGGCTTCCTCTCCGAACCGACCACGTCGGTCCTGCGGTGGGCCGCGCTGCTCGGCGGCGAGTTCGACCTCAGCGACCTCGCGGTCGTCGTCGGCAAGCCGGTCACCGATCTGGTGCCCACCCTCGACGAGGCCACCGCGGCCGGGGTGCTCACCGATGCGGGCCCCCGGTTCGCCTTCCGCCACGCGCTGGTGCGGGACGCGATCTACGCGACGATGCCGGTCGCGGTGCGTGTCGCGCTACACCGGCAGGTGGCCCAGCTACTCGACGCGGCGGGCGCCGACGTCGAGCGGGTGGCCGGCCAGCTACTGGCCGCGCCGACCACCGTGGACCCGTGGGTGATCGAGTGGTTGTTGGCCAACACGACGGTGATCGCCGGGCGGATCCCGACCGCCACCGCGGAGCTGCTCGCGCGCGGCGTCGCCAGCCCGGCGCTGCGCGGCGCCGCCCGCGAGCGGCTGACCGCGCGGCTGGCCCGGCTGCAGTTCTGGCTCGGCAGGCGGCCGGAGGCCGAGGCCCGCGCCGTGCTCGCCATGTCGGACGACGCCAACCTGATCGCGGAGATGCGGCTGATCCTGGCGTACCTCGTCTACGCGCGGGGCGACGCGGAAGGCGCGGTCGAGGCACTGCGTGCGGTCGTCACGGACGAGTCCGTGCCCGAGGTATGGCGGGCCAGGCACCAGTCGCTGCAGGCGATGATCGAGCGGTGCGGCCTCGACGACATCGAGGCGGCCGAACGGACGGCGCGCGGCGCGCTCGCCCGCGCGTCCGCCGAGCACGACGCCCGCGCGCAGGCACACGCCCTGCAGAACCTGTGGCAGGTCGAGTCGGTGGAGCGCCGGCACGCGTCGGCCCTGAGCTACGTCGACCGCGCGCTCGACGCCGTCCGCGACAACCCCGACCTGACCGACCTGCAACTGTCCTTGCTGGACAACCGGGTGTTCACCCTGCAGAACCTGGACCGGCTCGACGAGGCCGACCACACCCTGGAGCTCGCCAACGACCTGCTCGGCCGGCGCGGGGTGCCCGGCGGCCTGCACATCCCGGCGGCGGTCAACAACTACTGGCGCGGCCAGTGGGACGGCGCGGTCGCCGACCTCCACGCGGTCGTCCAGGACGGGCCGGAGATCACGTTCTACGGTCTGCGTCAGCGCGGCGCGATCCTGTTGCTGCACGGGGCCGCGGCGCTCATCGCGGGTCACCGGGACAACGTCGACGAACTGGAGCGCCACCTCGCCGCCGCGGACGACTTCCCGCTCGCGACCACGGCGGACAAGGAGCACTGCGACTTCCTCGTCGAGGCGATGGCCGTGGCGGCGCTGCGGGACGGGCGACCGGAGCAGGCCCTCGCCGTCTACCTGCCGATCCTGGACCGCAAGTACGCCAAGATGATGCTGCGCCACCAGTGGTTGCCGTCCGTCGTGCGCATCGCGATGGAGCTGGGCCGGACCGACGTCGCACACACGGCGTGGGAGGTCTGCAAGGCGGAGCGGGACCTGGAGGTCACGCCAGCCCGCGCGGCCGCCGCCGCGTTGTGGTGCCAGGGGCTCATCGAGAACGAGCCGCACCTGCTGCTGTCGGTGGCCGAGGGGTTCGCCTCGGCCGGGCGGGTGCTCGAGCGGGCGTTCGTGTTGGAGGACGCCGCCGTCGCGCTCGCGGCGCGGGGTTTGCTCAAGCCCGCGCGGGACGCGTTCGACGAGGCGGTGCTCACCTACACCGAGATCGGCGCGGCGTGGGACGTGCGGCGCGCCGAGGAGCGGCTGCGGGCCTACGGCATCCGGCGGGCCCGGTCCGTCGAGCCCGCCGCTGAGCAGGACACCGAATGCCTGTCGCAGAGCGAACTGCGGATCGCGGAGCTGCTCGCCGAGGGCTGGCCGGTCTCGGACATCGCTGCCCGGCTGTCCCTCTCGGACGACACCGTGCGAACCAGGATGGCCGGGGTGCTGCGCAAGCTCGGCACGGGATCCCGCGTCGGCGTGACCCCGAACCTGGTGCGCGAGCACGCGCCGGACAACACGATCCTGGCGGGCTGACCGAACTGACTGTCTACTTCGGACTTTGGGAGGAACCATGGAGCGCATCACGATCGCGGTCTGCTCGGCCGATCAGCTCATGCTGGCCGGCATCGCCCACCTGCTCGGCGACGACCCGGGCATGACGGTCGTGCCGGCCGAACAGGTGCCGGCGGCCGACGTCGCGCTGGTCGTCGCCGAGGACTTCGACGACCAGACACGCGACGTGCTGACCAGGATTGTCCGGTCCTCGCCGGCGCGGGTGGTCCTGATGGTCGACCAGTTCGACAACGCGAGCCTGCCGGAGCTGGTGGGATACCGGGTCCGGCAGATCGTGGCCCGGCACGCCGTCGACGACCTGATCGCCGCGATCCACGCCGCCATGGCGAGCACGGTGCCGCCGGCGGAGCCCACCGCCCACCTGCTCGCCCAGCTCGCGCCCATCACGATGAACCACCTCGGCCCCCGCACCGACGCACAGACCCTCGCCCCGCGCGAGCGTGAGCTCGTCCGCCTGCTCGCGGCGGGCTACGACACGGCCGAGATCGCCAGGTCGCTGTCCTACTCCGAGCGCACCGTCAAGAACATCGTGCACGGCCTGCTCAACCGCCTGCGGCTGCGCAACCGCGCGCACGCCGTGGCGTTCGCCATGCGCGCCGGCGTCCTCTGAGCGGGCAGGGGACCGGTGGTCCGTGCCGCTCATCCGCTCGTCGTCGGCAACCTCGCGCTCATCGACATCGGTGCCGGTGCCTGAACTTCGCATCCCCGCCGGTCGTGCTCCATAGGCGAGGACGACATGACTGCCGCACTTCTCCTGCCGACCACCGATACCGACACCGACCTGCACCGCGCCGCCCGGCGGCTGCGGCTCGACTTCGGCTGGGACGCGGACGTGCGCGGTGGCCTGCTCCAGGTGGCGCTCGACGAGGATCTGAGCGCGATCGAGCTGGACCGCGACCACGCCGTCGACGTGCTCACCCGGCTGCGCGCGCACGGGATGGACTGTCCGGTGGTGGCCGTGCCCGGTGGCCGCTGCGTCCTGTTCTTCCGCCAGGACACCGGTGTGCGTCCCGAGTTCCCGGCGCGGGTCACCGTGCTGCCGGCAGGGCGAACCGTCGTCCTGCCGCCGTCGGTCATCCTGCCCGGCGCGGTGCACTGGCTCAGCTCGCCGTGGACCGAGCGGGTGGACCTCCCGTCGGCGCGAGTGCTGGCCGCCATCATCGCCACCGCCGCCCGTCGCGCGACCCATGCGTCGACCGGGCCGGACGCCGGCCTGATGTCCGCCTGAACACGTGCGTACCAGCGTCCGACGCACCGGTCGCGGTCGTCCATTGAGGACTTTCCGGTTCTGCCGCTGGCCCATTCGTCGTGCGGATTACCCCGCTCGTCGCAATACAGACACCGCCCGTTGTACTGCGCTCGTCGACCCCGGCCGAGGACCGCAACCTCTTCGTAGCCTTGGCTCGGTGCGGAGGTGCGAACTTTCGCGGCGCGTGCGGAGCGATCGTCAGACACAGTCGGGAGGATGCATGGTCGACGGAGGGCCATGGTGGGCGGCGGTCGAACCGGTGACGACCGCGAGTCCGGGCAGCACGGACGAGCTCGTCGCCGTCCTCGACGAGCTGGCCACCTTCGCCTCGAGGTGGTCTGACCTGCTCGAAGAGTTCCGCCAGGCGGCCCACAAGTTCGGTGGCGTGTCCGCCGGCCTGTCCTACGACCTCGCCTGCCGGCGGTCCGAGCAGGCGTTCATCGAGCTGGAGATCGCCCGGCGCAACGCGCGGGCGGGCGCGGACAACGATCCGCTCGCCTGACCGATCTTCGACCCGGGGAGCTATTGGGTTCACAGAGCGGGATCCGTAAGCTCTGAACGGTGAGTGACTCGACGGAGAGAACACTCGTCCGGCCCGGTACGTTGCGCGTGCTCGCCGTCGACGACGAGGCGCCCGCGCTGGAGGAGCTCGTCCACCTGCTTCGCGACGACCCCCGCATCGGCAAGGTCGACGGCGTCACCGACGCCACCAGGGCACTGCGTTTCGTCCACCACGCCCTGGACATCGACGAACCGCTCGACGCGCTGTTCCTCGACCTGCGGATGCCCGGCCTCAACGGCCTTGACCTGGCCAGGGTTCTCACGCGGTTCGCCGAGCCGCCCGCGATCGTGTTCGTCACCGCCTACGACAACCACGCCGTCGAAGCCTTTGACCTCAAGGCCGTTGACTACATCCTCAAACCCGTGCGCCCGGAACGGCTGGCCGACGCCGTCGACCGGGTCGTGGAGCGGGTGGCGAAGACGGCGTCCGCGCCGGCGGCCACCGAGGCGCCGAGGGTCGCGGACGTGGTCAGCCCAATTACCAACGCCGGTGACGAGACCATCCCGGTCGAGCTGGGCGGCGTGGTCAAGTTCGTCCGGCTCGGGGACGTGCGCTACGTCGAGGCGCAGGGCGACTACACCCGCCTGCACACCGCGGCCGGCGGATTCCTGGTGCGCATCCCGATCTCCATCCTCGAGCGGCGGTGGGCGCAGGCCGGGTTCGTGCGCGTCCACCGCAGTCATCTCGTTGCCGTGAAACACATCGAGGAGCTGCGGGTCGATGCAGGTCAGATGTCCGTGCGGATCGGCGGGGAGACGTTGACGGTGAGCAGGCGGCACGCCCGCCAGGTGCGTGAGCTGCTGGTCCGCAACGCCCGGCCGGGCCCGGAACCCGTGCGGCACCAGCAATGACGCCGCCGCCGCGGCGAGTCGCGGTGACCAGGCGGACCGCCCGAACCGGAAACGCCGGCGCCACGTTCCGGGTCGCCACCGAGATCGACGACGACACCGAGCTCGGCGACAGGTACATGCGGGCGCTCATGGGCGCTCAGCTCCGGCTCGGTCTGCTGGTGTGTCTGACCTGGCGGCGTTGCCCATCGCGTTCGAGCTGTTCCCGGCGCTGGGCGCGGCGAACCTGTTGGGACTGCGCCTGCCATGGCTGCTGCTCGGTGTCGTGGTGTTCCCCGCGCTCGTCATCGGTGCGTGGCTCTACGTGCGGCGGGCCGAACGCAACGAGCGGCGGTTCGTCGCCAACGTGGACGGGGCCGAGCAGCCATGAACGCCGCTCGATGACAAGTACCTACAGCGTGGTCGCCGTCGCGATCGTCATTACGGCCACCATGCTGATCGGCGCCAACGGGCTGCGGCTTTCCCGCACCACGTCGGACTTCTACGTCGCCTCCCGGACGGTGTCACCGTGGTGGAACGCGTCCGCGATCGGCGGCGAGTACCTGTCGGCGGCGTCCTTTCTCGGCGTGGCGGGCCTGATCTTCGCCTACGGCGCGGACATGTTGTGGTTCGCCGTCGGCTACACGGCCGGCTACCTGGTGCTGCTGACGCTCGTCGCGGCGCCGCTGCGGCGTTCCGGCGCGTACACCCTGCCGGACTTCGCCGAGGAGCGGCTGGCATCGGTGCCGGTGCGGCGGATCGCCAGCCTGCTCACGGTCGGCATCGGCTGGCTGTACCTGTTGCCGCAGCTACAGGGCGCCGGCCTGACCCTGTACACCGTCACCGGCCTGTCCCCGCTGGTCGGCGCGGTCGCGGTGGCCGTCGTCGTCGTGGTCAACGTCATGGCCGGCGGGATGCGCAGCATCACCATCGTCCAGGCCTTCCAGTTCTGGCTCAAGCTCGCCGCGATCACCATTCCCATGGTGTTCCTGTTGCTGGCGTGGCAGCACGACGGTGCCCCGACCCCGATCGGGCCGACCCCGCCCGCGTTCACCGAGCGGACCACGGTGCGGGTCAACTCCGCCGTGACCGTGCGGGTGCACGAACCGGTACGGGTGACCGTGACCGGAGTCGTCGACGGAGACCGGCTTCGTGAGTCGCCGGTTCGACTGTCGACCGGGACACACCGCATCGATCAGGGCACGAGCGTGACGTTCCCCGCCGGGGCCGTGGTGCCACAGGTGACCAGCATTCCAGCGACGACCGGCGAGCAGTGGGCGCTGCCGCTGTCGGGCACCTCGGGGGACCATTCGCTCTACGTCGTCTACTCGCTGATCGTCGCGACGTTCCTCGGGGTGATGGGGCTGCCGCACGTGATCGTGCGTTTCTACACCAACCCGAACGGCTGGGCCGCCCGCCGCACGACCGTGGTGCTGCTCGTCCTGCTCGGCGTCTTCTACGTGCAGCTACCGCTCTACGGCATGTTCGGCAGGCTGTACACCCCCGAGCTATTGATGACCGGGCGGACCGACGCGACGATCCTGCTGCTGCCGGCCAGGGTGATCGGCGGCCTCGGCGGTGACCTGCTCAGCGCACTGGTCGCGGGCGGCGCGTTCGCGGCGTTCCTGTCCACCGCGTCCGGGCTGACGGTCGCGGTCGCCGGCGTGATCTCGCGGAACACGTTGCGGCGGTTCGGCATCACCGGTTTCCGCATCGCCGCCGTCGGCGCCATGACGGTGCCGCTGGCGATGACGCTGGTGTCCTCGCGGCTGTCGGTCGCCGACGTGGTCGGGCTGGCGTTCGCCGTCGCGGCGTCCTCGCTGTGCCCGCTCGTGGTGCTCGGCATCTGGTGGCGCGGGCTGACCTCGGTCGGCGCCGCCGCTGGCATGACCGTCGGCGGTGGTCTCGCGTTGACCGCCGGGTTGCTGACGCTGATGGGCGCCGCGCAACCGGGGTGGTGGATGGACCTGCTGCGGTGGCCAGCCGCGTGGACGGTGCCGATCGGCTTCGCGGTGATGGTCGGTGTCTCGCTGGCCACCCCCGGCTCGACACCGCCGGGCGTTGCGCGACTGATGGCCCGGCTGCACGCACCGGAGTCGTTGGGGCTGCGGTCAACCGCGGCCCGCGAGGAGGCAGCGCAGTGAGCACGGTCGTCGCGTTTCTCGTTGGGGTGCTGGTCGGGCTCGTCGGTCTGGGGATCGTCGTGCTGTCCAGGCGGGCCGGTACCGCGCGCGTGCGGCGGCACCTCGGCACGGAGGCCGAGCAGGTCACCTACGAGACGCTGCACAAGGCATGGTCCGCGGCGCCGCCGCTGCGTGCCGGACTCAGCTCGGACACCGCGCGCAAGGCGGCTCGCCACCTGCGCGGGCTGCTGCGGGCGCCGGCGCTGGCGATCACCGACGGCGAGCAGCGGCTGGCGTGGGACGGCAGCGGCGAGCAGCATGCCGATGCCGCGGTCGCCCTTGCCGCCACGGCGTTTCGCACCGGCAAGGTGAGCGTGCTCGGGCCGGACCGGATCGCGTGCGCGGACCCGTCGTGCACCCTGCGGTACGCGGTCGCCGCGCCCATCGCGGTCGAGGACGAGGTGCGGGCGGTGCTCACCGTCTACAGCGCCGAGGAGTCGGCCGGTCTGGCGCGGGCTGCCACCGAGGTGGCCAGGTGGGTGTCCGGGCAGTTGGAGTTGGCCGAGCTGGACCGGTCCAAGGCGCGTCTGATCGAGGCCGAGGTGCGCGCGTTGCGCGCGCAGATCTCGCCGCACTTCATCTACAACTCGCTGACCGCGATCGCCTCGTTCGTCCGCACGGACCCGGCGCGCGCAAGGAACCTGCTGCTGGAGTTCGCCGACTTCACCCGGTACTCGTTCCGCCGGCACGGCGATTTCACGACGCTCGCCGAGGAGCTGAACTCGATCGACCAGTACCTGAACCTGGAGCGCGCCCGCTTCGGCGAGCGGCTCACGGTCACGTTGCAGATCTCGCCGGAGGTGCTGCCCGTCGCGGTGCCGTTCCTGTGCCTGCAGCCGCTGGTGGAGAACGCCGTGCAACACGGCATGGAAGACCGCGCGAACGGTTGCCACATCACGATCCTGGCGCAGGACGGCGGCTCGGAGGCGTTGCTCAGCGTCGAGGACGACGGCGCGGGAATGGATCCAGAACAGTGCCGCCGAATGCTGTCCGGCAAGGGCGACGGCGGCGGGATGGCGCTTGGCAACATCGACGAGCGGCTCCGGCAGGTGTACGGCCACGAGTACGGACTCGTCGTGGAGACCGCGCTCGGCGCGGGCACCAAGGTCAAGCTCCGGGTGCCGAAGCACCGCGTTGGCGTCCACGCGACCTGACTGCTCGCAACCGTTGACCGGTCGTCGATGCCGCTCGTCCGCTCGTCTCGGTCCGGCCGACCGTTGACCGGACGGGCCGTTCACCGCTCGCCGGTCGGCGGGCGACGCGTGTCGTGTGATTGGCGCCGCTGGGCGCGACCGCCACCGGTGCGGTCGCGGGAACCCCTGCCCTTTCCCAAACTTACTGTCATGTCCGTCACACCGCTTCTCGAGCGACCAGCCGCCAGCACCGGTTCCGGCCTGATGGCCGACCGAGATCTCGACGAACTGGTCCGCCTGCACCGCAGGCCGCTGTTCCGCTACGTGCTGTGGCTGTGCCGCGGCGACAAGCACGTCGCCGAGGACATCGTCCAGGAGACGCTGCTCAAGCTGTGGCAGCACCCGGAAGCGTTGACCACCAAGCACGAGTCGATCCGGCCGTGGCTGTTCACCGTGGCGCGCAACCTGGTCACCGACCACCGGCGACGCCGGGCTCGCGCCGGTGAGGTCTACGACACCGCCATGGACCGCGCGCAGACCGACACGCGGATCGACGCCTCGCTGCAGGCGCACGACATGTTGGTCGCCCTGTCCCGGCTCAGCGAGGAACACCGCACGGTGCTCGTCGACACCTACTACCGCGGCAGGCGACTCAGCGACACCGCCGCGGCGCTCGGCGTCCCGCTTGGCACCGTGAAGTCGAGGATCTACTACGCGCTGCGGGCTCTGCGGCCGGTGACCGAGCAGCTCGGCATCGTGTAACACCTCGCGTCGACAGCACGAAGGCGAAGTCCCATGCACACAATCTCGCTACCGCTCAGTCACCGCTCGAACGCCATGCTGCGCGCGGTGGCCGCCAACCGCGCCGAGATGACGCTCAGCGCCGAGCCCGACCTGCGCATCGACGGACTGCTCTGCTGCGACCAGGCCACCGCCCGCGAGCTCGCCCACGCCGGCCTCATCCGCCCGGCCGCCCCCGGCCTACCGCGACAGTGGGTGCGCGCCGTGCTCACCCCGGACGGTCACGTCGCCGTGCGCCGTACCGCACCCGCCGCGTGACCATTCGCAGGTAGTTGTTTCGCCGGGGCGGACGCGCGGGTAACGTCGTTCCGATGCGGCGCAAGGCGATCATGTTGACGGCGGTGCTCGCACTGGTGGTGGCCGGGCTCGGGGGCACCGCCCCGGCGGCTGACCCGACGTCCTGTCTCGTGGTGGACACTGACGTCGGCGTGGATGACTATCGGGCGCTCGCGGTCGTGGCGCCCGCGCGGGACATCCGTGCCGTCGTGGTCACCGAGGGCATCTCCGGGGTCGCGAACGGCGCGACCGCGGTGTCGATGTTCCTGGCGGGCAGCGGGGTGCGCCCGCCCGTGCTGCCGGGGCTGGCGTCCGCGCACCCGCCCGCGTACGACTGGCTGCCGCCGGTCCGGGCCGCGGCTGAGCGGATGAACAACTTCCTTGGCGCGGCTGTCCCCGCGCGCGGCACGCCGGACCGGCTCGCCGCCGGGGTGCGGGCCGCGGTCCGCGGCTGCGGCCGGGTGGAGGTGTTGGTGCTCGGGCCGTGGACGTCGTACCCGAGGTATGCGGCGGCGCTCGGCGGGCAGCCGAGGATCGTCGCGTCCGGCCGGTCGTTCGCGGAGAACAACCCGGACAACTTCAACTGCGAGTACGACCTGGCGGCGTGCCGGACGGCGCCGCGCGGGGTGACCTATGTGGACCTGCCCGCCTCTCCCGCCTACGACCCGACCGAGGCGATGGTTGCCCGCTTCGGGCGGACCGGGCTGCCCGGCCTGCTGAAGGCCGTGCTGTTGGCCGACCCGTCCCAGTGGTTGGGCACCCGCCTGTGGGACGACACCGCGGCGCTGTCGCTGGTCAGGCCGGGCGCGTTCGCGCTGCGCGGCGGGCACCTGGAGCCGGTGGTGGGTGCGGCGGCGCTGCGCGACCTGGTCGTGGCGTCGGTGAACCGGTAGAACAACTTCCGACTTTCTACTGTTGAGTAACTTCGCCGGGGTCCTTAGCGTGAGAGTGACCAACCCCTGCATTCACGGAGGACTCGATGAAGCGTCCCCTGCTCTCGCTTCTTGTCGCGCTCCTGGCCTCGTTCGCCGCGCTCGCGGTGGCGCCGGCCGGCGCCACCGCGGCCGACCGGCCAGATCCGGTGGTGATCGTCAACGGCACGTTCGGGCCGGCGTTCTTCTACGAGCCGCTCGCCGCGCGGCTGCGGGCCGACGGCAACGACGTGCACATCTTCGAGCTGACCAACCTCGGCACCGGTGACATCGCCGCCACGGCACAGGATCTGGCCCGGTTTGTCGACGGCGTCCGCGCCGCCACCGGGGCGGCCAAGGTGGATCTGGTCGGCCACTCGCAAGGTGGGCTCGTCGCACGGCAGTACGTCAAGTACCTCGGTGGCGCGTCCACTGTGGACAGTCTGGTGAGCCTCGGCGCTCCGCACTACGGCACCGCGGTGGCCAACATCGCCGACTTCTTCGGCGGCGGCAACTGCCTCGGCATCGTCGCCTGTCAGCAGATGGCTGTCGGGTCGGAGTTCGTCAACGAGCTCAACGCCGGGGACGACACCATCGGTTCCGTTCGCTACACCAACCTGTACACGGCACTGGACGAGCTGGTTCGCCCGGTCGCCAACGCGTCGCTACCGGACGGCGCCACGAACGTGCTCATCCAGTCGCAGTGCCCCTTCCGCGTGGTGGGCCACGTCGGCCTCGCCCTGGACGGCACCGTGTACGACGGCGTGCACGACGCCCTGCTCGGGCGCCCCATCGAGCTGAACTGCTTCGCCGTCTGAGCGCCGACGTCGGCGGGTCGTGGTCAGCTCACGACCCGCCGACGTCCGGCGCCGCGGCAGTCGCGGTCGACGCCCGGAGGCGTGACGTATGGCAGTTCGATCGGAATGAACTTAATGGTGGGTCAGGCGTGTTACGTAGGTAAGATCGGTGCGATTCGGTCCAGGTTGACCGGTGGGAAGAGACGGGAGCGTCGCGATGGTGGACGCTGGAGTGGGGCTTGTAGTTCGCCTGCTCGGCAGCGTCTCGGCGTCGGTCGACGGTGTGGACCTGGACCTTGGGCCGGCCGGTCCTCGGTCGTTGTTCGCCGCGCTGGCGCTGCGCGCGAACACGGTGGTCACCCGTGATGAGCTGACGGACGCGTTGTGGGGGGAGCACGCGCCACGAACGGCGGACGGCAACATCTACTCCTACGTCTCCAACCTCCGCAAAGTGTTGGAGCCGGGCCGGTCCGGCGGGCGGCTGCACGACGTGCTCGTCCGGTCCCGGGGCGGCTACATGCTGGCTCTTCGGCCCGGCGGGCTCGATCTCGCGCTGTTCGAGGGGTCGGCTGTCGCGGCCCGTGCCGCCATGGCGGCCGGCGACCACGCGACGGCACTTTCCGAATGTGACGCCGCGTTGTCGATGTGGCGCGGGCACGCTCTCGGCGGTGTGGTCGGCCCGTTGGCCGAGTTGGAACGGGACCGGCTCGGCCTGCGCCGACTCGAGGTGCAGGAGCTGCGGTGCACGGCGCTGCTGGAGACTGGCTCGGCGGCGACGGCGGTGGGCGAGCTGGCCGCGCTGATCGCGGGGCACCCGCTCAACGAGCGGCTGCACGAGATGCAGATGCTCGCGATGTGCCGCAGTGGCAGGCAGGCGGACGCGCTTCGGGTGTACCAGCAGTTGCGCGATCGGCTGGCTGAGGAGCTCGGGGTCGATCCGGGTCCCGCGCTGCGCGAACTGCACCAACTCGTGCTCGCCGGAGATCCCATGCTCTCCGGCGGTCCGCCGGTGATTGTGCCAGCGCCTCGCAGAGCCATGGTCGGCAACCAACGCGGGGTGCCGGGGCAACTGCCGCACAGCGTGCCCGTGTTGGCCGGCCGCACGGCGGAGATGGCGCGGCTGCGCGAACTCTGCGCCCCGGCGATGGACGGGGTTTCGGCGAGCAGCGTCGTCATCTCGGCCATCGACGGGATCCCCGGGGTCGGCAAGACCGCGATCGCACTGCACCTCGCCCACGAGATCGCCCCCAGTTTCCCGGACGGGCAGCTCTTCATCGACCTGCGCGGCTTCGACCCGCTGTACCCGCCGCTGGCACCGGAGGAAGCGCTCGGCCACCTGGTGCGTGGCCTTGGCGCGGAATCCGACCCGGTGGTTGACAATCTCGGCGAGAAGGCAGCGTTGTACCGGTCGCTGCTGTCCGGCCGCAAGGTCCTGGTCGTGCTCGACAACGCCGCCAGCGTCGAGCAGGTGCGGCCGTTGCTCCCCGGGACCGCGGGCTGCCTGGCGCTGGTGACCAGCCGCAACCGGATGGCCGGGCTGGTCGCCAGGGACGGCGCCTCCCGGCTGGCGGTCGACAACCTGTCGCTGGACGGCTCTCTCGAGCTGCTGCGCGGAGTACTCGGCGCTGACATCGTCGACGCCGAGCCCGACGCCGCGGCCGAGCTGGGCGAGCGGTGCGGGCACCTGCCGCTCGCATTGCGCATCGCCGCGGAGCGCATCGCGGGCGGTGACTACCTCGCCCTGTCCGAGATGGTCGACGAGCTGCGGGTCGCGCAGCACCGTCTCGACACACTGTCCACTCCGGACGATCCACTGTCCACCGTGCGCGCCGTGTTCTCCTGGTCCTACCAGGCACTCAAGCCGGAGGACGCCCGCGCGTTCCGCCTGCTCAGTGTGCACCCAGGGCGTGAGTACGACGTCGACGTCGCCACCGCGGTGTTCGGCACCGACCGGCTCACAGCCAAGCGCCACCTCGAAAGCCTCGACCGCAGGAGCCTCCTTCAGCGCGCGGGCTCGCACCGTTACCGGATGCACGATCTGTTGCGTGTCTACGCCGCCGAGTGCGCCGAGCTGGACGAGCCGGCCACCACGGTCGACGACACCGTTGAGCGGTTGATCCGGTGGTACATCGCCACTTCGGTCGCCGCGCGCGAGGTGCTCATGCCCGGTTTCGCGAGGGTGGGGCAGTATGACGCGGCGGAGCAGGGGGCGCGGGCCTTCCTCCGCACCTACGACGACGCGATCTACTGGGCCAACGAGCAGCTGAGCACGATCGAGGCCGTGGTGCGACTCGCGATGGCCCGTGGGCGTTTTGAACTGGCCACGAAGGTCGCCGTCACTCTCAGCGTGCTCTACCACTGCACCAGCCGGTGGAGCGATTGGCTGCGTCTTACCGAGCTTGGCCAGATCGCGGCCACGCGCATGGGGGACGACCGCAGCCGCGGCTTCCTCTACAACGACGCGGGCCAGGCGGCGCACCAGCTCGGTCACGAGGACGAGGCGCTGCGGTACCTCACCGCGGCGGTCGAGCTGCTCACGTCGTTGCCGGACCAGAATGAGTCCGCGGTCGTCGACAACCTGGCGGTGGCCTACGCCACCATTGCCGTCTACACCAACTCGATCGACGAGATGACGACGAACTGGGACAAGATCAAGGCCCACGGCACGAAGTCTGCCCTTGGCGCGATGTCGATGGCGTGCTGCGCCGTGCTGTCCCGCACGGGCAAGCACGACGAGGCGCTGGAGTACGGCAGGAAGAGCGTGGCCCTGTACGGCGAGGTGGGCGCCACCTACACCCTCGGGCAGGCGTTGGTGTTCCTCGGCGAGGCGTGTGCCGTCGCGCATGAGCTGGACCAGGCCGACCGGCACTTCACCGAGGCGCTGGGGATCTGGCGGCAGCACCACGACCGGCAGCGCAGCGCGGAGACCATGCACGCCGTGGCCAGGGTCCGCCATCGGATGGGCCGGGGCGCCGACGTGCGCACCCTGCTCCGCGAGGCACTGATGACCATCGACGAGTGCGGGTACACCAGGGCGAACGAGCAGCAGCGCAAACA
>Ga0193717_1000430_pt1 | contig 29030 bp, 28 predicted proteins | sample U2c2metaG_FD_145900 | JGI IMG/M metagenome (GOLD analysis project Ga0193717, IMG submission 145900) | Soil microbial communities from a riparian zone of the East river system, Colorado, United States - U2c2 | ecosystem: Environmental > Terrestrial > Soil > Riparian zone | place: USA: East River...
GTGACGATGCCCTGAAGGTGACCTTCAGGGCATCGTCACTGTCACTACAGCGCCCTTCGCGACGTGAACTCGCGATGCCGCCACTACTCGACGTGAGACCGCCTGGCCTTCGGGGCACTCAGCGATGCTGTTGGCGAACTGCGCGGCTCGCTGTCTGGCGGTCCGTTCGGGAGACGGTCAGTGTCCCGAACGGCGCGTTCCGGACAGTGACCATGACCCGACGCGTTCGGGACGCTCAACGTCTCCTACGGACCTTTCGAGACATCGCCGGCCACCGTGCGAATTCGCCAACAGCATCGTCCAGTGCCCTGAAGGTCACCATCGGGGCGTTGAACGCTCCGCCACGGCGTCAAGGCTCCTCTGGTGCTGGGAAATCGGCCCACTAGGGTCAACCGCATGGCTGATCAGGTCGAACTGCGGGAGGCGCGGCGCTCCGAGCGTCCTGGCGGGCCGGCGTCGGGGGACCTCGCCGCGAGCCCCTTCCGCATCGATCGGGACCGGGTGGTCGCCTCGCCGTTCTTCGCGCGTCTTGGCGGCGTCACGCAGGTGGTCAGCGCCAGCGGGTCGGGCCTGCTGCACAACCGGCTCACGCACAGCCTCAAGGTCGCCCAGGTCGCCCGCGCCATCGGGGAGCGGCTCCGCGCCGACCCGGAGCTGGCGCCGCTGCTCGACAAGCTCGGCGGCTGCGACCCCGACGTGGTGGAGGCCGCCGGTCTCGCGCACGACCTCGGCCACCCGCCGTTCGGCCACCTCGGCGAGCAGGTTCTCGACCGCCTCGCCCGGCACCGGTTCGGCCTGCCGGACGGGTTCGAGGGCAACGCCCAGAGCCTGCGGATCGTCACCACCACCGACACCGGCGGCCCCAGCTCCGTCGGCCTCGACCTTACCGCCGCGGTGCGCGCGGCCATGCTGAAGTACCCGTGGACGCGACTGTCCCATCCGGACCCGCACCCCCGACACCTGCCGTCGCCGCCGCGTGGCGCGTCCGAGCCGCCGGACGAGCCGGGCACCGGGTCGAGCAAGTTCTCCGTCTACGTCACCGAGCTCGACGACATGGCACAGGCCCGCGCGCCGTTCGAGGGTCGGCTCGCGTCGTGGCAGCAGTCCGTCGAGGCGTCGGTCATGGACACGGCGGACGACATCGCCTACGCCATCCACGATCTCGAGGACTTCCACCGCATCGGGGTCCTGCAACACGCGCAGGTGGCCGCGGAGCTCGGGCACTGGCTGTCGAAGGCGCTCGAGCTGGCCGCGTTCGACGACGCCATGCTCGCCGCGCACGCCCGCCGCCCCGGCTACTCACTCGAACAGCTACGCCGCAGGCTGCACCGCAGGGACGCGTGGATCGTCGACGACGACGCGTTCGTCGCCGCCGTCTCCCGGGTGCGCGCCGAGCTGGTCGACGGGATGCTCGGCACCCCGTTCGACGGCTCGGTCGAGGCCGAGCAGGCGGTCGGCCGGTTCTCGTCGGTGTGGACGGCGCGGCTCGTCGACGGCATGAACGTGGTGATGGACCCGCCGACCCGCTCCGGGCACGTGATGCTCGCGCCGGCGCAGTGGCACGAGGTGCAGGTGCTCAAGTTCGTGCACCGCAGGTTCGTGCTGCTGCGCCCGGATCTCGCGCTGCACCAACGGGGTCAGGCCGCGCTGCTGACCTCGCTCGTCGAGGCGCTCGAGCAGTGGCTCGGTGCGCGGTCGGAGGCCAACCGGCTGCCGCGCAGGCTGCAGGACCTCGTCGAGCTGGCGGAGACCGAGTACCGCGCGCTCGCCAGGACCGATATGTCCACTTTGGTCGGTGCGGTCGGCGAAGCGCCCCAGGGCGATCCCGGAATACGGGAACTGGCAAGGGGACGCGCCGTGATCGATTTCGTCGCGTCTCTCACCGACAGCCAGGCCGCGACCCTGCTCGACGCCCTCTCCGGCCGCAGTGCGCAGCCCTGGTCCGACGCTTTCGTCCTGTAGTTCGCTAACAGACGGCAATTGGTAACGCACACGGTGTGTGGTTCGGCCGAATGGCCGCTGTGTGAGAAAGCTTCTGACCATACGTTTACTCCGGCCGGGGGCACCCCAGGCACTGAGGACGTCGTGTTGTCGGGGCACGGCCAAGGATTTCGCGGAGGGAATCCGTGCGTATACCTGCACGCGCATCACGAAGATCCCGACTATTCCTGACAAGCGCGACCTGCCTGCTGGCGGTGGTGGGGCTCGCCAGCCCCGCGGCCGCGGCGCCGCCGCGTGAGGACACCCAGGTCTCCGCCGAGAAGAACGCGGCGAACCAGATCGCCGCGCTCCAGGACATCAAGAAGAGCCAGTCCCCTGCGGAAGCCAAAGTGGACAGCAAGCTCTTGCTGCAGCAGCGGTTGAAGACCAACCGCATGGCGAGCAACGCGGTTCCGCTGCTGTCGAGCGGGGCCAAGACGACCGCCGCCGGCACGGTCCTGGTCGACATCCGTGCCACCGTCAGCGACAGCCTCCTGAAGGACCTGGCGGCCAAGGGCGCCAAGGTCAAGACGGTGTCCACTCGGTACGGTTCGATCCGTGCCGAGGTGCCGCTGACCGCGGTCACGGCCGTCGCCGCGCGTTCCGACGTGCGGCTGGTCGAGGAGGCGGGCGGCGCGATGACCGCGCGCCAGCTCAACCCGAACGAGAAGTCGGAGCCGGAGAGCAAGGCCGCGAAGCAAGCACGGATCGCCAAGAACACCCGTGCGGCGCTCGCCGACAAGGCCGGCCCCATCGACAGCGAGGGCGACCGCGCGCACAACGCGGACAGCGCTCGCCAGGACATCGGCGTCACCGGCATCGGCGTGAAGATCTGCGCCCTGTCCGACGGTGTCGACTCGCTCGCCACCTCCCAGGCGGCCGGCGAGCTGCCCGCGGTGGACGTGCTCGCCACGCAGGCGGGCTCTGGTGACGAGGGCACCGCGATGCTCGAGATCATCCACGACGTGGCCCCGAGCGCGGAGCTCGGTTTCGCCACCGCGTTCAACAGCGACGCCAGCTTCGCGGACAACATCCGCGCGCTGCGTCTTGACCGCGGCTGCGACATCATCGTCGACGACATCATCTACTTCAAGGAAGCGCCGTTCCAGGACTGGATCATCGCGCAGGCCGTGAACGATGTCATCGCCGACGGCGCTCTGTACTTCTCCTCGGCCGGCAACGAGGGCAACACGGTGGACGGGACCTCCGGCCACTGGGAGGGCGACTACGTCAACTCCGGCCAGGTCGTCGGTAAGTTCGCGGGCTACGCCCACGACTTCGACCCCGGCCCCGGCACGCAGATCTTCGAGCCGATCTCGAACGAGTCGGCCGGTGCGCCGGTGCTGCTGAACTGGTCCGACCCGCTCGGTGCCAGCAGCAACGACTACGACCTGTACATCCTGGACACGGCCGGCAACGTCCGCGCCGCGAGCCAGACGTACCAGACCGGCACCCAGGACGCCTACGAGCGCGTGGACATCCCGAGTGGCGCCGGCCTGCGGATCGCGATCGTCAAGTTCGCCGGCAACGACCGGTACCTGTCGCTTTCCGCGCTGCGTGGTCGGTTCGAGGACCAGGGCACCGTGAAGGCGTTCGTCACCCCCGGTGTCACGTTCGGCCACTCGGCCGCGCGGGGCGCGTTCTCCACGGCCGCGGCGCCCGCCAAGGACCCGCTGCCGTTCGATCTCGAGACGGGCGACCCGCCGAACCCGGCCGGGCCGTACCCGAACGCGTTCGACTCGAGCTCGAAGACCGAGCGGTTCACCTCGGACGGTCCGCGTCGGGTGTTCTTCGAGGCCGACGGCACGCCCATCACCCCGGGCAACGTGGGCTCCACCGGTGGCGAGGTGCGGCAGAAGCCGGACCTCACCGCCGCGGACGGCGTGCTGACCAGCGTTTCCGGCTTCGACCCGTTCTTCGGCACCTCGGCGGCGGCCCCGCACGCGGCGGCCATCGCGGGTCTGGTGCTCTCCGGCAACCCGGGCATCGACCCGGCGGAGGTTCGGGACGCGCTGATCAGCACGGCGATCGACATCGGCGCCCCCGGCGTCGACCCGGTCACCGGCCACGGCGTGATCCTCGCGGACCGTGTGCTCGGCTACACGGGCGCCAGCCCGCAGCCGCTCGCGGTGGCGGAGACCCCGAAGGTCTCGGCCGACGACGGTGGCGCGTTCATCGATCCGGGTGACACGGCGACCGTGTCGCTCCCGGTGACGAACATCGGCGACGGCACCGCGGTGTCGACGAGCGTGGTCCTGACCACCACGACGCCGGGTGTCACGGTCACGCCTCGTGCGCAGTCCTACGGCACGATCCCCAAGGGCGAGACGGTGATCAAGGAGTACAAGATCACCGTGCCGGCCAGCCACGAGGTCGGCGTGCCGATCCAGTTCTCGACGCGGGTGACGTTCGCCGGTGTGTTCTCGCCGAGGACGTCTACCTTCACCGTCGAGGTCGGGCAGCCGTCCGACGTGTCCGTCGCGTTCGCCTACAGCGGCGCGCCGGTCGCGATCCCGGACGCGAGCAGCGTCGGGGCTACCGTCCAGATCCCGGTGTCCGGCTTCGGCCGGGCCTCGAAGATCACGCTGTCGGTCGACGGCACGGTCTGTACGAACGTCAACACCGTCGGCATCAACCACACCTTCGTTGCTGACCTCGTCGGGCAGCTGACGTCCCCGTCCGGTCAGACGGCGACGGTGTTCAGCGGCAACGGCGGCGGCGGCGACAATATGTGCCAGGTTGTGTTCGACGACGGCGCGGCCGCGCCGTTCTCGTCGGTGGTCTCGGCGAACGCGCCGTTCACCGGCACGTGGCGTCCGGCCAGTCCGATCAGCGCGCTGAAGGGCGCGCCGGTGGACGGCAACTGGTCGTTCAAGGTGACCGACACGGCGAATGTCGACACCGGTTCGATCCGGGCGGTCTCGTTGCACTTCAACGGGTACGTACACCCATAGTTGGACCAAGGGCCGCCGCCGGTGCTCTCGCGCCGGCGGCGGCCCTGCCATATTCAGGGCAGTTGCGTCAGCTTGAGGTTCTCGCGCGGGATGCGCACCGTCCACTCCTGACTGCGACCGGTCGTGTGGCTCTCCTCGTCCTCAGAGGAGATCTCGCCGCCCACCTTGATGATCTTGAACTCGATCCCGGCGCTGCCCTTGACGCCCGCCTTGTGCGCGGCCGTCTGCTCGTCCTTCGCGCTCACCGTGACGTCCTGGAACCCTTGCATGGCACGGAACTTGACGGCGTCGCCGGACACGTCGAAGTCGCCGGAGCCCTCGAGGCGCATGTACTCGTCGCCGTTGAGGGCGTCCACGTAGAGCGTCAGAACGGCGCCCTTCCTCGGCGCCCACACCTGCGGGATCGCGAGGATGCCCTCGTCGACCTCGCCGTCGTGCGCGGCGGTCTTGCCGTCGGTGTCGGCGATGCGTGCGTAGAACCGCCCGCCCCGCAACGGCTTCTCGAGGAAGTTGTCCGCGTTGATGAGGATGTTGACGAGCGCCCAGTCGCGGCTGTGCTCGCTGTCGTCGGGCAGGGGGTTGCCGCGGGCGTGGGAGACGGTGACCCACAGGCTGGCCTCGACGGTCGGCTGGTCCCACTCGTAGCCGGTCGGGTCCTCGGACTCCAGCGTCACCTTGAGCTCGTGCTGGCCCTCCTGCAGCGGCCCCGTGTTGAACCACTCCTCGTCGTTGGTGTTCGACGGCATGCTCTGGTGCGTCGCGCCGCTCTGGAACGTGTCGGCGGCGGTGAAGGTGACACTGAACGGGCCGGTCTCGTTGTACTCGTCGTTCTCGAGCTCCATGAAGACGTAGATCTTCTCGGCCGTGTTCGCCTCGCCGTGCTCGTGCGCGAAGCCCTCGCCCTCGGTCTGGAAGAAGAACTGTTTGAACTTGGGAGCGGCCATGTCGGGTACCTCTCGTCGTGCCTGCTGGGGGTTGTCTCCAGTGTTGGGAAATCGCGGGGGATCGGTACGGCGGGCGGGCGCCCATACGGGCACTGCCGCAGGTCTATGGGGCAGCCGACCGGCTACCGTCGGTGTGTGGGCAGAGCCAGGGCCGTCGCGGGTGGCGGGCGGGCGGTCGAGGTGCCGCCGTCGCGCCTCGCCGGCTGGTTCGCGCGGTTCGGCGACCGGCACGGAGCTGTGACGCGGACCGAGCTGACGCCGTCCACCGTCGTCGTGACGGCCGAGGACGGGGCGAGCGCGACGTGTGCGGTGCCGTTCGGGCCGCTGCCGTCGGCGGGGACGTTCGAGGGTCTCGCCGTTGACGCGCTCGTGGCGCACGTGTCGCGGGAGCTGCGGCTCGGGCTGGTGCTCGTGCGGCTCGGCGGGCACAGCGTCGGGGTGTGCGTCGGCGACCGGGTCGAGGTGTCGCGGACCGACCGGCGGCTGGTGCAGGGGCGCAGCGCGGCAGGAGGTTGGTCGCAGCAGCGGTTCGCACGGCGGCGGGCCGGCCAGGCGCGGACGGCGCTGCGGGCCGCGGCCGACGACGTGTTCGAGGTGCTCGTGCCCGAGGTGTCCAAACTGGACGGTGTGGTGCTCGGCGGTGATCGGTCCGCGGTGGACGTGTTGCGGGCGGACCCCAGGCTTGCGAAGGTGTTCGCGCTCGCGGAACCGAGGGTGCTCGACGTGCCGGAGCCGCGCAGGACGGTGCTCGACGATGTCGCGGCCCGTGCCAGGTCGGTGGAGATCGTTGTTCGAGAAGGGGACTGAATTGCCGAAGGTCAACGCGTCCGTGACGGTGCCGGCGTCGCCGGCACGCACCTGGGAGACCGCGGCGGACATCTCGAGGTTCGACGAGTGGATGTCGCTGCACGACGGCTGGCGTGGTGACCTGCCGGTGGAGATCACCGAGGGCACGGCGCTCACGTCGGTGGTGAAGGTGATGGGGCTGCGCAACCGGATCAGCTGGCTGGTGGAGTCGTACGCGCCGCCGTCGTCGCTGGCGATCTCGGGTCACGGCGTCGGTGGCGTGCGGGTGACGCTGTCCCTGTCGGTGCGACCGGACGGCTCGTCCGGCTCCACGATCACCATCGACGCCGAGGTGACCGGGCGCCCGGTGTTCGGCCCGATCGGCATGGCCCTCGGGCGCGCCGTGCGGGCCGACATGCGCAAGTCGGTGGCGGCGCTCGCCGAGCTGGTCGGCTGATTCACAGCGTGCGCACAGTTTGGCGGCGCATCCTGAGGTCATGACGGACAAACCAGACCCGACGCCCGGCGAGCCGCGGGAGACGCCCGACCAGCAGACCACCCTCCCGGAGACGCCCGCTGCCGCGCCCCCGCAGCCCACCGCCGCGAATCCGGAAGATGCCGCGCAGGCGCAGCCCGCTGCCGCGCACGCGGAGGGTGTCGCACACCCGGCCGCGGCGCCACCGCAGCCTGACGCGCCGCGGTCCTGGCGCCCGCCTCGTACGACCAGGACGTGGGTCGCCGCGGTGGTGGCCGGCGTGCTGCTGCTGGGCGGGGGAGTGGGCGGCTACTTCATCGGCGCTGCCGGCGACCACGACCGGGGCGTCCCCGGCTGGCACCAGGAAGGCCCGGGAGAAGGCTTCCGAGGCGACGGCCCACGAGGCGGCCCCCGAGGCGACGGCCCGCCCGGCGACTGGCAGGACCGCCGCGGTGGTCCGGACGGCCCGTGGAACGGCGGCGGCCGCTAGTTCGCCGGCTCAGTCACGCCCCGTCGCGACTCCCGCGTGGTGCATGCCCTGAAAGGCGCGTTCAGGGCGTCCAGCGCCGCGAACGCGCCTTTCACAGCACGAGAGCCTCGCGGGTGGTGAGGCGTTGTTCCGCCATGGCCAGTGCCTCCGTCAGTGGGGTGGTGCCGTTCGTCGCGGCGGTGGTCAGTAGCGCGGCCACCGTGTCGTCGATCGTCGCCACCCTCGCCATGGCCTCGGCGTGTGTCAGGCCCTCGAGCTCGCGGGTCAGTGTGTAGATCACGCCGCCCGCGCTCGCCACGAAGTCCGGGACCCACACGATCCCCCGTGCCGCCAACACTTCCGCGACCGGGTCGGCGGTCAGTTGGTTGTTCGCCGGGCCGACGACCAAGGGCGCGGTCACCTCGGTGGTCGGGCCGAGGACGCCGCCCACCGCGGCCGGGACGATCACGTCCGCCCGCGTCGACATGGCGTCCGGCACGTCCACCCACGGGAACCCGTTCGACCTCGAGGTGTCCACATCGGACACTGTCACCATTGCACCGGACTCCGACAACCCCTGCGCCACAAGGGATCCGACCGAACCCATGCCGATCACCACCACGCGTAGCCCGGTGAACGACGATGCGCCGAACACGGCGCGCACCCCGGCGCGGAGCGCGGCGAGGACCCCGGCGGCGGTCGGCCCGCTCGACGAACCCGTGCCGCCGTGCGACTCCGGCACACAGAACACGTGCGACGTCGACTCCCGCAGTGTCAGCATGTCGGCCGTCGTCGTGCCCACGTCCGGACCGCCGACATAGGACCCGTCGAGGGACTCGATCAGCTCGCCGAGGTCGGCCAGCACCGCGGCCCGCAGCGACGCCGTGAGCGTCACCCCGGGCGGCAGGGCGATCACACTCTTGCCGCCGCCGAAAGGCAGGCCCGCCACCGCGTTCTTGTACGTCATCCCCTTCGAGAGCCGGAGCACGTCGGTCAGACCGTCCTGCCACGTCGGGTACTCGCGCAGCCGGATCCCGCCGGCGGCGGGGCCGAGCGCCCGCGAGTGCACGGCCACCATGATCGGGATCCCGGAACGGGTGCCACGCCGAGCGACCACTTCCTCGTGCTCCCATGATTCGACCATCACGACCTCCTGCCGAACGATGACGCGATCAACAACGCCATCGTCAGCCAGAAGAGCGGCGCTCAACACGGCAACCGAACATCATTCGGTACGACCGGGCAAACTGGGGGCATGGACGAAGTTGATTCGGCGATCATCCGGGAACTTCAGGAAGACGCGCGCCAACCCAACCAGGACATCGCCCGCAAGGTCGGCATCGCGCCGTCCACGTGCCTGGAGCGCACCCGCCTGCTGCGCCAGCGCGGCGTGATCCGTGGCTACCACGCCGACATCGACCTCGCGGCGCTCAACCGCAGCGTGCAGGCGCTCGTCGCGGCCCAGGTCCGGCCGCTGTCCAGGAAGGTGATCGAGGCGTTCCAGAGCTCGGTCGCCGCGCTGCCGGAGGTGCTCGCCGTGTTCACGCTCGCCGGCAGCGACGACTTCATCATCCACGTCACCGCGCCGGACATCGACCACCTGCACGCGTTCCTGATCGACCGGGTCACCAGCCGCCGCGAGATCGTCGGGTTCCGGACCTCGATCGTCTACCGGCACCACGCGAACACAGTGCTGAGCCGCCTAGAGTGAGCCGGTCGCGAGCATCCCGCCGTCCACCCGCACGGTCTCCCCGGTGATCCACGACGCCTGCTCGGAGGCGAGGAACGCCACCAGCCGCGCCACGTCCGTCGGCTCGCCGAGCCTGCGCATCGGGTACCGCGCGGCCACCGCCTCCTCGTCGGCGGTGAACAGCGCCTCGGCGAACTTCGTCTTCACGACCGCGGGCGCGACCGCGTTCACGCGCACACCGGGGCCGAGCTGCCACGCCAGTTCCTCGGTCAGCCGGATCAGCGCGGCCTTGCTCGCGCCGTACGCGGCGATCACGCCGGAGGACCGCAGTCCGGCGACCGACGCGATGTTCACGATCGACCCACCGTGCTCTGCCATCCACGCCTTCACCGCCAACTGCACGTAGCCGAGCGCGCCGACCACGTTCACGTCGAAGAGCTTGCGCACCGCGTTCAGGTCGGCGTCCACGAGCGGGCCGTACGTCGGGTTGATGCCGGTGTTGTTGATCAGCACGTCGAGCGAGCCGAACTCCTCGACCGTACGGCGCACCACCTCGGCGCGGTCGTCGTCGCTGCCGGTGTTGGCCGGCACCGCGAGCACCCGCGCGCCCGGCACGAGCGAACGCAGCTCGTCGGCCGCGGCCGCGATCTGGTCCGGCTTGCGCGACGAGATCGTCACGGCCGCGCCGCCCCTGGCCAGCTCGGCGGCGATGGCGTGCCCGATGCCGCGGCTGGCCCCGGTGACCAGCGCGACCTTTCCCTTGAAGTCCGGTGTCATGCCGGAGACTCTAGCTAAGCGCCCGCTTAGTACGCGAGTGCGCGCGAATCAGACTTGTACTAGCCACGTACACTCAGCTACGTGGTGGTTCGAACGGACTAGATGTGCAGGCGGCTTGCTGGTCACGACCGGTGAGCAGACGAGGCCTGCCCATGATCCATCCTCACCGGAAGTCTCCGAAACATGATCACCGCCACTGACCTCGAACTGCGCGCAGGCACGCGCATCCTCCTCTCCGAGGCGACGCTGCGCGTCCAGCCCGGCGACCGCATCGGCCTCGTCGGCCGCAACGGCGCCGGCAAGACCACCTCCCTGCGTGTGTTGGCCGGCGAGGGCGAGCCCTACAGCGGCGACCTGCGTCGCGCCGGCGAGGTCGGCTACCTGCCGCAGGACCCCCGCGAGGGCAACCTGTCGGTCACCGCCAAGGACCGGGTGCTCTCCGCCAGAGGCCTCGACCAGCTACTGCGCGACATGGAGAAGGCCCAGTCGGCCATGTCCGAGCACGCCGACGAGACCAAACGCGACCGCGAGGTGCGCCGCTACGGCAGGCTCGAGGAGCGGTTCTCCTCGCTCGGCGGCTATGCGGCCGAGAGCGAGGCGGCGCGGATCTGCGCGAACCTCGGCCTCGCCGACCGCGTGCTCGCCCAGCAGGTCGGCACGCTGTCGGGTGGTCAACGCCGCCGCGTCGAGCTCGCCAGGATCCTGTTCGCCGCCTCCGAAGCCGGCTCCGGCGGCGGTGGCGCCGGCACCACGCTGCTGCTCGACGAGCCGACCAACCACCTCGACGCCGACTCGGTCAACTGGCTGCGCGGCTTCCTCAAGGGCCACAACGGCGGCCTCGTCGTGATCAGCCACGATGTCGAGCTGCTCGCCGACGTGGTCAACAAGGTCTGGTTCCTCGACGCCATGCGTAGTCAGGTCGACCTCTACAACATGGGTTGGCAGCGCTACCTCGACGCACGCGCGGCCGACGAGAAGCGTCGCCGCCGCGAACGCGCGAACGCCGAGAAGAAGGCGGGCGCGCTGCACGCGCAGGCCGACAAGATGCGTGCGAAGGCGACGAAGGCGGTCGCCGCGCAGAACATGGCCAAACGCGCGGACCGGCTGCTCTCCGGGCTGGAAGAGGTCCGGCAGACCGACAAGGTCGCGAAGATCCGTTTCCCGAACCCCGCGCCGTGCGGCAAGACCCCGCTCACCGCGGAGGGGCTCTCGAAGACCTACGGGTCGCTCGAGGTGTTCACCGGCGTGGATCTCGCCATCGACCGCGGCTCCCGGGTCGTCGTGCTCGGCCTCAACGGCGCCGGCAAGACCACGCTGCTGCGGCTGCTCGGCGGTCGCGAGCCGGCCGACTCCGGCGGGGTCGTGCCCGGTCACGGGCTGCGGATCGGCTACTACGCCCAGGAACACGAGACGCTCGACCACGAGGCGTCGGTGTGGGACAACGTGCGGCACGCCGCGCCGGACACGCCCGCGCAGCAGTTGCGGCAGCTCCTCGGCACGTTCCTGTTCTCCGGCGAGCAGCTCGACCAGCCCGCCGGCACGCTCTCCGGCGGTGAGAAGACCCGACTCGCACTGGCCGGTCTGGTGTCCAGCGCGGCCAACGTGCTGCTGCTCGACGAGCCGACGAACAACCTCGATCCGGCCAGCCGGGAGCGCGTACTCGACGCGTTGCGGGGCTACGCGGGTGCTGTGGTGCTCGTGACACACGATCCTGGCGCGGTCGAGGCGTTGGAGCCCGAACGGGTGATCTTGCTGCCCGACGGCACCGAAGATCACTGGTCAGCGGATTATCTGGAACTGGTACAGCTCGCCTGAGGCAGCCTCCGGATACCGGGTGGCGTGACGGATTTCATAGCTATTTTCGATCTCGCCTGGCATTCCACGCCTTCGTGTTCGATCATTGCCACGGCAGGTGTTAGCAGAAACCTCCGTTACACGCTACGGAAGGCGGACGACGTGGCTGATTTGAAGAAGGGCGCGCGCATCACCGGTAGTACGCGCGACAAGCTGGCCGCTGACCTCAAGAAGAAGTATGAGAAGGGTGCCAGCATTCGTGCGCTGGCGGAGTCGACGGGCCGGTCGTACGGATTCGTGCACCGCGTGCTGTCGGAGTCGGGGGTGACGTTGAGAGGTCGCGGCGGAGCCACGCGCACTAAGAAGAAGTAGCAACTGGGTCAAGCTTGGATGCCGCGGGTGTCGGGGCACGCGACCGGATCGTCGGTCGGACCCGCGGGCGTCCTGGTCTTCTCCGTCTTCTCGGCCTGCCTGTCGCCGGCGGAGAACCCGAGCATCGCGCCGAGCATCACCAGTGGGTAGACGAGATACCCCCAGCGTGTGGCCGGCGCGAGGATGATGGCCGCCCCCAGTCCCGTCGCCGTGCGCAGCATGACGTCCGCCGGGTCGCGGGGTGGCCGGATCACCAGCCACGCGACGACGGCGCACGCGGCGGCCGCGAGCAGCGCCAGCGACACCGCGTGTCCGACGGTCCCGAGCTGGGCGATGAGATGCCCCGGCAACGGGCTCGCCGCGGGTGAACCGGCTTCACCGAGCCCCGCCGGGTACAGGATCACGTGCTCGACGAAGGACGCCGGATCGACGGCCAGCACCGGGATCACCAGTGCCGCGCTCGTCGCGACCACTGTACCAAGAAAGATCAACAACGCGCGCCACCCCCGGTGCGCGACGATCGCGACCGCCACCACCGCGAGTGCCGGCAGCGCGGTCAGCTTCATGTTGATGACCACCGCGATCGCCAGCCCGGCCCACACCGGTCCGGCCCGGTAGGCGAGCGCCGCGGCAAGCACGATCAGCGCGATCACCGGGATGTCGTCACCGGCCACGACGACCGTCAGCAGCGTCAGCGGGCTGACCGCGGCGAGCTGCGCGGCCGCCACCGGCACCTTCGGCCAGCCCATGACCTTCAGCGCCAGCACGATCGCCAGCACGGTGACCACCGCGAAGGCCACGCGCGCGTCGGTGAACGGGCCGTCGCCGAACAGCGCGCGGGGGAGTCCGAAGACCGTCATCGCCGGGCCGTAGGGCGTGTAGTCGTCCGGGTGCGGCGGGCGGCCGAGCAGGCTCAGGTCCGGGTAGGGCGTGCCGTTGTCGAACAACAGCCGCGCGGACCGCTCGACGACCCACACCTCCGGCTGCGAGGGGAACGCCCACGGCCACCTGCCCCACACGAAGCTCGGCGACCGGCGGAAGATCAGCACCAGGAGCGGCACGACGCAGGCGAGCAGGCCGGCGACGGCGACGGGTGTCCAGCGCGAACGGAGCAACCTCGAGGCGTGTGACAGGTCAGTACGCGACAATAGTGAGATCACCAGCGCCAGCAGGTAGCCGGCGGTCGCGAAGTTGCCCCACACGCGGTAGCCGTAGAACTCGGAGAACACCGCGTTGCCGGCGGCGAACAGCAGGCTGACGCCGTAGAAGAGCAGGTCGAGACGCCACTCCCGTCGTCCGGTCCGCTCCACGCGGGCAGGCTACCGGTGTTCGCTCTGCGGGGAACGGGAAGGCCTGCCGGTCGGTGGGCGTTCCTGCTGGAAGGAGTGTAGGAGGTTTGTTGGTGGAGAACTCGTGGATGTTCCTGCGGGGCGCCATGCACGCGTCGGAGACGCCGAAGGGGCTGCGCAAGGGCACGATCCGGCGCGTCTACAGCTTCGCGGGGCCGCACCGGGGCAAGCTCGCCGTGTTCCTGTTCCTGACGATGATCTCGTCGGTGCTCGCGGTGAGCACACCGCTGCTCGCCGGTCAGGTGGTGAACGCGATCGTCGGCGGCGGCGCCGTCTCGACCGTGGTGTGGCTCGCGGTCGCGATCGCCGGGGTCGCGATCGCCGACGCGGGGCTGGGGCTCGCGGAGCGGTGGCAGTCCACGCGCATCGGTGAGGGGCTGATCTACGACCTGCGGCGCGCGGTGTTCGGGCACGTGCAGCGGATGCCGGTCGCGTTCTTCACGCGCACCCGCACCGGCGCGCTGGTGTCGCGGCTGAACAACGACGTGATGGGCGCTCAGCGGGCGTTCACGTCGACGCTGGCCGGGCTCGTGACGAACGTGATCCAGCTACTGCTGTCGGTCGGTGTGATGCTGACGCTGTCGTGGCAGGTGACGCTGCTGGCGCTGGTGCTGCTGCCGATCTTCGTGCTGCCCGCGCGGCGGATGGGCAAGCGGATGGCCGACCTGCAACGGGAGTCGGCCGGGCTGAACGCGTCGATGACCACGCAGATGACCGAGCGGTTCTCCGCGCCGGGCGCGACGCTCGTGAAACTGTTCGGACACCCGCGCGCGGAGCTCGACGAGTTCGGCGGCCGGGCCGCGCGGGTCCGCGACATCGGTATCAAGTCGGCGATGCTGACCAGGTGGTTCATGACGAGCCTGACGCTGGTGTCGGCGCTCGCGCAGGCGCTGGTCTACGGGCTCGGCGGATACCTTGCGATCACCGGCGCGCTGTCGCCCGGCACGGTCGTGGCGCTCGCGCTGCTGCTGACGCGGCTGTACACGCCGCTGACCGCGCTCGCGAACGTCCGGGTGGACGTGATGACCGCGCTCGTGTCGTTCGAGCGGGTCTTCGAGGTGCTCGACCTGCCGCCGATGATCACCGAGAAGGACGACGCCCGTCCGGTGCCCGCCGGCGGCGTCTCGGTGTCCTTCGACGACGTGCGGTTCGGCTACCCGGCCGCGGACAAGGTGTCGCTCGCGTCGCTCGAGGAGGTGGCGGTGCTCGACCGCCGCGGCGGCGACGAGGTGTTGCACGGCATCAGTTTCCGCGCCGAGGCGGGGCAGATGGTGGCGCTGGTCGGCTCGTCCGGGGCGGGCAAGTCGACGATCGCGTCGCTGGTGCCCCGGCTGTACGACGTGGAGGCCGGCAGCGTCCGACTGTCCGATGTGGACGTTCGGGACCTGTCGTTCGACTCGCTGCGCGACACCGTCGGCGTGGTGACGCAGGACGGTCACCTGTTCCACGACACCATCCGCGCGAACCTGTTGTACCCGAGGCCGGAGGCGACCGAGGACGACCTGTGGGCGGCGCTGCGGCGGGCGCGGCTCGAGCCGCTCGTGCGCGGGCTGCCCGACGGGCTCGAGACGGTGGTGGGGGAACGCGGCTACCGGCTCTCCGGCGGTGAGCGGCAGCGGCTGACCATCGCGCGGCTGTTGTTGGCGCAGCCGCAGGTGGTGATCCTCGACGAGGCGACCGCGCACCTGGACTCCGAGTCGGAGGTCGCCGTGCAGGAGGCGTTGGCCGACGCGTTGGCCGACCGCACCGCGATCGTGATCGCGCACCGGTTGTCGACCGTGCGCGCCGCGGACCAGATCCTGGTGGTGGAGGACGGCGAGATCGTCGAACGCGGCGACCACGAGTCGTTGCTGGCCAAGGAGGGGCGCTACTCGGAGCTGTACCTGACGCAGTTCGCGAACCAGCCGGCCGCCGCCGCGTGAGCTAGGGCAGGTCGGCGGGGGTGTCCACGTCGGCGCCGGTGGCGATGTCCTCGCACGGGACCGTCGTCGCCGGGTGTCGGGCGAGGTAGGGCCGAGCACCCTCGTCGCCCTCCGCGAGCGCGGCGACGTCGGCCCACCGGGACCGCCCGATCAACACCGGGTGGCCAGGGGCGCCGTCGTAGGTGGCGCGGGCCAGTACGTCGGCGGACACCAGCGCCACGAACCGCGCGACCGCGGCCGGTGTCACGCCGGGGGTGTCCACCGGCAGCACGACGACCGCGTCGCAGTCGGTCGGCTCGAGTGCGGCGAGCCCCACCCGCAGCGAGGAACCCATGCCGGTGGCCCAGTCCGGATTGTCCACAAGGGACGATCCGGAGAGGATCGCCGTGGTGCGCACGTCGTCGGCGAGCGCGCCGAGCACGATCACCACCGGCGCGCAGCCGCCAGAGTGCAGCACGTCGGCCGCCTGCTCGACGAACAGACCGCCGCGATGGCGGACCAGCGCCTTGGGCATCCCGAACCGCCGGCCAGCACCCGCCGCGAGCAACAACCCGGCAACACGCACGCGGCAAGCCTACGGCGGGACCCCGTCAGCGGAACGCGTCGACGTTGTCCCGTGCCCATTCGGCGTACGTGCGAGCCGGTCGTCCGGTGACCTCCTCGACGGTCGGCAGCGGCACCAGTGCCGCGTCCCAGTCGACATCGTCCATCGACGGGCCGTGCGCCGAGTAGTCCGCGAAGCCGAGCAGGAAGTCCGCGTTCGCCGCGCACCAACCGTCCTGCCCACGCAGGATCTCGCGCGTCTTGGTCGCGCTCACCTCCTCGAACCGGACCTCCTCGCCGAGCGCGGCGCCGATGGCCGCGACCTGCTCGCGGTACGTGACCCGCGCGGGCCCCGTCAGGTCGTACCAGCGTCCGGCGTGCCCGTCGGTGAGCAGCGCGGTCACGGCGACGGCCGCGATGTCGGCCTCGTGGATCGCGAGGCCCGGCGCGTCCGGGTTGGCGTAGCGCACCACCCGGTCCGCGCGGATCATCGGGCCCCACAGGCGCAGCGTGTTCGACGCGAAGTCGCCCGGCCGCAGGTGCGTCCACGCCAGGCCGGACGCCTCGACCGCCTGCTCGACGGGGAGCTGGAAGTCCGTGTCGAACCCGCCGGTCACCGCGCCGGAGGACAGCGTCACGATCCGCAGCACGCCGGCCGCCTTCGCCCGGCCGACCACTTCGGTCGCCGTGCTCGGCTCCGGGAACAGGTACAGCTTCTCGACGCCGTCGAACGGGATCGAGGCCGGTTCGCGCAGGTCGCCACGCACGACCAGGACGTCCTTCCCGAAGATCGCGCCATCGGGGTTCCTGGTCATCGCCAGCACGTCGTGGCCCGCGTCGGCGAGCTGCCGCACGACGTGGCGCCCCACGTTGCCCGTCGCACCGGTCACCAAGATCGACATCTGCTCTCTCCTCAATATGGGTACGGCGTACGCATAAAGCTAGCACGACGCGGTGCCGGCTACGCCTACGATTGACGGACGATGACCACTTCGGACGACTCCGCCGCCGCCTCCGCGAGCTTCGGCGGCGGCGCGGCGTCGGCCCGCGCCATGGAACTGCTCTGGGGCACCAAGCCGGCGCCGAGTCGGGGCCGAAAGCCAGGTATGACCGTCGAGCGGATCGTGGCCGCCGCCATCGCGATCGCCGACGCGGAGGGTCTCGACGCGCTGTCGATGCGCCGCGTCGCCGAGGCGCTCGGTGTCGGCACCATGTCGCTCTACCGCTACCTGCCCGGCAAGACCGAGCTGTACGAGCTGATGCTCGACGCGGCGATCGGCGAGGGTGCGCTGGCGGAGCCCGATCCGGCCGGCTGGCGCGCGAGCCTCGCCACGTTCGCGCGGGCGAGCCTCGCGGGCTACCGCCGGCACCCGTGGCTGCTGGCGGCGTCGCTGTCGCGTGGGCTGATGGGCCCGCACCAGGCCGCGGCGCTCGACGCGCTGCTGCGGACGGTCGACGGCATCGGGCTGACCGGCGGCGAGATGATGGCGGTCGTCGGTCTTGTGCTCAGCTACGTGCAGGGGCAGGCGCGGCAGTCCGCGGCGGCCGAGGGCGCGCGGGCGCGCACCGGAGTGTCCGACGAGCGGTTCTGGACCGAGTTCGCGCCGCTGCTCACGCCGCACCTGGAGCCCGCGCGGTTCCCGACCCTGGCGGCGGTGTGGCGCGACGAGGAGACGGCGTGGGCGGACGAGTTCGAGTTCGGGCTCGAACGGGTGTTGGACGGGGTCGAGGCGTTCGTGGACGGCAGGAGCAGGGTGTGACACAGGTGGAACCGGGGCTGCGCAAGCTGGGGGCTTGGGGCGCGGACGTGCGGGCGGTGGTGCTCGTGCTGCACGGCGGCCAGGAGGTCAGCAAGGCGCGCGCCACCCGCTGGTATCCAGCGTACTGGCGGATGGTGCCGTTCGCGCGTGACCTGCGCACGGCCGGGCGGCACGCGGGGGTCGCGGTGTGGTTGCTGCGCAACCGCTACCGCGGCTGGAACGCCCCGGAGCTGGACCCGGTGGCCGACGCGCGGTGGGCGCTCGCGGAGATCCGGCGTGCGCATCCGGACGTGCCGGTCGCGCTGGTCGGGCACTCCATGGGCGGCCGGGTGGGGCTGCGGGTGGCCGACGACCCGGCGATCGTCGGCGTGTGCGCGCTCGCGCCGTGGACGCCGGAGGGCGAGCCGGTGGCGCAGTTGGCCGACCGGACGGTGCTCATCGCGCACGGTGCCCGCGACCGGATGACCGATCCCGCGTTGTCGTACTCCTACGCCGAACGGGCGAAGGTCGTCACCGACTCGGTGGCCAGGTTCGACGTCAGGGGGGAGACGCACGCGCTGCTGCGCCGGTACTCGGAGTGGACGCTGCTGGTCAGACGGTTCACACTCGGCGTGCTCGGGATCGTCGAACTGGACCACGACATCGCCGCGGCGCTCGCGAAGCCCGCTCCGGACGGACTCCGTGTGCCCATTTGATGACGGTCTCGTACGGTGTGCACCGTGTTTCGCAACCTGGGCGCGGGTCCCCACGTCTTGTGTGTTGACGGAAGGTTGGGGTCGTGAACGAGCTTGCGAGTGAACCGGTGTCACAGGGCGACCGCGAGCGGCGCCACGGAGCCTGCGAGGGGGCGTCATGAGCTATCAGCAGCCGCCGCGTCGGCCGGGGCAGGGCGGTCGCGCGCCTGGGCACGGTGGTCCGCCGCCGAGGCAGAGCCGTAAGCCCGAGTACCACAACACCAGGATGCTGCCGCTGCCCGGCAACGACGACGCGCCGCCGCAGCGACGTCAGGACGGCTACGGTCCGCCGCAGCGTCGCCAGGGCCCGCCGGACGACTACCGCAGGCCGCCGATGGGCGACGAGGGCTACCCGCCGCCGCGTCCGCCCCGGCCGAAGCGCCGGCCTCGTTGGGGGCGCCGGATCGGGATCTTCCTGCTGGTGCTGCTCGTGCTGCTGGGTGGCGGGTGGCTGTGGATGGACACGTCCCTCAACCGGGTCGAGGCGCTCACCGACTACCCGGGCCGGCCGGCGGCCGCGTCGGGCACGAACTGGCTGATCGTCGGGTCGGACAGCCGGGACGGCCTCACCGACGAGGAGAAGGCGAAGCTCACCACCGGCGACACCGGCGGCAAGCGCACGGACACGATCATGATCGCGCACATCCCGGACAACGACACGCCGCCGACGCTGCTGAGCCTGCCTCGTGACTCCAATGTGGACATTCCGGGGCACGATCGGCAGAAGATCAACGCGGCGTTCTCGCTCGGCGACGCGCCACTGCTGGTGAAGACCGTCGAGGGCGCCACCGGGCTGCGCATCGACCACTACGCGGAGATCAGCTTCGGCGGCTTCGCGGGCATCGTCGACGCGATCGGCGGTGTCGAGATGGACATCCCGGAGGAGATGCACGACACGAAGACCGGCGCCACGATCCCGGCCGGTCACCAGAAGCTCGACGGCACGCAGGCGCTTGCGTTCGTGCGCATGCGGTACAGCTCGTCGACGCCGAGGTCGGACCTCGACCGGGTGGTGAACCAGCGCAAGTTCATCGGCGCGCTGGCCGGTGCGATCGCGAGCCCCGGCACGCTGCTCAACCCGTTCGACGTGTTCCCGCTGATCGGTGAGATCACCGACGCGCTGACCATCGACGAGGGTGACCACCTGCACAACCTGGCAGGTCTCGGCTTCGCGATGAGCGGCATCTCCGACGGCAGCACGGTCAGCACGACGGTGCCCGTCACCGACTCGTCGGCGAAAAACTGGGACGAGACCAAGTCGGGCCAGCTGTTCGACGCGCTGCGCAACGACACCCCGATCCCAGCAGACGCGATCGTCAAGTAGTGCGTGTCTCTTGGATCTTGACGGGAAGTCTGCGCCCGACCATCAGTTACCTCAGGGGAACGTGACGGCACTCAGCCACTAACCACCGGCTGCCCGCACCTTCGCCGGGACGCAACCCACACTTAAAATCCGGGGAGGCGGACTAGCTAGCGGGCGCGCAGCACCTCGAGTGCCCGGTCGGCGTGCACACCCATGCGCAGCTCGCTCTTGATGACCTCCAGCACCTTGCGATCCGTGTCGATCACGAACGTCTGGCGCTTGGTCAGCAGCGGCCCGAAGCTACGCCGCACACCGAACTGCGTCGACACCTCGCCGGTCGGGTCGGACAGCAGCGGGAAGTCGAACGAGTGGGCGTCGCTGAACTCCGCCTGCTTCTCGACCGCGTCCGGGCTGATGCCGATGCGGGTCGCGCCGACCGCGCCGAACTCGGCGGCCAGGTCGCGGAAGTGACAGCTCTCCGCGGTGCAGCCCTTGGTCATCGCCGCTGGGTAGAAGAACAGCACCACCGGTCCGGTCGCCAGGAACTCACGCAGCGCGCGGGTCTTGCCGGTCTCGTCGGGCAGTTCGAAGTCGGGTGCGAGCTCGCCGGCCTTCATGGCACTCCTTTCGGTCGCGCGTAGGTTCGGCGCGCGGCTCTGCTTGGATTGGTCCGTGGACACTACCGCCGCACCGACCCCCGCGCTCCGTGCCGCGCGTGCGATCACCGAGCTGCTGTCGCCGGCCGTCGTCGTGGTCGCGCTGCCGCTCGCGGTCGCGTGGCACGGCACCGGCTACGACCTCGCGGCCACCGCGGGCTGGGGGCTGCTCGTCGCCGTGTTCTACAGCGTGATCCCGATGGTCATCATGGTCCGGGGCGCGCGGCGCGGAAAGTGGGACGGCCACTGGGTGCGGGAACGCGAGCGCCGGCTCGTGCCGTTCCTGCTGTGCCTGGTCTCCACGCTGGTCGGGCTCGGGATCATGCTGGGGGGCGCCGCGCCACGAGAGGTGATCGCGCTCAGCGGGTCGATGATCGCGACGCTGCTCGCCTGCCTGGCGATCACCCAGTGGTGGAAGGTGTCGGTGCACGCGACGGTCGCCGGGGGAGCCGTGGCGACGATCGTGCTGCTCTACGGGCCGTGGTACCTCCTGCTCGTGGCCGCGGTCGCGCTCGTGTGCTGGTCCCGCGTGGTGGTGGAGGACCACACGGTCGCGCAGGTCGTCGCCGGGGCGCTACTGGGTCCGATCGTGGGCGGAGTGGTGTTCCTAGCGCTCAGGTGAAGGTGCGGGACAGCGGCAGAGACTACGGAATGCGCAGTCCGGTTTCGGGGTGGAAGAGGTGCACCTCGCTCGTGTCCCGCAGGCCGACCCGCACCCGGTCGCCGAGCCGGGGCGGCGTGCGACCGTCGACACGGACGACCATCTTCTCGCCGCTCTCGAGCTCGCCGTGCACGTACGCGTCCGCGCCCAGTTCCTCGACCAGCCGGACCGACAGCGTGAAACCGCCGTCCGACACCAGGTCCAGCGCCTCCGGGCGTACCCCGAACGTGATCTCCGACAGCCCGTCCGCCGCGTCGAGCGCGGACCGGGCCAGCGGCACGGCGAGCCCGCCGAGCGTCACACCTTCGTCGGTCAGCCGGTGGTTGCCGAGGTTCATCGCCGGTGAGCCGATGAACCCGGCCACGAACACGTTGGCCGGCCGGTCATACAGCTCGCGCGGCGACGCGCACTGCTGCAGCACGCCGTCCTTGAGCACGGCGACCCGGTCGCCCATGGTCATGGCCTCGACCTGGTCGTGGGTGACGTAGATGGTCGTGGTGCCGAGGCGCTGCTGGAGCTCCGCGATGTTCGCCCGGGTCTCCACCCGCAGCTTCGCGTCCAGGTTGGACAGTGGTTCGTCCATCAGGAACACGCTGGGCTCGCGCACGATCGCGCGGCCCATGGCGACCCGCTGCCGTTGTCCGCCGGACAGCGCCTTTGGCTTGCGGTCAAGGTACTTCGTGAGGTCCAGCATCGCGGCCGCCTCCTTGACCCTGGTGCTGACATCCTCTTTGGACATCTTGCGCAGCCGCAGCGCGAAGGCCATGTTGTCCGCGACGGTCATGTGCGGGTACAGCGCGTAGGACTGGAACACCATCGCGATGTCCCGGTCCTTCGGCGGCAGGTCGGTGACCTCGCGCTCGCCGATGCGGATGGCGCCCTCGTCGACGTCCTCCAGTCCGGCGCACATGCGCAGCGCCGTCGACTTGCCGGAACCGGACGGTCCGACCAGCACGAGGAACTCGCCGTCCGACACGGTCAGGTCCAGCCGGTCCACCGCGCGGACCGCGTGGGCGCCCGGGTACACCCGCGAGGCGTCCGCGTACACGACTTCAGCCATGACGATCTCCTACTTGACGGCGCCCATGGACAGGCCACGGACGAGATGGTTCTGTGCGATCCAGCCGACGATCATCACCGGCAGCGAGGCGAGCAGCGCGGCCGCGGACAGTTGCGCCCAGTACAGACCTTCCGAGGTGATGAAGCCGACCAGGAACACCGGCACGGTGCCGGCTCTTGCGGCGGTGAGGTTGACCGCGTAGAAGAACTCGGTCCACGAGAAGATCACGCAGATCAGCGCCGTCGCCGCGATGCCGGGCGCGACGACCGGCAGGATGATCTTGTACAGCAGCGTCGGCAGGTTCGCGCCGTCGACGCGGGCCGCCTCCATCATCTCGGTCGGCACCTCGAGGAAGAACGACCGCATCATCCAGATGGCGAGTGGCAGGTTCATCGACGTGTACAGGATGACCAGCGCCCACACGTTGTCCAGCAGCTTCATGTTCTGCGAGATCACGTACAGCGGGATGATCGCGGCCACGACCGGCAGCATCTTGGTCGACAGGAAGAAGCCGAGCGCGTTCGTGGTGCCCTTCACCGGCGCGATCGACAACGCGTACGCGGCCGGGATCGCGAAGATCAGCACGATGAGCGTGACCATCGCCGTGACGCCCGCCGAGTTCGCCAGGTACGGCAGGAACCCTCGGTCGATGACGCCGGCGAACTGGTCCAGCGTCGGCCCGAACACGAGCTTCGGCGGGTCGGTGTAGGCGTCCGCCTCCTGCTTGAACGAGGTGAGCACCATCCAGATCAAGGGGAACACGAACAGGATGGCGATCACCCAGGTCAGCGCCGACAGCGAGATCGAGCCGATGCGGCGCTTCCGTTTGCGGGTGACGGGCGGCGGTCGAGTGTCCACTGTGGTCATGTCATTTCACCCCGCCGGTCACCGAGAACGTGCGGAACATCAGGCGCAGCGCGAAAGTCGCGACGATCATGGTGAGGATCACGACGATCACCCCCATGGCCGAGGACTGTCCGATGTCGAAGCCCTGGAACGCCCGCTGGTAGATGTAGAACGGCAGGTTCGTGCTCGCGGTGCCGGGACCGCCCTGTGTCATCAGGAAGATCGAGTCGAAGCTGTTCACGATGTAGATCGCGCCGAGCAGCGTGGCGAGCTGGAGGTAGCGGGACAGCTGCGGCAGCGTGATCGACGCGAACGTGCGCCACCGGTTGGCGCCGTCGACCTGCGCGGCCTCGAGCACCTCCTTGGACTGGCTCTGCAGCCCGGCGAGGATCAGCAGCATCATGAACGGCGTCCACTGCCAGACGATCTGCGCGATCACCGACGTGAGCGGCCATTCGGCGAGCCAGTCGGTGTTCCCGCCGAACACGAAGTTCAGCAGCCCGTAGGTCGGGTCGAACATCGTGGTCTTCCACAGCAGCGCGCCGGCCGCTGGCAGGATGAGGAACGGGGTGATCAGCAGCGTGCGCACGACCCCGCGACCGATCATCTTGCGGTCCAACAGAAGTGCCAACGCGAGTCCGATCAGCATCGACAGCAGCACGCTGAACACCGTCAGCAGCACGGTGTTGAGCAGCGCGGTGCGGAACTGGCTGTCCACGAACACGTCGACGTAGTTCTGCAGCCACACGAAGTGCCGGGAGCCCGGCCGCACCAGGTTCCACGACTGGAACGAGTAGACCACCGTGAGCACGAACGGAATCTGGGTCACGACGATCGTGAAGATCAGCGCGGGCAGCAGCGGCAGCCGTCGCCGCCACGTCGTGCTCCGCGCGGGCGCCTGTTTCCTTGCTGGTGTGGTCTCCTCGCGTGCGGCCACGTTCGAGGGCAGTACCGATGAAGTCATCGCGTCTCCCGGTAAGCCTGGCCGACGGTGTCGGCGTACTCCTGGGACTGGGCGAGTGCCTCGTCGACCGTGATCTGGCCGGCGATCGCCGCGGAAAGCTGTTGGCTCACCCGGGTGCCGAGGTCCTGGAACTCGGGGATGCCGACGAACTGGATGCCCGGGTAGGGCACCTTGCCCGCCATCGCGTTCTCCTGGGTCGCCTCGTTGATGGCGTCCAGGGTCGGTTGCGCGTAGGCCTTCGCGGCCCGCGTGTACTCCGGAATGTCGTAGGTGGACTCACGACAGCCCGGCGGCACCCGGTTCCAGCCGAACTTCTCGCCGACCGACTTGACGAACTGCTTGTCGGTCATCCACTTCATGAACTCCCAGGCGCCCTGCTTGTCCGACGCGACCTTCGGCATCGCGAGTGACCAGGTGTAGAGCCAGCCGCTGCTCTTCGTCTTCTCGACCGGGGCGGCGACGTAGCCGGACTTACCGACGATCTTGCTGCTCGACTTGTCCTCGTTGGTGCCGGCCATGACCGTTGCGTCGTACCACATGGCCGCCTGGCCCTGGCCGTACCGCGTGCCGCACTCGGAGAACCCGGCGCTGGACGCGCCTACTTCGCCGTGCTCGCGCACGAGGTCGACGTAGAACTGGGTGGCCTTCTTGAACTCCGGCGTGTTCAGCCGCGCGTTCCAGTTCTCGTCGAACCAGGACGCGCCGAACGTGTTGGCCACCGTGGTGAACGGTGCGAGGCTCTCGCCCCAGCCGGGCTTGCCGCGCAGGCAGATGCCGGCGATGTCCTGCTCGTCGTCGTCCAGCTTGGCCGCGAAGTCCGCGATCTGTTGCCAGGTCGGGTTCGCCGGCATGGTCAGCCCGGCCTGCTCGAAGAGATCCTTGCGGTAGGCCAGGAACGACGACTCGCCGTAGAACGGCACGGCGTACAGTGAGTCCCGATAGGACAGTGAGCTGCGGATGCTCGGGATGAAGTCGTCCTCGTCGTAACCGTCGCTCGCCTCGATGTAGGGCTCGAGGTTCTCCAGCCAGCCGTTCTGTGCCCACTGCGGGGCCTCGAAGTTGCTGATCATGACGACGTCGAACTCGTCGCCCTCGGTGGCGACCGACGCGGTGATCTTCGCGCGGGCCTGGTTCTCCGGCAGTGTCACGAACCGCAGCGTGATGCCAGTGTCGCGCTCGAACTCGTCGGACAGCTCGATGGCGTCCTGCATCTGGGGGTTCGCGACGATCGCCACCACGAGGGTCCGGCCGCCCGCGCCGACGGCACCGGCGCCCGCGCACCCGGCGACCCCGAGCAGCACCGCGACGAGCAACAGGGTCAGCGGCTTACGCATCGGGCACCACCTGCACCTTCAGTCCGGCGCCGCTGCGCATCAGGTCCAGCGCGGCCGGATAGTCGTTCAGTGGCAGGGTGTGCGTGAGCAAGGTGGCCGTGTTGATGCTGCCGTTCGCGACGAGGTCGAGCGCACGGCCGTAGCTGTTGAGCACGGCCATCGAGCCGACGATGGTGATCTCGTCGTTGTAGATGCGGAACGGTGGCAGCGCGATACGTGCCTCAGCCGGCGCGACCCCGAAGACGAGCAGCCGGCCACCGCGGCGCAGCGCGTCGAACGCGGCCTCGATCGCCGGCACGGCGCCGGTCGCGTCGACCGCGGCGTCGAACCGTTCGTCCAGTTCGGACACGTCGGTCGCGGTCGCGGCGGCCCCGAGGTCGTTCGCCCGGCCGAGGCGCTTCGCCTCACGGTCCACCACGGACACGGTCGCGCCCGCGCTCTGCAACAGTTGCTGCATCAGCAGCCCCATGGTGCCGGCGCCGACGACGAGGAAGCGTTCGCCCGCCTCGACGCCGATGCGGCGGACGCCGTGCACCGCGCAGGAGAGCGGCTCGACGAGCGCACCCTGTTGCCACGTCAGGTGATCCGGCATCCGGTAGCAGTTGGCGGCCGGCACCGCGACGTACTCGGCGAACGCGCCGTCGACGGTGTCGCCGGTGGCGTTCCAGTTCTCGCAGAGGTTGCCACGGCCGTCGCGGCACGGACCGCAGTAGCCGCAGAACAAGGACGGGTCGACGGCGACGCGGTCGCCGACCGACCAGCCGCTGACCTCCTGGCCGACCTCGACGATCTCGCCGGCGAACTCGTGCCCCGGCACGATCGGGTACGGCGTTGGTGGGAAGTGGCCGTCGGCGATGTGCAGGTCGGTGCCGCAGATCCCGCAGGCGCCGACCCTGACCACCACCTGTCTGGGCTCCGGTTTGGGATCCGGTACGTCACCGACCCGGATCTTGCCGGGTTCGTCGATGATCGCGGCTCGCATGCGGCCTCCCTCATTGGATGCTCATCTGAGCACGTCTCGACCTATGCGCTGCCGAGAATGTCCATCGATTAGAGAACTTCCCTGTGGAATACGTCAACCCTTTGATGCTAGAGTGCTCAAATGAGCGCAGAAACTAGTAGAATTGGGCCTGCGGAGTCCATGGCGGCGGCGTTGATCGCCCGCCGGTTCTACGTGCTCGGCCAGTCCAAGCTGGAGATCGCCGAGGAGTTCGGCATCAGCCGCTTCAAGGTGGCCCGCATCCTCGACGCGGCAAGGGAAAGCGGCCTTGTTCGGGTCGAGTTCGACCTTGGTCTTCCTGTCGACCTCGCCCTGTCCGACGAGCTGCGTTCCGCCTATGGTCTGAATCGTGTCATCGTGCTCGAACGAGCGTTCTCCGGAGGTACCAGGGCCGAGACGCGCCGGCACATCGGCGCGCTCGCGGCCGACCTGCTGTCCGAGCTGGTCACGAAGGACGACGTCATCGGGTTGTCGTGGTCCCGTTCGGTGAACGTGATGGCCGAGACCGTGCCGGCGCTGCCGAGGTGTCCGGTGGTGCAGCTGTGTGGAGTGCAGGCGGGGATGGACATGCGGGACCGGTCGGTGGAGACGGTGAGCCGCGTGGCGGCCGTCGGTGGTGGGGACGCGTATCCGATCTACGGACCGCTGGTGCTGCCGGACCGCAGAACGACCGAGACGCTGCGCCGGCAGCCGGGCATCGCCGAGACGTTCGGCCAGTTCCGCAACCTGACGAAGGCCGTGGTGTCGATCGGCGCGTGGGCGCCGGGGGAGTCCACTGTGTACGACTCGCTCGACACGGCCGAACGCGAGGCGATCGGCCGGCGGGGCGCCGTGGCGGAGGTGGCGGCCCGGCTCTTCGACGGCGATGGCAACGCGTTGTCGACCGGCCTCGCGCACCACGTGCTGGCCATCAGTATCGAGGAGCTGAAACGCGTGCCGGAGGTAATAGCCCTCGGCTACACGGAACCCAAGGCGACGGCCATCGACGCCGTGCTCCGGTCCGGCATGGTGACGACGCTGATCACCGACGCGCCGGCCGCGGAGGGCGCGCTCCGGCTCGCCGAGGCTCGCCGCGGCTAGGACGTGCTGATGTCCAGTACCGCGGTGGTGTCGAGCAACCCGAGGACCTTGATCGTGACGTTCGTGTCGCCGCTGCCGAAGGATCCTTCGCCCTGCGCGCTCAACTGCATGAGGCTGCTGTCGGTCGTGACGTTCACGCCCGACGTCGTCACCGTGATCCGGAACGCGAGGCCGCTGACGGTCACGTCGGTCGCGCCGGTCAGCTGGATCTGGCACTTGCCCGACTGGCACGCCGTCACGTCGGTGCCGTTGGCCGCCGTCGGCAGCTCGGTCGGTGCGGCCTCGGGTGGCTCACAGGCTGGGGCGAGCTTGTACGCGTGCGACAGTTCCGGGTCCGCCGCGACGGCCGTGGCGAGGGCCGACGGCTCTGGTTGGATCGACTTGAGGATGTCGGCCACCTGAACGGCCTGCGTCTTCAGTTCCTCGATGGGTTGTGACTCCGACGCGATGCCGCCATGGTCGTCCTTCGGCAGCTTCGGCAGCGCCGCTCGGACGGCGGCCAACAGGCCGGCCCGGTACTCGTCCGCCTCCTTGACCCCGATCGACGGCGCCGAGTCGAGCTGGTCGGCGATCGTGCTCACCGGATACGCCGACGACGCGAGGTACTGCGCCAGTTGGATCTCCGCGAACTGGGTGAACCCCGGCGTGGTCAACGTCGGGTCGCCAAGAGGGTCGGTGTCCAGCGCGAGCAGCGACGTCGTGCTGTCACACATCGCGGTCGACCAGGCCACCAGCGCGCGGGCGTCGTTGTCGCGCGGAGTCACGGGCGTGCAGGCGGGCGCCAGGTTGTAGGAGGAGAGCAGCTTCGGCGTCTTCCCGGCCAGCGACCTCAGCGCGGGCTGTTGCGGCTTGAGCGTGGCGACGGCCGCGCCGACCTCCTTCGCCTTGGCGATCTTCTCCGCGTCCGGCGCCTGTATCAGCGTGGTGTCCTCGGCGGGAGGCAGTTTCGGCCGGAGGCCGGCCAATGCCTTCACCAGGCCGGTGACGTGTGTGTCGGCCGCCTTGATCCCGCTTGGCGTCAACTTCGTCAGTGCCGCGGTAGCCGCGTCGACCGACCGCACCGCGCCGCTGACGTAGGACTCGGCCGCGGCCCCGGCCGAGAACGAGTCGGACGGCTTCAGCTCCTCTGCCAGCTCGCCGAACCTGCCACGCAGGTTGTCGAGCTCCGTGACCTGCGTGCAGGTCGTCTCTGCCCACGCGACCAGCGCGCGACTGGCCGCCGGCCGCGGTGGTGGTGTCGGCGCGGTCCGTTCCTCGGTCGTCGAACACCCGACGAGAACCAGCCCGACCCCCAGCACCGACACCAACCACCGCATGAAAGAAGGCTAGCGAGCAGGCCTCGGGAGGGGTCCCGGATGACCGGTGCCGGCCAACCTCACGGGATCAGCAGCACGCGGCCCGCCTGCTCACGCGCGTCGAGAACACGGTGCGCCTCGACGGCGTCGGTGAGCGGGAGTCGCGTGTGGACGGTCGTGCGCAGCTGTCCGGCGGCGAACATGGCCGCCACCTCCGCGATCTCCGCCGCGGCTTCCTTCTGCGCCGCCGCGCGCCAGGCCAGCACCGAGAAGCCCGTCACC
>Ga0193717_1000433_pt1 | contig 28954 bp, 23 predicted proteins | sample U2c2metaG_FD_145900 | JGI IMG/M metagenome (GOLD analysis project Ga0193717, IMG submission 145900) | Soil microbial communities from a riparian zone of the East river system, Colorado, United States - U2c2 | ecosystem: Environmental > Terrestrial > Soil > Riparian zone | place: USA: East River...
GTTGACCGACAAGGTACCGCCCAGCGTCAGGTTGCCGGTGACATTGACCAGATCGTTGCTCGCGCCGCCAACAACGCCGGGCGAACCCAGTTCGAACACCGACGTCGAGCCGGCATTGAGGTTCAGTGCTCCGAGAGTGATCGTTCCCGGGCTTTGCCCTGCTGACAGAGTGCCGCCGGATTGAATGGTAACCGGGCCGCCGACGGAGCCGATGCCCGACAGCGTCGCGCCGGATTGCACGGTGACGGCGCTTGCGACCGATCCATTGACCCGCAGGTTGCCGCCTTCGACCGTGGTGGCACCGGTGTAGTCGTTGGCGCCGGACAGAGTGAAGAGTCCGGGGCCCTGCTTCACGAGACCGCCATTGCCGCTGATCACGCCTGCGAAGGTGCCGACCGCACTGGTCAGGGTCAGCGTGTTGTTTCCGAGCGCGACCGTGCCGGCGCTGCCGCCTGACAGGTCTGTAATCGAGGTGCCCGCCGATAGCCCCGAAATATCGAACCTGGCATTCGCCACCACGCCGCTCGAAGCGGCGATGCTGGCGGTACCGGTCAATGCCAGCACGCCCGCGCTTATCGTGGTCGAACCCGTGTAGGTTTGAACGGCGGTCAGCGTCGTGGTGCCGGTGCCGAGTTGCTGCAATGCGCCGGTACCGGAGATCACGCCACCGAACGCAAAAGCGTCGGAGCGATTGATCGCAAAAGTGCCGTTGTTGAGAACGTTGCCGGGAACGGAGCCAGTCGTGCCGCCATTGCCGACCTGCAGCGTGCCGGCATTGATCGTCGTCGTACCGGTGTACGTATTGGTGCCGGTCAGGATCGTGGTGCCGGTGCCGTCCTGAACCACGTTGCCGATATTGTCGCCGCTGCCTGTAATTGCGCCGACGAACGTGTAGACGTCCGAGCGATCGAAAATCAGAGTTCCGCCGTTGGCCACGTCGCCAAGGATCGAGCCTGTGGTCCCGCCATTGCCGATCTGCAATGTGCTGGCGCCTGCGATCGACGTGCCGTTGCCGTACGTGTTGCTGCCGGACAGGATCACCGTTCCGCTGCCGGAGACGCTCACCTTGCCGGCGCCACCGATGACGCCGGAGAATTCCGAGCTGGTCGCAGCATCGACGGTCAGGGACAGGGTTGTGCCTGCGGAGACGCCGGTCAGGACCGATCCGCCACCCTGGAGGTTGCGGACGGCGGCCATGAAATCGAAGAAATCGAGCGTCGCCCCGGCGTTCACGGTGGTGGATTGAATGGCGCCGAGCGCGCTGCCCAGTTGGTTCGACGCGGCGCGCAGTATGCCGCCGCCAACCACCACCGAGGCCGTGGCGCTGGGGCTGATACCGCTTGGATTCATCAAGACCGTGCCGGTGTCGGTCGGCGTGCCGAAGGTCGTTACCGAATCCGGGTTGAGAAGTATGCCGCCGGCCAGCGTGACCGTGGTGCCGGAGGCAGTCGAGAGCGTGCCCAGCGAGCTGTCATTGAAAGTGATGTTGTTGTTGAGCGTGCCGGTCACGGCTGAGCGCAGCGCTCCCGACCCGTTTATCGTGATGCTGCCGTTGCCGAGCGCATCGATCACGCCGCCGGTCTGGTGCGCAGCCTCAAGCGTGCCGCCGTTAATCGTGGTGCCGCCGCTGTAGGTGTTCGCCGCGGCGAGCGTCGTGGTGCCGACGCCGTCCTGCGTTACCGCGCCGCCGCCGATCAGGCTCGCGGAGATCAATCCGCCGCCCAGCCCATAAGCCGTGCTGTTCAGCGTGCCGTTGACGATCGAGCCGCCGGACATTGACATATCGCCGGTGACTTGCGAGGTGCCGCCGAGATCGAGAGTGCCGGCGAGGACTTGCAATTGCGCAGTGGTCGCTCCCAGCGTTCCGGCCCCACCCAGTGACAGCGTCCCGCCATTTACGATGGTCGCGGCGGTGTAGGTATTGACCCCGGTCAAGGTCAGCGTACCGGTGCCGTCCTTGAACAACGCGCCACCCGATGTTCCAGAGGCGGCGTTGCATTCGTTGCCGGTCGGGCCGCACGCGCTGATCACGCCGCTGACGGTCGTGGAATCGCCATTGCCGCCGACATGAACGATGTTGCTTCCCAGAAAATATTGACCGCTACCGGCAATCGACCCGGTGTTGACGAGGTTGAAGCCATCAAATCCCGTCGTGCCGGAAAAATCGACGATCCCGCCCGCGTTGGTGACGAATCGGGCGTTACCGCCGTCGCTGTTGGCGGAGAATTGCGTGCGGCTGCCGGCGTTGGTGGTGATGGCCGCGCTGCCGGCGCTGCTGAAATCGGTAAACGACAGCAGGCCGCCGCCGCTATTGGTGATGGTCGCGGTACCAGCCGTGCTAAGGCCGGTAAAGGTCGTCGCGCCCGGCGTGTTGTTGATGATGGCGTTGCCCGCCGTCGCCGTATTATCGAACTGGAGCAATCCCAAGGCATTGATCGTCGGTGCATTCGACGAATTGTTGACGATGCCCGCTCCGGTAAACTCAAGGAAGTTGCCATTCAGGCCGAACGTGTAGGCGGGCGCGCCTGAATTGAACTGGAAAGTGTCGAGCGTCGTGCCGGTGGAAAATGTCAGCGACGTAGTGCCTGAGGCGCCGAACGACGCAATGCCGGTCGGCACTGCGGCCGGCGTCCAGTTGGCGTCCGTGTTGAAATCGCCTGACCCAGGGGCCAGCGTCCAGGTCGCATCCTGCGCCCCGGCGGCGGTCGCGCCGAGGCTGAGCGCGACCAGTAGCGGGGTCTTCAGCCATGAAGATGCGCGCGTCGATACGCCGCTATCCTTGGTCGGTAATGGCCGCCGCGTCGCGAATTTGATCATCCCCAGCCAACCCGGCCGATAGCGGCCGCCTCATGGAATCAAATCAGAAAAGTTGCACGCTACACGCCGCGGTGGTGACACTCTCACCGCTTCGGGAGCTCATCAACCGCACTTGCTGCTTTACAGCCGGCTTTGGGAGCGGCTTGTTCGGTATTTGCAGCGGCGTGGCCAATCGGCAACATCTTTATTCCGTTGAGGTTGCAAGACTAACCCGGTTTCGGTTTCGGCGTGTCGGCCGCGAGGGATGTTGGCGCGGCAGCCAGGCCGCGCGAATCGTGCGTTGATGGCAGCGGCCGTTCCGGCTAGGCTCAGAGCCGTTCGGAGACCGGCGTCCAGCCGGCCACAGGGGAAAAAATGGTCAAGTTGCCCAGGACCAGCGGGTTGGTCATGCTTTCCGGCCTCTTGACCTTTGGCTGGGTCGCCGTGTGCGATGGCGCGACCTCGTCCACGCTGGATATCCTTCCGAACGAGATTGCTGCGCCTCCTGAGAGGGTTGAGGTCGGTACCCTCAAGCCGCTGGCGATGCCAAAACGGGAAGCCCTGAAGCCCGCGGTGAGCGGCAACCCGCTATGGTCAGTCCCCCTCTCGGTGCTGACGGCCACGCAGGAGCGGCCGATTTTCTCAGCCTCCAGGCGTCCGCCGCCGCGCGCGGTGGCGGGGCCGCGGATCGAGCCGGTCGTGGTGCCCGTTGCAAAGCCGGCTGAGCCGGAGCTGCCGGCGCTCGCGCTGATCGGCGCTGTCGTCGGCGACCGCGACGCTATCGCCGTTTTCGTCGATCGGACCAACCAGAAGATCGTTCGCCTGCGGGCAGGGGACACCCATGAGGGTTGGGTGCTGAGTTCGGTGCTGGGACGCGAAGTAACCCTGAAAAAAGCCGAACAGACGGAAGTTCTCGTGCTTACGCGTCCGGATGGGCCGGTTGCTCCCGGGATTCCAGGAATTCCCGGCGTTCCCGGCGTTCCTGGAGTTCCCGGCGTGCCCGCTCCGATGCCGGCGGTTATGGGTGCCGCCGACGGCTCATATGCTCCCTTCGTTCCGCGTTCCACCCCGAAGAACGGCGAAGCGGACGGACTCTAAACGTCCGGTCCGACGGTTATTTTTTGACGGCGGCGGTCAGTACCTCGCACACCCGCTGCTGCTGCGCTTGGCTCAAGCCCATCCACATCGGTAGTCTGATCAAGCGCTGCGCCAGCGACGTCGTCAGCGAAAGATCGCCATGCGCGCGGCCGAAGCGCATGCCCGCCGGGGAAGAGTGCAGCGGCACATAGTGAAACACCGCGCCGATGTTATTCCGCTTGAATGCATCGAGAACTTTTTGACGATCGATTCCAGGTGCAAGGACGATGTAATACAAATGCCCGTTATGCTGACAGTCTACCGGTACGGTCGGACGTCGAAGCAGGCCTTGCTGCTCGAGCGGAGCGAGCATTTCATGATAGCGCAGCCAACTCGCCAGCCTCGCGTCTGTAATTTGCTGCGCCGCTTGCAGTTGGGCCCAGAGAAACGCCGCGGTGGATTCACCCGGCAGAAATGACGAGCCCAGGTCCTGCCAGGTGTATTTGTCGACTTCGCCGCGAAAGAACCTGCCGCGGTCGGTCCCCTTCTCGCGCATGATCTCGGCCCGCGGCGCCAGATCGGGGTCGCTGACAAGCAGGCTGCCGCCTTCGCCCGAAATGATGTTCTTGGTTTCGTGGAAACTGAACGCGCCGAGATCGCCGATCGCGCCCAGCGCGCGGCCTTTATAGCCCGCCATGATTCCCTGCGCGGCGTCCTCGACAATCCACAGATCGTGGCGCCGGGCGATCGCAATAATGGCATCCATCTCGCAGGAAACGCCGGCGTAGTGCACCGGCACGATCGCTCGCGTGCGCGGCGTGACGGCGGCCTCGATCAGCCGTTCATCCAGATTGAGGGTGTCTTCGCGAATATCGACAAACACCGGAACCGCGCCACGCAACACGAAAGCGTTCGCGGTCGACACGAAGGTATAGGACGGCAGAATAACCTCGTCGCCGGGTTCGATATCCAATAGCAGCGCGGCCAGATCAAGCGCCGACGTGCAGGAGTGCGTCAGCAGCGCCTTGGCGCAGCCGGTTCGCTCTTCAAGCCATTGATGGCAGCGGCGCGTGAAGGGCCCATCGCCGGAAAGATGGAAATTGCGTTGCGCCTCGGCGGCGTAGGCAAGCTCGTTGCCTGTCGCATAAGGCAGGTTGAATGGGATCGGTTCAGTTGTCACTTTTCCAACTTCGCGAGTTTGCAAAACCGCAGAATAGCGGAGCTTTTCGCGGGTCTCGGTTGGCCGCGCCGTCAGGTAATCGCGATATTCGCTGATGGGTACCGGCGTCAATAGCATGGCGTCGGGCCGAAATCCCGGGCGATCGCCAAAGTGACGGGTTTTGCAGCATGAAATCAACGGGCCGGCCCTCGCGGCTCAACATCAAGCCGGACCGCGCACCCGCTGAACTATCGACAACCACCCGTTTGGCTGTTAGCCGCTGTGACCGATGAGAGGTTTCGAGCTTGACCTACGTCCGGTCGATACGCGCGTCGGTGGGGAGGTCCCGATGATGATTTCGGGCCAGAGCCGTGCGCGACGGCTTTTTGCCGGTTGGTCCGCGAATCTTTTCCAGATGATTTTGGGGATCACGCAGCAGGTCGCGCTGGTCCCGGTTTTTCTGTATTTCTGGACCAGCGACGTGCTGGCCGCGTGGCTTGCCATTTATTCCGCGGGAAACCTCATCCTCATTGCGGATGCAGGCCTGCATTCCCGTGCGATCAACCGGTTTCTCGCGTTCAAATCCAGCGCCGACTGCGATGGCCGAACTGCCCGGTTTTATGCCGCGATACTGCGAATTTATGTCGGGATTGCCGGATTGCTCGCCGTGCTGTTGCTGGCCGTCGCGTGGTTGCTGCCGCCGTCCGCCGTATTCGGATTTCAGTCAACCTCGCAGTTCGACGCGGCCTTCATGGTGATGACGATAGCCATGCTCTTGACGTTGCCGAGCAATCTCGTATCGGCACTGTATCGCGCCCGCGGCCTGTACGGGCGCGCGGTGAAGATCCAGATCTGGGCCATGCTGGTATCTCAGCTCGGTCAATTGGTCGCCATCTTCGCGACGGGAGGCCTTTTGGCGGTAACCATCGCCTATGCCGCAACCCAACTCGCCATTTCCATCTATTATCTGGTGATTGACGCGCCGCGATTGTTTCCATTCTTGCGTGGCGTGCGCGGCAAGCAATCCTGGCCCTGGGTTGCCGGTCAGTTTCGCGTCGCAGCTCCGTTTGCTGTCGCAAGCGTTACGGAACTGGCGCTGGTCAATTTGCCGGTACTGCTGGTCAGCGCGTTCGTGTCCGATCGCGTGGCCGTGGCGCAATGGGGCCTCACGCGCGTTGTCGCGGGGCTGCTGCGCGTGCTTTGCGTTCAGGCAACGCTTCCGCTGGCGGCCGAGCTCGGTCACGATCATGCCGTCGGCTTGAAGGACCGATTGCGAGATCTTTATGCCCGCGGGTCGCTGTTGGTGACGCTGCTGGCGAGCCTCGCAGGTTCCGGGCTTTTGGCATTTTGGCCGGACTTCTTTGCGCTCTGGACCCGGGGGGTCATACCTTACGATCCATTGCTCACGGTTACCCTGTTGATCGGCACCAGCGTGATCGCACCGTCAATTCTGGCTCTCGGCTATGCGAATTACAGCAATCGTGGAGACCTGCTGGCGCGGACCAAGGGACTGCAGCTTGTCGTTTTCCTCATCCTGTCGGTCGTGCTGATCCCCCCGATGGGACCGCTGGGTGCGGCGATCGCCATCGTTGCGAGCGATCTGCTGGTTCAGTTCGGGCTGCTGGGGCTCATCATTATCATGCAGACGCTTCAACATCCGCTTCGGCATGTCGCTTTTCTGGCCGCGGTCACGGCTCTGGTGACGTTGGGCGGATGGGGGTTGGGAACGATGATCCGGTCGCTGATGCCCGGAACCGGTCTGGTGCAATTCGCCGTGGAATGCACGCTCTGGCTCCTCGTTGTCGCTTTGATCGCCAGCCCGTTGACGAACAAAGACCTGCGCAACAGGCTGATTGCGGCAATCCCGCGCTAGCACGGCGGCGTCAAAATTGGATACCCGCCTGACGAATGAGATATCGCCCATAGGCGGTACCTTTCATGGGTTCGGCGAGACGCAGCAGCTGCTCGGCATCGATGAAGCCCTGCGTAAATGCGACTTCCTCCGGACAGGCGATTTTCAGGCCCTGGCGTTTCTCGACGATGTGGATGAACTGCGACGCCTCGAGCAGCGAATCGTGCGTGCCGGCGTCCAGCCATGCGTAACCGCGGCCGAACCGCTCGACATGAAGCTCGCCGCGTTCGAGATACCATTGGTTGAGGTCGGTGATCTCAAGCTCGCCGCGCGCCGAGGGCTTCATTTCGCGCACGACGTCGACAACGCGCTCGTCGTAGAAGTACAGACCGGTGACGGCGTAGTTGGATTTCGGAACCTTCGGCTTCTCCTCGATCCGCAAGGGGCGATGCGAAGCATCGAATTCGACGACCCCGTAACGCTCGGGATCATCGACCCAGCACGCGAATACGGTGGCGCCGTGAGCTTGTTGGGCGGAATCGCGCAGCAATGCGCGTAAATTGTCACCGTAAAAGATGTTGTCGCCGAGGATCAGCGCCGAGGGATTGCCGGCGATAAAATCCCTGCCGATCAAGAAGGCTTCCGCGATGCCGCCGGGGTGGTCCTGGATCGCGAACGAAAGTTCGATGCCCCATTGCCGTCCGTCGCCGAGCAGGCGCTGAAACTGTGAAATCTCTTCCGGGGTGGTGATGATCAACAGCTCGCGGATGCCGGCGAGCATCAGCGTCGTCAATGAATAATAGATCAAGGGTTTGTCGTAGACCGGGAGCAGCTGCTTCGATGTTGCCAAGGTCAGCGGATACAGCCGCGTTCCCCGGCCTCCCGCCAAAATGATCCCTCTGCGGTTCATACGCGACGCTCTTCATGGTGATTGCAATTGAAATTCGAGTTGCTTGGTTAACATGCGCGCTTCGGCATCTCAAAACGCTTTTCCTTTTGAGGGGCGTCCGCAGGGCGATGCGAACCGCGGCGGAGCCGTTCAATCGGCGCGAACAGCGCCCGCCGCGCTTTCGATATAGTCGCATCATATCAGTATTTTACGAGGCGCCGCTCGCATTGCGCCGGCTCGGGCGCTGCTATAGGAATGGTTCATGGTGGCGCTCGGCCGTGATATATCCGCGATCGCTTCGGTGCCTTTCGCGAGCTGACTGACAACAAGCATCATGGCCAATCGCGTCTATTGCAGCTACTTCGATCACAACTACCTGTCGCGCGGGCTCGCCCTCTATCATTCGCTGCAGCGGCATGCACCCGGTTCGCGGCTTTGGGTGCTGTGCCTGAGCGATGCGTGTCATCGAACGCTGGTCGCGCTCGATCTGCCCAGGCTGTTGCCGGTGCGTCTTGCGGATTTCGAGGCCGCCGATTCCGAAGTTGCCGCAACCCGTGCGCACCGCAGCCCGATCGAATATTACTTCACATGTTCGCCGGCGTGGATGCTTTTCGTAATGCGGCGGGAAGCGGACGCCGAGTGGGTAACTTATCTCGATGGCGACCTGTTCTTCTTTGATTCTCCGGGAATCATCTACGATGAGCTGCGCGATGCATCGGTCGCCATCATTCCGCATCGTTACACATCCAAGCTTCAAAAACTGCGAAAATTCGGAACCTACAACGTCGGATGGGTGGGAGCCCGCAACGAGCCGGACGGCATCGCGGTGATCGAATGGTGGCGCGGCAAATGTATCGACTGGTGCCATGACTACGTCGATGGCGAGCGCTTTGCCGATCAAGGATATCTCAATTGGTTTCCGCGGCAGTTCTCGCGCGTGAAAGTCATAGAGAATATCGGCGCCAACCTGGCGCCCTGGAACGTCGGAAACTACCGGGTTGATTTTCGCGGCAACAGGGTGCTGATCGACGCGGTCCACCCGCTGGTGTTCTTCCATTTTCAGGGCCTCAGAAAGGGGTTGCGATGGTTCATCTTCAACAGCCATCGCTTCTATCGCGCGCCGTTTTCACGCGACGTCCGCAATCACATCTACAAGCCATATGTCGACGAGTTGCTGGCGATCGAAAAAACCGTCAACCCCGTTCTCGATATCTCCGAAGCAAGGCCGCATCGCCGCTCGGCGACCGCCGATATCGGGCAATATCTCAAAGGCAGGGTGCGGAGCGCCGGGACCCTGGTCTTTCAACTGCTGGACATCGTGACAAACCGCGCGTTTCTTGTGTTTCGCGGTACGGCGTACTAGCCCTGTCGAAAATTGGTGAGCGATGCTGCCTCCGTTCTGGGACTACCGACGCGAATACGACGAGCTGCGAGATGAGATTCTCGCCGCCGTCGATCGCGTATTCAAATCCGGTCAGCTGATCCTCGGGCAGGAGGGCATCGCGTTTGAACAGAAAATGGCCGCGTATGCCGGCGTGGCCGGAGGCGTCGGCGTCAACAGTGGAACGGATGCAATCTGCATCGCATTGGCGGCTGTAGGGATAGCGGCCGGCGACGAAGTCATTACGGTGCCGAACACCGCGGTGCCGACGGTATCGGCCATTCGGACCCTCGGCGCGCGGCCGGTCTTCGTCGATATCAGGGACGACGACTTTTTGATGGATGTCGGTCAGGTGGAGGCGGCGATTACGCCCCGCACCAAAGCAGTCGTTCCGGTGCATCTATATGGTCAATGTGTCGATCTCGATCCGCTGATGGACATCGCCAAACGGCACGGGCTGAAGGTGGTCGAGGACTGCGCCCAGTCGCAGGGGGCGCTGTACAAGAACCGCCGATGCGGAAGCATCGGCGACGCATCGACCTTCTCGTTTTATCCGACCAAGCTGCTCGGCGGGTATGGCGATGGCGGCATGGTTCTGAGCGGCGACGAAGCGGTGGTCGCCCTCGCCCGGTCGATACGGTTTTACGGAATGGAAGATACCTACTACGCCGAGAGGCATGGCTATAATTCACGGCTGGACGAGGTTCACGCGGCAGTTCTCGCGCTGAAGCTGCCCCGAATTGAAGGGTGGATCGCGCGCCGTCGCGATATTGCCGAAAAATACAGGCGGGGATTCGCGGGCAGCGGGCTGTGGATGCCGAAGGAAAATGTCTATGGCCGGCATGTCTACCACCTGTTCGTGGTGGAAACCCCCGGCGATCGAGATGCCGCGCTGGAGCGTATTGAAGCGCGTGGCCTCAAATGCAGCGTGCAATACCGGTGGCCGGTCCATTTGATGAGGGGATATGCCGATCTCGGTTATCGCGCCGGTCAGTTCCCAATTGCCGAGAAAAAGGCCCGGCACATTTTCTCGCTGCCGATCTATCCGCATTTGCGGGATGACGAAGTAGATGAGGTGATCGACGTCATCAGGTCGGCGATCTGAAGCGGGTCGCGAGAAACCAAAGCGAAAACAGATAGGTCTCGCCGGCCGAATGGTGGCCTGTTGCGTCGTGCACGTCATACGGAAGGCACGGCCATTCGCGCACAAGAATCAATCCGGCGTCGCGGCATAGCGACATCAGTTCCTGCTTGCCGAACACAACTTCGACAACCGGTGCGCCATAGGCGTACTTGCTCAGAAACGTCGTCCGGTAATCGTGGAACACCGGCACGCTGTGAAACACGCAGAAGCGCGCCGCAACGCGGGCAGCTTCGCGTATCGCCGCCTGATAGTCGATGATGTGCATCAGCGATACGCCGTTGAAGACGATATCGAACGTACCATCGGCGTAAGGCAGCTTGGTCGCGTCAGCGGCCTCGAATTCGGTTGCCGGGTAATGCGCGCGCGCACGGGCGATCATGGCATCCGAGTAATCGATGCCGGTGTAGCGTACGCCGTCAGGCAGCAGGGTGGTGAATACTTCCGAATAATAACCGCTGCCGCAGCCGACCTCGAGCACACGCGGATTGGCAATGCCGGTCGCGGCGATGGCTTCGGCGGCGACCTTGAAATCGATCCGCGGATCGCCGCGCTTCATGGCGGCGATCAGGCCCTGATAGGCACGCTCCTGTCGCGTCACGGTACGCGCGGCGAGCCATCCGTCGGAAGCGGCGGCGATGTCCCTCGCTTCTTCGAGGCCGCCGAGCACGCGATAATCGGTCGAGGACAGAATATGACGGCGCAGGATCGGCGTTGCGCTGACCACCCGCTTGCCGATCTGCCTGACGAGACGAGGGAGCTTCATTGCGGCGCTCGCATTCCCTCAACGAACCCCAGGATTTCCCGGGTGCGGTTGCGGTAGGTATGCTGCGACATGGTCCGCGCATGGCCTGCGCGTGCGATCGCCGCGCGGCCATCGTCATCGCCGATGGTGCGGCCGATAACCTTAAGGCCATCGTCGATGGAGCGCCACACCGCGACTTCCCGATCCGGTTCGAACAGCGTGTCGAGATTGTCCTTGAAGTCGGTCAGCAGAAAAGCCCCGACGCCGGTGGCCTCGAACAGCCGCATATTCCCGGCCTCCGGGCCGGCCATGTCGATATGCGAATTGAGCGTGATACGCGAGCGCTGCAGCACCCGATACATCTCCGTTCCCCAGACCTCGCCCTGAAAGCAGCGGTGCAGCGGCGAAGAGCGGGGCAGGGACTGGGGGCGGTTTCCCCACAGTTTAAGATCGTAGCGTTCGGCTACCGCCTCCAGCAGAGCAATGCGCTGGAGGTGGTCGACCGAAACCGTGCCGACGAACGATACATCGATGTCCATCGCGGGTGCTGCAGGCAACGCATCGAGAATGGCCGGCTCGAATGCGAGGTGACACACCTCAGCCCGGACGCCCATGGCGCGAAAAGACCGCACCACGGTCGGCAATTGCGAGATCATCAGATCGTAGACGCTCCAGTCCTCGCCGCGCGACGGTACGATCCCAACCTGGCCGATCAGAACAGGATTGCTCGTGCTTTTGATCCGGCGCATCAGGCCCGCGTCGACATAAAAGACATCCTGATTGAGCACCAGATCGGGCCGGAAATCCTCGATCTGGGCGAGCAGAATCTTCTCGACCTGCACGTCGAGCCGGGGGCTGAGGCCGATCCTGCGTGCGAGCGGCCTCAGCAGCGGCTTGAACGGCTTGACGGCACGTTGCAGCCACGCCGGTAGCGTGCGCTGCCCGGCATCCCCGGCCGGCCCGGATGGCTCGACCGCCATGCCGTGCTCGCGCGCCCAGGCCGATTGTAGCCACGGGTTGTTGACGTGGATCTCGGCCGCGGGATGGCCCGAGGCCGCGAAGTTCCTCGAGTAAAAATCCGCGACGCCGAACAGGCTGGCGTTTCGCGCTGCCATTTGCGCTGCATAGGAAGCGTTCTCGAGCCCCGGCTGGCGGCGATACAACCAAGCCAGGAAGCGCGGGTAATCCGCGTTGAGCACGAGGATGCGCATGATCTAGACCGCGATCCTAAACCCGTAATTTTTGTCGATCCAGGCTTTATAGGCGCCGCTGGTCACGTCGCGCCACCAGGTCTCGTTGTCAAGATACCAGTGTACGGTCTGGCCGAGTCCGCTTTCGAAATCGACGCAGCATCGATTGCCGAGTTCGCCGGCGAGTTTGCTCGCATCGATCGCGTAGCGGTGGTCGTGGCCTGGACGATCGGTCACATAGCTGATGAGCGAACGGCAGGAACTTGCCGCCGCGGCGGGACACGACGGAAAGCGCGACGCGAGTGACGGATCGGCCGCGAAGGCGCGGTCGAGCGTATCGCAGATCAATCCGACCACGTCGCGGTTGTTCTGCTCGTTGCCGCCGCCGACGTTATAGGTCTCGCCGACGCGGCCCCGCTCGATCACGGTCATCAACGCATCGCAATGATCGGAGACGTGCAGCCAATCGCGGATATTGGAGCCGTCGCCATAGATCGGCAGCGATTTTCCCTCCAGCGCGTGAATGATCATCAGGGGGATCAGTTTCTCGGGATGCTGGTAGGGACCGTAATTGTTCGAACAGTTGGTGATGAGCGCCGGCAGGCCGTAAGTCGCGGCGTAGGCGCGCACCAGATGATCGCTTGCCGCCTTGCTGGCGGCATAGGGCGAATTGGGACGGTACTGCGATGATTCCGAAAAAGCCGGATCGGAGAATCCGAGTGAGCCGTAAACCTCATCGGTCGAGACATGAAGAAAGCGCGAACGATCCAGCATCGCGGCGGAAGACCAGCAATCCAGCGCGGCCTTGAGCAGGGTAAAAGTGCCGAGCACATTGGTCTGCAGAAATGCTTCGGGATCGGCGATCGAGCGATCGACATGCGACTCCGCGGCCAGATGCGCGACGCGGGTGAATTTGTGCTCGTCGAACAGGCGCCGTATCAGCGCGGCATCCCCGATATCGCCCTTCACGAACAGAATGCTGTGGTCTGCGATCAGCGGCTCGAGGCTGCGCACGTTCGCTGCGTAGGTCATGGCATCGACGACCACCAGGCGGTCGTCCCGGCGGGCCGCGCGCCACGCATGCACCAGGTTCTGGCCGATGAAACCCGCGCCGCCGGTGATCAGAACGCTCTGCATCGCTAGTTCCCGCCCTCGCTCAAGGCCTTCTGCTCCGGCTCGAAAATCGTGCGCGGCGTTATGTACCAGAGCAGAAACAGGATCGCCATGCCGTGTGTGACCAAAACGGTCGACAGCGGCACATTGAGCAGGATCAGGGGAAGAATAGCACCGGAGATCAGGATGAAGCGAGGGGGCAGGCCGGCGGACAGCCGATTGCCGAGGGCTATGACAAGTCCGCACAGCAACGCCGAAACCGGCGCGAACCACGGTCCCACCGAAGCGATGCCTTCGGTCGCGAACAGCGACGCATTGAAATTACCAAGTCCGTAGGCCTTCGCCATGATGACCGACAACTCACCCTGATAGGGGCAACGCATGATCGGTTTCAGAAACGATATTTGGCAAAAATAGGTAAGGTCGTTCCGGGAAAAGAAGTCGTTGTAGACGTCCATGGCAACCGCGGGAATTGCTAGTACGCGAATATTGATCGCGGAAAAATACGTTGTCGCCGACATTTTGAACTGTAACAGGAGGATCAAAATCACCCCCAGCAGTATCGGTCCCAACAGAGAAACGATGACCGTGATTCTGCATCCCAACGGCTTTGAAAGCAGCGCGACGGCAATGAGCCAGAACGGTGCGAAAAGGGCGAGTTTGCTCAGGGTAACCGGAAAAGAGAACAGCAATAGAAGCAGGACAGCGCCGGCGCGCCAATGGGCTTTGCATATCACAAAGCCGGCAAATGCGAACGGCAGCAATGTGCCTTGAACGATTGGAATCAGGTAATTCAGTATCCTCGGAAATTCCAGTTTGTCGCGGTAGTCATAGATATCCTGGATAGCGACAAATCGGAAATTGTAAGCGGCGCCGGCGGCGATTGTTACGACGGCAAGCAACAGGATGAACGTCAGCAACCGGTCGAACGCCCTTGCCGACAGCGCATATACTTGAGCGACCGGCGACGAGATAAAGAGCGCGGGCAAGAGAAACGCGATCACGGATACCGCGGCGGAAACCCCGGCTAACCAGTGATTGTACTTCAAGTCCGTGAAAAAATTCAGCCAGAGATAGCCGAGCACCATCGTATAAAAAAAGAATCCGGTAAAATACCCAAAGCTGAATGCGCTCAACGTAAAAAGCGACGCCACCAGCGCATAGAGCGCAACCGCGAGTGCGGCGCCATACAGTAGCTTGGGGTCAAAGAATAGGTGAAACGTCGCGGGGTCGACGGAAATTCCATATTCTTCATCCGCTGAGAGAACGAGGGACAGGCAGCAGACAAGGATGTGAAAGCAGATCAGGAAGGCCAGCCGGAGGCGCTCTGGAGCTAGCGGGCGATCATCGGCCATACGTCGGTCGCATTCCATGCGTGGATGGATTGTCTCTCGAAATCAGATATCTCAACCGCTGAAGGCGTACAACCCGCAATCGGGCCGGCCGAGCCCGGCGAGCGCCGCGCGGTTGCTTGAGCGAAGTGCCGGTTTGCTCGCGGAACCCGGATTGCTTGGTTCGATGACGGATGTACGCCGCTCGAGTGCTCAAATTCCGGGTGGATGACAGGCGCCCCGCGTGGCGAAAAAGCCGCTGAACACCTTGATCTATGGCTGCATTCATTAATATAGAACACTGGTCTATAACTCGCCGTCCCGTCGCCCTCGAATTCCTGCATGCCGATGGCCGCCGTCAACAAGGAAGTTTTGAAATGATCAGATTCGGCTTGCTCGGATGCGGACGCATCTCCAAGCGTCACGCCGATCTGCTGGGCGGCAATCATATCGATCGGGCCAAACTCACCGGCGTCTGCGACCCGATCCGCGCCCGTGCGGACGCCATTGCCTCGAAGTTCGGCGTCCCCGCCCATTACGATATCGATGACTTTCTCGCGCGGAAGGACATCGACGCCGTTGCGGTCCTGACGCCGAGCGGAATGCATCCCGAACATGTTATCGCCTGCGCTAAAGCGGGGAAACATGTCGTTGTCGAAAAGCCGATGGCGTTGCGGCTTCAGGACGCGGACGAAATGATGCGCGCCTGCGACGAGGCGGGCGTCAAGCTGTTTGTGGTCAAGCAGAACCGCTTCAACGTCCCCGTCGTCAAGGCGCGCGAGGCGCTGGAGGCCGGTCGGTTCGGCCGCCTTGTTCTTGGCACCGTGCGCGTTCGCTGGTGCCGCGACCAGGGCTATTACGATCAGGACGATTGGCGCGGGACGTGGGCCTATGACGGTGGCGTGCTGACCAATCAGGCCAGCCATCATGTCGATATGCTGGAGTGGTTTTTTGGCGATGTCGTGAGTGTGCATGCGCGCGCGATCACCGCGCTTGTAAATATTGAAACGGAAGACACCGCGGTTGCGACGCTGAAATTCAGCAACGGCGCGCTGGGCATCATCGAGGCGACAACAGCCGCGCGTCCGAGGGATCTGGAGGGTTCGCTCTCGATATTGGGCGAGAAGGGCTGTGTCGAAATCGCGGGCTTTGCCGTCAATCAGATCAGGCATTGGTGTTTCGTCGACGAACTGGCATCGGACAAGGAGGTGGTGGAGAAATTTTCCGTCAATCCGCCCAACGTCTACGGCTTCGGCCATCAGGCTTATTATCAGCACGTGATCGACTGCCTGGTCCACCAGCACGCCGCGCTGGTGGATGGTCTTGAGGGACGAAAGAGTCTGGAGTTGATATCCGCCCTCTACGAATCGATCGAGACCGGCCAGGAGGTCTCCCTGCGTTTCACGCCTCGGCTCAGCCGGCTCGGTGCGGCATCATGAATGAACCCGAGGTGCATCAGGCCGGCGTGCGCGACGTCGAATTCGGCGCCCGAGTCAAGATCGTAGAGCCTTGTAACGTCTACGGCTGCAGGATCGGCGATGACTGTTTCGTCGGACCGTTTACGGAAATCCAGAAAGGCGTGGTGGTGGGCGCCCGCACCCGCGTGCAATCCCATGCCTTCATCTGCGAACTGGTGACGATCGGGGAAGACTGCTTCGTCAGTCACGGCGTGATGTTCGTCAATGATCCGTTCTTGACCGGCGGACCGGCCCGTGGCCACAAGGAACTATGGCGTCCGACCGCGGTCGGCAATCGGGTTTCCATCGGCTCCAACGCCACCATCATGCCGGTGCGGATCGTCGATGACGTCGTCATCGGCGCGGGCTCGGTGGTGACGAAGGATATCACCGCCGCCGGTACCTATGCGGGCAATCCGGCGCGCCTGCTCGAACTGCGAGGCGGATGACCGATGCCGGTACCCTACGCGGATCTGCAGCTTCAGTACCAGACGATCAAAAGCGAGATCGATGCCGCGATCGCCGCCGTCATCCGCGACAATGCCTTCATTCGTGGATCCTACGTCGATGCGTTCGAGCGGGAATTTGCCGGCGCCGTCGATATCAAGCACTGCGTATCCTGCGCCAACGGCACCGACGCCCTCTTTCTTGCGTTGGCCGCACTAAAAGTTCGGCCAGGGGACGAAGTCATCACCACCGCGCATTCGTGGATCAGCACCTCGGCGATGATCACGCATGCCGGAGCCGATGTTGTCTTCGCGGATACAGACGACAGTACCTTCACCATCGACCCCGCGGCGATTGAGGCGGCCATCACGCCGCGCACGGTCGGCATCATTCCCGTGCATCTCTATGGCCAGCCGGCGGACATGGACGCCATCATGGCGATCGCGCGCAAGCACGGACTGTGGGTGATCGAGGATTGCGCCCAGGCGCATCTGGCGCGCTACAAGGGGCAGCAGGTCGGCACCTTCGGCGCCGCCGCCACCTATTCGTTCTATCCGGGCAAGAATCTGGGCGCGATGGGCGACGCCGGCGCGGTCGTCACCAACGACGGCGCGCTGGCCGAGCACATGACCATGCTCGCGCGCCACGGCGGTCTCACAAAACATCAGCATCATATCGAAGGCATCAACAGCCGGCTCGACGGCATGCAGGCCGCGATCCTGTCGGCGAAACTGCCGCATCTGCCGAAGTGGACCAAGGCGCGCCAGGACGCGGCGAAGATTTATGACGCGGGCCTCAACCAGATTGAAGATGTCGTGGTGCCATCCGTGGCGGCCGACCGCAGCCACGTCTATCATCTCTACACGATTCAGCATCCGCGCCGCGATGCGCTGGCGGCGCATTTGAGCGCCAACGGCGTTCAAACGGCGATCAACTATCCGGTCGCGTTGCCGTTTCTCGCAGCCTACAGCCGCTTCGGTCATCGCCCGGAGCAATTTCCCAATGCATTCGGCCAACAGAGCAGGATCTTGTCGCTGCCGATGTTTGCCGAGATATCGGACGATCAGCAGCGCACCGTGATCGACCTCGTGCGCCATTTTTGAGCGCGCAATTCCGACGAAAACGGCCGGACAGGCCCACGCTTGCCGGCTTTCGCGTTGTGCCGCTGCCGGGCGGGTTAACGGAATCGACGCTTGACTGGGGAGCCTTCGGCCAAGGGCTAAAAGCGGGTTGACGTTCACGCGCTGAACAGGCTAAAAGGCCGCCTTCCGCTACCCGGGGACCGCTACTTCCTGCATTCCTATTATTTCAGCTGCGATCGACAGGAAGACGTGCTGGCAATATGCAGCTACGGTGCGGATTTCAGTTGTGCGGTCCAATCCTCGAACATCTATGGCGTTCAGTTTCACCCTGAAAAGAGTCACAGTTTCGGGAACCGCCTTTTGAAAAATTTCGCGGAGCTCTGAGATCTTGCTTAGGCCGGGAATCATACCTTGCCTGCTTGTCCACAAGGGCGGGCTGGTCAAGACCGTCGCGTTCAAGGATCCGAAGTATGTCGGGGATCCCATCAATGCGGTCAAGATTTTCAACGATAAGGAAACCGACGAACTGGCTGTTTTCGATATCGACGCGACCGCCAATGGCGCGGAGCCCGACTTCAAGATGATCGCCAATCTGGCGGTCGAATGCCGGACGCCGCTGTGCTACGGAGGCGGTGTCAAGACCGTCGAGCAGGCAAAACGCATCATCGGCCTTGGTGTCGAGAAGGTGGCGATCAGTTCAGCAGCCATTGAGACACCCGAGCTTGTTTCGGCAGCTGCGCAGGAAATCGGTGGCCAGAGCGTCGTGGTGGTCATCGACGCGAAAATTGATGTTCGAACCGGCGAAAGTCTGGCGTGGACTCACAACGGCACGCGCGCTACAGGTCGCTCGGTTATCGCGGTTGCGCAGCAGGCCGAGGCGCTCGGCGCTGGTGAAATCGTCGTCAACTCCATCGACAACGACGGCAAGATGAAGGGCCACGATCTGGCGCTTGCCCGCGCTGTCCGCAAAGCGGTGCGTCTTCCGATCACGGTGCTTGGCGGTGCCGGCTCGCTGGCGGACATAAGCGAATCGGTTGCGTCGTGTGGGGGTGATTGGGGCCGCCGCCGGGAGCCTGTTCGTGTTCAAGGGGCCTTACAAGGCGGTCCTGATCAGCTATCCTGCCGCGTCAAAGAAAGACGAACTTATCCGTGCTGCCGTGAGATAGAGAGCGATTTTGGCGCGCGAAGCCGGAACGGGCCCTTACACCTCGCGAGCCTCCGCAACGACCGCGGCAGGCGGCATCCACGGCTGAACAGATTGGACACTTGGATTTTTTCATGTTTAATGACCGCGTATTGTTAATCACGGGCGGGACCGGTTCATTCGGCAAGGCGGTTCTGAAGCGCTTCCTGGCTTCCGATCTGCGGGAAATCAGGATTTTTAGCCGGGACGAAAAGAAGCAGGACGACCTGCGAAAGCGTTATTCCGATCCTAAACTGAAATTTTATATCGGGGACGTGCGCGATTCCCGCAGTGTGGTGTCGGCGATGCGCGGGGTCGACTATTGCTTTCACGCCGCGGCATTGAAGCAAGTGCCGTCTTGCGAGTTCCATCCGATGGAAGCGGTGCGCACCAATGTCCTCGGAACCGAAAACGTCCTCGAGGCCGCGATCGCCACCGGCGTAAAGCGTGTGGTCTGCTTGAGCACCGACAAGGCCGTCTACCCGATCAATGCGATGGGTATATCCAAGGCCATGATGGAAAAGGTCATGGTGGCGGTCTCGCGCAATCTCGAGGGTACCGTCATTTGCGGCACGCGGTACGGCAACGTCATGGCATCGCGGGGATCGGTGATCCCCCTGTTCGTCGAACAAATTCTCGCGGGCAAGCCGATTACCGTGACCGACCCGGCGATGACGCGATTCATGATGACGCTCGATGAGTCGGTGGAACTGGTACTCTATGCCTTTACCCACGGTGGCAATGGCGACATCTTCGTGCAAAAGGCGCCGGCAACCACCGTCGCGGTGTTGGCGCGCGCCCTCGTTGAGATCCTGCGACGCCCCGATCATCCGATTGCTGAGATCGGAACGCGGCACGGCGAGAAGCTCTATGAAACGCTGCTTAGTCGCGAGGAGATGAGCCACGCCGAGGACAGGGGCGGGTACTATCGCGTTCCGCCGGACGGGCGCGACCTCAACTACGCAAAGTTCGTGGAAGAGGGCGAGCGCCGCATCAGTTCGGAACACGACTACAATTCGCACAATACCCGCCAGCTCGATGTCGCCGCGACCAAAGAGCTGCTGCTTCGGCTCGACCTTGTCCAACGCATTGCGCGCGGCGAGCCTGCAGTACTGGATGACTGACGTCATGCGTATCGTAATCACCGGAGCGGACGGCTTTGTCGGCACCAACCTGCGCATCCGGCTGCGCGAACTGGGGCGCAATGACGTCACGCGCATCACACGCGGTTCGTCGCGCGAAGATCTGGTTGCCGCACTCGCCGCGGCCGATTTCGTGTATCATCTCGCCGGGGTCAATCGTCCCAAAACTGATAGTGAATTTATCTCGGGCAATCTTGAATTCACCGAACAGCTTTGTCAGACGCTCGCCGCTTCCGGCCGCACGACGCCCGTGGTGTTTTCCTCATCAACGCAGGCAACGCTTGAGAACCCGTATGGGCGGAGCAAGCGGGCGGCGGAACAGGCTTTGCTGCGTTACAGCCGCGAGACCGGCGCCCCGGCGTATCTGTTCCGGCTCACCAATGTTTTCGGCAAATGGGCGCGCCCGAATTACAATTCCGCCGTGGCGACGTTTTGCTACAACGTGGCTCATGGCTTGCCGGTCAGCGTCAACGACCCGGCTGCGAAGCTTCGCTTGATTTACATCGACGACGTCATCGATGCCTTCCTTAATTGCCTGACGAACCCGAGCCCCGCTGACGGCCGCGTCGAGGCTGGCCCGGTGTATGAAACCACCGTCGGCAGCGTGGCCGATATCATCCGCAGCTTTGCCGAGAGCCGTTCGTCGCTGCTCAGCCCGCCCGTGGGCGTCGGTCTGGTCAGGGCGCTGTACGCGACCTATGTGAGTTATCTGCCGACCGCTTCATTCGCTTATCGGATCCCGCAATACGGCGATCCGCGCGGCACATTCGCGGAAGTATTGAAGACGCCCGATTGCGGCCAGTTCTCCTATTTCACGGCGCATCCGGGGGTGACACGCGGCGAGCACTATCACCACAGCAAGACCGAAAAATTCGTGGTCATCCGCGGCAAGGCGAAATTCGGTTTCCGGCAAATCGAAACCGGCGAAAGACATGACATCGTGGTCCAGGGCGGAGAGGGACAAATCGTCGAAACGGTTCCCGGCTGGGCGCATGACATCACCAACGTCGGAGACGATGAGTTGATCGTGATGCTGTGGGCCAATGAAATCTTCGATCGCGAACGGCCGGACACAATTGCGATGAAGGTTGTCGCGTGAAAAAGCTCAGGGTCGTCACTGTCGTTGGCACGCGGCCCGAGATCATCCGGCTGTCGCGCGTGATCGCGCGGCTGGATGAGTACTGCGATCATGTGCTGGTTCATACCGGCCAGAATTACGACTACGAGCTCAATCAGATTTTTTTTGACGATCTGAGCATTCGCAAACCGGATCATTTTCTCGATAGTGCAGGGGAAAGCGCCGCACAGACGATCGGTAACGTGATCGCCAACACCGATCGGGTGTTCGCTCAGGAACAGGCGGACGCGATGCTTGTGCTCGGAGACACCAACAGCTGCCTCGCCGTGATTCCTGCCAAGCGTCGACGAATTCCGGTGTTTCACATGGAAGCCGGCAACCGGTGCTTCGATCAGCGGGTTCCTGAAGAAATCAACCGCCGCATCGTCGATCATACCGCCGACGTCAATCTGACCTACAGCTCGATTGCTCGCGAGTATCTGCTGCGCGAGGGTTTGCCGCCGGATCTTGTGATCAAGACGGGCAGTCCGATGTTCGAAGTTCTGACGCACTACCGGCCAAAGATCGATGCGTCGGATGTGCTAAACAGGCTGCAATTGGCGCCGGAGAATTTCTTTGTCGTCAGCGCGCATCGAGAGGAAAACATCGACGCCCCGCGCACGTTCGATAAGCTTGTGCGCGTCCTGAATGCCATTGCCGAGGATGAAGACCTGCCGGTAATCGTTTCGACGCATCCCCGAACGCGGAAACGCATGGAAGACGGTGGAACGACGTTGCATCCCCACATCCGGCTGCTCAAGCCGCTCGGCTTCAGCGATTATGTGAAGTTGCAGATGTCGGCGCGCGCAGTGCTTTCCGACAGCGGCACGATCAACGAAGAATCGTCGATCCTCAACTTCGCCGCGCTCAATTTGCGCGAGGCGCATGAACGCCCGGAAGGTATGGAGGAAGCGGCCGTCATGATGGTCGGCCTTGAGATCGACCGCGTCCGCCAGGGTTTGGCAATTCTGGCGAAGCAACCGCGCGGCAACGATCGTGGGTTGCGGCTGGTTGAGGATTACTCGACGCCGAATGTGTCGGACAAGGTTGTTCGCATCATTCACAGCTACACCGATTACGTCAATCGCGTGGTCTGGCGCAAATATGAGTGAAAAGGACCAGCGCCCTGTTGGCGCGCACCTGCGGCGTGGACGTGCTCTATCGTCCCCTCATAAATTGTCGGTATGAACCGCCCCCTTCTGATCGCGGTGATCTCGACGGATTATCCGCCGCTGCGGACTTCCGCGGCAGTGATGTTGCGGGACCTGGTGCAACAATTCGCGGCACTCGGTCATCGCCCTGTGGTGATTGTTCCCTCGCTTACGTCGGATCAGCGGTGGACGGTCGAACGGCTCGACGGCATCGACGTGCTGCGAGGCGCGGCACCGCCGACGCGCGCATCGACGCATATCCGCCGGGCCATTGCCGAGATGTGGCTGCCGTTTGCGATGCTGCGCAACGTGCGCAAGAGTCCGTTTCGTTCGGCGAAATGGGATGTGCTGGTGTGGTATTCGCCGCCGATCTTCTTTGGGCCGCTGGTCTGGGCACTGCGCCGTGCGTCGGGGGCGCGGACCTACCTGATCCTGCGCGATATTTTTCCCGAATGGGCCCTTGATCTCGGCCTTATCAAGAAGGGGCCATCCTATCTGTTGTTGAAGGCCTTCGCCGCGTTCCAGTATGCCATCTCCGATACCATCGGCGTGCAAACCGAATCCAACCTGTCCTATCTGCCGAGCTGGACCAAATCCCCCCGCCGGCGGATCGAAGTGCTGCGCAACTGGGTCGCACCGACGCCAAACGTCGGTTGCAGCATCGAAATTGCGCGGACCGCGTTGGCCGGCCGCAAGATCTTCGCCTATATCGGCAACATGGGCCTTGCCCAGGGTATGGAAATCTTCATCGAGCTGATCGAAAGCCTGCGGCACCGGGAGGACATCGGTTTTGTGTTCGTGGGGCGCGGCACCGAGTTTTCAGGCCTGGTTGCGGAAAGGACGTCACGCGCGTTGGACAATGTCCTGTTCTTCGGGGAGATCGATCCTTCCGAAATTCCGGGGCTGCTGGCGCAGTGCCGGGTTGGGCTGGTCGCGCTTCATCCGGATCACAGGACGCATAATATTCCGGGGAAGTTTGTTTCCTATGTTCAATATGGACTGCCGGTGCTGGCCCGCGCCAACGCCGGAAACGATCTCGTCGGTCTGATCGAGAACGAGGGCGTAGGGCGGGTCTATGTCGGTCACTCCGTGGAGGGGTTGAAGCGCCTCGCCGAAGAAATGATCGACGACGATGCCTTGCGCCGTTCAATGTCTGAGCGGGGAAGGCAGCTGGGTCTCCGCATGTTCTCGCCGGAGACGGCGGCAAGGCAGATTGCCGCGCCGCCGGCAAATCGCGTGGGTTAACTCCGTTTGGGATATCCGCTGTGAATGAGCTATACGGTCATTGCCGGTAGCCCGCCGGAACTTTATCATCGGTTGAATCTTGCCGCTTGCGGAACCTTCGGCGGCATTTAATCTGGTCAGGTCAAAGAATGTCTTTTCGGATACTGGTCACCGGCTCTTCGGGCTTCATCGGCTCGGCCATCAGTTCCGCGTTGGCACGAGCCGGCCACAGCGTTCGGGCGGCTTCCCGCAAACCAACCAAAATCACCAGCCAAGACCATTTCGAATGGGTTGAATTAGCCGATCTCGAAAGTGACGTGGATTGGGAACCGCTGGTCGCTGGCATGGACATCGTCGTGCATCTCGCGGCCATCGCCCATCGCAGCCACGCCGATAGTAGCGACTATGCGAGAGCCAACCGTATTGCGACGGCAAGTCTGGCGCAGGCCTGCCAACGCCATGCGATCAAACGCCTGATATTCATGTCGTCTATCGGGGCGCAGGCGGGCTCGGCGGCCGACCATGTCGTGACCGAACTCGACGAACCATGGCCGATAACGGCCTATGACCGGGCCAAGCTCGCAGCCGAAGAGGAAATTCGGCGCTCAGGCGTGCCCTTCACCATTCTGAGGCCGGTCATTGTTTACGGTCCGGGAGCCAAGGCCAATATCGCCCTGGTCATGCGCATCGCAGCGTTACCGCTGCCGCTCCCGTTCGGGGCTTTCAAAAATCAACGTTCGCTTCTTGCGATCGACAATCTGGTGCAAGCCACTATCTTATGTCTCGACAACCCGGCGGCGCTCAACCAGACCTTCATCGTTTGTGATCCGAAGCCCATTACTTTAGCAGAAATGCTTGCCACCTTGCGCGAGGCCGCCGGGCGCGCGCCATGGCTTATTCCAGTTCCGCCGTTGGCGGTCAGGGCGATGATTATGGCCGCGGGGCGCCGGTCGCTTTGGGACCGGATTGGCCGGGAGCTGGTGGCGAGCTCGGATAAATTGCAGAAAGCCGGGTGGATTCCTGAGATCGACACTAAAGCCGGTCTGCGCGCCATGGTGAGGGCTAACGTTGACGCTTCTGCGGAGTAACTGAGAGATGAAGCGATCGTTCGACTTCTTGGCCTGCGCCCTGTTTCTGCTGTTTTGCTGGCCGATACTTCTGATTGTCATTATTGCCATTCGTCTTCAGAGCCCGGGTCCGGCGATCTTTGTGCAGGTTCGCGTCGGAAAAGATGAGCGGCCGTTCGCCTGTTACAAATTGCGCACGATGTATTCGGGAACCGCGAACCTTCCGACGCACGAGGTGAAGGCCTCATCGCTCACAGCGATCGGTGGGCATCTACGCCGTTTCAAGATCGACGAACTCCCGCAACTCTGGAACGTGCTGATCGGCGATATGAGTCTGGTCGGCCCGCGGCCTTGCATGCCGTCGCAGACCGACCTTGTCGAGGTCCGCCGTCAGTTGGGCGTTTTCCAGGTGCGTCCCGGCATCACCGGACTGGCGCAGGTCAACGGCATCGACATGTCGGACGCCAATCGCCTCGCAAAGATCGATGCGCAATATGTCCAGACCCGAAGTCTGACGGGAGACTTCAGGCTGATCATAGCCACCTTGCGCGGTCAGGGTATCGGAATCGATCAGGTTGTCCGCCACAATACATAGTACGTAGGCGAGCAATCCCCGACCAGCCGGCGCGCGCCGCCCGCGGTGGTGCGTTACTGTTCGTTGATGACGCTGCTGACCTCAACGCCTCGGAACGATTCTTTCGTTTCTACGAGCTAAGCGGATTTCTTCGCCGCGCCTATGACGATCAAACACGGTTTGGCACTTTGCTAAGCGATTGCCAGCGCCGCAACAGCTATAAGCAATTCAAGGGGGAAGGGTACAACATAGACGACTATGAAGGTGGCGCAGTCGCGGGCGTGATCCGGATCGATCGTAATAAGAGTAGAGAGAGCTTGTTCGATGAAAGTATCACCGCAGTTTTGAAACTTCTTGGAAAATATCCAGCTCAATCCGATGCAGTTGGTTCGGAATTGGTGCGCCTCCATTTCATTCCCGCCGATGCCGCCGAGATTCCAGTTGATTGCAGGCGAGCAATTCTTTCCTGGAAGACGCCTCAAATGCAAAAAGGACATGACGGATGAGAGGCCGTTCGACCGGAAGGCTTCTCGAAATTCAATTATTGCTCCGCTGGTCTGCGATGACCTTGCCGTCATTGGGCAGACTTCCCGGCTTCACCAGATCGACCGAACCTTGAAGCTTGGTGACGGCCCGCAGCGATGCAACCAGTTCGCTGCGAAGGGGTTCGCCTGGAGATGCGCATTCCGCCATCAGCGTCATCACATCGGTCTCGCCTTCGCGTGTGACCACGAGACGCAGCCGTCCCAACTCGGGATGCCGCTTGCCGATTTCCGCGACCTGTTCCGGCCGCACGAACATGCCCTTGACCTTGGTGGTCTGGTCGGCGCGGCCCATCCAGCCTTTGATGCGCATGTTGCTGCGCCCGCAAGAGCCTTGGCCAGGCAGGGCAGCCGTAAGATCGCCGAGCGCGAGACGAATCCAGGGATGGTCGGCATCGAGCGAGGTGACAACGATCTCGCCGACGTCGCCCTCCGGCACCGGGTCGCCGGCGCCCGGCCGCACGATCTCGAAAATCAGGTCTTCGTTGACGACCATGCCTTCGCGGGCCGAGGTCTCGAACGCAATCAGGCCGAGATCGGCGGTGCCGAAGGCCTGGCAGGCGTCGATGCCGCGCAATTTTATTTCGTCCTGCAGCGATTTCGGGAACGCAGCGCCCGACACCAGCGCCCGTTTGATCGATGAGATATCGCGACCGGCGCTGTCAGCGGCGTCGAGCAGGATTTTGAGAAAATCCGGCGTGCCGCTGTAGGCGACCGGGCGGTAGGCCTGGATCAGCTCGAATTGCGCTTCGGTATTGCCGGGCCCGGCCGGAATCACCGCGCAGCCCAGCGCTCGCGCGGAGGAGTCGAAAATAAAGCCGCCCGGCGTCAGATGATAGCTGAAGGTGTTCAGCACCACGTCGCCCGGACGAAAACCCGCGGCGAACAGCGCCCGCGCGCCGCGCCATGGGTCGCGGTGCGTCGTCTCGGGCTCGAAGATCGGGCCGGGCGATGTGAACAGGCGCCCGAACGATCCCGCGGGTCCGCTGACGAACCCGCCGAACGGCGGCGCGGCCTTGTGCAGGGCAGGGAGATCGGATTTGCGCAGCAGCGGCAGCCGCGCCAGCGCGGCGCGACTGGTGATCGCGGCCGGGTCGATGCCTTTGAGATGCTCGGCATAGGCCGGTGCCGCCATCGCCTTGCGAAGGATATCCGGCAGCCGCGAAAACAGGTCGGCCTCGCGTTCGGCGGGGTCGCGGGTTTCGAGGACGTCGTAGTGGTCGGTCATGGATGGTCCCGTACGGTGCCGCAGCTCTTACCTCTCCCCGCAAGCGGCAGGGCTAGCGGGGAGAGGGAGAAGAATTACAGCCACCGCTTCCTGCGCTTGAAGCTTTTCAGGTTCTTGAAACTCTTGCGCTGGTCGCCGGCGCCGCCGAGGTAAAACTCTTTCACGTCCTCGTTGTCGCGCAATTCGGCGGCGCTGCGATCGAGCACCACCTTGCCTTGTTCCATGATGTAGCCGTGGCTTGCGACCGAAAGGGCCGCGCGCGCGTTCTGCTCGACCAGCAGGATGGTGACGCCGAGATCGCGGTTGATCTTCTTGATGATCGAAAACACCTCCTTGACCAGCAGCGGCGACAGGCCCATCGACGGCTCGTCCATCAGGATCATCTTTGGGCGCGCCATCAGCGCGCGGCCGATCGCGAGCATCTGCTGCTCGCCGCCCGACAGATAGCCGGCAAGGCCGGTGCGCTCCTTCAGGCGCGGAAAATAATTGTAGACCATGTCGATGTCGGCGCCGACCTCGTTGTCGCTGCGGGTGAAGGCGCCGAGCCTCAGGTTCTCCAGCGACGTCATGTCGGCGATGATGCGGCGGCCCTCCATCACCTGGAAAATGCCGCGGCGAACGATCTTGTCGGGATCGATGCCGTTGATGCGCTCGCCGTTGAAGATGATTTCGCCTCGCGTGACTTCGCCATCCTCGGTCTTGAGCAGCCCGGAGATCGCCTTCAGCGTGGTCGATTTGCCGGCGCCGTTGGCGCCGAGCAGCGCGACGATTGATCCCCGCGGCACGTCGAGGCTTAAACCCCGCAGCACCAGGATGACGTCGTCATAGACCACCTCGACGTTTTTGACGGCAAGCAGCGGCGGCGCCGTGACGGCATCTGGAGAGCGGACGATTTCGCCGAGTTCAGTCATGTTTCCATTCGCGTTCATCGACGAATTCGCAATTCGTCATGCCCGGCACTCGGGTCCGGCTTCGCCGGCCCGAGCACATGCCATTGTGCCGGGCATCCACGTCTTTCTTTGTTTCTACGTTTCAAGACGTGGATGGCCGGGACGAGCCCGGCCATGACGCCTCTAGATGTTTACCAGCCGAGCCACTCAGCCTTGCGCGGCAGGTCGATGGTTTTCACTTTTTCGAGCTTGATGCCGCCGTTCTTGACAAGATCGTTCAGCGGCGCATCGGTCGCGCCTGCGACCTTCATGCGATAAAGATCGACCTTCAAGGTGCCGCGATGGTCCTTGTCGGTCCAGGTCGAGGCGTTGCAGACGCCTTCCATTCCAGCCGGAACCCAGTCGGCCTTCTGGTAAAAACCCTTCTTGACGTTCTCGCCGGTCGCGCCGCCATTTTTGGCGGCCCATTCGACGGCTTCCTTCATGTAGAGTGCGGTGCAGACCCCCGCGATGTAGTGCACCGGCCGGTAAGCCGTTCCGGCCGCGTCGGACATCTTGGAAATGTCCATCACGGTCTTCATCCCCGGTGCGTTGCCGCCCCAGGCCACCGCGGTGCGCAACGGGAACACCACGCCATCGGCGGCGGTGCCGGCGGCTTTCGCCGCATTCTCGTCCATGCCCCAGACGTTGCCGAGGAACTGCACGTCGACGCCCGCGGCTTTGCAGGCGTTCAGCACCGAGATGTTGGAGCCTGCGGTGTTGCCGAGGTAGGCATAGTTTGCGCCCGAACTTTTCAGGCTCAGGCACTGGGCGCTGTAGTCGCCGGGTGTCAACGCGAACACGATCGGCGGCAACAGTTCAAAGCCGAGTTCGGTCGCCATGGCTTCACCCGCCGCCTTGGGCGCGTTCGGATAGGGATGGTTGGCGCCCATGTGGACGAATTTCGGCTTGCCGGGCTTGCCCTTGGCCTTCCAGTCATCCGCGGCCCCGGTCAGCATGCCGCGAACGGCATCGGAATAGCTTGGTCCGTAGAAGAAATTGTAGGGAGCGGGCTTGGCCTTGCCGCCGGCGCCGGTCGGGTCCGACAGGGCCGCGGCATAAGAGGCCGAAATATCGGGGATCTTGTCCTCGGCGAGAAAGCCCGTGAGGGCTTCGGTATCGGCGGTGCCCCATCCG
>Ga0193717_1000434_pt1 | contig 28919 bp, 34 predicted proteins | sample U2c2metaG_FD_145900 | JGI IMG/M metagenome (GOLD analysis project Ga0193717, IMG submission 145900) | Soil microbial communities from a riparian zone of the East river system, Colorado, United States - U2c2 | ecosystem: Environmental > Terrestrial > Soil > Riparian zone | place: USA: East River...
GTACTTATTGCTATCGGACTAGGCATCGGTGCGTTATGGGTGCGCTCGCTGACGCTTTATTTAGTACACCATAAGGTGCTCGATGTGTATCGCTACCTTGAACATGGTGCGCACTATGTTATTGGTATTTTGGCTGCAACACTGCTGGCGGGGCTTTTCTTTGACATTCCCGAAGCCATCGCCGGGCTTATTGGTATTGTAGTAATCGCCCTTTCGATTACTAGTTCAATCGCCTACAACAAACTTCAAGACGCCGATAGTATAAAAAAATAGCAGTAACGGCGTTACGGCTATTGGTATAATTGCTATTCGTTAAAGTAAATACGACAAGCAGACGCAGGGTGTACACCCGCGGCTACTTATTGTATTTACCTTTGGCTGCAAAGTCATTGTAGCCTCACTTCTGGACAATATCGAGGACATGTCCAAAATGCTTGGTGAGTACTGCCGTGACAGCAGCATGGACGTCATCGCACGACAGCTTTGGCTTGCATACGATGCCGATCACTCCTCCTGCGAGGCTGATATCGACAATGCCGTCAATGGCGTACAAACTTCTGTGGATTTGCAGAATGGTAGCCTCACGCTCTCTCCGTGAATGTGTTTGGCGTGATAGAGAGAGTAACGTGCAGCACAGCTCGTACCAGCTTCGTGCGGCGTGAGCGCCGGGCAAATAGTAGTCACGGGCGCGGCTACTCTTGTCACGGAATTCAATCGTTCCTGTTCCTGACATATTTTCACCTGCCTTTGGTCTGCTTGTCGATGGTTCGATCCTACGGCAAGGAACGCTCGTCAATAGGTCTGCTATAGTTATGCATCATAAGAATTTAAAAAGCAATGGTACGCGGTAAAAAGTGAAGCTTCCTTGCTGTCGGATAATGCTTACGGCAGCAAGGAAGCGTGGTGCTTGGGACCCCTCTAGCGGCGCTTACCGAACAGGAAGTCAATCCAGGTGGCCTCATCGACCTTTGGTGACTGAGAGTCGGGGTCGGTGTGGTACGACAGTTCGAACCCCTTCGGGAGAGACTCGGCGATACTCCGCAGAATATCTTCCATGTTCCCCTTCCCTGCGATTCGGTTCAACATTACGCACCACTCGGTGCCCTCATCGGCCTCCATCTCGTCAATGGCGCCAATGCCGGGATCATGCCGTTGACGGAGCATGAGGATTACCCGCGCCACCGTAAGCTCATTGCCTTCAGGCGGCAACACCGTAAATGTGCCCTGGCCTTTGTCTGCATAGAGACGAATTTCCTTAGCCATTATGCCCCTTCTCGTTTGGTTGGGAAGACACCACCTCTAGTATATACGAATAGTTAGTAAACGAGGCTTTGACGGGTTTTTGCAATAAATCGGTGAAGCTCGGGGTCGAACTTTTCAATAGGCGTGGCCAGAATTTCATCAATATCCCACCATTTTACATCGGCAAAACTGCCCGGTTCAATAACAAGCGGCGTTGTTTCGCCAGCCTGCAGTACGTACCACAGCGACACATCGGTATGCTCGCCTTGTCCGTTTGTGACCGTAACGGTAATAAATTGAGGATCGTCATGAAGAAACGTTGCTTCTATGCCCAGTTCTTCCATGCACTCGCGGCGAACCGTTTCGGCCGGGTCTTCATTGGGGTCTACGTGCCCGCCGGCAGGTATCCAACGCTTTGCCAGCAAATGATCTTGCAGCAGCATTTTATGCGACACGGGGTCGACAATCACAAAATAACTCACCAGATGCTTTGGTGGAACATCGGGTTTTTGAATGCGATACAGTGGTTCATTACCCGCTACCCAGTTAAGGGCATCTTGAAGGTGCGCTGCTTCTTTTTCATCGAACGGCTTAATTACCTCGATAAAACGTAGTGTCTCTTCGCGAGTCATTAGTTCTCTTCCTCTGACAATAGCTGTGCCGCGACATTGTAGACCGCGTTTTCAACCAATTCAAGCCGCTTGATCTTGCCGTTGGTGAAATAAGGGAAAGGATCTTTGAGCGCAGATCCGTATTCTTTTTGTACAAGCACTCCAAGATCTGGGTAGACTGACGGTACTTTATCGGTCATTTCTTTTGGATATTCAAGCCCTACATTGACGCCTGTTTTGCGTTCGCCACCAACCTTTTCAAGTACAACGACCGTACTTTCAAAAACATTGTGTTGCGGGTGGACCTGGAAGAGGCCACTTTCTACTGTTGCGAGATAGGTTGCAGTTCCCTCTTTAATTTCTTTTTTAAGCTGGTCGTGTCGATTTTGCGCACCTTCGTAGGTTTCTTCGATGTTTTGTGGTTGTTCACTTACATTAGACTCTGTAGGGTGCGGTAACACGTGGGTGCGAATGCCAGCATGTCGCAAGCCTCGGCTAACAGCGCGGAGTTTTATGGGGCTTTTGCTACTCACAAATGTTCTTGGTAGTTGGTCATAGTAGCGGTTGATACCATCAATATCTCCATCGAGCATAATTGGTTTCATGCCAAGGAGTTCATCGGTGTAGCTCATGTCTGGAACCGGTTGAAAAAGGAATATCTCAAGATCCTGTGAGTAGGCAAACGCCATTTCCATCAGTGTATTGCCGCCGATGTAGCCATCGACGCCCCGTTTTTCTTCATTAAAAATAAGTACGGCATCGGAGTCGCGAATCTTTTCAAGATGTTCGTGAATAAGGCCGTCTTTTGCATCGGCAAGCTCGTCACGAGACAGCGTCGCAAGCGAGACTTTATTTTCGCGGCGAGTTGGCATTTCTACCTCCCAGCCTTGTTGTTCGAGAGTGCTTTTGGCATTGTCCATGCCGTCGATGTGGTGCATTGATCCGCAAATTGAAATCTTCATACCCTTAAGCATACAATTCGCTGCCTTAGGTGTCTATGGAGAGTCGTTGTGGTTTCGGCTCAGGCTACTTGTTTTCAAGGGGTCATGATATAATCGTGAATGTAACTTTAGGGGCGTAGTACAACGGTTAGTATATGGGTCTCCAAAACCTAGGATCGTGGTTCGATTCCACGCGCCCCTGCCAGGAAATTATTTAAAATCTACAGATTGAACTGTAGATTTTTTTGCTACAATAAAGTTCAGTTATTCATTCACCTATTAAATTTCTAAAGTTGCTGTAACAAGACGATGGTCTGACGGGTAGTCCTCCGGATCAGAAGCAATTGGTTCGTGAACATGGTAAGTTTTAGCAACCAAGCCTTCTTTCCAGGCGTTATTTACAAGTAACCAGTCAATAAGCAACCCGCCACCTGCTTCAGGGCCACGGTTAACAGTTGATTTGATTGCCTCTTCAAGCGGCGTACCGTTTTGATATGCAAGCTCAGCCAGAGCATGCCAGCCAATGGCTTCCTGGCCAAGTGCTCTTGCTTGCTTTGTACGCGTCTCATGTTCTGCATCCCAGTCGCCGAGCATAAGATCCATAGCATCTGTATCTGCTGTATAAGTGCCATCCGCCAGTAATTTAGCCTTAGTTTTACGTAATCGATCAGAGGCTTTGCTCCAATCCATATCTACATGAAGCCCACTGGCAGCATTATTAAGATCACCACCTAATAATGTCGGCATCCCTATGGTGAGACCGCTGGTGTTGTGCGCTTCTAGCTGTCGTAAAGAGCCATGTTCTGGATTCCATTGCTTGATAGCGACACGGAATTGGGTTGCTTGTCGGCCCATCACATGCATTCGGGCGGTATTCTCCTGGTCCTTATTGGCAGCAGAGTCATTCCCCCAAAAGTCGAGACGAAGACGCGTTGGATCATAGATAAGTGCCGGAGTCGTAGCGTCACCTCGAATTCCGCAACCGATTTCACCTACGTAAGGACGTTTTAACCTCTCTGATAAGGCATTGACAGCCATATGTAAGGTCTGGTTTCCATTCGCTTTCCAGCCCTTAGCCTCGTTAAGTAGTATCAGGGCCGGCGCTTCCCCAGTTGTATCAAAGGTCTGTTGTAGCCCACTAAACTCGTAATTGCCATTTCGAGTACGTCCCCCGTTCTTGTAGTTGAATAAACCCACACTAACTTCTTTTGTCATATTCTTTAGTATTTAGTTTAATTTTCTTTTCGTCAAGAAGGTCTCGAATCTGCTTTGTATTACATCCAATTTCATTTACAAAAGTTCGGTAGTTGTCCACGCGCCCCTGCCAAGAAATTATCTTCTAAAATACCTCTGTAAAATGAGGTATTTTTAGTTTGGTTTTTTGGTAGGAGTGATAGGTCAACCAAACTTTTCACCTGCATGCTACTATAGGATAAGTTATGCGCACTACTATTCTTAAGCTTTATTTTGCAAATTTTTTCATAGGGCTAGTATTTTGGTACGGTATCGAAAAGCTTTTCATGCAATCGATTGGTATCGATGCAACGCAGATTGGACTTGTGATAGCAGCAGTACTAGGATTTAATCTTTTGTTTGACATTCCATCGGGTATAGTTGCTGACCGCTGGAGTCGCAAAGGGGTGTTAGTTCTCTCGCTAGCAGCAATGATTCTTTGCTGTCTCATTCTCGGCAATGCTAACGGATTCGTTCCTTATCTCATTGGCTATGGTATCTTCTACGGCTTGTATGTTGTCGGTACGAGTGGAACATCGGCGTCGATTGTTTACGATACACTCTATGAGCATGGTAAATCAAAGCTCTATAGTAAAATCATGGGCCGTACGTACGCTTTTTATCTTGCAGGGATTGCTGTCGCCAATATCGCAAGTGGTTTTTTGGCGCAGATGTTTGATTTTAGAGCTACATACTTCATCACTATTTTATCTTGCTTGATTGCAATTGCGATCATTATTACCATCAAAGAGCCGACATTTCACAAAAAAGAGCAGAAAGAGCGTATGTTAGCACAGCTTGGGTCGGTGACAAAAGCAATGATGAAGTCGAAAATAATCTTGGTTCTTACGATTGTTCTCAGCACGCTTACTGTCGTTCAGGTATTTAAGAATGACTTTGGTCAACTTTATATTTTGCGGTATGTTTCTGAACCACAATTCATCGGCTTACTCTGGGCCGGAGGTGCGCTTAGTTGGGCAGCTGGAAACTTGATTGCGCATCACTTCAAAACAAGGTTAACTAGCCTGATGATGGTCACTGTACTTCCGCTCATCGCTATGTCCTTTATTGATACCTGGTTTAGCTTAATACTATTTATGGTTCAGCAAGTTGCTATGGGTGCACTCTTTAATCAAATTGAGACCCGAGTGCAGGATGTTACTCCGTCTGCGGTGCGAACATCTATACTTTCTGTTCTCTCATCGCTTGGCCGTGGTATTGCCGTGCCTACGAGTATCTTCATTGGTTGGATAATTAGCCGTTATGATGTTTTCCTAGCTTTACGGTTCATTTCGGTTATTGCACTAGCAGTGCTATTCTACTGGTTATGGGAGAGGTTCACCAAACAGGTTAAGGATGAGCCTGCGGAAAGTTAGCAGTTCCTGATATAATACGGAGGATATGGAAAAAGATCAGAATATCACTTATATCGACGGCCAAAATCTCTATATGGGCACCGCTAAGAGCTCCCCTGAATGGGGTATCGATCTTGCTCGTTTCCGAACGTATCTTCAGCAAAAATACCACGTTGGCCGTGCGTACTACTATCTGGGCTATGTCCAAGAGGGTGTAGATTATGAGAGGCTATATGAAACGATACAGACAGCCGGTTTTATACTTGTTTTTCGCGAACACAATAGTGCAATGCTTGGCAAGAAAAAAGGAAATGTTGATTCGGATATTATCTTTTCGGTGATGAAGAGATTATATCTGAAAGAAAGATTCGATAAGGTTGTATTAGTGTCGGGAGATGGTGACTACAAGTCGCTGGTAGATTTCCTGATAGAACAGAATAAATTTGAAAAGATTTTATTCCCAAACCGTAAATACCGCTCGTCATTATACAAATCGCTATCAAGCACTTATTTTGCGTACCTTGATGACAAAGACATAAAGCGAAAGATTGAATTTAGCAAAAAGCTCAACAAAAAAGAGAAGCTTCCTTAGGTAATTAGCCGTTCGGGGCACTTCTCGTCTTTATGTACTGAGTGTAGCACAAGTATGCTTGTTCTGTCAATGTTACAAGCGCGTCGGCCCATCGTTAAAGCAGCCAAAAAACTCCTATTCATTCGTCAAGAAGGAGGTCTCGTATTTCTTGAACATCGCAGCCAACATCTTTCTCATCGAAAGTTATCTTAAGGAACTGCTTCCCCTGCCAAGAAAAAAACCAAACTTTTTGTTTGGCTTTTTTCTTGGTTTTGAGGTGTGTGAAATTGAACCACGATCCATTCACGAAGCCAGCCAGATTGTGGCTCGACAGCGAGGAGCAAGATAGAAAAGCTACCTCTTAGTTTTTCTGGGTGTGACGAAGATGTATCTTTAAATAGTCCACGCGCCCTATTAAGAAATTATTGAATATCTATAGATGGAACTGTAGATATTTTTATAACGGAAAAGTTTGGCTATCTCGCAATAATTCCAGTGATTAATCTTGATCTACTTCGTAGCTACAGATTATCGCAAATATACCATGATTAATATTATAATGAGTATGACTCGATCATCTGGCCGGTCAGAGATAGCGATAGTACCATTGTCGTCAGAACTCGAAAGAGGCTGTAATGTCCTTGTGTATGAACCCCCGGTGCAATAGTACCGACTGGCTGTGTGGCAAGTGTAAGAAGATGTATCCACTACTGGCCGCTTCTCTCGATGAGAAGAGGCGCGATCGTAATCGAGGCAAATCCTCCTATGGTCGTGGCAGCTCCAGTGGTGCATATGGGCGTAGTAGCTACAACTTCCAGAGTGCCACGTTCGATGGCCTGCCCGCGCTCAAGCGACAACTGTCTGGCAAGACCGAGTTCTTCTATGGCACCAACGCTGTGGGCGAGATCGATGTGGACGACATCCAGCACGGTCACGCCGTGATCAGGAACGGCAAGCTGGTCTACAAGCGCCGTCCCGGTGAGTCGGACCCTGTAATCAACAAGGAATGAGCTCCCTCCAGACCTGAGCTATGTCTGGGTTATCAAAAACTGGCTTGCAGTTCATTTGTAACCTATAATAAGAACTACTATGTTTAACTCAGCCCGATCCATTCTCGACAACTACATCGATACCGCCAACCTATCTCGCTTCACTTTCTATTCTGTTGAAATGGAGCGTGGAGAAAACCCAGAAGATCTATATTATCTTTGCTCGATCAAAGACCACTACTATATTGTGTTCGAGACGGATTATATTATGAACAGTCTTGCAGACGTTGCACAGGAAGCTGCCGACATCTTTAAGGGATATAATCTTTCGCCGCTTCATTGGGTTGTTAAGAAGGATTCGCGAGCTTCGGTAGGTGTGTCAGCAGTTCCCGTCAATGCGGGTAACGTCGACGAGCTCCGAGGAAGCCTTGTTTCCGATAGAGCCGGTTCGGCCTTTGCTTATGCGGTGCGGTATGTGGTCATTGAGTTTACTGATACGAAACCCCATAAAAAGCAACGATTTAACCCCAATACTTACGGAGGAACTTCTTAGTTGACACTCTCCGTACTTCCAGTATCATCTAGTAGTTCACGAACTTGCTTGACGTCACTCTCTATTTCTGCCGCAAAAGTTCGGTAGTTGTCCACGAGCTCCTGCCACGAAATTCTTGAATATCTACAGATTAGACTGTAGATATTTTTATAACGAAAAAGTTCGGTCATCCTTTTACCCAGCTACCCAATAAATGTTGCTACGGAGCATCATTGAATGTTATAAGATATAATCATGATCTCCTATCCCGAAGTTAATTATGTCCGAGATTTTTCTGCAGAATTATCTGAACATACGAAAGGGTTACCACTCTACCAGGGCGGCCCCGCAGTTGATTATACAGAGGCTAAGCATGCGTATGCCCTAAATGCGACACTACTCTACGACCCCCAACAGGATCCAGAACGTGTTATATCTAATGGACCCAGTGAAGCTGCGCAAATTTTGCTCGTAGAACGTGCCAGTGGACATGGAGTCGTAGGTAGTTTTAGCGGCGTTTCTGGGTATATTGATAACTTGTACAATCCCGATGTAGAGAATGCAGATGTGCTATTCGATCCCATAGCACATACATTAAGAGAGGAGTTTGTAACAGAATGCGGCTTTACTGACCAATCATTTGATTTGGTTGACTTCCATGCCGGTAAACCAACGACAGAAGAGCGAACCATAACACCAGGGGCTAAGATTAGTGTCGTACCCATACTAGGCTTATGCACTCAAATGCCGGAGATATCTGTCAATAAGGCCGAGCTGGCAAGCTATAGATGGATTGGCTTGCAGGCAGTAAAACATGCAGAGAACCTTGCACGCGGGTATATGAACGTCACGCTTCCTTCGGCATTAGGAGCAATAGGCTTGAAAGGTGATGCTCTCAACCGATTACTTCGCTAGAACTTTGATTCTCGTATCAAAGTTTTATAGTTGTCTACGAACTTTTGCCACGAAATGGTGATCAGCGTTTGCTGGCCATTTTTTCGTGATGGCGATTTGTGAAATCGAATCATGATCTGCTCGTGAAACGAGCATAGATCCCGACTCGACAGCAAGGACTACGCGCAGAAACCACCCTTAGTTTCGAGCATGTGACGAATATGCATCTAGTGTCCCTGCCAAATAGAATCGAAATCATTATCAGGCTTGTGTCTTAAGATGGTATAATAACGAATATGACGACATTAGCGCTACAGCTCCCGATAGACGTAAACGAACTCCGATCTCTCCTGGAAGCACACGGGATTATCAAAGCTAGTGTTTTTGGCAGTTATGCCCGCGGTGAAGCAACCTCCCAGAGTGACCTAGATTTACTTGTTGAGCTAGCACCCGGTAAAACGTACCTTGACCTTGGTGGGTTGCAGTACGATCTAGAAAAAAGGATTCCTGGTGGCGTTGATATCACCACAAAACTTAACCGTCATTTCGAGCCGTATATCCGTCCTGAGCTGGTAGAGATCTTATAGCTATGAAAAGTGTTAAACCACACCTCGCATTTATCTTGGATACCCTAGGCGTTATTAAAGAGAACACACCAGCTGATCTAAATACTTTTATGAGCGATCGTAATGCGCAAGATGCAACTTTAATGCGGCTACAAGATATTGGTGAACAGCTTACTCGTATTCGCGACCAGTTCCCGGAATTTTACGAACAGAACCAAGACGATAGCTGGCATAAACTGATTGGGCTGCGTAACATCATCTCACACGGTTACCGTGAGATCGATTTCGCGATTGTATGGGATATTGTTAGCTTGAAATTGCCAGAATTCACAAAGTATATAGAGGAAGTGATTGATAAGCATTAATTACGATATGGAAGTGGATCAGGCTACTCATTGAGTAACTTCTGTATTTCTTGTACATCCCAGTCGATGACTGTGTCCTCAAAAGTTATCTTAAGGAACTGATTCTCCTGTCAAGAAAAAAGAATGAACGTTTGTTCATTCTTTTTTCTTGGTTTGAATTGCGTGAACCGAACCACGATCCGCTCGCAAAGTGAGCCCAGATCGTGGTTCGACAGCAAGGAGCACGCGCAGAACCTACCTCTTAGTTTCGACCATGTGACGAAGATGTATCCCGATAGTCCACGCGCCCCTGCCAAGTCAGGAAATCTATAAAAAACATGAACCAAACTCCTCAGAACCGAGTTTGGTTTTTTGTTGATTTTGAAGGAGAGAGGTAGGACGACCAAACTTTCCACAACAACTTACGGGAACAGCTCAGCCTCAATGACCTTTAGTTTATTGATGACCTCACTGGCGGAAGCGGTAAATGCCGCTTTAAGGTCTGCTTTAGTCTGCTGGTCACACCAAACTCTAACATCGTCAAGGAGTGTTTTCTTTGCAACTCGTTTAGTGTTTTTGTCGGTAATCGCGAGTGTGGTTGCTATCCGTGGCGCAAAATGAGCCGGATAGTACTCCTCGAAGTCGTGTCTAGCCCATGTGGAGAAGTTCGCTTCTTGCCATCGTGAATCCGGTTTTCGGCAGTACACGTCTTTTAATATCTCGATCGCATCGGTGCCCGATGTATCATTTAAGCCATCACTATCTGCAATAACCCATGCCTTATTTATGTATCGCGAAGTAAGATGGGTAAATACAAACAGGCGATTGAAATCGTCAAATTTAGTTTTAAGTTTGCCTGTGCCATTTGTCGCGAGCGTCCTGACGCGCGCGAGCTTAGGTGTGTACAGCGGGATTAGGTAGTCACGGATAATGCGCTCGGCTGACGACTCCTCCAAAAATAGCCACCCGTCCCATAGGTCAAAATCACTTAGCTCATAACCCAACTCTTCAAGTACCATTACGCGTGCCTCCGTTGATTGTCCCACCTCAGTGATTCGAGTGTTTGGCACTGCGCCAGGCATATATGGGTCTAGCGCAACCGAATAGAGCTTGCTGTCAGTGGCCGATGCTAACCACTTCACTACAATGTTAGAGTGGGTTGATATAACAAATTGATTAGTGGCTGACTTCTCTACGATTACATCTAATAACGCTTTAAGAGCCTCAGGATGTATATCGTTTTCCAGCTCTTCAATAAGGAATAATTTATTCTCGGCAACGCAAAGCATAGTGATAAGCCCTAGAAGGTTAGGCACTCCCTCACCCATATCCTCAATAGGTATATAGTCGAAATCACCTATGTGTATGCCAGATTGCTGGCCATTAGGTGCAGCGTGAGTGCTTACCTTATAGCCTAGCACCTTCTCACAGAGCTCCTTGTATTCGGCGGCCTTGGGGTGACTGTCGTTTGCAAGCCTTTGTATTTTTGATGTTAGGTTTATCAAGTTGGGCGCGACACTGGTAGTCTTTACTAGATCAACGCTACGGTCGTAGCTGGTTACCTTACGCTTTGCAAGATATGGGTAAATGAAGTTATTGGGCTCAATATTGCTTATACGACCAAATCCATGATTGTTACCGCTTGCAATGTCCACAAGGTGATAGCTCTCTGAAAGGCTACTGCCGGCCGGCTTATTTATGGCGTGTACAAGCTTACCCTCTAGAAAGTTCGGGTGACTTCGGCCAACAAAATGTGTACTATAGTTGATATCTTCGAGATGTGCAGTAACGATAGCACCTGTAATGCCTTTTCGGATGTCGTTATCTTCTACATTGATGATTCCATCCTGTAACTGGGCTATACCGCGAATAAGCGCAGATTTACCGCTATTGTTGCGGCCTACAAATACTGTAATGTTACCAAGCGTAATAATGTTCGAATCATCGTAGCTGCGATAGTTTTGGAGCTGGATACTTTTTAGCCTCATGACTTCAGTATACTGCTTAACTATCAAGGAGTTCGCGTATTTCTCGAATCTCATCTTCAACCTCAGCTTGCTGCTCGTCACTTTCGGCCGCCAGTTCTTCCAAAGTTATCTTAACCGACATTAACCCCTGCCATAGAAATACGACCATCCGTGTGATGGTCGTATTTCTATGTCTCGGGATATGTATAATTGGATCACGATCCGCTCGCAAAGCGAGCCCAGATCGTGGTTTGACAACAAGGAGCAAGACAGAAAAGCTACCTCTTAGTTTTTCTGGATGTGACGAAGGTGCATCTTCAGATAGTCCACGTGTCCCTGCTATAAAAAGATGACTATCACGCAGATGGTCGTCTTTCTATGCCTTGGAATGTTTATTTATGTCCGATCAGTAGGGTGCTAAGAACTACAGTAGAATAAAGCGATAGCGCCTACTTTATCTTCTCGCGTGGTCTTTTCTATTTGACTTGCCCAATTATTCTTAGGCTCATATAGGGTTTGTCTCTTTGTCCCGACCTGCATTGTTCAGGACTTATACATTTATTACAACATTTTTAATTGTCGTGACGTATTGCGGTTGAACTCGGCTACAGCAGTGAGCGCGATTATAGCATACGGCATACATCGCATGCGTAGCGGTATCAGCCGCTGAACCCATAAAATTGAAAATGTTAAAGAACAGTGACAAGACAATCTATGACATCAAATATTATTACCTCTGTTGAGCTACGAGTTATAGAAAAAAGGCTTGACGTAGCTCTGAGTTACTCTTAGAATCATAATATGAAGACAAACGTGACTATTAACGGAGCCGAGTCTAAGCTGAGGAGCTTTTTTCAAGGTGTCGAAGGTGATTATGTTTCAATCCAAACGATTTTTCGGAATGAAAATCGTGACCTCGAAGCTCAAAAAGATAAAAATTGGTTCTATAACTATAGCTCAATCTTGAAAAAGTACGGACTAGCTTATCCCCTAAAGGGTGTTAAGAACCACACAAGTATGACTCTAGGCCTTACATTGACTGATAAGGGTAGAAATGCGTTGGGGAATAAGATAGCCCTAGGGCCCCCTAAGAACATTCCAAGTTCCGAATCTAAGGCTAAAGGTGAGGTCACGCTTGCGACTTGGAGGCGTGATGCTTACGCTCTTCAGGAGATGCATCCCGAGCTTGTGATCGAATTTGATGTCAGAATGAGAAAGGAGAGCGAGTAAGGTTGAGAATCAAAAACAGCCCCTGCTTGGGGGTTGCTTTTGACTCTCAAAGCTGTCGAGAGGAATTGTAATTACCTTACGAATTCATTCTACAGTCGAGTCGGCTCTAGCGCAATACCGTGTTAGAAATATTGGGGTCATAGGGAGCAAAATACCATGTATTTTGTAATTAAAAAAAGTAAGCCAGATGCATACTGGTGGGCTATCAAGAGTGATGGTAATCACGAAATTCTAGCCCACTCTGAGATTCTTAGATCTAAGGCTCAGTGTTTAAGTGCTATCAACATTGTCTACCGTGAAGCGGGTAGTGCTGAATACCGCGATGAAACCGGAGAAAACAGCTAACATCGCTAGACAGGAGTCTTGCAATCGCTTGACTCCTGTCGCCTATAGTCCATAAGGAGAGAGATTACATGCTACAAATACTGTTCGATTTTTTTAGCGGAAGAGCTAAAACTAGAATATATACTACTTTCTTGGGTTGGGTATTGGTATTTCATATCGATATTATTCTTATTGCAATTTTTACCGATCAAGCGATTATCTTTCAAAAAACTGGTCAACTGAAAGGAGAATACATTTGGTTTTATGTAACAAACTATGGTTTTTGGACAATCGCTATCGAGATAACCAGACTAGTAATGGCCACCCTGGTTACCTACTTGATGATTTGGGTAATACCAAAGCATATGAATGAAAGGTCCTATAAGGAGGAGCTAGAAGTCGAATACACATTACGCAAAATGAAAATAAAAAAAGAAGAAGCACTCAATAAGAAGGAAGAGAGTGTTGTTAAAAAGCAGCTGGAAAATATTAAGTCAGAGAAAGAGGTTGTAGTCGAAAGAGCTAGGCTTGATGAAGCGCCCGAGCAAATTAGATGGGATATGGATTATGAAGTCTTCAGGAACACTAGTGCATACAATTATTTCGATAGAATGATTAAAATTGTATATGAATATAGTGGTGACCCTTCCAAAAGTCCTTACTCGGGACTTAATAGTAGAATAATTGCTTACTTTGATACAAACGAAATTATTTCTCTTAATTCGTCTCGGATTAATTTTACTAACAAAGGTCGATATTTTGTGAAAAAATACACCGAATCATCCTAACTCTTCACCATACTATAACTTCTAAACTCATCCACTAGTTCTTGTTAAGAGAATAAGACAAATCCATATCCTATTCTCTTGATCGAGTTCGTGAACCGAACCACGATCCGCTCACGGAGTGAGCCTAGATCATGATTCACAGAGGCTACCTCTTAGTTTCGAGCATGTGACGAAAGTGTATCCTGATAGTCCACGCGCCCCTGCCAGGAGTTATACAAAATGTCAACTTTATTGTTGGCATTTTTATTTTGTTGACCTTCTAGCGGCTGGAAGGTATAGACTAGATACATGGCAAAAGAATTAACGATCAGCCAAGTTGCCGAGAAAGTCGGCCTAAGCGCAAAAACCATTCGGTATTACGAATCGTGCGAAGTTATTAAACCCCTACCTCGCCAAGATAACACCTATAGGCGTTTCACCGAGCGGGACGTAGAGCGACTCACGCTTATTAAAAGAGCACGTAAACTCGGGCTTTCCTTAGGTGAGATTAAAAATATTATTTCAGAATGCATTGATAAAGGTTGCCTTGAAGCACGACAATATGTTGCTGACAATGTCCCGAGTTACATCGCAAAAGTTGAGGCACAAATTGTCGATCTAGAGACGCTAAAAAAGCAATTACAATACATGCAAAGTCACTATAAAGAGTATGATCAAACATGGCAGCACCGCACGGAAACGTGCTGCCAAATAATTCCACTCAAGGAGGAACAATGAAAAAGATTCTTATTTTTGATGTTAATGAAACGCTTCTGGACTTGGCCATCCTCGATCCTGAATTTGAGAAACTATTTGGCGAGGCTAATGTTCGCAAAGAATGGTTTGGACAATTTATCCAGTCAGCTTTCGTAACGATTATTACCGATACATACCAGCCTTTCGGCAAGATTGGTTCAACGGCGTTTGACATGATCGCCGAGAAGCATGGCATTATAGTAGCCGAAAGCGACAAAATGTCTCTTATGGGAAAGATTGCCCAGTTGCCACCACACCCCGAAGTTGAAGCAGCACTTAAGAAGCTCAAAGAGCATGGCTTCCAGATGGCTACTCTCACCAACTCAACATATGAAGTAGTTGAAAAACAACTCCAGAATGCTGATATCCGCCAGTATTTCGACAAAGTACTTTCGGTTGACGCCATTAAAAAGCTGAAGCCAGCCAAGGAATCATATGAAATGGCTGCTAAAGAGTTTGGTGTTGCTGCCAGCGATCTATGTTTGATCGCCGCGCATGCCTGGGACATTTCTGGTGCCCTTAATGCTGGTTGTTCTGGAGCGTTTGTTGCCCGGCAAGGCATGGTGCTCGACCCTCTTACTCCGTCACCGACTTTAGTTGGATTGACACTCATGGAAATCGCTGACCAACTTATTGCCGCCGAGCCGGAAATATAGTTCAAAGTTATATTCCCCATCTCGAGCCCCTGCCAAGAATGAACATAATAATAAAAGATTTCTACAGAAGTCTCTCATGTTTGTTATGATAGACCCATGAGCGAACACCGAAAAAAACAAGCCAAGCATATACAAACACACGCCAGTAAAAAGTTGCGCATTAACCTGCGTATCCTATCTGCTGTTTATATTATTCTTCTGTTAGTGACCGTCTATGAGCTGTTTGTTACCCGTGCTTTATTTTCCCAGGTGCTCATAGCTCTTATTATCGGCCTTGCGGCAGGATTTATCTCGGCAAGAATGTATAAAATTTCATGGGACAAAGATAGCGCGAAAGTTGTTGGACGTATTGATATTTACGGTGTCATCGTGCTGGTTTTGTTTATACTATTTGAACTAAACAGAAACTGGATTGCCGATCTCTTTTCTGATGGTGAGGCGCTTGGATCAATTGGTTTTGTTTTAATAACGACCGCTTTACTGGGGCGCATCCTCGGAACTGCCAGAAGAATTTTACAGGTACTTTCCGCTGAAAAAATCATCTAAGGCTGCGGAGTACGTTCGAGGGAGCTGTCGCAAAAAAAATGATCACTACGTTGAACGGCTTATCGGTACGGTAGTGATCACGCAGAATAAAGCTGTGGAACTCGACATGTAAATTGTCAATATTTATGATTGTTGTGGTTAATTAAAAGCTATGGTATTATCGCTAGCTACGGAAGTGTCGTAGACTTTACAGTAAGTACGTAAAAGGAGCCCGCCCATGTCATTATCACCCAGTGAAATTACCAATTCGCTAAAGCTTATTATTGATACTTTTAAAGAACTACGACCCGAATTAATGAAGCACTATGGCAACGTAGAGCACATTTCTAAGAGCGATGATTCGCCGGTGACCGAGCTGGACATTGTGGTTGAGTCGATTGTCAAAAAAAGGCTGGCGAAACACTATCCGCATATCGGTTTTCATGGTGAAGAAACCGAGGATACACCCAGTACCTCAAACGCGACCTGGATTGTTGACCCCATAGACGGTACCTCTAGCTTTATTCACGGACTTCCCTACTGCACTAACATGGCCGGGCTGGTGGTTGATGGCGAGACGATTGCCGCGGTTATTTATCAGTTCCCTACCGGCGATTTATACACGGCAGTTAAGGGCGAAGGCGCCTATAAAAATGGCCAAAAAATAACCGTTAAAAACACGGCTTTAAATAACAGTCTGGTTTTTTCGGGGTCATTTGCTTATAAAAATGTGTATCCGTTATTGCAATCATACAAAATAGGAATGTATGCGCCTTTGGGTGCATCGGGGTATGAATTTACACGGCTTGCCGAGGGTAGCATTCAGGGCGTTACAAAACTTCGTTGCGGTTCGCAAATACACGATGACGTACCCGGTGTGTTGCTTGCCCGTGAGGCCGGAGCAGAAATCGTGTCGTTTGCGGGCGAAAATTATACCTACGAAACGCTCAGTTTTGTTATAGGCACTCCAAATTTTATGACCGTTATTCACGAACAACGTGACAAAATTGCTGATAGTATAGCTACGTAGCTATACTATATTCCAAAATAGTAGTTGTGCACTCTGGGCCGCAGCATTACGTTGGGCCCAGAGTGCACGTCTGTCTAGTCCTCCCTCTCTACAGTCTGCTGGAGCAAACGGAGTTTCTGCATGTCGTCCAGCTTGTCAACGAAGGTCGTCTTTGGCTGCCAGGTACCATTTCGCAGTAGCTCGTAGGCTGCATGTGCCCTCTTGAGTGTCGGTGCCGTCAGAGTCAGCGACCACGAACGTGAGTACACTACTGGTACCTCGAGCCTTATTGCTTCCGTGAAGCTTGAATTGCTGTGGGCGTTTCTGACAACCGTCCCAATCACGTCTTCCGACAAGGGATACGCGTGATCGAGCTTCCAGCGCACTGTGGCCGATGCACCACTGATACCGCTTCTCTGTATTGTACTGGCGTGATAGAACCCAGCTGCTGGAAAATGGTCGGTGCCACCTTCTTTGATTTCAGCCACTTTGGTGTTCAGTCCTTCGAAGGCGACCCAGACTTCACTACGGCTAGAGCCGTGCCGCGAAAACCCAACTCGCACGAGTTCTCCCAGGATGGGATATACCGAAATACCACCGTACTCGAAGCTGTAGCTCGATGTTTCGGGGTCGCGCAGCTTTTCCAGGAGGACATCTCGTAGGCTTACCGCACTCCGCGCAGTTTTGCCTCCGAGGTCGAAGATAGCACTGATTTCAAGCCCGTGCATGACGGCTACCTCATATTCTTTAGGGGAATAGACATTATTATTTATACATCTTTATTGCGTATAGGTCAATATTCTGAATATACACCAGATTGAAATAAGACAGCGGAAACTATAACGAATACCCTTTATTTGACTATTATTTGTGAATAAATCACAATAACTTGTTGAACCTTAGAATATTCATCTCCAGACTACTTGAAGGTGGTACATATGTCATCTCTGGAAGACATCACGCTGGCTCGAATGCGCGAAGAGATTGGAATTTTACTGCGGGTTCCGCCCAAGTGGCACCTCAATCGCGATGGTCATGCCATTGACTGGCGTACGGGTAAGATCTACTACATCGTACTCGGCATCAGCTGGTCACGTAAACGGGTTGACTGCAGTAAAGTGACACTCGAGATTGCTATGCGGCAAGGCCATTTTCGGACTGCTGAAAACGCCAAAGCGTACGATTTGCTTCCCGGGCTTGAAGCGGCGTTCATTGTTCCGGAAAAGACTTATACCGGCACGATAGGCCTCGATGCATCATCTGGCAACCTTCTGGCTGAGTTCGGGATTATTGAAACCGAGATCGCCCTTCGGGGTCGGTTTGAGCTTACCTAGACCCTGAGCCCTGAAGGGCTGTAGTCTGCCGTTACCGATTCTATGTTCACTCCCGGTACCGCGCGTCATATTGACGCCGGTACCGGTTTATCTTGATTTAAAACCTGTACCATTCATATTTCGGTTACGTTCGACCAATAGTATGTATTCGTTTATAGCAATCACTTTACTCGTGATGCTGGCAGATGCTTGGAAAAGACCTTTTCTCAGTTAGGCCTAATGGATGATAGATCTGATAAATATTGACAAACTAACATTTCTGTGGTAATTATAGTACTTAAGATCTCGATTTAGTTTTGCTTGTTGAGAGCTTGCCCTTAGACAAGCAGACTACACCAAGAAGGAGTCAGAAATGACCGAGCCCCTTGCTGAAACTCCTGAGGCCGTCACTCAGAGCGAGTCCCTGCTCCCACTAATTGACATTACCACTGTTACCAGGATCATCTTTCCGTACATCATCGACCTGCTCAACATGGCCCACCAGGCGCGGACAGACAACATGATGTTTAGCGGAAACGGAGGTTTCATCTGGGAGGGCGAGATTTACTCGTTGACCATGGCAGTTTCTCCAGTATTGCATGTTAATCGGTATGACTTCACTATAGACGTTGGCCAACGACCAACGACCCCGGACTTCTTCAATGAACTAAGTGAGTTACTCATCGAGCAGATCACCGAGTTCATTGGAGCTCATCCCGGCAATGAAAAGTGGGCCGTTGTGGCCTCTACCTCCTTGCACTGCGAACTTCAGTTCGTTGTAGAAGTTCGCTAGTCCTTTTTCTCTGTGTGCGGCAACCAGATTCTGGTGGGCCCGCGCACGGCCACTAGTCTGCTTGTCGCACACACTCTGTTTTTATATTCGTACCCGTCTTTATGAGGGGTATTTTTGTTATGATACTAACCAAAAGGTATTGTGCTGAGCCTACGCCCGGAGTAGCATAAGACGTTGGAGGAACTTATAATGAACATAACATCTATTCACGCTCGACAAATACTTGATAGCCGGGGTAACCCTACCGTAGAGGCCGATGTTCTACTCGAAGACGGCACGATGGGCCGGGCCGCGGTTCCTTCTGGTGCCAGCACTGGTTCACATGAAGCAATTGAACTGCGTGATGGCGGCGCTGCCTACGGTGGCAAAGGTGTTTTACAGGCCGTTACCAACGTAAATACCGAACTTAATGATTTGCTGCTTGGTCATGATGCCAGCGATCAAGCTGGAATTGACCGTAAAATGATAGCACTTGATGGCACTGAAAATAAAGGCCGCTTGGGCGCTAATGCCCTATTGGCCGTATCACTTGCCGTAGCAAAAGCTGCTGCTATTTCTAAAAAACAGCCGCTGTATGAATACGTGGCCGCACTGGCTGGTACGAAAAACATGACATTGCCGATTCCAATGATGAACATTATTAATGGTGGCAAGCACGCCAGTGGCAGCACTGATATTCAGGAATTTATGATTATGCCAGTAGGTGCTACCAGCTTTAGCCAGTGCCTGCAAATTGGTACTGAAATTTTTCATGCGCTAGGTAAAGTACTGGCAGACAAGGGCTATGCAACAACTGTCGGTGATGAGGGTGGCTATGCTCCTGCAGTAAAACAAGGTAACGCCGAGGCACTGGAACTTATCAGCGAAGCCGTTACAAAAGCTGGCTACACGCTGGGCAAAGACGTTGTGCTGGCGCTTGACGTTGCCAGTAGTGAATTAATGGAGGACGGCGCATATAAACTAGCGACTGAAAATAAATCACTTTCAAGCAGTGAGATGGTGGCGTTTTACAAAGACCTTGCCGCGCGCTTCCCTATTGTTTCGATTGAAGACGGCCTTGGTGAAGACGATTGGGACGGCTGGAAAAAACTGACAACCGAACTTGGTGATGGGCTTCAGCTGGTTGGTGATGATCTTCTTGTTACGAATACCGCTTTTTTAAAGCGTGCTATTGATGAAAAGGCCGGTAACGCCATTCTAGTCAAAGTAAATCAAATCGGCACGTTGACCGAGACAATCGAAGCCGTTCAAATGGCTCATAATGCTGGATGGAAGGCCGTAATGTCGCATCGTTCGGGCGAAACCGAAGACACTACTATTGCTCATCTTGCTGTAGGGCTCGGGGTCGGTCAGATTAAAACCGGCAGTCTTAGCCGGAGTGACCGCGTGGCTAAATACAACGAACTGCTGCGTATTGAAGAGCAACTGGGCACTAGTGCGGTATTTGCCGGTAAAGACGCCCTGGAGAAGAAATAAATGGCCTATTTAGTACTGGTTCGCCACGGACAGTCCGAGTGGAATGCGCTGGGGCTTTGGACTGGCCAGGAAGACGTGGCGCTAACCGAACAAGGTAAGGCAGAGGCGCGCCGAGCGGTCGACTATCTACAAGATATTACGCTTCATAAAGCCTACACTTCAAACTTGTCGCGCGCCCAGCAGACGCTTCACGAAATAAAACAGGCACTTGGTCATACTGAACTTGAAACCATTCCTCACGAGGCGCTCAACGAGCGTCACTACGGCGACTATACCGCCAAGAACAAGTGGGAAATTGCCGAGCAACTAGGCGAAGAAGAGTTTACTAAACTACGCCGCAACTGGGATCACCCGGTGCCAGGCGGTGAAACGCTTAAAGACGTGCATGGGCGTGTCCTCCCCTACTATGAGCAGCATATTCTTGCCGACTTAAAGGCTGGTAAAAACGTCATTGTTGCAGCGCACGGCAATTCGCTTCGGGCCCTTATGAAGCACCTTGAGGGCTATGCCGATGATAAGGTTCACGAGCTTGAAATTGGTACCGGTGAGGTGCTGGTGTACGAGATATCCGAAGATGGCAGCGTTATTAATAAGGATATTCGCGCCAAAGGTGGCAAAGCGTAACGTTTAGATATGAATCAAATAAAAAAAGATGCTCATTACGTGCATCTTTTTTATTTGCCATAGACTCTATTGACAAATATAGCTAAGTATGGTAATATAAAATCATCGTTTTCGTATTTTATTGCGATAACGCGCCGGTGCCACCTCCATAGGAGGCATCAGTTGTCGCTACCGGATGCCCGGAAGGGCAAGTGAAGGAGCAGGAAAATGTCCAAGTCCACCCGTCCCGCACACGTGGAGCGACCCGTCAGCACTGACCCCTGCGCGGGCAAGTACTCGCGGCGATACGCGTCCTCCAAGCCGCACGCCCGGGCCAGGGCTGCCCGCCTCATCAAGCGTACCTCCAAGGGCTACCAGGCCCGCCACTCGCACCGAGAGGCGCTCCCTGCGCTCCCCGGAGATGCAGCTGAAGATGCTCGATCTCCGCCTCGGTGAAGGTGTGGGTGCCGAAAAGGAGCGGAAGCTGCTGAAGCAGCTCATCGTAGCCGCCTGACCATTTCCTGCTGACTGGCAACATCGTCCCTCGCCGAAGTATTCGCTTCGGTGAGGGACATCAGCACTTCCCATTGGCATAGTTGCATCCTGAAAGTCCTTACGGGACTTTTTTTATTTGCTTTGAAATTTATATGCCTTAGGCTGCTGTTTGTTTTTGATCCCTGCCTGGATGGACGGGCTTTTTTGCCAGAGCGTCTGTCATAGCGATGATAGTCGCGCGGTCTTTTTGTTGATCAAGATTCGCCGTTACGACAACGCCAAGTGTACATAAACTGCGCCAGCGTGCATCTTCAGGATTTTTACGGTCTCCCTTTTCCCATTCATTCGCGGCATTTTTATGTGATGGATCGTCAAATACCCGGGCCCATGATGATTCTGACGGTTCAAGACCAATACGTGCACCATTATGGGTAATATCGAGTACGTTACGAATAGCCTGGCCTGAAGGCGATAATGATTCGGCTGTTTCGTCTTTTGTCATAATAAAGAATGCTTCGTCTGCAATTGCAAGCGCCACTGCCCCAGGATTCCTCAGATGTTTATTAAATGTGTTAAACGCGGTGTCTTCATCGGGCCGAGGTGTGTTGAACTCACGTCTTAGCTTTATGGTAAGATCACCCTGCTTTACTTTTTTATTTGCTGTCATTCTTTCTGACATTGTCATCTTCTTTCCGGGGGCGTTTTTCCAAATAAAAAACGCCTACCAATTATGCAGCGTTCGGGCACGGGTGTGCGGGGGCTTACGTATCTTATCAGTAGGAATTATACGCTTCTTTTTGCAGGTGTAAAGCGCAGACGTTATTTTTCTTTTTTAAGACGCACTGCACGGCTGAAGCGGCGGTCGGCTTCGGGGTCGGCGTAGCGGGCCATGGGTTCGTGAATAAACAGACGGTCAGCTTTCTTTTTATCTTCATCAATTTCCTTGAGAGCATTTACAAAGTATTTTTCAATCAGCCATTCACGGCCCGGAGGGGTTTCGCCTACCACTGTAATTCGCCACAGTTCATCGTCCCAGCGTTCGGCATATTTTATGCGCAGCGGCCGGGCAAGCAGTGTGGCGCCGGTAGGAACCGTACCGATGATTTTTTCAATCGCCCGCTCGCCTGCTACGCGGTCGCGCACAAATATGTCAACGGCCATGGTGCGTACACCGCGCGGGGTAACATGAACGGCCATCATTTGCTGGTTGTGTATCCATATAATTTCACCACTAAGGCTGCGAAGACGAGTAGAACGCAGCGTAAAGCGCTCGACCACTCCGGCAACATCCATAAATGGCTCTACCTTAATGTAATCGCCCACGTTAAACCATTTTTCAATAATCATGGTAGCGCCTGCGGTAATGTCGCGAAGGAGTATACCAAGGGTTTGACCGGCAAAAATAACAAAAATTGTTCCGGCACCAATAGCAGCGATACTAATATTAGAATCAGGACTAAGAATGCGCCAGGCCACGTAGCCTAAAGTAAGCACCAAAGCAGCTCGAACCATTGCAATGGTTACGCTAAGGTACGTTTCAATTTGGCGCAAACGTACTAGTCGCTCGTCATCGGACTCACTATCGGAGTGAGCGGCCACTACTTGGGCAAGCTTAATAATACCCCTGGCTATGAACTTACTCAGCCAATATACAACGACAATCGATACGATTAAAAGCAAAACCGAACGAAAGGCATTTGGCTGCTGAAAAAACCGCTGAATTTCTTGAAAGGCTTGGTCGATAAATTGTTGTTCTTGCATTAGTCTTATTTTACTCTATACGGCATTAAAAAACGACACCGCTTACCGTAAGCGTCAATGTTTGGTACGATAGAACAAAGAATAATCGCGCAGTAGTGGGAGCCATATGCATACAGTTATTATTGGGGGCGGGTTTGCCGGGGTAAAAGCAGCGCTTGAGCTAAGCACGAAACAGCTTGGCAAAGTGACGCTTATTTCGGACGAACCCTACTTTTTACACCACGCCACCTTGTATGCTACCGCAACGGGGCGCAATGCCTCGGCCTCGGTTATTAGCCTGGAAGATATGTTCGCGACTCATCATGACGTTGAAGTAGTGCTGGGCACCATGAAGTCGATAGACCGCGTCCGTAAAATAGTGGTGTGCAGTAACCGCGATGTACAGTACGATACTCTTGTTCTTGCGCTTGGCAGTACTACCAACTATTTTGGTATTGAAGGTATGGCTGCGCGGAGCTACGGTATAAAAACGCTCAAAGAAGTGCAGGCGTTGCGTGCTCATTTGCATGAAGAGGTAGTAAAAGACCAGCACAAACAAAGTGCTTATTATGTAATTGGAGCCGGGCCGAGCGGAGTTGAGCTTGCGGCCGCCATTACCGAATATATTCGTGACGTTTCGGCGGCTCATGGAGTGACACGCGGCAAACCTAAGGTGGTACTGGTAGAGACGGCCGAGCGTGTTTTGCCAAACCTTTCAAAAACAGCCAGCCACAAGGTAGAAACTCAGCTTAAGGCACTTGGCGTGACGCTGCTTTTGGGCCACAAAGTTGAAGCTTTAGGTAAAGATACTGTAGTAATTGATGGCAAAAAAGTACCTACTCGAACTGTCGTGTGGACATCGGGCGTTATGAATAACCCGTTTTTCAAAGATCATCCAGATTATTTTGCGCTGTCTCAAAATGGCCGTGTGAATGTTAATGCGTATTTAGAGGCGTACGACAATATATACGTACTTGGCGATAATGCCAATACCCCCTATTCGGGCAGGGCCTACACTGCCTTGCAGGATGCCGTGTTTGTTGCCGATCACTTAGCGCGCAAGGTCACTGGAAAAGCACCCAAAGCGTATCGGCCAGCGGTGGTAGCTCAAAGTGTTCCTGTGGGTCACAGCTGGGCGTATGTTGAAAAATATGGTGTTTACGTGGCAGGAAAGCTCGGATTCTTCATTCGCCGTTTAATGGAGCTGGCTGGTTTACGGGCACTTCTTCCCCATAATCAAGCCCTTGGTGCATGGCATGCCTACGATCAGCAGGACGGTACCTGCGACCTGTGTAAAACAAATGGTCGCTAAGCAGTTGAAAAAGCACAAGCGCCATTCTATAATAAGGGGAAAGAAGGAATAAAAAGGAGCGTTCGGACTAGACTAGTCCGTAAACAAGCGGTATGAACATACTAATGCTCGGGTGGGAACTTCCGCCGCATAACAGTGGCGGACTTGGGGTCGCGTGCTTTCATATGTCTAAGGCACTTGCACTTGAAGGCGCTTCGATCGACTTTGTGGTTCCCTACACTGCCCCGCACCCCGGAACTGAATTTATGACGATCCACGGTGCTACGAATCTTAGCCCGCTTGACCATTACGGCTCAATGGGCGCCTACGACAGTAAATATGCCGGGCAAAACGAGGGCTTTGGCGAAGATAACGGCCTGGGAGATATACGCGGCGTGCAAAAACAGTACGTTAGCTTTGTTGAGGGTCTGGTAAAAGATAAAAAACCCGATGCTATTCATGCTCACGATTGGCTTACTATGGAAGCTGGTATGCGCGCTAAAGAACTAACGGACGCACCGTTAATTGTGCATGTTCATGCTACCGAATTTGACCGCTCGGGTGACAGCTTTGGTAACCCGCTTGTTCACGAAATTGAATACCAGGGGCTGATGATGGCCGATCGAATTATTGCCGTGAGCAACATTACAAAAAGTATTATTGTGCAGCGCTACAATATTCCGGCCGATAAAATTGAGGTAGTATATAACGCTATTGATGTTGCTAGCCTTGGCCAGCACGACTACGACCGCCGGGCGTATACGTATATAGAATCGCTCAAAGACGAAGGTTATACGGTTATTTCTACTGTCACTCGATTTACCATTCAAAAAGGCCTGACACATTTTATTCGTGCCGCGGCCCGAGCCTGCGAAAAATACGACAAGCTGGTGTTTTTGTTGGCTGGTGACGGCGAACAGCGAGATGAACTTATTGCCCTCAGCGCCGAGCTGGGCATTGCCGACAAAGTGTTTTTTACCGGGTTTGTACGGGGAAAGCAATGGCGCGATGCTTATAACGTTTCCGATGTATTTGTGATGAGCTCGGTCAGCGAACCATTTGGTTTGACCGCACTTGAAGCGGCTCATCACAACGTGGCGCTTATTATAACGCGGCAATCGGGTGTTGGCGAAGTGCTTCACAACATATTTCGCTATGATTTTTGGGACATTGATGCATTGGCCGACCAAATGATTGGCCTTGCAACCTCACCTGCGCTCTCGCTGACGCTCAGACAGAACGTTCAGCACGAATATGCCCGCATATCCTGGAAAGACGTTGCAAGTCAGTGTATGCAGCTGTATGGCCGCGCGGGACGGGGAGCAAAGGCATGAGCAAGCGCGGTATAGTGCTGTATTTGCACGTTCACCAGCCACTTCGCGTACGTAAGTATAGTATTTTTGACACGGCCGAGCGTCACGACTATTTTAACGAATCCGACACGAGCAGCGACCGTAATAACGAGCGGGTGTTTAGAAAAGTAGCCGAAAAATCGTATCGCCCCATGAACGAGCTGCTTGAACGGCTGCTAAAGAACCACCCGGAGTTTAAAATATCGCTTAGCATTACGGGCACATTTATTGAACAGGCCGAAAGATGGACACCAGAAGTGCTCGATAGCTTTAAGCGCCTGGTTGCCACTGGTCGGGTCGACATAGTATCGGAAACCTATTATCATTCACTTGCCTTTTTTTACAGCCGGCCGGAGTTTGAGCGTCAGGTTGACTTGCACCGGCAAAAAATCCGTGAACTATTCGGCGTTGAAACGTCCGTTTTTCGTAATACCGAGCTAGCCTACAATGACGAACTAGCCAAATGGGCCGATGAATATGGGTTTAAGGGGATTCTTGCTGAGGGCTGGGACCCTATTCTCGATTGGCGCAGTCCAAACCACATGTATCGACCGGCGGGTACTAAAAATATTAGTTTGCTGCTGAAAAATTACCGGTTAAGCGATGATATCGCTTTTCGTTTTAGTAATAAAGCCTGGGAGCAATGGCCGCTTAACGCTGATACGTATAACGAATGGATGACTGCGGCGATTACCGATAGCCAGTTAGTGAACCTATTTATGGACTACGAAACATTTGGCGAACACCAATGGCACGATACGGGTATTTTTACTTTTTTCGAAAGCTTTATCGGCAAATGGCTCGAAAATTCCGATAATACGTTTTATACGGCAGCCGAAGCTGTGATGACTCATGCGCCGGTTGGCGAAATAAGTATGCCCCGTACCGTTACCTGGGCGGACACCGAACGTGACTTAACCGCATGGCTGGGAAATGCCATGCAACACGAAGCTCTGCGACACCTCTACGCTATGGAAGATGACATTTTGCGCACTGAAGACGCAAGGCTTATTGACGATTGGCGCAAGCTGCAAACTTCTGACCACGTGTACTATATGTGTACCAAGTGGTTTAGCGATGGCGATGTACATGCGTACTTTAGCCCTTACGATTCTCCGTATGACGCTTTTTTGTATTATATGAACGTGCTTCGCGATGTTCGCTACCGCCTTATGGAATATCACCGACACGGAGGCTTGCATGGCTAGGCCCATTGTTCTGAGTAACGGCGAGTTGCACGTTGGTATTAACCGGTACGGGCTTGTTCACGATTTTTATTTTCCCTATGTGGGCTACGAAAACCATGCTGCCGGCAAATCGCTTCGCCATCGTATTGGGGTATGGATTGATGGGCAAATAAGTTGGCTCGATGACCCGCATGCCGGCTGGGAGTTTCGATTCAGCTATCCGCACCGTGCTTTGATTGGCCATATTATCGCCAAAAACGATCATTTGGGGGTGCTTTTAGAACTTGATGATCTGGTTGATGCCCATATCAGTGCCTTTATGCGTAATATTCACGTGGTTAATCTGCGTGACCACCCGCGCGAGATTCGCCTGTTTATGCATCAGGCCTTTGTGATCGGTGATTCGCGCAGTAATACCGATACAGCCCAATATTTACCCGACACCGATGCCGTTTTACATTACCGGGGTCGGCGGGCGTTTATTATATCGGGCATGTCCGATGGCAAACCGTTCGACCAATACAGTATAGGCTTATTTGACATTGAAGGCTGGGAAGGCACTTACCGCGATGCCGATGACGGTGAGCTGAGCATGGGCGCGGTTGAGCATGGCCGGGTTGACTCGACACTGCGATTCAAATTAACCATGGGGCCGCACGATTCGAAGCGCGTTCACTACTGGATAGCCGCCGGAACCTCATCGCGCGAGGCGCTCTATATTCACAACCAGATTCGCCGTGACAGTGTGCCAAAACGATTGCACGATACAGCTGCCTGGTGGCGGGAATGGCTAGAGCCGGCAGTTCAAGTTGCCGACAAAATCGCACCGGAATATCAGGACAGTTTTTTACGGAGCGTCATGATTATTAAGTCGCAAACAGACAAGCGCGGTGCCGTTATTGCCAGTACCGACACGACAATGCTTAACTATTCGCGTGACGCCTATGCGTACTGCTGGCCACGTGATGGTGCATTTGTATTGTGGCCGCTTATTCGCATGGGATACGTTGACGAGCCGCATCGTTTCTTTGAATTTTGTCAGCGCGGGTTACACCCGGGCGGTTACCTTATGCACAAATACAGGGCGGACGGCGCCCTGGGAAGCAGCTGGCACCCCTATATTCACCACGATGGCAGCATTGCGCCGCCTATTCAAGAAGACGAGACGGCTTTGGTGCTGTTTGTTTTTGCACAGTATTATCATATGCATCCAAGTCCACGGTTGCTGCGTGAGTTTTATCATACGATGATCGTGCCGATGGCCAACTTTATGGCGTCCTACATTGACAGTAGGACGGGGCTGCCAAAGCCAAGCTACGATTTATGGGAAGAGGTTTATCTTACGACAACGTACACGACTTCGGTGGTATACGCAGCCCTGCTTGCCGCTGCCGACCTGGCAGAGATAGCTGAAGATCCTGACAACGCAGTAAAGTGGCGCGCCGGAGCAGATGATATTTTAGCGGCGGCGCACAAGCACTTGTATAACAATGAACGCAAAGCGTTTTATAAAGGCTTGGTGGTGAAAAACGGCGAAATTGAATACGACTCTACGTTTGATATGTCGAGCGTGTTTGGCGCCTTTATGTTTGGCTTGTTTCCGGTTGGCAGTAGCGAGCTTACGGCAACAATGGAAACGCTCGCGTCAACATTTGGTGTAACCGAGGGGGCCAAAGGCCTGCCCCGGTATGAAAATGACCATTATTACCGCGCCAGCGATGCTATTACCGGGAACTGGTGGGTAATAACCTCGCTATGGCTGGCTCAGTACTACCTGGAGACAGACCGTGCACAGCAGGCGTCAGAGATTATTCAATGGGTGCACACTCATGCCACCGAAACCGATATTTTGCCCGAGCAAATAAGCCCTGTTGACGATTCGTTTGTATCGGTCGCTCCCCTTACCTGGAGCCACGCTGAGTATATTGGGACGTTGCTCGATACGATCGTAGAAAGCAAACCCCTATGAAAACAAAAGATATAGCCAAAAAAAGCAAGCAGCTTGCTAAAGCATTTATGCCTGCAGGAATCATTCAGTCGCAGCTTCACAAGCGCGTTTTTATGCAGTTTGCCGATAAAATCGGGTTTGTTTATTTTGGCTATGTAAACCAGCGAAGCGATGACCACCGGCTCGTGCGAGGACTGACCGTTTCGTCT